>Ga0207695_10001200_pt1 | contig 44555 bp, 29 predicted proteins | sample KBSC54metaG_FD_184354 | JGI IMG/M metagenome (GOLD analysis project Ga0207695, IMG submission 184354) | Corn rhizosphere microbial communities from Kellogg Biological Station, Michigan, USA - KBS C5-4 metaG (SPAdes) (version 2) | ecosystem: Host-associated > Plants > Roots > Rhizosphere > Soil...
GGCGGAATATGGTCAAACACAAAATGCCCTGATTCATCGGTCTGGGCGATCCTTACCCGGCCGTTGTAGTCGACGCGGGCGGCATTGGCTTCCGCGCTGTTTTGATACCAGAGCACGACCTGTGACTTGCCGAGTGGCTTGGATCCCAAACGTGCAGTGCCTTCGACATGTCCCCACGGCCGGACGACCAGATCCGAGTTCGAAACCACCTCCGCGACCCTGGAAAAGCCGATGCCTTGATCGCACGTCGCAAGAAAGCCATAGGGCGTGCTTGTGGGACTAAATTCGAAGCGCCCGTCCGGACCGGTGCGCGTGGTTGGCACAGGCTTGGCTCGCGGGCTCGCGTCGAAAATCACGTCGGCGTCCCAGGTCGCCATTTTGACGGTCGCCCCCGCGACCGGCTTGCCGTCGGACGTGCGGACGATCCCCGTGATCGGCGGGCCGTGATATGTCTTATCTGGCGGAGGCGGTTGCGGGTCCTGCCAGGTGAAGTTCACCCCGGGCGCGACTTGGCCGGGCGGCAAAACGATCACTCTTCCGACGGACTTTCCATACATCATGTGCCACGTGACCGTCGCTCCGCCTCCGAGGAGCAGGAGGGCCAATGCCGCGACGGTTGCTGTTTTTGCCTTGGTCCACGCCATGATTGTAATTGCTCCTTTTGCCATGGAAACGGACACACCCGCCACCGCAGCATGTGACGCCCTGGCCGCAAGCGCAGCAGGGGCAGGGCGGATGGCAATCACACCCAGCACCGACGCGATCCCCTCGGGATGCATTGTGATGCCGTTCCGCAACAGGAGCGCGCGCATCTGTGCCAGGCTTCGGCTGACGCGTTTCTTGGCGGCGTCCTCGCTGATCCCAAGCCTTCGGCCGACTTCGGCAAGACTGTTACCCTCGAAAAACCGCAGGATGATCGCGTCGCGGCCAGCCGTTCCAAGCTTGGCGAGCACGCCATCCAGCACCGCTTCCAGCCGGGATTGCTCCTCGCGGGTCACCGCCGCATCGGAAGAGGAGGAGGATTGTTCGATGTTTCGCATCTCCGCTGTCCTCTGGCGCGCCGCAGAGCGTTCGTTTCGCCGACGGCGACGGGCGGCGCGAAGCGCGTCCTTGGCCGCATATCGCGTCGTGAGCAGCAGCCAGCCGGGCAGGATGGTCCTCGGCCCGATGCCCGCCGCCTTCAATGCCAGCGCCATGAAAACCGTCTGCGTCACGTCCTCCGCGGCCGCTGGATCATGAACCTGGCGTAAGGCTGCCGAGTACACGAGATTGACGTGCCGGTTCACAAGCTGCGCGAACGCGGCTTCCGACCCCTCACGGGAAAATTGCCTCAACAATTCCAGATCGTCCTGAAGCTGCATGCTGTACCCCAATATGGCCGAAGCGAGCTCGCGGGGGACGAAAATACTCGTTTTCGCCTGAATCGCGATTGTCTGCTATGATCCAATGTCGGAGGAACGTATGCCTATCTCACTCAGCGCAGAAACCCAACGGCTGATCGAAGAGCAAATGCGAGAGACAGGCGTGAACACGGCCGACGAACTGGTAAGAGTTGCGCTGCAGACGCTTCACCAGACTCGTGACAAGGACCTCGAGGAACTTGATCCAGCCACGCGCGCGGCAATTGAAGAGGGTCTCGCTCAAGCGGAGCAGGGTGAAGGTCGCGCATGGGAGGACGTGCGCGAAAGTCTCCGCACTCGCTTCATCGATCGCAAATAGCGCCTGCTTCCCATGCCCGAACATTACCGCATCAGAATCATGCCGCGGGCAGCGAGTGACTTAGTCACCATCTGTTCATTCATCGAGCTACACTCGCCGCAAAACGCTGCCTCCATTGCTCGCGAGCTCGTTACTGCGATCGACTCCCTGGAAATCCTTCCGCATCGTTACAAGATCCACCAGCACCGGAAGGAATCGTCAAAGAGCGTACGGTCCATGCCGGTTTCACCGTTCATCGTGTATTACCGAGTCGTCGATCATTTGCATGTTGTTGAGGTGCTGACGGTGCGGCACGGTAGTCGGCAGCCGCCGAAGGGATGCTGACGATGGCGAACCTCTCAGTGCCCCATCCGATTGCTAATTCATCTTGTTAAAATGCCGCCAATTGGCTAGTGAACTTGGATTGACACACCACTAGCGCCTCCCGCCGAAGCACGGGGTGTCAATCCAGCAAGTTACGTCGAAATTGTCGTCTTTTTTGATTGAACCAACGGTTTTTACCAGCGTGTTAAAGGCGGGCGGCAGCAGGATTTTGCTTTCATGGTGCGACGCTTGCGTGTTAAAATCCGATAGAGACCAGGTATGCCCAACCGAATCCAGTTGTGCCAGAACTGCGGGGGGAAGATGGAAGTCCCGCACAGGTGGCGAAAGCTGCTGGTGTGCGGACCTTGCCACGAGCAGCTTACCTCTCCTGGTCTCGCGGCATCACAATCACGGTCTCATAATTATTTTCCGACGATTGCAGGTCTGGCGCTGGCGATTGGTGCGGTGGGCCTCGGGATTGTTCTGAGCCAGGGGAAAGGATCGCGACAGGCGATTGCTTATGCGCCTGCTGCGACTTCGCAGCGGCAGCCGATCAGAATCCTGGAACCAGATTCTGATCGGCCGGATGTTCCACTGTTCCAGTTGAATCAGCCTTCGGATGCGATTGACACGCCTGCCAACGCCTCCGCTTCGACCGAGGACACGAATACCACCGGCACGGTCGGCGGATGGATTTCACTGAGTCGGCGCGGCGAGCTTTCGTCGCCGCAAGGCGGCATCCGCGTGCAGTTGCTTCAGCCGACCGTTCCAAGGGCGGTTTTTGTCGCAGCGCTTTTGAGCCAGGAAGTTTCGTGGCGGCAGTTGGGCAATACCGCCACCAACATGGCCAATGCGGCTGCGGCCGCGCAGGATAATGCCGATGATGGGTCGGAGTATTCTCCGCCTCTCGCGGCGCAAGAGCTTGCGGCAGAGGCAACAGAGGGATTGATCGAAACTCGCGCTGCCGCGCGAAGGGCGCCTGCCGAACTGGATACGTTAACGGCTTTGCGCACGCTTCGTGATACGGCCATCTACAACGAGCCTGATTTCTCGGCGGTTGTCGCAAACGGTACGGTTCTGGAAACGCGGACGGGCACCGGCGGCCAGTACCTCTTCGAAAGCGTTCGGCCGGGCAACTACTACGTTCATGCCGTCATCGGAAACGGAATCGCGATGGTCGAATGGTGCGTGCCGGTGCAAGTTGAAGGAACCGGCGACAGCATTCAGATCGATCTTTCCAATGGCAATGCGACGGTGATTTCAGTCAATCGCTGATCGATCACGACGGGCCCATCAATCCGATCAATCCACAAGGTTCTTTTCAAAAACGATGAGATTGTCGGCGTGGCTGGAATCCCATCGCATGCCGACGATGTCGTATCCCAGTGCGATAGCGAAGTGAATGAATTCCCGCTGATGATTCAGGCATTCGCAACGGATGTATTCATAGCCGTGGTCTTTGGCCCAGGACTGCTGGGCATCCTGTAATTGCCGGCCCACTCCATGCCGGCGAACATCGGGCAGCACTGCGCCCAGCCAGTGGTAAAACATCCCGGGCTTCAGTTCAAAGCCGATCCAGAAGCCGACCGGCTTATCGTCCATTTTGGCCAGAAGGGTGAGGGTGTTGTATCGGCCCAGGAACCGTCGTTTGAAGAAATCCACTTCGCGCTTGGGGCGAAAGCAGGTGTTGTACAAATCGACGGCTTTGGGAAGGAGCCGATCGTCGGCAATAATGATGTCGGCCTGGGCCACCGGAAACATACCTCCAACAGAGCGCAGATCGCATCTTAGCGACAGCCGCTGAGCTTGGACAGGCTGTAGATGAGCGGATTCAAATCAAAAAAGAGCGGGCAGCGCGGATCAATTTCCGTCGCTGCCCGCGAATGTCATCATCGCGGATTACGGAGTTCATCCCGGCGTAGGAATCGGCCCGCCGCCCATTCCGCCCAAGCCCGGCTGAACGTCAGGATCGGTGGCAGAAGGGCCGGGTTGAATCGACGTCCCTCGGCGGTTCTCGCGCTCGAGCAGATCGCTTACGGTCGGCTTACTGAGATTGTCGCCGCGCATGATCCGATCGACATCGGAGGAGTCCAGCGTTTCGTACTTCAGCAGCGCCTTAGCAAGGGCATCGATCTTGTCGCGATTGGCCTCAAGGAGCTGACGCGCGTCCGCATACAGACCGTCGATGAGCTTCTTGACTTCTTCGTCGATGATCTTGGCCGTCTCGTCGGAGTATTCCTTCATTCCGCCAAAGTCACCGAAGGGATTGGGCTTAGAGTCGTCGTCGCCATAGAAGACAAAGCCGAGGCGGTCGTTCATGCCCCATTCGGTGATCATCCGTCGGGCGATGCCGGTTGCCTGGCGAATGTCGCCGGCCACACCGCTGTTGGTGTCGCCGGTGAACATTTCTTCCGCGATGCGTCCACCGAAGGTCATCTTGATGAAGGCGATGCACCATCGCTTGGAATGCGTGTACCGGTCTTTCTCGGGCAGCGTCATCGTTGCGCCCAAGGCGCGACCGCGCGGGATGATCGTGACTTTGTGAATCGGATCAGAATCGGGCCGGAGCAGGTATTGAATGACGGCATGGCCCGCCTCGTGATAGGCGGTGCCGACCTTTTCCTTTTCGTCCATGACCCGGCTCTTGTTGGCGCGCCCAAAGCGGACTTTGTCGCGCGCTTCCTCCAGGTCATCCTGCTCGATAAATTCCTTGCCCGCCAGCGTCGCGCCAAGGGCCGACTCATTGATGATGGCGGCCAGGTCTGCACCGCTGAAGCCGGGCGTCGCTCGCGCCAAGCGGAGCAGATCCACATTGGGCCCAAGTTTCACCTTGCGGCTGTGAACCTTCAGAATCTCCAGTCGACCCTTTACGTCAGGCAGCGAGACGTAAATCTGTCGATCGAATCGACCGGGCCGCGTCAATGCCGGATCAAGCACGTCCACGCGGTTCGTGGCTGCGCAAACGATGACTTGGTCATTGGTATCGAAGCCGTCCATTTCGACGAGGATGGCATTGAGCGTTTGCTCGCGCTCGTCGTGGCCGCCCGAACTAAACCCACTGCCGCGGCGGCGCCCGACGGCATCAATTTCATCGAGGAAGATGATGCACGGGCTGTTGTCCTTTGCCTGCTTGAACAGATCGCGCACCCGACTGGCGCCCACGCCGACAAACATCTCGACGAAATCGGAGCCGCTGATGGAGAAGAACGGCACATCCGCTTCGCCGGCGATGGCCTTGGCCAGCAACGTTTTGCCGGTGCCTGGCTCGCCGACGAGCAACACGCCTCGTGGAATGCGCCCACCGAGCCGCTGGAATTTCTTGGGGTTCTTGAGGAACTCGACGATCTCCATCACCTCTTCTTTGGCCTCTTCAATGCCCGCCACATCGTCGAAGGTGACGTTCGTATGCTCTTTGCTCAGAATCTTTGCGCGCGCTTTCCCGAAGTTGCCAAGCATTCCTCCCGCGCCCGCACTGTTACGAAGCTGACGGAACAGGAAGAAATAGGCGAAGCCGATGATCAGCAACCAGGGCAACAGCGGCACCAGGAACTGCATCACGATGCCGTTGGTGTTTTCGACCTCAATTACTGTGTGATTGGCTTGACCCTGGTTCTCGTAAAGCCATTGGACGAACAGCCACTGGCTTGCCGCGCCGGGAGGCAGATCAGTCTTGAACTTCAGAATGTTGTCGGTCTTGGTCGCGCTGAGCCTGATGGCTTGGGGATTAACAAATTGGCCCGTCACCTCATCGTTTTCGATAGTCAGTGACTGGACCTTGCCTTCCTTCGACTTGGCCATGAACTGGTCGAGAGGAATCTGCCTGTATTCCTGTGGATGCACCTTCATCCAGATGACGAAGAGAGCACCAATGCTGAAAAGGAAGATCCATGCGAACAACCCGCGAACCGCAGGCATCCCGCGATTGGTATTGCCCGGGCGGGGACGCTTGGGTGTGGGCCGTTCTGGTCGTTGTTCTGCCATAGATTCGGATCCTAAGCGCCGCGTATGATGCGACCTCTCAAGCGGCCCTGTTCCGTTGGAACGTCCTGCACCGGGAAACGGGCCTTCTACTTTATACGAACAACTGGATCATAAGGTTGTCCGGTGGCACATTTCCATCGATTGCATGCATCGGAGCCATATGTCGTGCCGGCGAAATCGGCGTAAACACTACACCTCGATCGATTTATCGGCACCGCCTGCCCAAATGTTAGTGCAAAAACCAGACAAACTGATCCGGGCACACTAAGGCTGGGTGTCGTCGGTTTTGGGCTTGGGACGCGGCCCCCAATCAGCCTGCAGCTCCTGCACGACCGCCAGCGCGAGCCGTTCAATATTCAATTGCTCGCCGACAAAAACATCCTCGCCAAGCGTCGGATAGTAGGGGGCGGTCTGCTCGAAATCCCGCCTTTCGACCAAGATCTTGCCGGTGCGAAGATCACGCCAGCGGAAGCTGAGCATGATCAAGGAAAGCTGTTCCTGGGGCACAGCGGATGCCCAATCCCGGCTGACAGTTCGCAGATTAACCCGAGTAATTTCGCCTTCAAGGATCGTGTCGGCTCGCTCGCGCGGAACCACTTTGTAAGGAGACTGCGATTCAAGCTGCGTGACGATCGCTTTGGTGAGTCGGAATTCAACGCCTTGGAAATAGGTCCGATTGGCAAAGATCGGGACGGCGACCGTCTTCACATCATCGCGATAGAGCGTATGCCACTGGAAGCCCGGCTCCGTTTCGGCACTGCCGCTGATGTGATAGCCACATCCGCAGCAGACCAAGGCAAAGGAAAGAATTATGGCCCGTCCAAGCCAATTGATCGCCTTCATTGAGGCCTCCGCAATGGAGCAACGGCGGGGGGCAGAGAAGGACCCGTCGGTAAATCCGGCTGTGTCGTCGGAGGCGGAAGCGTGGCGGTCGGGGGAGGAGGTTCTGCCAATGCCCAAGCCGGGAACTTCTTCAAATCGCGCTGCGCCACGGCTGCGTCGCGGGAGTTCGGATAAGTTTTGATCAGCGTGCGATACATGAACACCGCCGCCCGTGGCTGGTTGGTTCGGCGATAGAAATCGGCATCGATATACATCTTGGCGGCCAGCGTATTGTCGATGCGGTCGATGAAGGCAGGTAACGCTTCATCCTGAGCCATTCGCGGGTATCGCTCAATGATGTCGCGAAACATGGCTCGGGCATCGATCAGCGGCGTGGAATCATATCGAGCGCCCCTGAATTGCGCGAGAGTCGCAAACGCCTGCTGAAGAAGCACGCGCGGCACTTGCGAGCTTCGCGTGTAGCTGCGAGCGAATGCGCCGTAAGCATCCGCGGCCAGATCGAACTGCGACGTGTGGTAATAATAATCGGCGGTACGAAGCAGAGCCTGTTCAGCAATCGGGGAGCCGGGCGACCGCTCCTGAATTCGAAAGAGCATTTCGATCGCCTCGTCCTCCATCGACATGATGGGCAGGCCGAGGAACTTCTTCTTGTATCCGTTCAAGAAATCGTCGGCGACGCGATATTGAAGCTCGAGCGCGGGGAAAAACAGCCGGCTATCCGGATATTTGTCCAGCAACTCATCGCACTGATAAAAGCTCCAGATTCGATCCCCATTGAGGAAATAGCATTGTGCCAGCATCAGCAGCCCGCGATCACGATCAGGCGCATTCGGATGGGATTTGAGCCAATCGAGAACAAGATCGTGCGCCTTTTCCCCGTTGCGAGCATCCACCAGTTGCTGAGCCCGATCGAGAATCGGGTTTGCGACCGGCTGAGTTGAAGGGCGAACGGTCGGTTGACGCGTTTGCGTCTGGATCCATTGGCCGTGACGATATTCCCAAGTCTGGGATTGTCCAAACGTCCTGGAAACCAAAAGCCCGAGAAATGCCGAGATCAGCAAAAGGCATCGTGCCATGACTGGCGGATTGTATTGATTCACCCGCGCCCTACAACGACCCCGAATTATCGGCCGAGCATATATTTGGGAAGGCGAAGGCGCTTGCCCAGCCGGTGCTCGATATGCGCAACCACCATTGAATTGATCGGATCGGTCTGATGGCGTGTGAGTCGAGGCAGCCGAAGAACAGACATGTCCCCTCGCGGCAGACGAAGAATCCCCTGAAGCAGACGAAGCAGCCGGCCGTCCAGTTGCTGCCGGTCGGGGATGGTGCCTTCACAGCGCGCACAAATGACCCCACCGCGGTCAGGGGAGAAATAGGAAGGCCCTGTTCCGTCCATCCTGATGCCACATTCGACGCACGAAAAAAGCTCTGGCAGATAGCCGCTTTCCTTCAGCAGATCTAATTCAAAGGACAAGAACGCTTCTTCCAGGCGAGCGGTGCTGAGTTCCACCAGAACACCCGCAAGCCGATCGAACAGTTCGCGATGTGGATCGTGCTCTTCAAACAGCCGGCTCACCAGCTCAGCCGAATAGAGCCCGAGATAGATCGCCCGTAAGTTTTTGCGGAGGTCGAGCCGGCCTTCCGTAAGGCTCCATTCGGTCAATGGCACAAGCTCACGAGCCGGATCGAAGCTGAAGACCGCATCGCCGCCATCGAGCAGATCGATGCCGCCGTCAAATTTGCTCGCGCCGGCTTTGGTTCGACGGTGAGCCCCTTTTGCGATAACCCGCACGAGCCCGTGATCGCGGGAAAAAAGATTCAAAATCTGCGACGTTTCGCTGTATTCGACCTTGCCGACGCAGATGCAGTGATCGCGAACCATCGCCATGGACGTGGCATGATAGGAGGCGGTTAGCGCCAAGTCATGATCTGCTTACCGTCGCTCACCGGTCTTGAGCGGGCCGGCGAAATGCCTATAGTCCTTCATCCGCGCGCCGCCAAACTGGCGCATTTGAGCCGGTAGCTCAGTAGGTAGAGCATCGCACTTTTAATGCGAGGGTCCTGGGTTCGAGTCCCAGCCGGCTCATTTTCTCATCTGCACTTAGCTCCTTTTCTTTCTTGTCGTAAGAAGCCGCACTCGTGGAAAATGTCGATCGAGCTCGCCACGAAGGGAAGCATCATGTTGAAAACATTTGCATCAGCCTTCATCGTTTTAGTCGGGGTTGCGGCGATCTCTTCGTTTGGAGCTCCGAGGTACCCGGTGAAGATCGGCCCTACCGGCCGTTACCTCGTCGATCAGACCGGCAAACCTTTCCTCATCGCCGGCGAGTCACCGCAGGCAATGATGGTGAATGTCTCCGAGGCGGACGCGGACCTTTTCTTTGCGAATCGCAAATCGCACGGTTTCAACACCGTTTGGATCAATTTGATCTGCGCCAAATACACCGGCGGCCGCGCCGACAGCAGCACGATTGATGGACTGCATCCGTTTGAAAAGCAGGATGATTTCTCGACGCCCAGCGAAGCCTATTTCGCGCATTGCGATCGCGTGATCCGGCTCGCTGCCAAATACGATATGCTGGTGATGCTCGATCCGGCCGAGACAGGAAGCTACCTCGCGGTCATGCAGAAAAACGGCGCCGAAAAGTGCCGACAATATGGCCAATACCTTGGCAACCGATATGCGGCGTTCGACAACATTCTCTGGTTTCATGGCAACGACTACGCCCAGCACAATGAAGCCAATGATGCACTCGCCACGGCCATCGCAGCCGGCATTCGCGAATTCGACAATCGACATCTCCACACGATCGAGCTGGATTGGGACCGGACGATGTCCACATCGTTAGATGATCCGCGATGGGTTCCCTATGTCGGTCTGAGCGGCGACTACACCTACAACCCCGTCTATCTCCCGGTCTTGAAAGACTACAACCGCAAGACCGATCACCGAGTTCCGGCTTTTATGATGGAATCCAGTTACGAATTCGAGCACTTGAGCGGCGCGCAGCTTGGCACGCCGCATCAATTGCGAATGCAGGAATACACATCCGACCTCTGCGGCGCAACCGGACAACTCTATGGCAATAAATATACCTGGCCCTTCCTGGCCGGCTGGAAGAAACAGCTCGACACGCCCGGCGCGATCCAGATGAAATATGTCCAGGCGCTGGTTGAGCCGCGCAAATGGTATGAACTTGTGCCGGATCAGGATCACACGTTTGTGACGGAGGGGATCGGCACCTTTGGAAAGTTTGACTACGTCAGCGCAGCGCGAACGCCTGATGGTTCACTGGCGATGGCTTACATCCCCAGCGCGCGCACGATCATGATCGATCTCACCAAGCTTTTAGGACCGGCAATCGTCCGCTGGTATGACCCGTCCAATGGAAAGTTTCAGGCCATTAGTGATGCGCCTCTTCCGAACGTCGGTACGCGACAATTCACCACACCCGGCGATAACTCCGACGGCCCGGGAAATTCGGATTGGGTGCTGGTTCTGGAAACACACCCGCCACGATAGGTCGAGAGACTACCGTGGCGGGGCTCCATCAAAATTCGAGCGAATCGACTTAATCAGGCGATGGTATAGCGGCTTCCGCGCCCGTTCGGATTCGGTGAGCGCTTGAGCTTCTTAGCGCGGACCAGAGGCCCGAGCGTATTCTCAACCTTGCCGCCGCGCCCTTCAGAATTCCAGTGCGCAGTCAGTTCGGCGGACGTCGGGTTGCCATGTTCCCGGACAAAAGCCAGCACCGACTCATTTCCGGTGGTGCCAAACCTGCTTCGACGGCCGCGACGGCGCGGGGCAGCCGACGCTGCAGGTGCCGAAGCCGACGCCGACGCCGATTTGGGCGGACGTCCCGGGCGGCGCGCCGCGGGCGGTGCGCTCCGTGCCGGTTGAGACGATACTCCGCCCACTAGTCCAGCGAGCATGCCGCTGATCTGGTTGAGCGTGCGCGAGATTTCGGAACCGACCGCTCGTTGCTGATCGGCCTGATCGCGCAACGTCCTATTGATGGCGTCCGACGCTTCTTGATACCGCTGCTCCTGCTCCTGGAGCGCTTCAATAAGCTGTACGAGATTAAGTGATGATGCACTTGCGAGCATGAAAGAAACTCCTGTCCTAATATGAAACGAGCTACCCCTTACCTGGGCTTGTTATAAGGGAGGACTGTTAGAAAGTGCAATGTCCCTCTCATTTTTCTTAGTAAGACTCTTCCGCTGGTGGGTCGGCACCAAACCATCTCACGCTGTCTTGAATGAGCGCGCGGGCGCTCATAGACTCACGCCCTGCGTGAACGCATCGGCGCCGAGTTCGGGCGGCAATGCGCTGGAGAGATTGAATGTCGAAGCAGTCTATATTGGTCACTGGAGCAGCAGGCTTCATTGGGAGTCGTCTGTCCCGCGCGCTACTTGCGCGCGGTGATCGCGTCATTGGAATCGATAATCTCAATGATTATTACCCAATCGTTCACAAGCACCGCCATCTCGCAGACCTGCGACCCCAGCCGGACTTTACCTTTATAGAGGCCGATCTCCGTGATGCAGACGCGACGCTGAAAATCGTCACGGAACACAAGCCTAATGCCATTGCGCACCTGGCAGCGATGGCGGCAGTTCGCTACAGCGTCGAGCATCCGCTCATTTATGGTACGGTAAACGTTCAGGGAACCATGAACCTGATGGATGCCGCTCGGCAAGCGGGCAATCCCCGGATGGTTCTAGCCTCGACCGGTTCCCTCTATGGTTCGGATACACCCGTGCCTTTTGTTGAAACCGCGCCGGCTGATCGACCTTTGGCGCCTTATCCAGCCAGCAAGCGAGCCATGGAAGTGATGGCTCATGCTTACCATCACATCTGGAAACTCCCGATCACCGTCGTGCGATTTTTCAATGTATATGGCCCACATGGCCGGCCCGACATGATGCCATGGAAATGGTCGCAGATGATCTTGGCTGGCGAGACTCTTACACTTTACAACGCCGGCCGACTGCAGCGCGACTGGACTTACATCGACGATATTGTTTCGGGATTCATTGCCGCGCTCGATGCACAGTTTGGATATGAGATCATCAACCTCGGCTGCAGTTCGCCGGTTGATAATCTGACGTTTGTTCAAACGCTGGAAAACCTGCTCTCCAGACGTGCAAAGATTGTGGAAGTTCCTACGCCTCCCAGTGAGCCATTAATTACCTATGCCGATATCACCAAAGCACGGAAGCTGCTGAACTACAATCCCACGGTAAACATCGAGCAAGGCCTTGCCCGATTCATCGAATGGATGCGCCAGGAGAAGTTGCTGCCCGCTTGATCACCTGTGATGTTCATTCCCGTTCGTCCCAGCGCTCTACCTAAAGTAATTGCGTGAAAGCCGAAGACGAAATTCAGAGCCGGTATCTTATCGGCATCGATTTGGGCACGACCAATTCGGCGGTGGCGTACGTCGACACGGCTCAAAGAAAGCATGAAGTAAGGGATTTCCCAATTCCGCAACTGACCGCACCCGGAGTCGTCGAATCACGCGCTACACTGCCATCCTTTCATTACGAAGCGGCAAAGGGTGAATTCCCGGCGGGTGCTTTGCGGCTGCCGTGGAGCTTGGAAGATCCCGATTTCGTGGTCGGAACGTTGGCACGCGATCACGGGTCATCAGTTCCGGGCCGGCTCGTGGTATCCGCCAAATCCTGGCTCTCACATTCGGGCGTAGACCGCACCGCTGGATTACTCCCTTGGCATGGCGCATCCGATACACAACGTTTATCACCTGTGCAGGTGAGTGCGCGGTACTTGTCGCATCTTCGAGCCGCGTGGAATAGTCATTTTCCTGACGCCGACATGGCGTCGCAGGAGGTCATTCTTTGTGTACCTGCATCCTTCGATGAAGTCGCACGCGAATTGACTTTGCAGGCGGGCCGCGATGCGGGGCTGAAACATGTCGTTCTGCTCGAAGAGCCGCAAGCGGCATTTTATGCGTGGATCGATTCGCAGCAGTCGAATTGGGACAAACGCGTCAAGGCGGGGCAGAAGATTCTGGTTTGCGATGTGGGTGGAGGAACGTCCGATTTCACGCTCATTCGAGTACCGCCTGCAACAAATGGCTCGGTTCTCTTTCATCGCATCGCGGTCGGCGAGCATCTGATCCTCGGTGGCGACAATATCGACCTGGCGATCGCTCATTACATCGAAAAAAAGGTGAGTGGAGATCGAGCACTTACGCCGCGCCAATGGGGGCCGTTGGTACGAAGCTGCCGGCAGATCAAAGAGACTCTTCTGGGCGATGATGCTCCGGAAAAAGCAACGGTTCATGTCTCGGCCGGCGGATCGAAACTGATTGGTGGTTCGACGCAAATTCAGATCACGCGCGAGGAAATTCTGGAGCTGGTGCTGAGCGGATTTCTTCCCTCTGTTGAGCTTGAAGAGATATCCATTACGCGACGATCTGGATTCCAGGAATTTGGTCTTCCTTACGCGTCTGATCCGGCCATCACCCGTCATCTGGCCCGATTTCTCGTCGCGCACCGTAATTCAGGATTGGAAGAAGGGCAGCCAATCTCAGGAAAACATGATCCGGCTCGGCCCGACCTGGTATTGTTCAACGGCGGACTTTTCGAATCGCCGGTGTTGCGAAAACGTCTGCTGGAAAGCATTTCAGATTGGTTTGCGACGACGACCAAGCGACCATGGAAGCCGACCGTTTTGAAAGCTGATCGTCTCGATTTGGCCGTCGCGCGCGGGGCTGCGTATTTCGGACTTGTTCGGCGCGGCAAGGGCACACGAATCAGCGGCGGGCTTGCTCATTCCTACTATATTGGCGTCGAAGGCGCCGCCGCCGCAGATTTCCCTAATCAAACCTCTCGTTCGATGGCTGTCTGTCTGCTGCCCGCTGGAGTCGAAGAGGGGCAATCGGTGCAGATGCCGGATCGAATATTCAATCTTCTGATCCGCCAGCCCGCGGAATTCCCGTTGTACACATCAAGCACGCGAACAACCGATGCACCCAGTGCGCTCATCGCAGTCGATCCGCTTGAGTTGAGGGAGATTCCTCCGATTCGCACCGTTCTTCAATCCGGAAAAAAGAGCGCCGCCGAAACAGTGTCGGTTCGACTCGGAGCAAAGCTGACGCCGATCGGCACACTCGACATCTGGTGTGCCGAGGTTCAGGGAGATCGACAATGGCGGCTTCAGTTCGACGTGCGCGCAGCGACGCGCTCCGATGCTGTCGCCCATGAAGGTGCAGGCGAATCACTGGGTATCGTCGATGACGCGGCAATCGCAGCCTGCTCAAAACTGATCCTTGCCGCCTTCTCGCGCGGCCCGTCTTCCAATCCGCAATCTCTTGTGAAGCAGCTCGAGCAGGCGAGCGGTCTGTCGCGTAATGATTGGCCGCCAACATTGATGCGATCCTTCTGGCAGACGCTCATGGATGTCGAAGCCGGCCGACAGATCAGCGACGTTCATGAAGCCCGCTGGCTCAATCTTGCGGGCTTTTGCCTGCGACCGGGCTACGGTCTTGCAGCCGACGATTGGAGAATCGGTCAAACCTGGAAGCTGCTGCCATCGGGAATTCTCCATTCCAGAAATGAACTTTGCCGGGCCGAGTGGTGGATCCTGTGGAGGCGCCTGGCGGGTGGCTTAGGAGCGGGACAGCAACAAACGTTGGCTGAGCCTCTCATTGCCGATTGGCGAAATTGGATTCGCAAGGGTGGGGTGAACGTCAAAGGACGCTGGCCGACATTTCAGTTTGGCGCACATGAAACCGCAGAAGTGTGGAGACTCTTAGGATCTTTGGAGCTCTTGCCGTCAGCTACCAAACTTGAGCTGGGGCAGATGCTATTCGAATTGCTCCACCGCAATGCCGCGCCCAATGTGCGCGAAGCGCAGCTTTTTGCGATCGGTCGGATGGGCGCACGCGTGCCGGTTTATGGTCCGCTCAATGACCTGGTGCCGATCGAAACAGCTCAGGATTGGGCACTAAAGCTGATCTCCCTCGATCCGAAAGAGGAAAAATCCACGTTTGCGATCGTCCAACTGGCCAGACTCACCCGCGATCGATATCGCGACCTGCCCGAAAACGTGCGCCAGACAATCATCGAATGGCTAACCCATCGCAGCGCTCCCGAGCACTATGTGCAGCTCGTGCGCGAAGGCGGCCAACTTGAAAGCCAGGAGCAGCGCATCGTCTTCGGGGAAAGCCTGCCGCGCGGGCTTCGCATCGAGTAAGCAATTCAGAATCAATCCGTCACCGCAACTCTCTGGACGACTTCCGGGTGGTATTCTTAGCTCGAAATGAGCGCGCTTAACAAAGGGGATTGGGTTGGCCACAGGAACGCCGGATTCGCCGCTTTCGAATCGGTCGGCAGCGGGACTGATTGCGGTTGCCGCAATCGGATATGGTTTTGCCTTTGGCACCACATGGGGCGCGGCGGCAATTCTGGTCGCGCTGCCATGCATCCTCCCTTTGGCCAAAGCTCGCTCCCCTCGGCATGCGTTCTATACCGGACTTGTCGCCGGACTCGCGATCTATGTTCCTCACCTGCTTTTCTTCTGGTCCATTTTCAAATATGCGGCGGTCGCGCTGTGGCTCGTCGCTGGATGGCCGATCGCGGCGTTCGTCTTGCTCCTTTACCTGACGCGGAGGAATTGGGGCGCCGTTTACGCCGCCTGGCTCACACCGATTCTCTGGACCGGCATCGAGTATTTTCGTAGCGAATGCTATTACCTCAAATTCGCCTGGCTTCTGCCGGGTCAGGCGACGGCGTTTCTTCCGGGAGTGAAATTCGAAAGAGTCGGCGTGTATGGACTGGGATTTCTCTACATCGTGGCGGCCGCGATGCTGGTTTGCGGCTCTAAGAAAGTTCGAGCCGCTGGCGTGGCTGCCAGCATATTGCTCGCATTGATGATGTATCTGCCGGCACCCGCGCGCGTCCAGCAGTCAGGCTCATTATTTGTTGCCGGTGTACAACTCGAAGAGGCGGACGAACAGCAAGTCGCCAACGCCCTGAATCGGTTGGCGGTCGCGCATCCTGAAGCTCAAATTCTCGTGCTCAGCGAATACTCCTTTCTCGGCCCTGTGCCGCAAAGCGTTCGGGATGTATTGCGAAAGCACCGGCGATATCTGATCGCTGGAGGAATGAAGTTGCTGCCGGGCGAAAAGTTCTTTGATACCGCTTTCGTAGTCGGTCCCGATGGACGTGATCTGTTCGAACAAGCCAAATCGGTGCCGGTGCAACTGATGGACGATGGCTTGCCCGCACCCGAGCGTCGTGTCTGGAATTCACCTTGGGGAAAAATCGGTATCGGCGTTTGCTATGATATCAGCTACGCGCGGGTCATGGACGACTTCATGCGGCAGGGCGCTCAGGGAATCATCGTGCCGACGATGGACCCGGTGAAATGGGGAGAGTATGAGCGGCGCATGCTGCACGGCAGGCTCGCACCTGTGCGAGCCGCGGAATATGGAATTCCGGTCTTCGGCATCTGGAGTTCTGGTGTCTCGCAGCTCGTTGACCGTCACGGCCAAGTCATTGCGACAGCTGGCTATCCCGGGCAAGGGCAGATGATCGCTGGCCCCTTTGGTCTTCACGACCGCGGATCCATCCCACTCGATCGACCGCTGGCCATAGGATCAATGGCGGCGGCGGCGCTGCTGATCATTTTCCTTGCTTATCGAAAGCTGGCGAGTCGCTTCATTGAAGGGCGTGGCGATCCTGCCCGTTGGTCCCGCGCCACAGGCGTTCCTTGAGCGAGCGAACCACGCGATGGGGAAGGGCAGTCAGAATGCGCTTGAGCGGGATGTTGTCGAGCCGATTGGAAACCGTCACGCTCAATTGCGCTTCTTCGCGCACGAGAAGATAAGTCTTTGGATGAATGATCGAAAGGAAACCTGAAGGCATGCAGGCGCGGATCTCGGCAAGCCGGGGGAAGTCGGCCAGCCGATCTTCCTTCACATAAACAATCGTGTTCTGCGCGTACCACGGCTCGACGTTGGTGTCGCTCCACACCGCCTTGCGAACCGCATCAACCGCTACGAATCCGCGTTTGGCAAATTGGCCGGCCCAGTAATCGGGCCATTGTTCGTTGATGTGGTTGTTGCCGTTCTGGAACGGGACGGCCGCCGAGAAAAGGACCACCGGCCCGAGGCTCGTCAATGTATTGACAAACGTCTCCGCCGAGGACGGAGGTAAATGCTCGGCCACTTCGAGCGAGACAACGATGTCGAACGTCCGATCGATCTTCAGCGGCTCACGAAGATCATGGGCCAGGAAATGGTCCGCGGGGATTTCGAGCATCTGCCGCTCAACATATTCACCGTCGATGCCCAGATAATCGGTGATTCCATTTTCCTGGAAGACTTTGAGCCAGGTTCCCACGCCGCAGCCCACATCGACGACGCTTCGGCAATTGCCTGCAAGGCGTAATACCTCGGGGACAATCCGCCGCGCCGACAGCAGAGAGCCGTCGCGTTGGGTCTCGTAGAACCCGCTGGTATAGGTTGTATAGCTGTCAGCCATTGCGGTTCCTACGATTCACTCGTCGTCGCCAGCGCCGATGCCTGTCCATGCGTCATCGCCACGCGATGGTGGGGCGATGATTCAAACCGATTACTGCTTACATGCCACTGGGGGTCGAGGTAAATCGCACCCAGATGACCAAAGGGCGTCTGGCCCGATCCATAAACGTCTGCCGGCTCGATGTGGAACGCCAGGAAGTTAATCAGGCAGTCCACATCTTCCGGTCCATCGCCTAGCCAAAGCTCCACAGTATAGCGTCCCTGGAGCAGGGGCAGATGGCTTAGCGTACAGGAAAGTGTCGCCGACGCATACGGCCCATCATTCAATTCGAAACCGGTCATTCGCATGTTAACGCCGCCGACAACGCCCAAAGTCGTATGGTTGATTACAACGCCCATCACCGGGCGACGCAATTTTCGATTGTCGGGGCACCGGAAAGTCATTTCGATCGTCAGATCGGAGCCCATCGGGAAATTATATTGCTCCCGACCGCCCGGCCCGAGCATTCGGGCATCGACGATAAATTCCTTTGCCCATGACGGCCGGAACCGGGCAAGGTCGCGCTGCTGGTCCTTGTCCGGTGCGTTGAGCGTCAGATATCGGTCGATTCCCTGATCCGTCGGCCCCTGGAAGCTTAGCTTTCCCGCGTCCATCACGATGCAGGAGGTGCAAAGGTTGCTGACGGCGGCCATGTTATGGCTGACAAACAACACTGTGCGACCGCTGGTGGCAACGTCCTTCATTTTCCCCAGGCACTTTTTCTGAAATTCACCGTCGCCTACCGACAGCACTTCATCCACCACCAGGATTTCCGGGTTCAGATGTGCTGCCACTGCAAACGCCAGCCGCACATACATGCCCGAAGAATATCGCTTGACCGGCGTATCGAGAAACTGCTCGACACCTGCGAAGTCGACGATCGCATCAAACTGCCGTTCAATTTCCCTTGTTCGCATTCCAAGGATCGAGCCATTGAGAAATATATTCTCGCGCCCCGTCAATTCCGGATGAAACCCGGTGCCGACTTCCAGCAGGCTTCCGACGCGGCCAAAGAGTTCGATGCGACCCTTCGTTGGTTCGGTGATGCGGCTCAGAATCTTCAGAAGGGTGCTCTTGCCGGCGCCATTTCGGCCGATCACGCCAATCACTTCGCCCTGCTTCACGTCAAAATCGACATCGCGCAGCGCCCAGAATTGCTCGGAGCTTCCGGACCGGCGGAAGGGATTGCGCAGGCGGGCCATGAACGCTTCTCCAAGCGTCGTATGCGCGCCCTGGTGCGCGATCTTGTAGACCTTGGACAGGCCTCGAACCGTGATGGCCATTTCGCTAGATGACATCAGCGAACTTCCGCTCCATTCTTTTGAACTCGATGACGCCGATCATGAATACCACGACCGAGCATACCAGTGCATAGATGAAAAAGCCCCAGTGGACCTGGCCGTTTTGAATCGTTGCCCATCGAAATGTTTCGAACAGGCTGGCCAGCGGATTGAGTTGATAGATGCCCAGAAATCGCGCCGGCACGCTTTCGAGCCGATAAGCGATTGGGCTGGCATATAAAAGCAGTTGCGTGAGAACCGGAACGATATATTGCACGTCGCGATAACTGGCGCTCAGTCCCGCAAAATAAAGGCCGATGCCCAGCGCCATCAGGATGATTGCCAGCAGGCAGACCGGCGCGAGGATCACGCCCATGCCTGGCGCAACGTGATACTTCACCATCAGCACGATCATCAGGCCAAGGCCGACGGCAAAGTCGATCAATGCTGAAAACACAGTCGATAGCGGCAGCACCAGTCGCGGAAAATAGACTTTGGAAATCAGTTGCGAATTCTGCACGAGGCAGGTGCTGGAACGCGTCAAGGTTCCGCTGAAAAGGTTCCACGCCAGCAGCCCGCAATAGGAAAAGACAAAATAGGGCGTCGAGCCGCTGGAAAGTTTGGCGACGCTGCCAAAGACAAAGGTGAAAATTCCCGCCGCCAGCAGCGGCTGAATGATCACCCAGCTCACGCCCAGCGCCGTCTGTCGATAGCGCAACTTTACGTCGCGCTTAGCCAGCGATTGAAGAAGGTCGCGAAAGACCCAAATGTCAAAAAGATTCAGCGCAGACCAACCGCGGGTCGGCTGAATGACCAGGCGCAGACGGGGTGAAGGCGTTGTCAACGTCGTCATCATGCTTATTTCAAATTGCTTTGGCGCGTCAGGATTTAGCAGTCCAGTTCAAAGCGTCTTGCCATTATCACCAGGCGAGCCATTTTGAGGGCACAGTTAAATCGGCACAATCCCGTCAGGCACGCCAGTCTCAGCCATGGGCATATTTTCGAGTGCCGCAGGCAAACCTTTATCTTTATTTGGCTTACGCAGCATTTGCCCAAGTGCCTCGGCACCGTGCATATGGCTGACGACCGGCCAAGAATGTACAGCGAACCGGGCAGCAACGGGATGGGTATCTTTCTAAGAATTTTATTTAATGCCGTCCGGCCCGGATTCGACCTGGTGAACTGGGCAATCGTATCCAAGTACAAGGAATTGGACGATGATAGGATTGCCGCCACAATAATAGATAATGTCTCAAGGCCTAGCCGCTCAATCCGAAAAGCAGCCCCAAATCCCTGCCCAGAATGCAGCGGAGCGGGTTATATGCGTCGATCTGGATGGAACGCTTATCGCGACCGATTCCATGCAGGAAGCGGCGCTGCTGCTGATTAAATCCAGCCCACTCAATATCTTACGGCTGTTATCCTGGTGGACCCACGGCCGGCCCTATTTAAAAGATCAGCTTTTTGCGCACGCGATGCCCAATGCGGCATTGCTGCCTTATCGCTCCGATGTCCTTGAATTCCTTCTTGAGCAGAAGCGCTTGGGGCGCAAACTTGTTCTGGCCACGGGTTCGGATCAGCGCATGGCCCGTGCCGTCGCTGATCATCTTGGAATCTTCGATGACGTGATCGCCACCGACGGCCACACGAACCTGACTCGCCATAACAAACTAGCGGAACTTGAACGGCGCTATGGCCCGCGCGGCTTTGATTACATGGGCAACTCGACCGCCGATCTATGCCTGTGGGAAGCGTGTGGCGAGGCTTATGTCGTCGATGCTCCAGGTCATGTTCTTCGCAAGGCACACCTGAATCGTAAGCCGGCGCGGGTCTTTCATTATTCGGGCGGCGCGATGGCCGCGGTTCGCGCGCTTCGCCCGCACCAATGGGTAAAGAATCTTCTAATCTTTGTCCCATTGCTGTTGGCGCATCGCATGGGCGACATCAGAATGCTGGCCATGGCCATCATCGCGTTTTGCGCGATGTGCATGGCTGCCTCCTCCGTTTACCTGCTCAACGACCTGTTGGATCTGGAATCAGATCGTCGCCATCCCACCAAGCGCCGCCGGCCGCTTCCATCGGGCCAGTTAATGCCCGTCGAAGGAATGTTGCTGCACGGATTGTTACTGATTGGCGGCGTAGGGCTGTCGGCTGCGTTGCTGCCGGGCGGCTTCACAGCGATCCTGCTGATCTATCTCGTTTTGACGCTTGTTTATTCGATGTGGATCAAGCGGCTGTTACTGGTCGACGTCATCACGCTTGCCGTCCTCTATACCCTTCGCATTGTCGCTGGGGCGGCGGCAGTTAGCGTTCCGCTCACCATGTGGCTACTCGCATTTTCATTGTTCTTCTTTGTCAGTCTCGCATTCGCCAAACGCTATTCGGAGCTTTTGGACCTGGAAGAGGCGGGGGGCTTCGAAGCCCATGGCCGAAGTTACACGCTCAATGATTTGCGCATCATCGAAAGCGTCGGGCCGGCCAGTGGGTATATGTCCGTATTGGTCTTCTGCCTCTATCTCGACAGCGCGGTTGTCCAGAACCTTTATATCCGCTCTGAACTGCTCTGGATTGCCACACCGATATTGCTGTATTGGATTACTCGCATCTGGTTCCTGGCAAGGCGACGCGCTTTGCATCAAGACCCGATCATCTTTGCGATCAAGGATCGCATCAGCTATCTCGCTGGGCTGGCGTTAGTGGGAATCGTGCTGCTTGCTTCACTCACCTTCCACGGGCGATGGGGTCGCTGGCCTCTGCCGAACCGCAACCAGGTCCATCTCAAGTCGGATGCGACCAAGTAAGCTCCGATTTCACCGGGCAGGAGTCAAATTTCCGTGACCGATTCAGGCGATGTCGCACAGCAGCGGCTGGCCGCCATCGTCGGCCCAGAGCGAATCCGCGCGGCCGGTGAACAAGATGCCGTCAATGGAATTCGCCCGCAATGGGTGGTTGAACCAGCGGATGCGGCTGGTGTTGCAAAGGCGCTGACTTACGCCAACGAATCGGGCCTGCATGTCGTTACTCGAGGCGGCGGCACAAAACTCGACTGGGGCGCGCCGCCGCGATCGTTGGATTTCATTTTCTCAACTGCTCGCCTGAACCGCGTCATCGAACATGCCGCGGCGGACATGACCGCAACCGTCCAAGCCGGCTGCATGGTCCAATCTTTCCAGGACGCCTTGGCCGCTCAAAACCAGCGACTCGCGATCGATCCTCTTTGGCCGGGCCGCGCGACCATCGGCGGCATTCTCGCCAGCAACGACTTTGGCTCACTCCGTGGGGGCTTCGGAACATTGCGCGATCTGCTCATCGGCGTGACTATCGCTCTGCCCGACGGCACGCTGGCGCGCAGCGGCGGGAAGGTCGTGAAGAATGTGGCGGGTTACGACCTCCAAAAGCTCATGATCGGCTCGTTTGGCACCCTTGCCGTGATCGTCGAAGCCACATTTCGTCTTCATCCCATTCCTCTCGCCTTCCGCAACCTGCAATGCACGGTTCCAAGTCGTTGTCTCGATCAACTCACAAGCGTATTGAACGAACTGTCCCTCCTTCTGGTCTCGGCGCAAATCAACATCGAGGGCAGCGCTTCGATCGAGTTGGCGCTTCGGGTCGAGAGCGTGCCGGAGGCAATCGATCACAAGTGCAGAAGCGTCCGGCAGGCGATCGAAACACTTGGAATTCAGGTGCGGGAAGGCGCGGATAACTGCTGGGAGGCGCGCGAAAAATTGTTCGATCTGTCTGATGCAACGGTATGCAGACTCGCCTTACTCGCCAGTCAATGGCCGGGTCTCCACGCGATGCTCATGCAGTGGAACGCCGAGCATCAAATCCAGGGAAGTCTGATTGCCCAGGCGGCTGGGGGCGGCTTACTGGCTGTTACCGGCCCCACAAATTCGATTGTCAATATAATCAACGAATTGCGCAGCAATCTCTCGGCTAAAGGCGGATCGGCTGTCGTTCTGAAATCTCCGCCCGTGGTCAAAAATCAGTTGGACGTCTGGGGACCAGCCGGCGACTCGCTTGCGCTGATGAAACGAATCAAAGCGCAGTTTGATAAGAACAATACTCTGGCACGCGGACGATTTATCGGCGGAATCTGAAGAAGCCTGTTCCACCAGAAAAGTGAAGATTCTGTTAGCACTTACGCTTATCGTGGTGATCCGATCTATTGTCCGGTAGGCTTGGATATCCGAAATTCATTGTGTGGAGGCCGTCTTTGCATCGCATGGCCAAATCCTCTTCAACGCTGAAAGCCGCTCGTAAGCCACAGCCGGCTCCTAAGGCCTCCGCGCCTCCGTCAGACTTGCGTCTGGCCGCCATCGACGTTGGCTCCAACAGCATCCACATGGTGATCGCTCAGGTGGATGGCGATGGCGGCGTCACCACGCTTTGGCGGATGAAAGAAATGGTGGGGCTCGGGCGCATCAGCTTTCCGTCGCGCAGGCTCTCGATGGAAGCCATGGATCGCGCCGTTGCGACGCTCCGACGATTTCAACAGGAAACCCAGCGGCGACAATGCGAAAAAGTGATTGCCGTCGCGACGAGCGCCGTGCGCGAAGCGGAAAATGGCGGCGATTTTGTTGAGCGCGTCCGCAGAGAGCTTCGGCTTCCCCTGCGCGTCATTAGCGCGCGGGAAGAGGCCAGGCTGATTTATCTCGGTGTCCGGCACGCAGTCGATCTGGAGCACATCCGCGACGGGCCGGTGCTGATCGTGGACGTGGGCGGAGGCAGCGTTGAGTTCATCGTTGCGGATGCGATGCGCCCTTTGCTGCTTGAAAGCCGCAAGCTGGGCGCAGCGCGAATGACGGCGCGCTATATCAAATCCGATCCGATCAGTCCCGACGATCTCAAAACACTTCTGCGTACCTACGACGCCGAGGTCGGGCCTCTTTGCGAAAAGATCCTCGCGCTCAAGCCGAGGCATGCGATCGGCACCAGCGGGACGATGGAAAACCTCGCCGCCATGTCGCTCAAATGGGCCAGCGCAAAATCGGCAGACGGGCAATCGAGCGATCATCACAAGCTTGGATCGGCTGGATGGATCGAAAAAGATGCGCTGTCACGACTCGTCAGCCGGCTGGTCGAGAGCAATTCCAAGGATCGCCGGCACATCGAGGGACTCGATGAAAAGCGCCAGGACCAGATCGTCGCCGGCGCGCTACTCGTCCATGAATTGTTCCGCCGACTTGATCTGAATCGAATGGCGCTCAGCAACGGTGCGATGCGCGAGGGCATCCTGGCCGATTACATGTCGCGCCATATTCCCGATCTGAAAATCCGCCGCGAAGTGCCCGATCCGCGCCGCCGCGCTGTGCTTGATTTAGCTCGCCGCTGCAACTGGAATCAGGAACATTCTGAGCACGTGGCGATGCTCTGCCGGCAGCTCTTTGATTCCCTGCGACCAATTCATCACCTTGGCCCGCGCCAGCGATCTCTTCTGGAGTTCGCTGCATTGCTGCACGACATCGGCTGGCATGTCGCCGCGAAGGGACACCACAAGCACAGCATGTATCTGATCCTCCACGGAGGCCTGAAAGGATTCACTCAGGAAGAGCTGGCGATCATCGGCAACATCGCGCGCTATCACCGAAAGTCTCCGCCTTCGGTGAGTCATGAATCGTTTGCTTCTCTCTCGACTACGGCACGAAAAGTGGTGCGCGTGGGGGCGGCGATTCTTAGAATCGCCGACGGTCTGGACCGAACGCATTGCGGCGTCGTACATGGCATCCGAGCCAAAATCGGAAAGAATAAGATCCGCTTGCGCATCGATGGGCGGGGGGATCTAGAACTGGAGCTTTGGGCCGCCCGGCGAAAAATGCGCTTATTTACGGACGTATTCCAGCGGAGCGTATCGTTTGAGCTGCCCGAGCCCAAACGCGCCTAAAATCCCGTTGCAGTTGCGTTAAGATCTGGTTTAGAGTGCATGAATTGTAATGGGGGCTACTTGCGGCCCATGGGCTGCGACGGTTAATCCTTCAAGCACGTGACACGCCACGCCGATGGAGAATTACGGGTTCCGCGCCTGGGCGCTGAACCTGAGGGCCTGAGGGATCCGTTTCCCATGATCTTACCCTTGACCAGTCAAACCACACGGCCTGACCGTGCAGGGGGGCCGTCTGTCGCAGCGGATTCGGCGACGACGACCGCGCAACCGATCAGCGGTGAATTTCTCAATCGGGAGCTGAGCTGGCTTCAATTCAACCGTCGCGTTCTCCACGAGTCGATGGATCCGCGCACGCCATTGCTTGAGCGCGTGCGATTCCTGGAAATCTTCACCTCGAATCTCGACGAATTTTTCATGAAACGCGTTGGCGGGTTGCGCCGCCAGATCGTGGCCGGCGTGGTTTCGCAAGCCCCCGACTCGCCCAGCCCCCATCAGCAACTTCTGATGATTCGGCGGGCGGTGATTCCGATGCTCGCCGAGCAGGCCGACTGCTTCAAGCGAATCATTCGGCCAGCGCTGGCCGAGCAGGGCATTCATCTGCTGGAATGGGATCAAATGCCCGAAGCGGCCAAAGCAGCCGCCCGAAGGTTTTTCCGCTCCAATATTTTCCCGATTCTGACGCCGCTGGCGGTTGATCCGGGCCATCCCTTTCCGTTCATCTCCAATCTTTCCGATTCGCTCGGCATAGTGCTGACGCAGCCGGGCCGGGCGGAACAGATGTTCGCGCGGGTGAAGGTTCCCGAAACATTGCCGCGCTGGATACGTCTGGGCAGCGGAGAATCGGACGGCCAATTCCGTTTCGTGCGCCTGGTGGACATCATCCGCCATAATCTCCAGGACCTGTTTGCGAACATGACGATTCTCGACGTCATGCCCTTCCGCCTGACGCGTAACGCGGACGTGCAGCATGATGAAGAGGATGCCGACGATCTGCTGGAAGTGGTGGAAGAGGAATTGCGCCAGCGCCGATTCGCCCGCGCGGTGCGGCTCGAGCATGGCCCCAACCCCAATCCCTGGATCATCCAATTCCTCCGGCAGGAACTGGGCTTAACTGCCGAGGATGTCTACGAAGTTCCGGGCGAATTGGACTACGGCGATCTTCGTCCCGTTGCCGATCTGCTCCTGCCCAAGCTGCGATTTGATCCCTGGGTGCCGGTCGTTCCGCCCGCACTGGCTGATGAAGATGCCGACATCTTCGGCGTCATTCGCGGCGGGGATCTTCTAGTTCACCATCCCTACGAAAGCTTCAACGCCAGCGTCGAGCGATTCATCAAGGCTGCCGCCGACGATCCGAAGGTGCTGGCCATTAAGATGACGGTCTATCGCACCGGCGATGACAGCCCGTTCATCCACACGCTGATTCGAGCCGCCGAGGCCCGCAAACAGGTCGTCTGCATCGTCGAGCTTAAGGCTCGGTTTGATGAAGAGCGCAACATCGTGCTCGCCCAGGCGCTGGAAAACGCCGGCGTGCACGTCGTCTATGGCGTCGTCGGATTGAAAACGCACACGAAGCTCGCGCTGGTCGTCCGCCAGGATCCCGATGGCATCCGCTGCTACGCCCACATCGGCACCGGAAATTACAACGTTCAGACTGCGCGGCTTTACACCGACCTTGGCCTGTTCACCTGTGATCCAGTCATCACCGAAGACATCATCGAGCTTTTCCACTACCTCACCGGCCGATCGCTCAAGAGCGATTATCACAAGCTGCTGGTCGCTCCGGTGAACATGAAAACGCGCATCCGCGAAATGATCGCCCGCGAAGTCGCCCATCACAAAGCCGGGCGACCCGCGCAACTGGTCGCCAAGATGAACGGCCTGGATGAAGCAGATATCTGCCACGATCTCTATGCGGCGTCGGGCGAAGGCCTGTCGATCGACCTGATCGTCCGCGGCATCTGCACGCTTCGCCCGGGTGTGCCGGGCCTGAGCGAGAACATCCGCGTGATGTCGGTGATTGGCCGATTCCTCGAGCACTCGCGCATCTTCTACTTCCGCAACGGCGCCGCAGATCCGATTGACGGCGAGTTTTACATTGGCTCCGCCGACTGGATGTCGCGCAATTTACTGGCGCGCGTGGAAGCAGTCGTTCCCGTCGAACAGCGCAACCTGCGCGAACGGCTGTGGATGATCCTGCAGACCATGATGCAGGACCATCGCCAAGCCTGGGACATGCGACCCGATGGTTCCTACGTCCAGCGAACCGGCCCCGACACCGATCCCGGCACCCACGTCACCCTCATGAACTATCAGCGCGAGCAGCTAAGCAAATTGCCGGTAGCCCCGTTGCGATAAGATCGTCGCCATGTCGGGCGGTCAACTCAATTGTCAAGCTATTCCGTTTTTACCGCCCGCAACGATTAGTCCGACCTTTTGCGGCCGATAAATCACGTCTTATCCCTTACTGCCGTCACCTTCGTGAGCAACCTTCTGCGACAGCGATCCGATTTCTCCAATTGGATTGCTGATTTGGAAAGGAATCATGAAGCCGATAACTGGCATCGCACGTTCTGCACACCCGTTTCTTCGCCGCGCCATGTTTGAGCCACTGGAAGGGCGACGGCTGCTCTCAGGATCATTTCCCAATGCTGGGGCAACCGCGTTGGCTTACGATGCCTCGGGCACGCTGCACGTTGCCTACTACGACACCGCTTCCACGACGCTGAAGTACGCCGAGCGCAACGCCGCTGGGGTTTGGTCAGCCACGATGACCGTTGACGCTGACCCGAAGGTCGGCAGCAGTCTGGCGCTCGCAATCGACTCCGTCGGACACACGGGAATTGCTTACCACGACGCGAAGAAAGCCGACCTGAAATACGCCTACTTCAACGGCAATTCCTGGAGCATTTCGCGCATCGATACCGCCGGCAACGTCGGGCAGAATCCCTCGCTGACTTTCGATCTGTCCAACCATCCGCTGATCAGCTATTTCAATAAAAGCGCAGGCGATCTGAAGCTCGCGGAATTCAACGGCTCGCGCTGGATCACGACTGCCATCGATCGCAAAGGCACCGTCGGCCAGTTCAGCAGCATCGCCATCAATCCCGCCGACGGATCCTGGGCCATCGCCTATGACCAAACCAGCAAGCGGCAATTGAAGCTGGCAACGCAAGCGGGGCAGCACACGACGTTGGCGACTTTTGGAAAGACCAAAGCCTGGAGTTCTGATCCGTCGCTGGCCTTTTCAACTACAGGCGCGCCTGCGGTGAGTTTCTTCGATCCGGCGGCAAAGGCGCTCAAACTCGCGAGCGATGCAGGAACCTGGACTGTGCAAACCGTCGCGACAGGTAGCATTGGTGCACAATCGCTCCTTTCCTTCGATCCGACAACCGGCTTGCCGCAAGTTGCATACATCGATACATCCACCGGCTCGCTCAATCTCGCCACCAGCAGCAATGGCTTGTGGAGCACGGTTTCGCTCGGCACCGGCTCGAACCTTTCGCTCGCCCGCGATCCACTAACCAACAGCTTCGGAACGTTGGCCGGCGCTCCGACATCGCTCAATGCGCCGACGAATCTGCAGGCCGTCGCCAACGCCGATGGCACCGTCCATCTCACCTGGCAGGAATCGTCAATCAACACGTCCGGCTTCCGCATCGAGATTTCGACGGATGGCGTCAGCTTTGCCAGCACCGGCCAGACCAGCGCTTCGGTGATGCAGTTTGATGATGCGGGCGCGCAGGTCGATCAGACCTTTTACTACCGTGTCGTTCCCTTCGATGTGTTGGGCGATGGACCGGCCACAGCGCCTCTGCTGGTCCATACCGCGCCGGCTGCGCCTTCGGGCTTAAAAGTCTTTGCCGAGGGAACGACAGAGTTTGAGCTCATCTGGCCGCAGATCACCGACTCAGCGACCCATCTGCTCGTGCAGGAGCGCGCGGCGGGATCGAACAACACGTTTACGACGATCGACACGCTCACCGCCGACCAGATCAGCGATCTGGTCACGCTGGCTCCCGATGGAGGCGCACTGGCCGCCAATACTGCTTACGAATTTCGCCTGGTCGCGCAAAACATTGACGGTGCCAACTCCGCGCCATCCAACATCGCCACCGGATCCACCGGCATCATCGATCCGGAAGATGTCGCCGCCACGGCGCTCTCCGCAACTTCCGCATCGCTTTCATGGGAGCCCAACTCCGGCGCGGCCACGCACTACAACGTCTATCTCTCCACCGATGGAAGCACTTACTCGCTCTATTCGCCGACCTATCAGCAGGCGAGCATGCTGCTGCTTCCCGATCTGCTTCCTTCGACACACTACTGGCTCAAAGTAACGGCGACGGACGGCACGACCGAATCGGCCGGTGTGGTCACGCAAGTGGACACGATGGCCGGTTCACCCGGAGCCGCTCCAATCAACGTGGCTGCGCAGATTAGCGAAGACAACCCGCTTTACCTGAGTATCTCATGGACCAACGTCGCGTCCGATGCGGTTAGCTTCCACATCCAGCGATCCACCGACAACATCCACTTCACGACCATCGAAGATGTGCCGGCTACCTGGATGAGCTACGACGATCCATCAGTCGTCGAAGGCACTTACTACTATCGCCTGCAGACGATCACCGCCTCGGGCGACGGCGCAACATCCACCAGTGCCTCAGCGACCGAATTCCTGGCCAATCCGATCAACCTTGCCGCAACCGTGACCACAACCGGCACGGTCAATCTCACCTGGACCAACGTTTCCACGCTTGCAACAGGCTTGCAGCTTTATGCCACGGATAGCAGTTACAATCCGATTCTGGTGGATGGCTCGGTCAGCCCTACGGCGACGCAATATGCCGTCACGCAATTTGCCGATGGCACGCCACTGACGGTCGGCGCGACTTATTGGTTCTATCTGGAACCGACCGGCGATATTCCCACCTTCGGCTCATCGCAATGGGTGCAAGTCACCAACGGCTTTGCCGCTCCCGCGCAAATCAGCGCCACTTCAACCGGCAATGGCCAGATCACCATCAACTGGTCGGATGTCGGCGACGAAACCGGCTATGAGCTCCAATCCTCGACCGACGGTGTTCATTACAACGATCTTGCTCCTCTCGGCGCCAATGTGACAAACTATGTGCAAAATGGATTGGCCGAGGGCGCGACGATGTACTATCGCGTGATGGCCCTGGGCAGCGGCGGAAATAGCCCCTATAGCAGTTCCACCAGTGCCGTCGTCGCTCCGAACGCACCAACCAATCTTGTCGTGACTCCTTTAACCGGCGGGTCATTCAGCCTGACATGGGACGACAATTCCTCCGATGAAGACGGTTACTCCGTCAGCTTCACGTCGAACAACGGTGATGTGATGATTCCCGCGCAATTGCCGCCTGATGCAACTTCCTGCACCGTCACCGCGGCGGAACTGGATGGCTTAAGCATGCCCGGCCAAATCTTCAGTGTGAAAGTCATCGCGTTCCGCTGGCAGGGGTCCAGCTCAACGGCGGCCGAGGTGGATCAAGTGCAGGCACTGGCAATGACGGGTGGGAATTCCTAGCGCAAAAAAAGGCCGCGGACGGGGGGATCCGCGGCTGAGGGCTCTCAACTTTGGGGATGCGTCCGGAGGGGAGGCCGGACGGTTGAGAGAGAAGATTTTTACGTCGGCTCCTTAAGGGGAACCGCGTTTTAAGTCAAAAAAAATAACCCCGCCGACAATGTTGTCGTTCGGGGCCGTCATGGCTCCTGTAATCTCGGTCACCGAACCCCATCGTTCGACGCCCGAAGCAATAAACCACGAATTCATCCTAGCTTCGTATCGCCTGAATGCAAGCGGGCTGATGAATTTTTTTACCGAATTTAACTTTTTACCGGTCCTCCCCGCTCCCAATCCATTTTAAGACGACTCTCGCGATGGTTGCGGCTCAATGATTCGCGATGCAGCTCGCGATGAATGAGCGAATTGACTTCTCACAATGTTCATGATTCTCTTGATCGAGAAAAACGATGTCGCATTCCCACGGCCATTCTCATGCTCACCAATTGGCGGGTCGTCGCCTCGCGCTGTCGCTGGGGCTGACGCTTCTGTTTGTCATCGCTGAACTGGCCAGCGGACTTTGGTCGCACAGTTTGTCGCTTGTTTCCGACGCGGGGCATAACTTTGCCGATGCGCTGGCGCTCCTTCTGTCGTGGTATGGCTTGCGAGCGGCAAGTTGGCCAAGTTCCGCGAACCGCACCTTTGGCTATCACCGCGTCGGAATTCTCGCGGCACTGGCCAATTCGGCAGCGCTCGTGGGCATTGCCGCCATCATTCTCTGGGAAGCGGCCGAGCGCCTTCTGCATCCGCAGACGCTGGTGCGCGGTCCGGTCATGATAGTCGTAGCTCTCGCCGCTATTCTGGTAAACGGCTTGATTGCCATGTGGCTGCATCACTCAGCCAAGCACGATCTCAATATCCGCAGCGCCTATCTCCACATGCTCGGTGATGCCCTGGCCGCATTCGGCGTTGTGATCGCGGGTGTGATCGTAGTGTTAACCGGCAGCCCGCTAGCCGATCCAATCTGCTCGATTCTGATCGGGCTCCTGATCCTCGCCAGTTCCTGGTCGATCCTTCGCGAATCGACAAATGTCCTGCTCGAAGGCGTTCCGCAGGGCATGGATATGGCAAAAGTTGAGAAAGCAATCAGTAATGTGCCGGGCGTGTTGGATGTACATGACCTGCACGTCTGGACGCTTGGCTCCGGCGTCATCGCATGCAGTTGCCATGTGGTCGTCGCTGAACAAAGCATTCGCGAAGGACAGCAGGTGTTACGAGCGGTGGTCGAGGAACTGGAGCATCATTTTCACATCACGCATACGACTGTTCAGATCGAAGTGGAAGGCTGCGATCCCAAAGACATGTACTGCACGCTTCGCCCGCTTCACGCCGGCGAAGCGCACGAGCACGCCCACCATCACCATTGAATTGCGCTGGTTTCAAGGCTGCGATTTTGCTCTTCGAACTGCCTGCTCGTAAGCCGCCGGAAGCTTCACCGGCCCGCCCGCGTCCGACCACCACCTCGGCTGCTCGGTATAAATCCAGACATACTCGTCGCTCGTCTCCAGCGCCTTTCGGACCGTTTTCTCCAGCGCATCGGGCGAATAGAAATTCTTCGACACATCCTCCGCATTCCAGCCGGTCTTGCGCCAATCCTCGTCGATCCAGACGCCAAATCCGACTTTGCAAACTTTCGGGTATTTCTGCTTGTCGTCCACGAATGACTTAACCCGATCGCGCATCAAATCGCTGGCGGTATCGAATCGCGTGATATCCTTGTAACCATACGAGCTTTCGAAGCCGTCGATGATTTGCACGTTGTCGTTCGCTGCATCGAGCATTCCGTTCAGGAACGGGGCAAGCAATCCATACCTGGCGTTCGGCAATTTCGATGAATCGCCGCGGGTCTCCTGATAGGGGAGCGAGAAACTGAAAGTCAGCAGCAACTTGATGCCAGGATAACCTTTTTGAAATGCGTTCATGACTTCGCGGCCTCGCTGGCGGGCCTGTCGGGCATATTCATCCCACGATTTCTTTCCCGTATCGCGCTGCGCGCGGTAATCGAAGAGCCGATGGTCATATTGCTCCGTGTCGAAGAGAATTCCTGCGCAATGCCCCTCACGCGCGATTCGAGCCGCGAGCTCGGCATTGTTCACAATGGCCGAGTAATCGTCGAACCAGTCCACGTCGCCCGGCGATACATTGAATCTCAGGAAGTTATCGGTGAATAGGTGAAATGGAGTCGCTTTTAGATCGTCGATGGCCGGCTTAATCTCGGCTGCGGCGTAAGCGCGCTTGCCCCAATCGTCCCACAGCATGTTGGCCGGCTTCCCATCCGCGCCGATGCAGCGCGCATGAAACACGCAGCCATCAAATGGCGTCTTCTCCATCTCGGCGATGTGCGCCCGCATGAATGCCGTGTCCGGCTCATCCCACCCGAACTCGATCAATTTCCGTGGCGTCGTATCGTTCGCATCGACTTGAACTGAAATTGCCGCCAAAAGCAGAGACGCCGCAAGAAGTGAGGCGATTTTCATGCGAGCAGTTATATCGTCGGCTTGCGCGAATCAGAACATAATAAGTGTTGGGACTTCACCGCGCCGCGCGGATCACGATGCTGGAAAAGAGCACGGCCGTTGGCCGGGGCATCACCCGTTCCCATTTTGAATAGTCGATCTCAATCGTGTGCGGGCCCGGACTTGCATCAAAAGAAATCTCAAAACTCTTGAACTCCTCCGAAGCCGCCATGGGAATTTCACGCACAGCCCGCCCATCGAGCTTGATGGTAATCAACTGATTCGGAAAAATATTTCGCGCGCTCAAGCTCAAATTGAAATGCCCGCCACTCTGGTCATTCAGGCTGATTGTCGATGAAGGTCCATAGCCCCATCGTACATACGTCGGCAGCACGTTTTGGGGATAAGGACCTTCCAAAAATCCCATCCCCGATGTCGGCCGCCAGCCATAGAAGGCGCCGATATGCTCGAAAAGGTAATACCCTAAGCCGGTTTTGTGAAAGACATATCGGCCCACTTGCGCATAATCCCGCCGCGATTGCAGGTGTTTGATCAGCTTGTCCTGAATCGTGTATTGCGGAAGAAAGTCGGCAATCAGTCCGCTGCCCTGGTCGGCCATGATGACAAACTGAACTTTATCGAATTGCGCCAGCGAGTAGGTCGGATCCGCCGAAAGGTCGGGCGGCTCATAGGGCTCAATCGATCGCCCCTCTTTCATCGCAAGATAACTGATCAGGTCTCTGTTGATCTCGCCCGGCGCTGGAATGAATACAACCGGATCGGAATAGTCGGGATTGTCGCGGATGTCGTGATAGATGCCGTAAGCGATCTCATTTCGATTGCGCACCCAGTCGGCGCCAAAATCACCATTCTTGGGGGGCCATCCCCACGCGGCGGCACCTGCGCAGGTTAGAAACAGGAATGCGACTGCGGCGACTGGAATTGGCCGTGCTTTCAGTCGCTCGCCGAGAAGAAGCCCGCGAAGAGCAAGCACCGCGACGAGGACGAGCATCGTCTGAAAACCGAGCCCAAAAAAGTAGCTCTTATTTTTCAGCCCCGCGGAAATCGCATAAGCCGCGAAAATCAGAATTGCGAAACAGGCGGCTTGGATCATTTCCGATCGCCGGCGTCTCCAAAAGATGCGGATGACCGCCGCCCCCAGAATGATCGCGAGCAGGATCAGGTGGCTTGGAATCGCGTGCGGCGGCCAATTGGTTGGGTTGATCGTCCCTCCAAACGCAGACTGCCCGCCTGGCCCAGTCAAATAATAAAGAAGGTGGAACATCAACGTTCCCTTGGTCTGCCAGACGTCCTTGTAGGCCCCAAAGACATTCATTTCGATGTAGGCCCATACATCATGCCACGCCACCAGGAAGTGAGGCAGCGGAATAAGAATCGCCGGCAGCACGCACCGCGCACAGCTTTCCGCAATCCGGTGTGGCGATGCCCGCAATCGATAACCGATCCGATCGCACAAGGTCGCCAGCACCAGCGTCATCCCCAGAAGCAGCCCGACGCTGGCGAAAGTCTGCGGCTTGCCTGCGATCGACAATCCGCACCAGACACCCGCCATGATCTGATGCCGCCAGGATGAGGTAATCCACGGCCGCTTGAGAATCATGATCAGCCCCATCACCAGCAGCAGGGCTGCCGCATGATCAGGTCGAAATTCCTGCACCGACCAAGTCAGCAACGGAAATGAAGCCAACAGTGCAAAGACGGCCAGCTTCTGCCAGAGCGGGAGGCCTCGCAGCAGATAATCAGCAAAACCGAAATACCCGAGAATCAGGAGCACATTCCCGGCATACGGCGCCCAATCATGCACACCGAATATTGCGAATGATAAAAATGCAACGATTGTCGAGTACGGCGCGTGCGGCGGCGCCTGGCAGTACATGTCGTAGACGGCTTTGGGACCCGTTGCGTAGAACGTCAGCAACCGCTTTAGCCCATCGGTCATGTAAGAAACGTCGTCGTAGGTCGGAAAGACGATCAGCCTGCCGCGCCGCATCGAGTAATGGATGACCAACGCGGTAAAGGCGGCCGCCAGCAGGACGATCAATGCAACGCGAAGTGGTAATCGCTGATTGACTGGCCGCCGGCCAATGCTGCGCAGGTGCGCGGAATCATTTCGGCGCATCAGCCGAGCGCCGTTCCGGCGCGATGGTCGCGTGTCGTTCACGATGAAACGCTCGGTTGTCACTTTGTAGCGCGAATCACGATACTTGAAAACAGGACCGCCATGGGACGGGACTGAACCTGTTCCCATTTCGAATAATCCATCTCGATGGTGTGCGGACCCCGTTTCGCATCGAACGAGATTTCAACCGGCTTAAATTCCTGCGAAGCCTCCATGGGAACTTCGCGCAGAACCTGCCCATCGAGCCTGATGGTCATCACCTGATCCGAAAAAATATTTCGCGCGCTCAGGCTCAAATTGAAATGCCCGCCGCTCTGGTCGTTCATGCTGATCGTCGATGAAGGCCCATAGCCCCATCGCACGTAGGCTGGCAGCACATTCGTCGGATAAGGACCTTCCAGATATCCCACGCCCGTAGTCGGATGCCAGCCAAAGAAGGGGCCGATGTGCTCGAAGAGGTAGTAGCCCAGCCCGGTCTGGTGATAGATGTATCGGCCGACCAGCGCGTAATCGGTCCGGGATTTAAGGATCTGATTCAGTTGATCCTGGATTTTGAATTGCGGAAGAAAATCGGCGATCAGCGCGCTGCCCTCATCGGCACTGACAACGAATTGCGCGCGATTGAACTCGGCAAGCGATGTTGCCGGGTCTTCAGGCGTTGTCTTGGGTCCGTAAGCGACCAGCTCGCGCCCGTCTTTGCGCGCCAGATAGTTCAGCAGATCGTCATTCACTTCGCCCGCACAGGGAATATAGACGTGCGGGCCGAGGTAGTCGGGGTTATCGCGGATGCCGTCGTAAATTCCATAAGCGATCTCCCGACGGTTGCGGACCCAGTCGGCTCCAAAATCGCCATTAGCAGGCGGCCAGCCCCAGGCCGCCACGCCGAAACAGGTGATGCAGATTAGTCCCACTGCGGCAGCGGGAATGCGACGAAAACTCAGCCGCTCCGATCGCAGCAAGTCGCCCAACGCCAAAATCGTCACCAATAACAGCGGCGTCTGGAATCCGAGCCCGAAGAAATAACTCTTGGTCTTCAATACGGTCGGAATTAAATAAGCCCCCAGCAGCAGCAGCGCAAAACAACCCGCTCGAACAATTTCGGTGCGACGCCTGCGCCACAGGATGCGAACGACAGCCGCGGCAAGAATAATGATGATCAAAAGCAGATGGCTGGGGATGCCCGCAGGCGGCCAGGTGGGAGAAGGATTGATCGTCCCGCCAAACGCGGCATGCCCGCCGAGCCCCGTGAGATAGAAAAGCAGGTGATAGGCGAGCGTGCCTTTGGTCTGCCAGATATCTTTATTGGCGCCAAAAAGGTTTTCGTCGATGTAAGAAAGCACCTCGTGCGCACCGACCAGAAAGTGAGGCAGCGGAATGAGGATGACAGGAATCAGGCAGTACGCCCAGCTTTGAGCGATCTGGCGCGAACTGGCCCGCAGCCGGCTGCCAAACCGATCGCATAACGTCGCCAGCACAAGTGCTGTGCCCAGCAGCAGCCCGACGCTCCCAAACATGTGAGGCTTGCTTGCAATCGCAAGCCCGCACCAGACACCCGCCATGACCTGATGCCGGCGCGACGAATTCACCCACGGCTGCTTCAGCACCATGATCAGGCCCATCGCCAGCAGCAGGGCCGAAACATGGTCCGCTCGAAATTCCTGGACCGACCACGAAAGCAGCGGAAATGAAGCCAGCAGCAGAAACATCACCAGCTTCTGCCAGAGCGGACAACCTCTGAGCAGGTAATCGGCAAAGCCGAAGTATCCCAGGATCAGCAGAACATTGGCTGCATACGGCGCCCAGTCATGGACTCCGAATATCGCAAAGGCGAAGAAAGACACGACTGTCGAATATGGCGAGTGTGGCGGCTGCTCGCGATACATATGAAGCACGGTTGCCGGCCCCGCATCATAAAATGTCTGCAATCGCCATAGGCCATTGTTGATGTAAGAAACGTCGTCGTAAGTCGGGAAGACGATCAGCCGACCTCTCCTCATGGAATAGTGGATCACCACCGAGGTATAGGCGGCCGCCAGCAAGGCGACGATCGCGACGCGAAGCCACAAGGCCTGGTGACTTGGCCGACGATGCTTCTCGAGCCGCAGGGGCTCACTTGTTCGAGCGCGCAACAGACGGGAACGCGTTTGCGACGCGGGCGAATGCCCCGGATTCGCTTGAATGGTTGATGCCTCGGGCACCGCCAATGAGTCCTCCCACCAAAGGGCGGGCATCTTAGCGGGTGGGGCGATGGGGGACAAATCGGGGGAAAATGATCGATAAACGCGAATGCGTGCGCAGCTGTTTCAGCTGCGCCGCGACTTCATTTCGTTTAGCGGTCGGGCTTGCCCAACGTTGTGCGCGCTTTCAGAAACCGCAGATGACCGAAGGATGAAAGATCACGCGCGATCGGAAAAGGCGCGCAACGGCTCGCAAGCGAGGATCGCTAAACGTGCAGGATACGGTGCTCGAAGAACTGAGTTCCGATACGTTACTCATTTAAGCGCGCTTACGCTGGCGCAACCGCGACATCCGCCGGCGCTTTGGGATCGCGAACGTGGACCCACGTATGCACGTGCGGCGCGCCGCGGAAATACCAGACCATCGACGGCCCTTCGATCTGCCAGACGTCCCAGACGCCGTCGTTACCGATGTCCATGCCTTTGCCGTTGTAGAAGGCCATCCGCAGATTGTCGAAGCCGCCATCCTCGATGAGCTTCAGGCACTTGTGGGCGTCGGCCTTTCGGAAGGGGGCCAGCAGATCGGCCATCACCTTTCGCACGAGCCCCTTCTGGTCCGCCGAAAGCTCGGTCATCGGGATACCTTCGATTCCCTGGGTGCTTCCGCGGAGGGCGACGGTCTTGGTCTTCTGCTCCGGACGCGCATCGCCGCGCAGCGCGATCTTGCGCTGCTTGCCATCGAGTGCTTTGAAGACTTCATTCGCTGCCAGCGCCTGAAACCAATAAATATTCCCGCGATGGTTGGCGCTTTCGTTAAATCCCTCGGCGGCGTGGCCATAGAAGATCGGCCCGCCGAACGCTTCACCCTCGACGCTGTTGCCGTCGCAGCGGCGGGTCACATGCCGGCCGGTAAAGACAAACTCAAACTTCTGCCCCGGCTGACCAAAGAGCGCGATCGCGCAGCTATCGAAACCCTTGCCGTCTTCCTTGTTATCGTCGTCCACCTGATGTAGCACGCGCCCCGCGTATTCCTCGCTGTGCAGGTCCATGAACAGGTCGCGCACCATCTGGCGCTGGTTTCGGTTGAGCACATCCGAAATCGGGCTGTTGACGATGTGCCAGTTGTTATCGACTTTGAGCCGAAGCGGATGATCGAATGGGAAACAAATTAATTTGCGCTGTCCTTCGCTGAGCGACTCATACAACGCGCCCGCGAGCGTCTGCCCTGCATCGATCGATGCGGCAGCCGGCGCGGCGCTCGCGATTTTTGGAAATGAGCCGACCGTGATCAAACCCGCCGACGCCGCGGCAGCCGATGCTGCGCCGATGGCGGCGGTCTTCAAAAATCCGCGTCGCGAAAGATCGTTCATTGTCGAAGACGAGCAATCCGGACATGAGCTTGATGGATGGGAGGGGAGCATGGCGATTCTCCTTTGGCTTCGAAATCCCCCGATAAGTGCCTCTAAAGGCTACCTCTCTTTTACTGCCAAACAAGCCATTGCGCGCAAAATGTTTTTGCGGTCTACTCGAATTTCGCCCGGCTTAGATCGATGTGATAGATCGTCCCCTCATATCCCACCGCATACAGCTCACCATCATTATCCTGTCCGAACGAAACCACATGCTCCGGCGCGGTGGCCAGCAACCGCACCTGCTTCAGCACGCGATTCTCCTGCGTCAGGGCGAAGATCCGGCTGTTCTGATAGTCGCCAAAAATATAGACGCCATAGAAAGAGGGCGATTGCTTGCCGCGGTAGACGAATCCGCCGGTCGAAGAAGCCCCATATTTCCTCGTCCAGGCAAAAATCGGCGGCACAAAATGCTCGCCCGCCCGGCGATATTTATTCGAATACGGCTCAAAGCCTTCATAGACATTCCAGCCATAATTCTCCCCTTTGCGAACGATATCGACCTCTTCATACAGGTCTTGGCCGACATCACCGACCCACAGATCGCCCGTGACCGGATCAAAGCTGAATCGCCAGGGCTCGCGAAGACCGTAGGCCCAAATTTCCGGTCGAACATTCGGCCGGCCAACAAACGGATTATCGGCAGGAACCGAATACGCTTTGCCCGGCTCCGGATGATCGACATCGATCCGCAGCATCTTTCCCAGCAGCAGCGACAGATTCTGCGCATGCCCCTCCGGGTCGCCCTGCGGCCCGGTATCGCCCATGCCGATGTAGAGCATGTGATCGGGGCCGAATTGCAGGCCGCCGCCGTAATGCACGTTGGTAACGGCCGCGAGGTGGAGGATGGGCCGAAGCGGCTCACCCGAATCCTTTCGAAGATCCGGCGCGGCCTTTCCTTCATACACAAGCGACGCGAATTTCCCGTTCTCGCTTAAATGCTTGACGATGAAATAGCGCCGGTTATGCGCGTAATCGGGATGAAATGTCATCCCCAGTAACCCGCGCGTGCCGGTCATGTATTTGCCGGTCTGCAAAAACAGCGATCGCGTCGGCGTCGATGTCGATCGATCCATCAGCCAGATCTGGCCCGTCTCGTGCTCGACCACTGCATAACCATTCGCCACGCCCGGCACCGGCGAGAACCAGACCGGATGCTGGAAACGCAGTCCCTCATTGATTGGCGTCAGCTCGATCGATTGCCGAAGCACCGGAATTTCCGCCGGCATTCCATGATGCAACGCCAACGCCGTCTGATTCGTCTTCAGACCCGCTAAATATGCAATCAAATCCGCAAACTCCGCCGGCTTCAGCCCCGCAAACAGTCCCTCAGGCATCAGCGACGTATCGGTCGTGCGCTGCTGCGCGATCTGATCCTTCGGCAGCGTCATCGACTGCCCATCCGCGCCCATCAGCACCAATCCGCCGGCAGAATCATCTTTGATGATTCCCTCGCGAACCTGCCCATCGCGCATTTTGACGACCGTCGTGCTGTATCCCACCGCGATCGTCGCCGACGGCGACACGATCGCCTCAATCAGCTCCTGCCGGCCAAATTTGTCGCCCGCCGACGAAAGATCCGGCCCCACGCGCCCGCCCTGGCCATTGACGACGTGACATTTCGAGCAAGCCAGTTTCTGCTGATCTTCAAACAGCGTCTTGCCACGAACCACATCCCCCTGATGCGTCAAGGCGAAGCTGCGGAGCTGCGCGATCTGCTTCGCCGAAAGTTTGGGCGCGGGGGCGCTGTCTGCTAAGCAACGACTCGTCAGGAGCATCACAAAGGAGATAAAGAGCGGCGCAGCACGCTTTAGACGATTCTGGCGCCCAGATGAAAAACGCATTTCCTGCTTCCGTCGTTAAACCGATATCCGTACCCGCACAACAGTATCGGTGGGTGCCCAAAGTGTTGCGTGGATCGGAACGGTGGTGACGACTGATCGCGCTCGATCACGTTAATGCGTGTCTCTCCCGTGTCTCTCCCACTTTAGCCGCCCCACCTGTGGGGCGCGTCGAGCGGTGTGGTGAGCAGAAGCGATATGCGAACGACGAGCAGCGCTGACCGGCTCTTCGAAAAGTGTTCTCGCGCTCAACGCGCCCTGGACGCGCTCCACAGGTGGAGCGGCTAAAGTGAGGAGCAGATGCTGCGGCGCATCTGCGCTCCCTCACGCGCGTCGCATCACTTAAAAACTTTCATCTTGCTGAGATCTTCTTTCCCGCTCACCAGGGGCCAGTTTTGTTCCCAGTTGTCGAGGATGCCGGGGGCTTTTCGCTTTTCGAAGGTGGCGATTACGTAACCGAGCTCGAAGGGGATGCCGAAGTAGGCCTTGCCTTCGGTGCGCACCATCTGCCCGTGGACGAGCACGTTTCTGCCGGGGATGTCGGAACCTTTTTTCAGATCGCACGCCCAGGTCGGGTCGATGACAAACCCATCCTTGTCCACGCACCACGCATGCAGCGTTGGCATGCTGCCTGCCGCATAACCTTCGACATAGGTGTAGATTTCCGGATTCTCCCGCGCCAGCGACAACGCATTGGCGAAGGGCTGCGCAATTCCACCCCTGCGAATGCCCGGCGGCAAAACCCGCCGGCGATAGCTTTTGCCATGCTTCAAGACAAATTCTTCGATGCACACCCCGCCCATCGTTTTCTTAGCATCCGCCGTCCGCTTGAGAGCCTGTTTGAGTTCCTCGATCGCTTCCACTTCGGTCATGGTACTTCGCTTTGCCCGGTTTGATCCCCTGTCCTTCCATCGCTGATTTCCACGTGCCGTTAACAGTTTTAATCGGCAGGATCATTGCCCTGTAGTGAGCTTGTCCACCAATTGCCCGCCCCTGTCAACAGGCCGCCATGAACATCGAAAAAGGTTTAAACGGTCGCTAATGGAGCAACGCGTGTTCGCCCCATTTTAGCCGCCCCTTTGTGGGGCGCATCGAGCGGGACGGGGAGCAGAAGCGCTCGGGGAATGTCCAGCAGCGCCATCTGGTCGACGAACGTTGCTCTTGAGCTCAACCGGCATTTGACGCGCTCCAAAGAAGGACGCCCGTTTAGGGCTTACCTCCAACCTCGTACACCAGACTCGGGCTTGCGCTTGAATGATAGTCGTACGTCCCACCGCCCGAGTAAGTCGCCCGGATGTTGTATTTGCCGGGCTTCAGGCCCGCTATTCTGACGCGCGCCCGGCCTCGGCTGTCCAGTTGCGCGGGCCGGTTCATCGGCACATTATCGACCAAGACAGTAACAGTTCCCGTCGGTGTCGGTCTCTTCGGATCAAGCGGCCTCACCGTAGCGGTGACAACCACCGACTGCACCCTTTGTTGTACTTGTGCATCACCCCTGGGTGACGGGCGATAGGGCCGGCCACTCGGTGGCGTTTGAACCATGATTCTGACGCGCGTGCTGTACAGCCGGATTTCTTCCGCAAAGACGTAGCCTTTGGCAAAGGTCTCGTCGCCGGTGGTCGCCACGTCGAACACGCAGTTCTGATACAGCTTCTTATCGGTGACGATCCGGCAAATCGCTTGTGCACGTTCAATGGGCATCCCCGGGTGCACCTTGACTCCGGGAATGTGGAACTCGGGCTTGAGCTTGCAAGGCGGCTTCTCCGCCGGCCAATCGACGTCCGTGAACGTCTTGGTCGATGTTCCCGGCGCATAAACAAACAGGCTGGTTTTGTCGGTGATGCGCCAGGAGTCGGCAAACTTCTTATAGAGCGTGACGTGCCGGTCGTGCAGACTCGCGGGCATTGCGCCCAGGTCAACACCATCGCGCAGCCGAGGCAGCCAACTGTCTTTGGGAATGTAGCCCATGACACCCTCGTCCGCGCTGGTGTTCGATACACTCACGTCGAGGTACCAGACATTGTTGGCGCCCCAATAATAGGGCGTAATGAGCACCACCGTCCCATCCTCGAAATCGGCACGAATACCGTTCTCACCACTTGGAGCGGCAAACGCCGTGACGCGATTGCCGCCAAGGTCGATCCCATTGGCCGGCATCTCCGCCGGCTTTCCGTCCACATAAAACTCCAGCCGCTGCCGCTCCGGCGTCTGTTGAAGAGAGATGCGGTGTTTGCCCATGCGAACGGCAACCGCAACGTTGATGCTGACACACTCGGTCAAGCCGGTATGGCCGTCGGTGGCGGGGTGTGCTGTCGGCACGGGCCATTGACGAACCTGGACTTCCATTCGCTCGCCATCGCGCAGCAGCGTGAATTCGCCAACGGCCTGGAAGTCATATGCAGTCCCATCGACCGTGTGCACGTGCGGGTCGCCGATGTGGTTGCCCGTCATCGTCAAGTCGCCACTCAGGAATCCGGTGTGGTAGCCGTCGTTTTCGTCCGTATTGAAGGCAAATGGATTCCACTGAAAGTTGAAGGAAAAGAACTGTGTCATGTAAACGATAACGCTGGATGCTCCCGGCGACCCGCCGGGCCATGTATGGAGGTCGGCATCCACCTTCCCCGTATATTGCTCCATGCCTTCCCAATCCACTGGATCGCTGCCCGCCCGGCTGGTGGTGAAGACATCCGGCGATACGGCTTTGGATTGCGCGCTCGAGATTACCGCTCCGAGCGAAGCATCGGGACCATCCGGAGGAGGCGCGAAATGCTGGCAGTAGTAAAGACAGCCTAGCACATGGTCGATACGGCGCACCACATTTCGACGATTCTGCGAGGTGCCGGGTGGCAATCCAGCGTATTCCGTCAGCAGATCATTCAGGCGGTTCTTCATGAATGTTTTCAGATCGGTCGGAATGCCGAACGCGGCATAGCCAGAAGCAGGGGAGGGAACAAACGTGGCGAACGGCCGCGAATCCGGGCTGCGTGTCGGTTGGTCTACGCTGGTTGCTTTTGCGACAAAGGGACCGACGTTTGATTTTCCCCGGAAATAGATCGCGGGCGGAGAGAATGTTGTACCAATGTTAATCTCAAACAGCGCCATGGGCTCCGTCCCAGCGCTCCAGCACTCCTCTGGCTTTGGTGAGCCAGGGATAGGGGACCCGGGTGTATCCGAGCCGTTATTATTGCCTGCCAGGTAGGTGTCCGGCCCGAAGTTAACCAACTGCCCGATCAAAGGATCGCCCAACGTGAACGTTTCAGTCCCGCTGCTCGTCTGTCCGCTGATGGACGCGACTTTCGAGACGACGGGCGGCGCGTGCGAGCGCAGTGCAACCGGGTTGTTCAGCCGAACGTTCCGGCCAACGCCGGTCATGTCCAGGTTTGTGGGCACCCCGGGGCTAGTGGGCACAAAATTCGGCTCCCCTTCGAGCCCAAATGTCCTCCCCGATGAAAGTGGAACCGGGTCGTCGTTGGCCGTGTGGCTGACCGTGTCTGTGTAAATCGGATTGATGTAGGGAAGGTCGATGTCGGTGGCGAATCTCGCTTCAAACCGGCCGCTGAAATTCACCTGTGGATGCTTGATCGAGGTGACGGCGATGCTCGCGACGACAGCCATCGTCCCATCGAGCACCTGAATGGTGGTATCGCCGCGATGCGCGCTCTGCACCGTCGAGTGAACTTGTACGATGGTCGGCGTCGTCGAAAGCGTGATCGGTCCCACCGTCGAGAAAGCCAGACCCGCCGGGTTGGGCGCCGCCGCCTGAAGGGTGACGGCCAGCGTGCCGCTGTCCGTTGCAAGCGACAGCTCGGCATCATAGTTCGAACCCAACGGAGCGATCAGGAAGCCGTCGCTCGTAGCTCCGCCCAACAAAATGATAACCGCCATAGAGCCCTCGCTAGAAAAATGACAATTGACCCCAGACCCCGGCGCGCACCGCTGCCTATATGACCCGGCGCATTCGACGGGATATTCAGTACCTCCGGATTGTGAAAAACGAACCGGCCCTCTAGCAATTTCTCCCCGCCCCTACTCCAAAACAGGTGTGCAACTCGGTGTGTAACTCAGGAAATACAACCTATTCCTCAGGAAAATCGGAGTCAAGCAAAATTTCTCTAAATTGCCAAATTTCTGCAAAGTGCCATTTTCCCTCAACCGCGATCCTCCGTTTCCTCTGCGGTAAAACTGTCTTGAAGAAGAATTAACCGCTGAGGACGCAGAGGATCTTGGCGCGGCCTCGCTTCGTTTGGCCGCAATCAAAGGGAGTAAATGAACCGTTTCTGATCCATGCAGATGTGAGGGAAAGGGCGGGAGAGACACCATCAAGCCTCAAGTTTTCTCTCCCGCCCTCTCCCTCACACTCCCTCTCCCACCCGCTCTTCCT
>Ga0207695_10001201_pt1 | contig 44516 bp, 41 predicted proteins | sample KBSC54metaG_FD_184354 | JGI IMG/M metagenome (GOLD analysis project Ga0207695, IMG submission 184354) | Corn rhizosphere microbial communities from Kellogg Biological Station, Michigan, USA - KBS C5-4 metaG (SPAdes) (version 2) | ecosystem: Host-associated > Plants > Roots > Rhizosphere > Soil...
ACAGATCGGGCCGCGGATCTACAACTCGGGTCCGTATTTTGGCACGGCGCGGCGCGGTTGGAATCAGAATGCGACTGACGACGACATTTACCGCGACGTTGACGAGTGGGCCGCAAAGGGCGTGCGGGCGTTCAAGGGGAAGGGCATCGCGCCGCAGCACCTGCGTGCGCTCATCGAGCGGGCGCACATGCACGGGCTCACGGTCACGGCGCATCTGGAGTCGGGCTTTCGCAACTCCACAAACGCGCGTGACGCGATCCTCATGGGAATCGATCGCGTCGAGCACATCTTGGGCGGCGATCAGCTGGATCCGAACAAGCCGGCTTATCCGTCGTGGTCGATGGTCGACACGACCTCCAAGCAATTCAAGGACATCGTGCAGCTGTTCATCTCGCACCACGTGATGTTCGATCCGACGATCACCGCGCCCGTGTACTTCAGCCAACTCCAGGAAGGATTCGACTATTGGGTCGACGAGCGAAAGTTCTTCACGCCTGAGGTTCAGGCGTGGGTGAAGACGAAACCTCCTCGCAAGCCCGTCGCATCGTGGGACTCCTTGTATTGGGCGATGCGCCGCACGACCAAGGCCTTCTACGACGCCGGCGGCCTTCTCACACTGGGCACCGACAACCCGAGCACCGGCGAGTTCATCGCGGGGTTTTCGGCCCATCGCGAGCTACACACGTTGGTGCTCGCCGGTATTCCCCCAGCCGCGGCACTCAAGATCGCGACGATCAATGGGGCCCGCGCCCTTGGCATGTCGGACAAGCTGGGAACGCTCGAGGTGGGGAAGCTCGCCGACCTCTTTGTGATCGAGGGCAACCCGCTCGCCGACATCAAGAACACGCGGCACGTGCAGCTCGTGATGAAGTCGGGCGTCGTCTACGATCCGAAAGCGCTGCTCGCGCAGGCGGAAGGGAAGATCGGGCCGTCGCCGAAACGCACGCCCTAGCGCCGCGCGCTCCTCGAAATCAAAACAGCGCGTACTGGACGGGTTGTTCAGCGCGCGTCGCGCTCGGTGTAAATGGTCCGAGGACGGCGTCCTGCCGGGCGGCGACCAGAGCGCCGCGAAATTTCGTGCGAGCGATCGCGCCGCGCATCGCGGACAGCGCGACCCGCGGTGTGTTGTTCTTCTCGCTCAGGTGCGCCAGGACTAGATGGTTGAGCTCGCGCGTCACCGCGCTTCGCGCGAAGACGCCAGCGTCGAAATTGCTCAGGTGTCCAGTCTTGCTCGCGATGCGCGCTTGCAACCAGCGCGGATACGGTCCGTTGCGCAGCAGGTCGACGTCATGATTCGACTCGAGGACCAAGATGTCGAGCGACTCGCACGCGCGGGCGATCGCCTGGCTCACATGGCCGATGTCGTAAAACAATCCAGCACGCGCGCCGGTCGATCGACTCGTCACCACGAATCCGACAGATTGGTTCGCGTCGTGCGGTGTAGGCACGGACGTCACCGACATTCGGGGAAACTCGACCGTCATCCCGGGCTCGAACGTGTGCACCTGCGTCTTGGCGAGCTCCGGCGCGAGCGCGGTGCCCGGTGTCGCGAACACCCCCCAACCCCACCGCTTCGCCGCGGCCCCGGCGCCTTTCACATGGTCGCTATGCTCGTGTGTGATCAGACAGCCTTCAATCGAGCGCGGATCGACGCCGATCGGCTTGAGTCGCCCCGCCAGCGTCCGAGTGCCAAACCCACAGTCGATCAGAATGCGCGAGCCACCGCATTCGATGAGCACCGCGTTGCCGCTGCTTCCACTCCCGAGCATCCACAACTTCACTTGAGGCGAATCTCCGATTCTGCTGTTGCTGCTACTATCCAACGCCCGGCATGCGCCGACGTGAGATGACGACGCGCGCGATCCGTCAGACCGACCTGACGCCGCGCCATCATCCTTTCGGCCGCCTGAACAAACTTATCGGCGCGATACAGCGAATAGGGAGGACCATCACCCCACGAAAATGGTGCTACGACCTTGGGCGGCATCGCACCGTAGACATTTGCGCCGGCGCCCAGGACGGTGCCTGTGGTCAGACGAAGACCGATGCCGGTCTTCACATGGTCCCCGAACATCGTCCCGAGAAACTGGAGTCCGGTATCATGTACACCGTCGGGCGTCCAGAGCGATACGGTGCCGTATGTATTCTTTAAATTGCTCGTGATTGTTCCGGCACCGAGGTTCACCCAGCGCCCCAGGTACGAATGGCCGACGAATCCATCATGGCCCTTGTTTGCGTGCCCGAGGACGATCGTGCTGCTGAGCTCCCCGCGCACTTTGGACACGTCGCCGATGGAGCAGCCAGTGACGTCTCCACCCATGATGCTCACGTCGCGGCCGATGTAGCACGGACCGGTGATGCGCGTGAACGCCCGAATGTGCGTCCCCGCGTTGATGAAGATCGGCCCCGCGGTCGCATCGAGGACGACGTGCGGCTCGATGATCGTCGCACTCGAGCCCGCGCTGTCCCCCGCGCCGTCGATGATCGTAATCCCGTTGTCGCCGAGAATCGCTGTATGCTGCGGGGGGCGAGTCGACGATTTCGCGGCGGCCGCCAGTCGCGGGATATCGCTCGCGAGCTGATCGGGCAGATGCCGAATGAAATCCCACACGTCGTCGAGCCACCAGCCGTCGATCGCGCCGACGGCGCCTGTTCCGGCATACAGTTGCTCGAGCGTCAGCAGGCCGTCGTCGAAGGCCGCGGCGTCGAGCGAGTCCTTGATGCGCACCGCGGCGAGTCGATCTCCGCAGCGCCACATGCTGCACGCGGCGAGACGACGAACCGCTGCCTCGCGATCGGGTGGGATCGCGGGCACGCACCGCGCATGCGCGATGATCGAACCGGCTGGGATCACGCCGGTTCCTGCTTGCGCACCTGGCTCGTCGAATAGCTCGTGGCGTGATCCGGCGAGGAAGCGCGATTCCGCGAGCGGTGCGACGAGTCGCCACCGCTCACGAATGCTCATCGTGCCGGCGACCATCTCGGAGATGGGCCGTGTCGTCGCGAACGGCTCGAACGCTCGTGCCTTGTTATCGTCGTAAAGGAACAACGCGGTCATGACCGGCAGTCCCGTGTTGCGAGTATCACTCCCGCTCGCGCACGCCGCGCGGAATGGCGTCCATGAGCGTTTTCAAATCGGTGGATTTGTCGACCGTCGTCACCAATACCAACCCGTCTTCGACGACGACCACGAGATTCGACACCCCGTACATTATGACGGTTGCGCCGTCGCTGTGCACGACATTGTCGCGCGAATCCACGACGTAGACGCGGCCCTGCACTGCGTTCCCCGCCGCGTCGACAGCCCGAACACGCTTGAGCGCGCCCCACGTGCCGACGTCGTCCCACCCGAAGTCCCCCGGCATTACGACCACGCGATTGCTGCGTTCGAGGACTCCGACGTCGACCGACACGGGCTTCACCGTCGCAAAGAATCTGTGAATGTCCTGCGCGTGCGCGTGCAGCGCCGGCGCGATCTCCGGCGTGAGGCGACGAACGTCGTCGAGAAAGTCGCCGACGCGCCAGACGAAGATTCCCGAGTTCCACAGATACCCTTCGCGGCACATTTCAACGGCGCGCGCGCGATCGGGCTTCTCAACGAATCGCGCCACGCGGCGAACGCCTTCATCGAGCGGTTGGCCGGGCTGGATGTAGCCAAACCCCGGATCCGGGCGCGTCGGGACGACGCCCACTGTCACGAGCACGCCATGTCGGTCCGCGACGTCGGCCGCGCGCGTCAGCGCCTGCTGAAAGCCCCGGGCGTCGGACACGGACCAGTCGGCGTGCACGGACATCATCACTGCCTCCGGACCATCGCGACGCGCGATCTCCTGCGCTGCCCACGTGAGCGCCGCCGCCGTACCGCCTGCGCGCGGCTCGGCCACGAGGTTCCCGCGCGGAATATTCGGCAGCAAATCCGCGATTCCCGGCACCAACGCCTCGTTGGTGAGTATTAGCACACGTTCCGGCGGGACGATCGGTGCGAGGCGGGCAACTGAATCGGCCAGCAGCGGTTCGCTGGTCACCAAGGGCAGGAGTTGCTTTGGACGCGACGGCGTACTCAAAGGCCAGAAGCGTGAACCAATTCCACCGGCGAGGACGACCGCCCAGCGGCTCATGCGCTGTCGGCGTTCGATTCGTCGGCCGGAAGACCGACGAGCTCGGCGACTCGCGCGTAGAGCTTCTTGGGGCTGAACGGCTTGGTCAAGAAGTCGTTTGCACCGAGCTGGATCGCGCTCGTGTGTTGCTGCTCCTGGCCGGCCGCGGTGAGAATCACGCACGGAATGTTGCGCCAGCGGTCATCGTTGCGCATCGCGGTCAAGACATCCAGCCCGCTCAGATGAGGCATCATGAGATCGAGCAGGACGAGACATATGTCGGGCTCGCGCTCGAGCGCATCCATCGCTTCGCGTCCATCATAGACGAGAGTGACATGAAACGGCCCCTGCTCGAGCTTCATCTTGATGATGCGACCGATGTGCGGTTCGTCATCGGCGACGAGCACGTGGCACGTCGGATTTGCGTTGCGGGAAGGACTTTCCACGAGAGTTCAGACGAGAGCGGCGATGTGTTCCCGGTTGCGCCGCAGCTCGAAGAGCAGTTGGCCGATGTTCGCGCGCGGATTGAGGAGCACAAGCAAAATGGCTTCGGGAGACAATACCGACACGACGGCGATGCCGTCCCGATGCTCCAACACGGCGGTCAGCAAGTCGCCACGGTCGGTCGCCGCGCCGAGTTCGTCCGCCGGGCCAATGATCGACGGGATGCGCGCGGCGACATCGTCGGCGTCCAAACCAGGGCCCAGCTGACTATCGATCAGCAAGCCGTCGCGACCTAATACGATGGCCGCATCGACTCCTTCACGCTGCCGAATGGCAGCCACCAAATCACGAATGCTCGGCATTCCTTTTCTCCGCGAGCTTGCCCTGCAAAGTGGTGGCGAAACTAGAGATCAAGATAGTCGAAGTCAAGCGAGATCAATCGCTTGAACATTGCTTGAGCATCGCTTGAACATGGCTTCAACATAGCGTCAAGATCGTTTGAAGATCGCGTGAAGATCGCTTGAAGAATGACCGACGCTACCGTATCCTTCGCCCTTGAGCTCCCAGAACATGAATCATCGATCCGTCGGCCTCCGGCCGAAAATTCTCGCGCTGATCGCGGCGACCGTAGCGGTCGCCGGCGTCGCGTGCGGCGACCTCACCGGGGTGCCGGCGTCGCTTCCGACGCTGGCGGACAGCACCGTCGTCTATGCGATCAACGGCGCGCCTCCCGGTGCGCCCACCGCGCTCCATATCTACGCCGGCCAGCTTTTCTCGGCCGACGCAACGTTCCTATTCGACGTCGCCTTCGATATCGATGCCTCCGGGCGTCCAGTGATCCTTCCGCAGCGTGTCGTGGCGAGTGGCCTCGCGGCGACGCATGCGGTCGGGCTGCAAGCGGCCACGAGTGCCTACGAGACCATCACCCGCGCACCGACTTCTGGCTACCGCGCCGACACCGCTCTCGTGGCAACGCCGGGCGTGCCGGTGCTCGTTCAAACGACTGACCCGAACACGTGCAGCGTCTCGCTCACGGGAACTGTTCTCTACGCCAAGCTCGTCATCCGCTCGGTCAATCCAGCGACGCGGCAGATGGTCGTCCAGTTCACGACTGATCCCAACTGCGGTTTCCGTTCGTTCCTGCCCGGCATTCCCAAGGATTGATTCGTGCACGACCTTCGAGTGCTCCGCGAGCAGCTCGATCTGCTTCGCGACGGCATGCGCCGTCGTGGCGTGCTCGACACGCTTGCTCCGGTCATCGATCGCGGACAGGCGGTCGAGCGTGAGCGTCGCACCCTGATTCAGGCAGTCGAAGAACGAAAGGCCCAGCGCAACGCCATCGCCCAGGAAGTCGCGAAGCGGAAACGCGCCAAGGAGGACGCGGATGATCTCATTTCGCAGGGCCGTGCGCTCGGTGATGAGATCGGCCAGCTCGAGCAGGAGCTCGGCAGCACCGAGGCGGAGCTGAACCGCGCGCTGCTCGAGATCCCGAACATCACATTCGCGAATGTTCCGGAAGGTGGTGAAGAGAACAACGTCATCGTGCGTGAATGGGGGACGCCACGCGCGTCCGCCGGTGTCAAGCCACACTGGGAGATCGGCGCCAAGCTCGGCATGATCGACATCGAGCGCGCGTCAAAGGTGTCTGGCTCCGGCTTCGTGTTTTATCGAGGGAAGGGCGCCCGTCTCGTACGCGGGTTGCTCAACTTCTTCATGGACGTGCACCGCGACGAGCATGGATATGAAGAGGTATGGCCGCCGCTGCTCGTGAATCGCTCAACGATGACCGGCACCGGTCAGCTTCCAAAATTCGAAGACGACGCATACGCGACGCGGACGGACGACCTGTTTCTGATCCCGACCGCCGAGGTTCCGGTCACGAACCTCTACCGCGACGAAATTCTCGAGGCTGAGTCCCTTCCGATGGCGTTCGTGGCGTATAGCAAGTGCTTTCGCCGCGAAGCTGGGTCGGCGGGCAAAGACACGCGCGGCATCCTCCGCACGCATGAATTCGACAAGGTCGAGCTGGTTCGCTACGCGACGCAGGAGAATTCCGGCGAGCAGCTGGAGGCGTTGACGCGGCACGCTGAGAACATTCTGGAGCGGCTGGGAATTCCGCATCGGCGCAAGCTGCTTGCAGCCGGCGATACCGGCTTCAGCTCCGCGATGACATACGATCTCGAGGCATGGGCGCCGGGCGTCGGCGCGTGGCTCGAAGTATCGTCGTGCAGCAACTTCGCCGACTACCAGGCGCGTCGCGCGAACATCCGGTATCGGCCGGGCAAGGGCGAGAAGCCACGCTTCGTCCATACGCTCAACGGCTCCGGTGTGGCCTTTCCGCGGACGATCGCGTGCATTCTCGAGCATTACCAGAATGCTGATGGCACGGTCTCCGTGCCCGAAGTATTGCGACCGTACCTTGGTACCGACATCCTGAGCTGACGCGCCATGCGACGCGGCAAGCCCGAGCTGCTGGTCGCTGCGCTCATCGGGGTCCTGATCGCCTGGTACGTCGTGTACACGCAGCGTGTGATCGTCATTTTGCGCGCCGACGCGAGACGCTCGAGCGAGATGTATTCGCGCGTCTATCGCGCGCTCGGAGACAGCTCCCCGAACGCGGAGACCGAAGCCCTGATCGAGCTGGCGCGAAGCATTCGAGATCAGCACGTGCCGCTCATCTTGACCGATCGGCAAGGCACGCCAGGCGGGCACGCGAATCTTCCGTTCGAAGATCCAACCAAGCCCGTTGCGGACGACGATCCGCGTGTGCGCGACTATATCGCCATTCTCGCCGCGCAACATCCGCCGATCGTCGACGCGCGGATTGGCAAAGTGTATTACGGCGATCCGCCGGTGGTCGAAGGCTTGAAGATCATTCCCGCGTTGCAGGCGGTAATGGCCGCGATTCTCGTTCTGGCCGGTCTCTACATCATCAGAACGCGCGGTAACGCGGCGCGCGAGCGCCTCTGGGCCGGCATGGCGCGGGAGTCCGCCCACCAACTCGGCACGCCGCTCTCGAGTCTGTCGGGCTGGATCGAGCTGCTGGAGGAGCGCGCGAATGATGAGTCGTCGCATGCGGCCGTCAAGCACATGCGGGCGGACCTCGAGCGCCTCGATCGCGTCGCACACCGGTTCGAGCGCATCGGTCGCGATCCGAAGTACGAACCGCTCGACGTCGCGGCCATCGTCGAGCGCGTCGCGGTGTACTTCCGTGCGCGCGTCCCGACGCTCGCGAACACGATCGCCATCGAGTCGTCGATCGCCGAGCATTTGCACGCGGTGCAAGGCGATCCGGTCCTGCTCGAGTGGGCCGTCGAAGTCTTGACCAAGAACGCGATCGACGCACTCGCCGGCCGCGGCGGTATCGTTCGACTCTCGGCGGAGGCAGGCGCCGAGGACGCCGTCGTCATTCGCGTCGCCGACAACGGGCCGGGTGTTCCGCGCGAGCTTCGCTCTCGTGTGTTCGAGCCTGGCTTCTCGACGAAAAAGAGCGGATGGGGTATCGGGCTTTCCCTCGCCAAACGCATCGTCGAGGAGAATCACGGTGGCAAGCTGTCTCTGGCATCATCGGAGCAGGGAGCGGCGTTCGAGATTATTCTTCACTGATGTCGATGCTGCTCGAAGAACAGTTGACCGCCGGTCTCAACCCGGCGCAGCGTGAAGCCGTGCTTCACGTCGATGGACCGCTGCTCGTGCTGGCCGGCGCCGGGTCTGGCAAGACTCGCGTGCTCACCACGCGAATCGCGCGTCTGATCGACGTCGAGGGGGTCGACCCTCGGCACATCCTCGCCGTCACGTTCACCAACAAAGCAGCGGGCGAGATGCGCGAGCGCATCGGCCGACTGCTCGGCAACGATCCGGCGGGAATGTGGGTCGGCACGTTCCACGCGATTGGCGCGCGTATGCTGCGCGCGTCGGCGCATCTCGTCGCTCGCACGCCGGCGTACACGATTTACGATTCAGACGATTCGCTCAGTGTCGTCAAGCGAATCATGGAACGTCATCAGATTTCGACGAAGCAATTCACGCCGCGCGCCATTCAGTCGGCGATCTCCGACGCGAAGAACGCGCTGGTCACGCCCGCCGAGTACGAGCGGCTGGCGATGGATCCATTTTCGAAAGCTGTGGTGCCGGTGTATCGCTCGCTGAGCGAGGCACTTCAGTTGGCGAACGCCGTCGACTTCGACGACCTGCTGGTGCTGCCGGTGCGACTGCTGCAGCAGCATCCGGACAAGCTGGCCAGCTATCGCGCGCGCTTCAAGTACATTCTCGTCGACGAATATCAGGATACCAACCGCGCGCAATACGAGTTCATCAAGCTACTTGGCGGTGAGCACGGCAACGTCTGCGTGGTCGGCGACGACGATCAGTCGATCTATGGATGGCGCGGCGCGGACATCCGAAACATTCTCGACTTCAGCAAGGATTTTCCCGACGCCACGGTCGTGCGCCTCGAGGAGAATTATCGCTCGACGCCACCGATTCTCGACTTGGCCAACGTGGTGATCAGCGCCAACACCGCGCGCATGGGCAAGACGCTGCGCGCGACGCACACCGGCGGCGAACCAGTCACGGTCGTCCGCTCCCTTGATGAACGTGACGAAGCTGACTTCGTCGTCGGCGAAATCATGGCACGGCGCAGTGCGTCGTCGTCGCTGACACTGAACGACGTTGCCGTCTTGTATCGCACCAACGCGCAGAGCCGCGCGATGGAAGAGTCGTTGCGGCGGCACGCCGTCGCATACCGATTGATCGGCGCGGTCCGATTCTATGATCGCCGTGAGATACGCGATCTGATGTCGTACCTCAAGCTGATTGCCAATCCCTCTGACGACGAAGCGCTGCGTCGCGCCATCGGCGTTCCAAAGCGGGGGCTCGGCGAGACGACCATCGAACAGCTCGCGGAGATGTCGCGCCAACGTGGACTACCCATCTTCGAGGGCGCTCAGGTCTCCGACATCATCGACGCATTGCGCCCAGCCGCGCGCACCGCGCTCGCCGAATTCGTTCGCGTGATCCTGAGGCTACGCGAGCTTGCGACTGAAGCAGGCGTCGACGAGTTGTTGCGCGAGTTGGTCGAGTCCATTCGTTACGGGGACTATCTCCGCGCTGAAGGGCCCGAGTCGGCCGAGCGACTCGATAACGTGCGCGAGCTGATTACCGGGGCGGCCGAGCAGGTCGCCGACGAGCTCGGAGAAGTCGGCTTGCGTCCACTCGATCATTTCCTCCAGCGCGCGACATTGGTCGCTGAGGTGGACGCTCTCGGTGCGGACGCTGATGCGGTCTCCCTGATGACGCTGCACAACGCAAAGGGACTCGAGTTTCCGTTTGTGTTCATCACCGGTCTCGAGGACGGCCTCTTTCCACTCGCGAAAGCGTACGATGATCCAAAGCTGCTCGAGGAAGAGCGCCGCTTGTTCTACGTCGGCATCACCCGCGCGGAACGAAAGCTCTACGTCACGCACGCGGAGGAGCGTCGCCGCAACGGCGAACTGCTGCCATCGCGCCATTCGAGTTTTCTCGACAGTATTCCCGACGCGATGGTCGAGAAGCGAAGCACGATCAAGGTACGAAGCTCGGGTCGCTCGGTGATGCGCGCCGGCGGAAGCATTGGTGGCTACAGCCGAAGCTTTGGCCGGGGAACGCGTGGCGGGCAAGAGCTGGAGGAGATCATCAGCCGTCCCTCGCCGGCATCGCGACGACCCGGTTCGCCGGTGAGCATCTACGGTTCATCGATGGCCGCGGAGGATGAATCGCAAGACGCGCCGATGTTCGTCGTGGGCGGCCGCGTGAAGCACCGGAAATTCGGCAGCGGCACGATCGCCGAGCTCGCGGGCAGCGGGCGAGATGCGAAAGTCAAAGTCGATTTCGACGACGAAACCGTCGGCCGAAAGACGCTCGTGATCGCGCAGGCAAATCTGGAACGCGGAGACGAGTAGTGTCGGTCACGCTCGACGACGTCCGGCACATCGCCGCACTCGCGCGACTTGGGCTGACCGATGAGCGCGCGCAATCGCTCGTCGCTGAGCTGAACACGATCCTCGAGCACATGGACGTGTTGTCGAAAGTCGATACCAAAGGCGTCGAGCCCGTCGCCGGAATCGGCGCCGCGGGGCTACCGCTCCGGCCGGACGTCGGTCCGCCGATCTCACTTGCGCATGAGCGCGAGAGCGTCGCGCCGAGCATGCGCGACGGATTTTTTCTCGTCCCGCGCTTGTCGACGCATGAAGATCCCGAGGCAGCGTCGTGACTCGGATCGATGCCGATCGCGCGCTGGTCGAGTCGTCAGCCGCCGAACTGCGCGATCTCATCGCCCATGGCGATTTGACTCCACGCAAGCTCGTCGATGCGTCGGTCGACCGAGCCGTCGCTGTCGACGCGTGGCGCCATGGCTTGAACATTCTTCTGCACGAAGACCGGAGCGACGCGCACCGCCGTGCGGACGACGTCGCGACGCAACAAGAAGCAGGACGTGTGGGTGCGCTTGCCGGCGTTCCGGTCGTTGTGAAAGACAACATCGCAACGACGACGCTCCCGACGTCGTGCGGCTCGCGCATTCTCGAAGGCTACGTCAGTCCGTTCGATGCGACGGCGGTGAGAAAACTCCTCGATGCGGGCGCGGTCATCGTCGCGAAGTCGAACATGGACGAATTCGCGATGGGATCGTCGACCGAGAATAGCGCGTACGGTCCGGCGAAGAATCCGCTCGCGCACGATCGCGTCCCCGGTGGCTCGTCTGGCGGATCGGCCGCGGCCGTCGCATCGGGCATCGTACCGATCGCGCTCGGCTCTGAAACCGGTGGTTCCGTTCGACAGCCCGCGGCATTTTGCGGTGTGGTCGGTGTCAAGCCGACGTACGGTCGTGTGAGCCGATACGGTTTGGTCGCGTTCGCGTCGTCGCTCGATCAGATCGGTGTCTTCGGACGTAGCGTTGACGATGCGGCGCTCGGCCTCCAAACGGTTGCCGGCCTCGACCCGCTGGACTCGACGAGCGCCGCCGAACCTGTCGCTAGTTATCGAGAGGCTGCGCGCGGATCACTGACCGGCGTCGTCATCGGTCGCCCGAAGGAATATTTCCCCGACGATCTCGATTCAAAGATTCGCGACAAGTGCGACGCCGCGCTCGCCCTGCTGAAATCGCTCGGCGCCGAAATCCGCGACGTGTCGCTGCCCCATACTGATCTCGCAATTCAAGTCTACTATATCGTCGCCCCGGCCGAGGCGTCGTCGAACCTCGCGCGGTTCGATGGCGTGCGGTATGGGCTGCGGATCGAGGGCGACGGCTTGCGCGGCATGTACGAGGCGACTCGATCGTCCGGCTTCGGTCCCGAGGTCACGCGCCGCATTTTGCTCGGCACCTACGTCTTGTCGGCCGGCTATTACGACGCGTACTACCGAAAGGCGCAGGAAGTTCGCGCGCTGATCGCTCGCGATTTTGCGCGTGTGTTCAACAGTGGTGTGCATCTGCTGTTCACGCCGACGACGCCGAGCACGGCCTTTGAGCTGGGCGCCAAGTCCGATCCATACGAGATGTACTTGAGCGATATCTTCACCTGCACAGCGAACCTCGCCGGTGTGCCTGCGATCTCGTTGCCGATCGGGCGCGTGGATGGACTCCCAGTGGGCGGGCAATTCATCGCCAGCCACTTCGACGAACGGCAAATGTTCGCCGCCGCGTACGCGCTCGAGCGCGCGCTCGGCGCCGGAGCCCATCAATGACGAGTATCAGCATACCGGCCGCCCACGATCGGACGGCGAAGTACGAGATGGTCGTCGGGCTCGAGGTGCACGTGCAACTCGCGACGAAGACGAAGATCTTTTGTCGGTGCTCGACGGACTTCGGTGCGCCGCCAAACAGCAACACGTGCCCGGTTTGCTTGGCATTACCCGGAGCGCTACCCGTTCTGAATGAGCACGCCGTCGACCTCGCGATTCAGGCGGCCCTCGCCCTCGGTTGTCGCGTCCAATCAACGTCGATCTTCGCGCGGAAAAATTACTTCTATCCCGATCTGCCCAAAGGATACCAGATCTCGCAGTTCGATGAGCCATTGGCGATCGATGGATGCTTGCGCATCGGGACACGCACGGATGGATCGCCGATCAATATCCGCATCACGCGCGTGCACATGGAGGAGGATGCGGGTAAATCGATCCACGATCGATTTGCCGGCGTGACGGCCGTGGATCTCAATCGCGCCGGCGTTCCATTGATCGAGATTGTGAGCGAGCCTGATCTGCGCGGCGCCGGCGAGGCTGACGCCTATTTGCGCGCGCTCAAACAGATTCTCGAATACGTCGCGGTGAGCGACGTCAGCATGGAGAAGGGCAGCCTCCGCGTCGACGCGAACATCAGCGTGCGGCTGGTCGGCGAGACGAAGCTTGGAACGAAGACGGAGGTAAAGAACATGAATTCATTCTCGGGCGTCGTGCGAGCGCTCGAGGTCGAATTCGCCCGGCAGTGTGACGTCGTAGACGCTGGCGGGCGCATCGAACAGCAGACGATGCTCTGGGACGCAAGCACGAACGAAGTACGACCCGCGCGGTCAAAGGAAGGAAGCCACGACTACCGGTACTTCCCCGATCCCGACCTGCCGCCGCTGATCATTCCGCTCGAGCGAATCGATCGTCTCGAGCGCGATCTTCCCGAGCTGCCGGCCGCGCGTCGCGAACGTTTCCGCACCGAGTATCCCGCGCTGACTGCATACGACATCGACGTATTGACCGCCGGCCCCGGAATCGGCGCGTACTTCGAGCACGTCGCGCGGCCGACCGGTGATCCGAAAGCGGCGGCAAACTGGATCATGGGCGACGTCATGGCCACGCTCAAGGCAACCGGCGGACCGATCGAGCATTTTACCATCCGCCCCGCCGATCTCGCCGACCTGCTCATCCTCGTCCGCGACGGCGTCGTGAGTCACACGGCGGCCAAGCAGATCTTCGGCATCATGGTGAAGACTGGCGATCGTCCGTCGCAGATCGCCGAGCGAGAGAATCTGCTCAAGGTGTCGGACGATTCGGCGCTCGCGGCGTGGATCGACGAAGTGTTCGCCGAGCATCCCGACGAAGCGAAGCGATTCGTCGCGGGTGAGCGACGCCTGCAGGGCGTGCTCGTCGGTCAGGTGATGAGGAAATCGAAGGGCAGCGCCGACCCGAAGCGGGTCAATCAGTTGCTTGGCGAACGGATCGGTACGTAGAGCGGGTGCGGCAACGACGCCGAGTAGGGAAGCGTCGTCGCGGGCATTCCGAAATACTTATCGGCCTCCTCATGGAGGCGATCTTCGCCCGCTTCCCGCAGGATGCGACGCCGAACTCGTTTCGCCATCCGCAACGCCTCGTCGCCCGATGGGTCGAGACGGAACGGTTCCGCTCGATCCATACTGCGCAAGAGGTCGATGATGTAGTCGTACGATCGGGCGACGTATCGCGTCACGTCATCGTCGGGAAGGTCCCAGCGGCTGTTCTCCTTCAACAGCTGAAACACGCGCTGCCACGACTCGTTGTCCGCGACGATCACCATGCCCCGAAAGATTCGGCGATTCGTCGGCGTGCTGAAGATTGTTGGACTCAGCACACGGTCCAACAATCCATCGGACTTCGAGTGATCGATCAGAATCAGCTCGCGCGCGCGACGCGCGCACTCGGTGCCCAAGTGCGTCTCGAAGCGGCTTTCCCAGTACGAATGGCCGAGCGAAGACGTGCTCGACGTAATCGCGAGCTGCTTCGGCACGAAGTAGTTGTGCGCGACGGAAACCGCCGCGAGATGCGCCAAATAGCCGAGCGCGAAGGCGCGCAGCGGCTCATCGCGCGCGCCGTCGTAGATGTCCATACCGACGGTCCACGAGTGACAGTGGCGGCCGACCGGCGCGTATTTCTTCGCGATGCTCGTATCCGCGGCAATCGACCCATACAAAAAGTCGTATGGGAATTCCCGCAACAGCTCGGCAACCGCGGGAGGGAGCAACACGAGCGACCGCATGACCGCCTCGCCGAGGAATACGTGCGTTCCGGGCGTCCAGGCGTGCGCGATGCTCGGCGTGAGGGCGACCGCGATGATTGCGACGATGAGGCACTGGACGACGCGCCCCGTAGCCGGCGTCCTGCGCCCCGCGTCAGATGCCAAGGCGCTTCCGCTGCCGCCGAATCGCCCGGCGCAGGTCCTTGAGCTCGGTCTCGACCACGTCGTCGATGGCCTCCCGCGCCCGGCCCATGTAGTCGGATACGCGGTCGTGAATCTCTTCGCGCGGGATTGCATCCCACAAATCCTCTCCGCGGTGCGCAGCCCAGCGTGCGCCCGCTGTGCCCAATCGCGACGCCCCGCGTCCCGCCCACTTCGCGCTGCGTCCAACGCCATGCATCACCGGCGACACCGGCCGTCGACCGGACGGGCCCCGGCGCAGCATGAAGGTCAGTCCCGCACCGAGCGTGATGCCGATGAGCGCAGCAGTAAGCAGGTCGTACTCTGACTCATGTCCCGCGTCGGCTTCGCGCGCGGGGACGGACACGCGGGGCTGCTGGGAGCGCCTGCGGGGCTGATTCGGGGTCGCGGTCGTCGCCATCATCCTCCTCCTGGATTTCGAGGTCGTCATCTTCAAGACCGTCGAGACTCTCGAGCTCGAGGTCCTCGGCCAGTTCGGCCGCATCGAGCTCGTCAGACGCAAGGTCCGTCCCACTGCGCGCGCTGAAGCTTGCCGCGCCGCGCCTCACTCCGCGAACGGTCGACGCCGTCGACACAAATACGCCCTCGGCTTCGGCTTGCACGACAGCGAGCAACGCGTTGAACTCGTTCAGCCGCCGCTCGGCGACGGACAGCGCTCGCTCCACGCGCTCATTTGCCGAGTCGATCGTGTTGTTGACCTTCTGAATATCACTACGGATCGAGGTCGTTAGGAAATTTACGTTGTCGGCAATCACGTTCGCGTGTCGAATGAGCGGCGTAAGGTCCCCATGGACTCGATCGACCAAAGCATTGACCTTGGCGTACGTCTTCCGGTAGTTCCACAGGACGTGGACCGCCGCCATCGCCAGAACCATGAGCGAAAGAGTAGTCGCGACGCTCGCTAGCGCTGCGATCGTCTCGAGCACGCCGCGTTGAGCAGCGGCCTGCAGCAACGCCGCGTCTGGCAGAGCACCATTGCTGGACGGGAGCGTCGAACCAGCGGGCGCCAACAGGCTGATCATCGGGACATGCCTCGGAAAAGAGGACTGGGCCGACGCGGCCGCTCGGCTGCTCGGGCGTCGCGAGATGCGGTTGCGCAAAGGCGAGGCCAGCCGCACCTGTGTCGCATCCTACCGGACGCGCGATGCGAGTGCAAGCGTCGATCACCCAAGGTCATGCGACCGGCGAACGTTCATTTGCCTCGCGCGACGTCACCCAACGCGCATGGAATGTGCGCCTGCCATTGACCCCGACTTGCGACCCCGTCCATTCTTCGCTCGTCCTTCTCTCGTCGCGCGTCAATCAAAGGCCCCCGCACCGCTCGTACATGAACGCACTGCAGTTCGTCGTCCAAGGAGGGCAAAAGCTCTCGGGAACAATCCATCCCTCGGGAAATAAGAACGCTGCTCTACCGATCATCTGCGCGGCGCTGCTCACCGACCAACCAGTCACGCTCGAAAACGTCCCTCGGATTCGCGACGTCGAAACGCTCGTCGAGCTGATCGCTTCCATCGGCGCGGAGATGCAGTGGGGCGGACGGAACACGCTTCATATCCACGCGCAATCGCTGCACGCCTCGAACCTCGACCCGGTGCTGTGCCGAAAGATCCGCGCGTCGATTCTTCTTGCGGCCCCGCTGCTCGCGCGCTGCGGTGAGATCACGCTGCCGCCGCCAGGCGGAGACGTAATTGGCCGCCGCCGCGTCGACACGCACTTTCTCGCGCTCGAGCGCCTCGGTGCGTCGTTCGATCTGTCGGAGAGTTTCCATCTCACGACGCCTGGCCTCCGTGGTGCCGACGTCTTCCTCGATGAGCCGAGCGTCACCGGGACGGAGAATGCCCTCACGGCGGCGGTTGCGGCGAGCGGAACGACGATTCTCCGCAATGCGGCGAGCGAGCCGCACGTGCAGGACCTCTGTCATTTTCTCGTTGCCCTCGGCGCGGAGATCGATGGCATCGGCACGAACAAGGTCACTGTTCAGGGCGGGCGAGTGCTCGGCGGTGCGACGCACCGAATCGGGCCGGACCACATCGAAGTCGGGTCGTTCATCGGACTCGCGGCCGTCACCGGGTCCGAGATCCGCATCGCCGACGCCGGTGTCGAGCATCTGCGGTCAACGCTGATGGGTTTCGCGCGGCTCGGTGTGTCGTGCAAAATCGAAGGACCGGATCTCGTCGTTCCCGCCGAGCAGGAGAAGGTGATTCAGAGCGATCTCGGCGGACACGTGTCCAAGCTCGAGGATCAGCCATGGCCCGCGTTCCCCGCGGACACCATGTCGATCGCGCTGGTCACGGCGACGCAGTGTCGCGGCATGATTCTCATCCATGAAAAGATGTTCGAGTCGCGCCTGTTCTTTGTCGACAAGCTGATCGGGATGGGTGCGCGCATCGTGTTGTGCGACCCACATCGCGCCCTGGTGGCCGGACCTTCGAAGTTGCGCGCCGGCTCCGTGGATTCTCCCGACATTCGCGCGGGCATGGCGATGCTGCTCGCCGCGATGTGCGCCGAAGGGGAAAGCACGATCAATAACGTCGGCCAGATCGAGCGCGGCTACGAACGCATCGACGAACGTCTTCGTGCGCTCGGCGCCAAGATCGAGCGCGTGGAAGAACGTCGCTCGCAATGAGCATCATTGCGGAATCGGAGGCGGTGCCGGAATTTGCCGCCTTTGGAATTCGCGCGTTCACGACGGGCCGGGTCTCGGGGAGCTTCGGCTTCATGACCGACGAGCCTGTGCGCGACGTGAGCGCGCGATGGGCCGCGCTTCGCCGCGAGCTCAAGACTGGCGGCCCGCGTTTGGCGACCGCGAGCCAGGTGCACGGCGCGAACGTCTTGGTGCATCACGGCGGATGGGAAGGTTGGCTGCGCGCCGATGACGCGGACGGCCACATCACATCCGATCGCGGCACTGGGCTCGCGGTGACGGTGGCGGACTGCGTTCCCGTATTCATTGCGCATCCGTCTGGCGCGATTGGTCTGCTGCACTCCGGTTGGCGGGGAACAGCTGCGGGGATTGTCTCGCGCGGCATCGCGCTGCTCGAGCAGCGTGGATTTCGGGCAGCCGAGCTGCGATTGCACACCGGACCCGCGATCTGCGGCAAGTGTTACGAGGTCAGCAGTGACGTCTATGCGCAGCTCACAGGCACCAATCCCGGTCATCCGCGCACGGTCGATCTGCGTGCGTTGATCTCGGATCAAGCGCGGGCATGCGGTGTCACACACATCACGACGAGCACGTCGTGTACGCGCTGCGACAACGACCGCTTCTACTCGCATCGTGCCGGCGATTCAGGCCGGCAGCTCGGAGTGATGATCGCCGACACTCCTTGACCGATCCATTCACGGCGTCTACTTTACCATTGCTGGGCGGTCCGAATGGCCGCCAGTGAAATGTGGGGGAGGCTCCCCACATTTTTTTATTCCGTTTTATTCTGGTTTGTTCTGGACGATTTCCTCGACTGCATGTGAAGGATTCGCTGGAAGATGTTGTGCTGTCGGAGCTTGATGCGGTCGGGTTCGATCTCGTTGAGCTCAGGCGCGGCGGGACGCGGAGTCGTCCGTTGATCGAGGTTCGCATCGATCGGCGTGATGGCGAAGCGGTCACCGTCGACGACTGCGCTCGGGCATCTCGGGCGTTGGAGGCACGACTGGATGGCGGTGAGTTGGTGTCTCCCGAATACGTGTTGCAGGTGTCGTCGCCAGGTGAGCGGCCGCTGCGCAGCACGATGGATTGGCAGCGGTTCATTGGTCGTTGGGCGAACGTTCTGACTCCCGAACACGGGGGCAGAATCGAAGGAAAAATTCTCGCGGTGGAGGGAGAGCAAGGATCGGAAGTCGCGGTGCTGGAACCAAAGCCGGGTGTCGAGCGCCGCATCCCGCTGGCTGCCGTCAAGGAGGCGCGGCTAGCGTTTCATTTGTAATCAAAACTGATAGGCGCCGCGCCTCGGATCGATCTGCGCGCGCCAACGCAAACACGAGGGGTTCTGGATGGTCAGTTCTGCAGAGATTCTCAGCGCATTTCGCGAGGTGTCGAACACGAAGCAGCTCGATCGCGCGGAACTGTACGCACTGCTCCAGGACGGTATCCTCGCCGCCCTCGCTAAGAAATACGGCCCCAACGTTCAGGCTGAAGTCAATATCGACGACGGCAAAGGCGACATTCGCATCGTCCTCCTGAAGACCGTCGTGCCGGTCGTCGAAGATTCCAGCCGCGAGATCTCGATCGAAGACGCGCGCACGTTCGACGACAGCTTCGAAGCCGGCGACGTAATGGAAGAGCCGATCGATTTCGCCGTGTTCGGCCGCGCGGCCGTGCAGGCTGCCAAGCAGCGCATCATCCAGCGCGTCAGAGAAGGCGAGCGCACTCGCATTCGCGATGAGTTCGCGACCCGCGTCGGCGACCTGCTCTCCGGTGAAGTGCAGCAGATCGAGCGCGGCAAGCTCGTCGTGATGCTCAACAAGTTCCGCGAGGCGGAAGCGATCATCCCGTATCGCGAGCAGAATCATCGCGAGCACTTTCATCAAGGCGAGCCGATTCGCGCTGTCTTGAAGCGCGTCGAAGAGACGCCCAAGGGACCGCGCCTGATTCTGAGCCGTGGCGATCCGCTCTTCGTCAAAGCGCTGTTCAAGCTCGAGGTGCCGGAAATCCAGCAGAACATCGTCGAGATCCGTGCGGCTGCCCGCGAAGTTGGCAGCAGAACGAAGATCGCGGTGTTCTCGCGCGACGACTCAATCGATCCCGTGGGCGCGTGCGTCGGCCTCAAGGGCTCGCGCGTGCAAGCGGTCGTCAACGAGTTGAATGGCGAGCGCATAGACATCGTTCCGTGGTCGCCCGACCCGGAACGGTTTGCGAAACTCGCGCTGGCGCCGGCGAAGGTCGCGCGCGTCTTCAGCGATCCGGCAACGAAAACGATTCAAGCTGTCGTCGACGAAGATCAGCTGTCGCTCGCAATCGGTCGCAACGGACAGAACGTTCGACTGGCCTCTGAGCTGACCGGATGGAAGATCGATCTGTACTCGAGTCGCGAATGGATGGAGCGTGGCGGCGAGTCGCAGATCTTTGCGCCGTTGCCTGAGGAGACGGAGGAAGTCGCCGACGTCCGCTTGTCGGACATCGCCGGCATGCCGCCAGCCACGGTCGCCGTCCTCGAAGACGCCGGCTATCGCACGCTCAACGACATCATCGATCTCGAGCGCGAGGATTTCCTCAAGCTGCCTGGCATTGCACCCGAGGAAGCCGATCGCATCATGGCGCTGATCGATGAGTTGACGACCGAAGATGGAAACGGAGAGGAAGAGGGACGGGGCGGCGAAGGAAGTTCGGCCGCGTAGGCTCGAACGCGTGGGGGATCGGATGAACGCGGACGTGCGGCAGCGCATGCTGCGTTTGCTCGGGTTGGGAATGCGAAGTCGGGGCGTAGTCGTCGGCGTCTCCCAGGTCAGGGAGGCGGCGAAGCGCGACAAAGTTTTTTTCGCGGTCGTTGCGACTGATGTATCATCGAACAGCTTGGACAAGGTCGTGCCGCTGCTAAACGGACGGCGCATTAAGTTTGTAGAAGTGCCGTCGGCCGCCGAACTTGGGGCAGCGGTTGGACGCGTTGAGACGGCGGTGGTTGGCATCGTCGACCAGCAGCTCGCGGCTGGAGTCAACGCGTTGGTGACGTCGGGCTCGTCTGGAGCCACTGAGGAGGATGTTTGAGCAAGCTTTCAGTCAGTGAGTTGGCGAACGAATTCGCAATTCCATCCGAAGAAGTCATCACGCTTCTTCGGCAAATGGACATTCCGATCCGAAGCCACATGAGCATGCTCACCGACGACCAGGTCGCTCGCATCCGTGCCCGGTGGGAGCGCGAGAAACGCGCGCGCGCTGAAAAGCAGGCGACGCCCGCGCCCACAGCGCGCCGTCGTCGTACCGTTACCGCTGCCGTTCCCGCCGAGCCGGTTCCGGTTGCTGAGACGGTGACGGGCGAGGCCCCCGTGCGTCGCCGTCGCAAAGCTGCCGACGTTCAAGCCGCCGCTGAGGAGCACGCCGCCGCGGAAGCGGCTGCGGCACAAGCGGCTGCTGAAGCTGCCGAACAAGCGCAAGCCGCGGCTGCGGAAGCCGAGCGGCAAGAGGCGGCACGCATGGCGGCATTACGGGCCGAAGAAGCTGCACGTGCGCAGGCCGAAGCCGCTGCCGAGCAAGCCGAGGAGCGCGCGGAGTTTCGACCGCCCGAGGCCGAGGTCTCGCGCGCGGCGACCGTCGGCGACGGACGCTCCGCGGCCGTTGCCCATTCACACCCGATGGCGCCCGAGCGTCCACGTCCGCGTCCCGTTACGCCCGGCGCACCACGTCCGCGTCCCGTCGCGAGCAGCGGCGGTTTTCCACCGCGTCCGATTGCGTCGGCGGCGCCCGGCGGTGGCCCCGGCGGCCCCCCGCGTCGCGACGACAAGCGTCCGCAAGCTGGCGGTGGCGGTGGTGGCGCTGGTGCGGGCGGCGGAGCCGGTGCCGGCGTCGCGGATCGTGGCGGCCGTCGCAAAAAGGGCAAGCGCGGCGCAGTCGATCAGGAAGCGGTGGATGCAAATATTTCCAAGACCATGGCAACCATGCGCGGCGCGCCGTCGCGCCGCACGTCGAGCGACCTGCGTCGCGGATCTCGCGAAGAGCTCGAGGCGGCACGGGTCGCTGAAGCCGAACGCGAGCGAAAGACCGTTCGCGTCAACGAATTCATCACTGTCAGCGAGCTTGCGCAAATCCTAAAGGTGCCGGCGACGGAGATCGTCGCGTTCGCCTTTAAGAATCTCGGATTGATGGTGACCATCAATCAGCGCCTCGACTTCGACCAGATCGAGCTCATCGCGGGTGAGTTCGGCTTCCAAGCAGTTCGTGAAGACGCATATCAAGCCGAAGAGACCGGTGTCGCCGCTGAAGCGGACCTCCCGGCCGACCTGGTGTCGCGTCCGCCCGTCGTCACGATCATGGGTCACGTCGACCACGGCAAGACGTCGCTGCTCGACTACATCCGGCACACCACCGTCGTTGCAGGCGAAGCGGGCGGAATCACGCAGCACATCGGCGCGTATCACGTCCAGCTTCCGGGACGAAAGAACATCACGTTCCTCGACACCCCTGGCCACGAAGCCTTCACCGCCATGCGTGCTCGCGGCGCGCAAGTGACGGACATCGTCGTGCTCGTCGTTGCGGCTGACGATTCCGTCATGCCGCAAACGGTCGAGGCGATCTCGCACGCGAAGAACGCCGGCGTGCCACTCATCGTCGCGATCAACAAGATCGACCTGCCGCAGGCGAATCCGAACAAGGTCAAACAAGAGTTGCTCCAGCACGGCGTCGTGCTCGAGGAGTTCGGCGGCACGACCTTGTCCACCGAGATCTCGGCCAAGAAGGGCACGAACGTCAACGAGCTGCTCGATCAGATTCTGCTGCAGGCCGAAATCCTCGACCTCAAGGCGAATCCGAATCGCCACGCGACTGGAACCGTCGTCGAAGCGCAGCTCGATCCGGGGAAGGGTCCGGTCGCGACGGTGCTCGTGCAGAACGGAACGCTCAAGGTCGGCGACGATTTTATCTGCGGCATGTACTCGGGACGCGTTCGCGCGTTGCTCGACGAGCGCGGAAAGATCGTGAAGTCGGCTGGCCCCGCGATCCCGGTGCAGATCCTCGGATTCCAAGGCGTGCCGATGGCGGGCGATCAGCTGATCGTCGTCGAGGACGCCGCCGCCGCGCGCGAAGTGGCGCATCGCCGCGAACGTCTCGATCGCGAAGCGAGAAGTCGTCGCGGAACGCGCGGTGGCGTCACGCTCGAGGACTTCATGGCGCAAGCCGCCGCCGGCGGTCTGCACACGCTCAATATCTTGATCAAGGCCGATCAAGGCGGTCCGGCTGAGGCACTAGCCGACGCGTTGACCGGCCTCTCCACGCCCGAAGTCAAAGTCGACATCGTACATCGCGGTGTTGGCGCGATCACCGAAAGCGATATTCTGCTCGCCAAGACCGCGGGCGCGATCATCATCGGGTTCCACGTGCGTCCGGACAACAACGCGCGCACCGCGGCCGAGCGCGAAGGCGTCGACATCAAGCTGTATCGCATCATCTACGAAGCGGTCGCCGACGTCCGCGCCGCCATGGAAGGCATGCTTCGCCCCGAAGAGCGCGAAGTGGTGCTCGGCGAAGCCGAAGTGCGCGAGGTGTTCAAGGTGTCGCGCATTGGAACCATCGCCGGTTGCTCGGTGCGCAGCGGAATCATCAATCGTCAGGGTCGCGTCCGCGTCATTCGCGATGGCGTCGAAGTGTTCGACGGCACCATCGCGTCGCTCAAGCGCTTCAAGGACGACGTGCGCGAAGTGCGCGAAGGATTCGAGTGCGGTATTGCTGTCGAGAACTTCAACGACATCAAGGTGGGCGACGTCATCGAGTGCTATCGCACCGAAGAAGTCGCGCGCACGCTCGCATCGACCGCGGCAACCTGAGTCAGTCATGGCAACCGAGCACCGGCGTGGCGACCGCGTAGCGGCAGCCATTCGCGAGGTCGTCGCGACCTTCCTCGCCGAGGAAGCCAAGGATCCCCGCATCACGAGCTTCGTGACGGTCACCGGTGTCGAGGTGACGCGCGATCTGCGTCACGCCAAGGTCTTCGTCAGCGTCATGGGCTCGGACGCCGAGCGTGCGAAGACCTTCGAGGGATTAGCGAGCGTCGCGAGTTTTCTGCGCGCACGCGTTGGCCAATCGTTGCGGCTACGTCTTGCGCCCGAGATCAGCTTCAAACCCGATGAGAGTGTTGCTCACGCCGCACACATCGAGAATCTTCTCTCGAAGATCAAAGAAGGAACCCTGCCGCCCGATGGGGACAGCAACGTCTGACGTGAGTGGTTTGCTGCTCGTCGACAAACCGGCGGGCATCACCTCGCACGACGTCGTCGCCATCGTCCGACGCGTCGTTGGATCTCAACGCGTCGGTCACACGGGAACGTTGGATCCCTTCGCGACCGGGTTGTTGGTCGTCTTAGTTGGACGCGGAACGCGCCTGATCCCGTACATCGACGGCGAGCCGAAAGTGTACGACGCGACGATTAGGTTCGGTTCTGAGACGGATACAGATGACGCGACCGGCCAGACGACGCGCGAATCAGATGTCCCCGAGGATGCGGCCATTGAGGTCGCGATTGCGAAACTCACCGGCGCGATCGACCAAGTGCCGCCGTCCTACTCGGCAAAGAAAGTCGCTGGAACGCGCGCGTACGCGGCCGCGCGGCGCGGCATCGCGCTCGATCTCGAGCCGTCGCGCATCATCGTGCATCGGTGGGAGCTCGGGTCGCGCGCTGGCGCCGACATCGCGGCACGCCTCACGTGCAGCGGCGGCACGTATATCCGCGCGCTCGCTCGCGATCTCGGCCGGCTCACGAACAGCGCGGCGCATCTCGCGGCGCTTCGTCGTGTGCGATCTGGCTGCTTTGTCGTTGACGACGCGTACACGCTCGAGCAGCTGCGCGCCGGCGATTCTAAGATGCAGCCGCTGCGCGACGCAATTCCGTCGATCCCCACACGTCGTCTCGCCGAACCGGAACTGACGCGCGTCCTCCATGGCAACGCAATCGTCGCGAATGGCGAACCGTTGGCCTCCCGAGTAGCGCTCATCGACGATGAGAAAGCATTGGTCGCGGTTGCCGAACGCGAAGGCGATGAGCTGCGTCCCAAGCTTGTGCTTCGCGATGTCTGAGGATTCGGATCGCGACGGCTTGCCGCAGCTTGCGGACGGTTGCGTCGTGACGGTCGGCACGTTCGACGGCGTTCACCTCGGCCACCGCGACATTCTTCGCCGCGTTCAAGAGCGTGCGGCCGCGGCAGGGCTTCCGGCAGCGCTGGTCACGTTTCGACCGCATCCGCTCGAGGTCGTCAACCCGACGGCGGCCCCAATGCTCCTGACGCCCGATGAGGAGCAGCTTGACGCTCTCGTCGACAGCGGACCACTGGCCGTGATTGTCCTTCCGTTCACCGCGACGCTCGCACACTACTCGGCGGAGGAGTTCGTCAGCAGGCTGCTGATCGACCGATATCACATGCGTGAGCTCGTTATCGGATACGACCATGGTCTTGGTCGTGGTCGTCAGGGCCATGTCACTGTGCTCGCCGACCTCGGCCGGCACAATCGGTTCGGTGTTGATGTCGTGCCGCCGACCGTCGACGATCTTGGGGTCCCGATCTCGTCCAGTGCGATCCGCACGCTGCTTGCGCACGGCGACCTCGACCGAGTGCGACGCGGCTTGGGAAGGTCGTACTCGTTCCGCGGTGTCGTCGTACCCGGGGCGCAGCGCGGACGCGACCTCGGCTATCCGACGCTCAACATTGAGCTTGGCTCGGTGCGCAAACTTCTGCCGCCCGAAGGGGTATACGCTGTCCGTGCACGCGCGGCACGCGGCACGTTCGGTGGAATGATGAACCTCGGCCCGCGTCCAACCTTTGGGGAAGCAGGGCGCTCGCTAGAGGTCCATCTGTTCGACGTCGCCGGCGATTGGTATGGCGAAGACGTTTCGGTCGAGTTGATTCATCGTCTTCGAGACACCACGCGCTTTGCGACTGTCGACGCACTCATCGAACAGCTTGGTCGAGACGCCGAGAGCGCACGACTTGCGTTGACGCAAGCCTAAGGCCCAGTTAACCTTATAGGTTCCGCGAAAGGCCCCTACCTCCTTCCCGTAGTCGTATGCCCCTGAAGTACCGCATATTAACCATCGTGGCGCTGTGCCTGGTGTCGGTCTGGGCGCTGTTCCCGCGCAACGTCACGTCGCGTGAGATCGGCGCCGATCGTCTCATGCACGATGTGACCAGCCGTCGCGTCCCGCTTCGCCAAGGGCTCGACCTCAAGGGCGGCACTTACCTCGCGCTCGAGGTCAACGACTCTGCGCAAAAGATCCCAGCCGATAAGAAGGCTGACGCCATCGATCGCGCGCTCAAGACGGTGCGGTCGCGCATCGAAGGGTTCGGCGTGTCGGAGTCGGTCGTGCAGAAGCAGGGCAACGACCGCATCGTCGTTCAGATTCCCGGCATTCAAGATCCTGAACGCGCGCGCAAGCTTGTCGAGTCGCAGGCATTCCTGCAATTCAAGATCGCGGATAAAACGCAGGCACTCGAGCGCGCGCTTCCACGTCTCGATCAGGTGATCAAGCAGCGCGGTCTGACGCCGGCGAACGATACGACGGCCAAGGCGGCTGCGACGGCGAACAAGGGCCTGCAGGGGCTTCTCAATACCGATACGACCAAGAAGAGCGACTCCGCCAAGAAAGCCGGCGCTGGAGTGAAGAAGGATTCGGCCGCCAAGAAAGACTCCGCTGCGGCCGCCGATTCGCTCAAGATCCAGCCTGGCGGCGCGTTCTCTTCATTGATCGAGCAGGGCGGCATGCCCGGCGAGTTCTACGTCGAAACGACCAAGATCCCGACGCTCGACCGCTATCTGGCCGACTCTGCGGTGAAGGCCGCGATGCCACCCGGAAAAGATTTCTTGCCGGGCTCTGATTCCGCGTCGCTCCAGGGTAAGTGGTACCGCACCTACTATCTCGTCGACAACAAAGAAATCGCCACGGGCGAGCATCTGATCAACGCACAGCCCAACCAGAACACGCTCGACGGAACGGTCGTCGAGTTCACGATGGACAACATCGGCGGTCGTCGCTTCCGATCGGAAACCGGGAAGCACATCGGCGATTACATGGCGATCATCCTCGACAACCGCGTGATGGGTCGCCCGCCGGTCATTCAGGGCGCGATCGGAACGCGTGGTCAGATCACGATGGGTGGCAAGTCGCTCGCGGATGCGCAGGACCTGGCGCTCGTGCTCCGTGCCGGTGCGCTTCCCGTGCCGCTGCGCGTCGCCGAGGTCCACAGCATTGGACCGAGCCTTGGCCAGGATTCGATCGACAAGGGTTTGCGTGCCGCGATTATCTCAGTGGCGCTCGTCGTCGTCATCATGCTGGTCTATTACCGCTTCTCCGGCATGCTCGCCGTCGGCGGTCTGGTTCTGTACATGCTGTACACCCTTGCCGCTCTCGCCGGGTTCGACGCGGTGTTGACGCTTCCCGGGATCGCCGGCTTCGTACTCTCGATCGGTATGGCGGTCGACGCGAACGTGCTGATCTTCGAGCGAATTCGCGAAGAGCTCGCGCGCGGAAAGACTGTGCGAACGTCGATCGATGAAGGCTTCCGTCACGCCATGCCCGCCATTGTCGATTCCAACGTGTCGACGATCCTCACGGCGTCGGTGCTCTATCAGTTTGGAACCGGACCCGTGAAGGGGTTCGCCGTCACACTCATCGCGGGCATCGCCGCGTCGCTCGTCACGTCGATCTTTGTCGTGCGGACCTTCTATCTCCTGTGGCTGAACCGCTCGCGCGGCGCCCAGACGCTGAGCATCTAATGGCAATGCTGCGCATTCTTCACGACACCAAGTACGATTTCATCAAGTACTGGAAAGCTGCCGCGCTCGGAACGATCGGGTTCATCGTACTCGGCATGGCCATTCTTGGCATTCACGCGATGCGTCACCAGAGCGCGCTGAACTACAGCGTCGAATTCACCGGTGGCACGGTCATCCAGCTCACGTTTAAACAGCCGCCGGGCGCCGACGTCGTTCGGGCGGCCGTCGATCAGGCGGGATTCTCCGGTGCGGAAGTCGCGCAATTCGGTGATCCGGTCAACTACATGATCAAGGTGCAGCCAAAGGAGGGTGTAATGGCTGCGGCCAACGCGGACAGCTCCGGAAGCCAGATCGCGCACATCCTCGAGCAGCGACTTGGGTCCGCGAACAAGGTGACGGTGGCGCGCGCCGAGGCGGTTGGGCCACGCGTTGGTTCCGAGCTCAAGACGAAGGCGATCACCGCCATCCTCATTTCGTTCATCGTTACGCTCGTCTATTTGGCGATTCGGTTCGAGTGGCGCTTCGGCGTCGCGGCAACCATCGCGACCATGCATGACATTCTCACGACGTTGGCGTTTCTTGCCATGATGCGACTCGAGATTTCGCTGACTGTCGTCGCGGCAATTTTGACGGTCATCGGATACTCGCTCAACGATACGATCATCATCTTCGATCGCGTGCGTGAGAATCTGCGAAAGCAGCGCAAGGAATCGTTGCGCGACGTACTCAACCGATCGATCAATGAGACGTTGCCTCGTTCCGTGTTGACGCACGCCACCGTGCTCGCGGCGACGCTCGCGCTCCTCATGTTCGCCGGCGAAGTGATCCGGCCGTTCTCGTGGATCATGGCGTTCGGCGTATTCACAGGAACGTTCAGCTCCATCTACGTGGCCGGTGCGATCCTCCTCTGGATCGAGCACAAGTGGCCGCGCACGCCGGAATCCGAAAGCAAAGGCACGTCTCGAGCGCTGGCCGAGGGCCGTCGCCGCGAGCGACCGGCTCCGGTTACCACGCGCTGATCTGAATACCACGGACCGCCGCCTCGCGCGGCGGTTCGTGCATCCATGATCAAGTTCATCGACAGTCACGCGCATCTCGCGGATCCGGCGTTCGACACCGACCGAGAGTCGGTCATTGAACGTGCCCGCGCAGCCGGCGCGATTGCTATTGTCTGCGTCGGGGAATCGATCGCAGCCGCCGAACGCGCCGCCGCCCTTGCGACAGTTCACCCGGCGTTTCTGTTCGCGACCGCCGGCGTCCATCCGCACGACGCTGCGTCGTTCGACCCACACGCCGATCCCGATTCGATTCGAGGCATCGTGGCGCGTGGCGCGGTCGCGATCGGAGAGTGCGGTCTCGACTACCACTACGACCATTCGCCGCGCGATCTCCAACGTCGCGCATTTGCGTCGCAACTTGCGCTGGCCGCCGAGCTCGCGCGACCCGTCGTCGTACACACGCGCGACGCCGAAGAGGATACCGCGGCGATGGTCGCGGAGGCTGGCGCAGCCGGGGTTCGCGGCGTGCTTCATTGCTACACCGGTTCTCACCGTCTCGCCGAGGCCGCGATCAGCGCCGGATGGCACGTCTCCTTCAGCGGAATCGCGACGTTCAAGAAGTGGGACGACGACGCATTGATTCGTCTCGTGCCCGACGACCGACTGCTCGTCGAATCAGACTCGCCCTACCTTGCGCCCGTACCGAATCGCGGCAAGCGGAACGAGCCGGCGTGGGTTAGCTTCACCGTCGCGCGCGTTGCCGCGGCGCGTGGCGTCGACGCCACGGCCCTCGGCGCATTGACCGCGGAAAATGCAGTTCGATTCTTCGACCTCTCCAAGTCACTGAGGAGCGATTCGTGAGCCTGAAAATCGTCCACACGGAAAAGGCGCCCGCCGCCATCGGCCCCTACTCGCAAGGCATTGTCGCGAACGGGTTCCTGTTCACGGCTGGCCAGATTGCCATCGACCCGGCGACCGGGCAAGTCGAGCCGGGCAACGTTGCCGCGCAAACTCAGCGCGTGATGAGCAACCTTGCCGCGGTACTCGCGACGGTCGGCGCGTCTTGGAAGGATGTCGTCAAGACGACCGTCTTTCTGCACGATATGAACGAGTTTCCTGTCGTGAACGAGATCTACGGTAAGGCACTTGGCGACGCTCGGCCTGCGCGATCGACCGTACAGGTTTCGGCCCTGCCGCGCGGAGTCCAGGTCGAGATCGAGGCCGTCGTCGCCATTCCGTGATTGAGCGTTCTGTGATTGCGCAGTGGATTCGCTTGGCGCTCGTGTCAAACACAGGCAAACACAAATGACCGCCGATTCGAGCACGACGTCGAACACGCGTGAGGAGTTGTTCCGTCTCACCGCGTTCGCTCGCTGCGCTGGCTGAGCCGCCAAGCTGGGTCCGGGCGACCTCACGCAAGCGCTCGCGGGTCTGCCGCTGCGGTCGGATCCGCGCCTGATCGTTGGGCGCGAGACCTTCGACGATGCGGGAGTCTTCGTCGTGTCCGATGATCTGGCGCTCGTGCAGACGGTCGACTTTTTCGCGCCTATCGTCGACGATCCATATCTGTTCGGCCAGATCGCCGCGGCAAATGCTCTCTCCGATGTCTACGCGATGGGCGGAGAGCCGCTCACGGCGCTCAACATCGTCGGCTTTCCCTCGGGCAAGCTGCCGATCGAAGTGCTCAGCGAAATTCTCCGCGGTGGTCAGGACAAAGTGCACGAAGCCGGCGCATTTGTCGTTGGCGGCCATACGATCATCGACGAAGAGCTGAAGTTCGGACTCGCCGTCACCGGACGAGTGCATCCGAAGCGGATTCTGAGCAACGCGAACGCGGTGATCGGAGACCGGCTGATTCTCACCAAGCCGCTCGGCACTGGGCTCCTCGCGACCGCGGCCAAGCAAAACCAGATTGGAACAGCGGACGCCACTGCGCTGTACGCCTCCATGTGCAAACTCAACGCGCAGGCAAGTCGGGCCGCATTGTCGGTCGGTGTTCGAGCCGCAACCGACATCACGGGGTTCGGGTTGCTCGGTCATGGCTTGCACATCGCGAACGCGAGCAATGTCACGCTCGTCATTGACGCCGAGCGTGTCCCGGCGCTCGATGGGACACGAGAAGCGTGGGCACATGGCGTTCGCACCGGCGGTGCAGAACGAAACTTGGTATACCTCGAGCCGCTCATCGGATGGGGAAGCTCGTCTGAAGCGACGCGCGCATTGCTCATCGATCCGCAAACGTCAGGTGGATTGCTCGTCGTCGTGCCGGCCGCTCGTGTGGCGGACTATCTTTCGCTGGTTCCCGAAGGCGTCGAGATCGGCGTGGTGGTCGCGCGCCAGCAGTACGGTCTCGTGCTTGCGTGATGCTCGAACAAGCTCTCGAGGGAGTGGATGGAGCCTGGTGGCTCTCACGGTCTTCAAAACCGTTCGCGACCTGACCACGTCGGGTTGGGTGGGTTCGATTCCCATGCACTCCCGCCAGCTCGAACCCGTCGGTTCCGTCGTTGCGTCGCCATGAGAAAACTCCAATACTCATTCCTCGTTGTCTCGATGCTGTCCTTCTCGGTCCCGCTGCGCGCGCAAACACAGCGGCCGGATTCCGCGCGTCGAGCGCCCGCACCGGAAGTGGCGACGCCGGGCGACTCATTGCGGCCGCCCCTCACTCCCCGGCGCGCGTTCTTCTACTCCTTCCTGGCACCTGGCTATTCGCAGTCAGTGCTCGGGCGTCACAAAGCAGCGTCCTCGTTCATTCTCGTCGAAGCGATCACGCTGGCAATGATTCGTGAATCGGCCGCGGACTTGCACGAAGCGCGGCGGATGGTGAACGACACGATCATCGTCTCGTACGTCGATGCGTCGGGAAACCCGAGCGTCGGCGCCGCCCCGCCACGGTTCGCTGACGCCGACGTTCACACGCGCGCCGCGCACGTCGAGGATTGGATTGCGCTCCTTGTGGCGAACCATTTGTTCGCCGGCGCCGACGCATATGTCGCGGCCAACCTGTGGGACGTCCCCGCGCGCCTCGGACTTCGCATGCTCCCCCGCGGCGGTGCCGCCCTTTCCGCGTCGCTCAAATGGTGACGCCGCGCTCTGCGCCAGTGGGTGTATTCGATTCGGGAATCGGTGGTCTGACCGTCGCGCACGAGGTGATTCGGCAACTGCCGCACGAAAGCGTTCTCTATTTCGGCGACACGGCCCGCGTTCCCTATGGACCCAAAAGCCCCGACACCGTGCGTCGCTACAGTCGCGAAATTGCCGGATTTCTGCGCGATCAAGGGGTGAAGAGCATCGTCATCGCGTGCAACACGGCCACTGCGCACGCGCTCAGCGCGCTTCGCGACGAATTCGACATGCCTGTGATCGGCGTCGTCGAGCCGGGTGCGCGCGCCGCCGTGTCGGTGACGACGCGCGGACGCATCGGTGTCATCGGTACGGTCGGCACCATCAAATCGGGCGCGTACGAGCGCGCGATTCGCGCGATCAACCCGGACGTTTTTATCACGGCGCGCGCCTGTCCGCTCTTCGTTCCCCTCGTCGAAGAAGGTTGGACCAGTCACGAGGCCACGCGATTGATCGCGCGCGAATACCTCGAGCCGCTCGTCGCCGCCGACATCGACACCTTGGTGCTCGGCTGCACGCACTATCCGCTGCTCAAGCCCTTGCTGCATGAAGTCCTCGGGCCGGGCGTCCGGCTCATCGACAGCGCTGAGGAGACGGCCGCCGAAACGGCGAGAACGTTGGCCGGAGCGCAGCTCGCGGCCGCCGCCGACGCCACGCCGGAATATCGTTTCGTCGCGTCGGACGATCCACTGCAATTCTTGCAGCTAGGTCAGCGTTTTCTCGGGGATACGATCGAAGGCGTTGAGATCCGCACTCTCGGCTGATCCATCCCAGTGACGCATCGCGATTCGCTCGCTGGTGATGTGCAGGAAGCTTGGCGCGTCGAGCCAGGAGCCCGGATTGCCGTAGAGCGTCCCATTTGGCAAACGCTCCAGCGTGGCCACGTGCGAGTGGCCGAACAACACCACGTCGAGCGATCGATCGGCGTCCGCTGTGCGGATCGCCGCCTCCCGCAGCCCGCGGCCTTTATCGGGCGAACTATAAGTTCGGCTGGCGTTCGAGCTATGCGTCGCGAGCGGCGTTGCGAGGTCGGGATGCAACCAACGAAACGTGCGAATCGCGAGCGGATGTCTGAGCAGCCGACGCAACATGCGATAGCGTTTGTCCTCTCGCGGGCGAAGTCCGTCGCCATGCTCGATGCGCGCATGCCATCCGGCGATGTCGCCGACCCACGGGCCAAATCGGTAGTCGACGCCGACGTCTTCGCGCAGCACCTCGCCACCCCAGCAGTCATGATTGCCGGCGATCATCATCACCGGCACGCCAGCGTCGGCGACGTCCGCGAGCGCGGCGATCGTTCGAAAGCCGCGCCGGGGAATGACCGTGCGCCACTCGAACCAGAACTCGAACAGATCCCCGTTGATGACGAGCGATCCGGCATGCGTCGCCACATGACGAAGAAACGAGATCACGGCACGCTCGACTTCATCTTCCGCGAAGCCAAGGTGCGCGTCCGACATGACGTAACACGGCGCGTGAAGCACGCGCGAAGTCTACCGTCGCCGCGCTCGCTTTACAAACAAACCAGCCCTGACGATCTTCGCCTCGTGACGAATGAGTCCTCCGTTGTGGTGCCCGCACCACCGTACCACGACGTCGAGTTTCGCGTTCGGTACGCAGAAACCGACCAAATGGGTGTCGTCTATCACGCGAACTATCTCGTGTGGTGCGAGGTCGGACGGACCGACTTCATCCGAGCCCGCGGCATGAGCTACGCCGACATGGAGCGCGCCGGCATCGGACTCGCCGTCTCGGAGCTCTCGGCGCGATTCCACGCGGCTGCCCGCTACGACGACATGATTCGTGTTCGAACGAGCTTGACTCAGACACGCTCGCGAGGTGTCGTGTTCGACTACCTGATCACGAACGCCGAAAGCGGCGCGCGCCTGGTCTCTGCGCGAACTGCGCTCATAGCTATTGATCCGACCGGTCGGCCCGTGTCGTTGCCGGCGGACCTGCGCGCACTCTTCGGACGCGCATGACGACCCGCGTCCGGGCCCGCGCGGTGTTCCGCGGCGTGGCGTGCGTGCTCACCGTCGCGTCGGCCGCGTGCACCCCGCGGTTGTCTCCGCTCGCCGGCGCGCCGGTGCCCACGTCCAAATTGCCTCGAGCCTCGGTTGCCCCGGGTCATCACAAGCTCGTATTCAACTGGGAGCTTGATGACCGCGAGATGAGCGGCCGCGGCGATGGAGCCGCGCAGATCGCTGCGCCTGACAGCGCGCGGCTCGATTTCTTTCTCGCCGGTGGGTACGGGGGCGGGGCCGCGATCTTGATCGACGGCGGCGTGCAAACCCCGCCGAACGTCACCGGCGGAGACATGATTCGTCGCCTGATTCCTCCGCCACCACTCCTTTGAGCCGCTCTGGGCCGCGCGGCGTTGCCAAATCTGCCTGACACCGTCATTCGTGTTGAAGGCACGACCCTCCGTGCGGACGTGGGACGTCCCGTCGCTTGGCGGCTGACGTTCCACGGAGACACGCTGTTTCGCGCCGAACGCGTCGACGGTGGGCGGGTAGCAGAGTGGGTCGAGCGGAGTGATTCTGCGCACATCCGATATCGGAACGAAGGGTCGCGCCGTTCTCTAAGACTCACCATCACTCGCAGCAACGAGGTTCCAGGGTTTGATGCGTCGATTTGGCGGTTTGATCGCTAGCGCGGCTCTCGTCTGTCTCTCCGGCTGTTTCTACCACTTCGCCGGCGGGGGCTTGCCGCCGCACATCCACACGATGGCGATTGGCGCTTTCGACAACCAGACGGCGTCGCCCGACATTCCCAAGGAGCTCTACGATCAGATGCATCGAGAGCTGCAGCGGCGACTCGGCGTGCGCGATGCGCCGACGGATCGCGCAGATGCCGTGGTGCGTGGAACCATCCAATCATACGACGCCGACGTTCCCATTGGGTTTAGTGCGTCCACGGCACAAGCGGCCAGTGCGCGCCGACATCTGCAAATCACCGTCGCGGTCGAGATCGTCGACCAATCGAACGGTCACGTCATCTACTCCAACAAGGCGCTCCGCGAAGAGGCCGACTACGACGAGCGCGCCGAGGCGACCGGGCGCCAACAGGCGATCACGAAGATGGTGCAGCAGATCGTCGAGGGAGTGCAAAGCAATTGGTAGCCAAACGCCGCGGGACGAGCTCCATGGGCTGCTTGTTCAGCCTACTCATCGTCGCCGCGGTGATCTATTTCGGCGTCGATGTCGGTGAGGCGTACTGGCGTTTCTACCAGTTCCAGGACGATATGCGACAGATCGTCGCCTTCGCGCCGCACACCGGCAATGAGGCCATCATCGCGAAGCTTCGGGCCTCTGCCGATTCGCTCAACCTCCCACCCGAGGCCGGCCAAATCTCCATCCGCCGCAACGAGACGATGCTCGGCATCGAGGCGGACTACTACGAGCACGTCGAGCTGCCAATGTATGCGCGTGACGTTCATTTCCATCCGCACGCCGAAGGGCCGCTGTGAGCGTGGACGCTGATCCGCTCGAAAAAATCATGGATTGGCAGCGTGCGCGTCGGTGGCGCGAGAGCGTACACGGCGAGGTCGTCTTCACCAACGGCGTGTTCGACCTCCTCCATCCCGGCCATGTGGACGTATTGCTCGGCGCGCGCCGTCATGGCGACGCACTCGTCGTCGGGGTGAATAGCGACGAGTCCGTACGCAGGTTGAAAGGCCCCGAGCGCCCGGTGCGAAGCGCTCCGGAGCGCTGCTACGTCCTCGCCGCGCTGGCGATGGTGGACGCCGTCGTCGTGTTCGAGGAAGCCACGCCGCTGGAGCTCATTCTGGAATTGCGACCGAACGTGCTCGTGAAAGGCGGAGATTATTCGGAGTCGTCGATCATCGGTGCTCGGGATGTGCGCAATTGGGGAGGCACCGTCGCTATCATTCCGCTCACCCCGGGACATTCGACGACTTCAACCATTGAGCGACTGCGTGGCAAATAACATCGTTTCCCCTCGTGCGTCGCGCCGCGACGACGAGTTGCGGGTCGTGACTCTCGAGCGCAACGTGGCGCCGTACGCCGAAGGTTCTTGCCTTGTCTCTTTCGGCGCGACGCGCGTGCTGTGTACCGCGTCGGTCGAGGATGGAGTACCGGGCTGGCGACGCGGCCGCGGTGATGGCTGGCTGACCGCGGAGTACGCGATGCTGCCTCGCGCCACACGCACGCGCACCTCGCGTGAACGTGCTCAACTGGGCGGGCGAACGCAGGAGATCCAGCGGTTGATCGGACGCAGCATTCGCGCGATGCTCGACGATTTTCATTTCGGCGAGTTCACGATCAAGCTTGATTGCGACGTTCTCGTCGCGGATGGCGGAACGCGCACCGCGTCGATCACCGGCGCATCGGTGGCGGCGGTCGACGCATTTGGCTGGCTCGTAAGTTCGGGTCGAATTCCGGCAACACCGATCAAGCGCCGCGTCGCTGCGGTGAGCGTCGGTGTCATCGGCACGGCGCCGCGGCTCGATCTCGATTACGAAGAGGACGTGGCCGCGGCCGTGGACATGAATGTTGTGATGAGCAGCGAGGGACGTTTCGTCGAGGTGCAGGGCACCGGCGAGAACGGCACCTTCGATCGCGCCGAGCTCGACGTGTTGCTTGATCTCGCACTCAAGGGAATTCGCGAGCTCGACGTCGCACAACACCGCGCGCTCGCTGGTTGACGTTGCGCGAGATCTTGCTCGCGACTCGCAGCGAAGGCAAGCTGCGGGAGCTGCGCCCACTGTTTGCGCGTGCGGGGCTTGCCGTCGTCGATCTGCGCGATGCGGGAATCGTTGAAACGCCGGTCGAAGACTCGCTCGAGGTGCACGCGACGTTCGAGGAGAACGCCGTGGCCAAGGCTCGCTACTTTCACCAGCTCAGCGGCCGCCCGACCGCGGCGGACGACTCGGGATTGGTCGTTCCCGCGCTCGGGGGTCGCCCCGGAGTCTTGAGCAAGCGGTGGAGCGGTCGAACTGACCTCAGCGGTCAGTCGCTCGACGACGAGAATAATCGTCTGTTAATTCTCGGTTTACAGAACGCTCAAGACCGCCGGGCGTTCTACGTGTGTGCGGCCGCGTATGTCGATGACGGCCGCGAGCTTGTTTGTCGGGGTGAGACGCATGGACACGTCGCCGAGGCGGCGCGCGGCTGTGGTGGGTTCGGCTATGATCCATACTTTTTTTCAGATGAGCTCGGCCGCACCTTTGGCGAGGTCAGCACCGAAGAGAAGGCCCGCGTGAGTCATCGGGCTCGAGCGTTTGAAGCGCTCGTCGAGCGTCTCGCGCTGGCGTGAGCCTGGCGCTGAACGAAGTGCGAAGACGCCGTTAACCTGGTGCAGTGCCGCCGGTTGATTCGCGGCCGAGGCGTGGATACATTGGAAGGCTCGCGGGGCGTAGCGTAGCCTGGTATCGCGCCTGCTTTGGGAGCAGGAGGTCCCCGGTTCAAATCCGGGCGCCCCGACTGGCCTCAGACGTCAACGCGGTACCGGTGGATGGCAGCGGCAGCGTAGGCTGGTGGCGCGTTTGAGCCACCGAAGATGCGGCACCATTGTGAATGAAGCGCCAGTAGCTCAGACGGATAGAGCAACAGCCTTCTAAGCTGTGGGTCGGGGGTTCGATTCCCTCCTGGCGCGCCACAACGCTCGTGTACGCTGTTGCGTTTGCTGACCCGCGTGAGTTTGCGTCGGGCCGTTAGCTCAATTGGCAGAGCAAGCGACTCTTAATCGCTAGGTTGTAGGTTCGATTCCTACACGGCCCATGGTGGACCCATGGTGGACCCATGGTGGAGTGCTGATGGTTCGCAGAGCGGCTGGTCGGTAGGTTTGGACCATCGGTTTTGGTAAGGGAAGGAGTCGGCGAAAGCGGCGCTTGTGAGCCGTCGAATGTGTGCTCCGGGAACACTGTGGTGAGGTTCTCGTGAGCGGTGGTTGGGTGGGCGATCCTAGCGTGCGGATGTGGCTGCTCGTTGGCGTGCTATGCTGTTGCACGGCCAGGGGTTGCCTTGGATGTTTGGATCAGTTACTATGCAGACCCGCCGCGAATGTCGTGGTGAGACGAAGCGCTGAGGAATCGGTGTCTTTGTCCTCGGTCCAGTGGGCCGAAAATACACGGGCTGAATGTTCGATATCGGCTTGACGGCGTGGGTCAACAAGGTTACAATTGAAGGCTGTCGCTCAATGCGACACCGAATGTTTTCAAAGCTGTTTGATAATTGAATTTGGGAATCTGGATGTGCGAGGCGAACTCGATGATCCAATGCTCGTTCGGAGTATTGGGGAGAGTTTGAACCGAACATTTCTGTGATTCGGACACGCTGTTTTTACGCAGTTACACACACTGCAACAGCGTGAAGACAGCGGAGTCTGAGAGAGCTTTTGTCAAACACTACGTTTAACTCGTGGAGAGTTTGATCCTGGCTCAGGACGAACGCTGGCGGCGTGCTTAACACATGCAAGTCAAGGGGGCCCGCAAGGGCAACCGGCGAACGGGTGCGTAACACGTGAGCAACCTGCCGATCTGCGGGGGATAGCCGGCCCAACGGCCGGGTAATACCGCATACGTTCTCGAGGAGGAGTCTTCTTGAGAGGAAACCTTTATTGGGCGGATCGAGGGGCTCGCGGCCTATCAGCTAGTTGGCGGGGTAATGGCCCACCAAGGCTCTGACGGGTAGCTGGTCTGAGAGGATGGCCAGCCACATTGGGACTGAGAAACGGCCCAGACTCCTACGGGAGGCAGCAGTGGGGAATCTTGCGCAATGGCCGAAAGGCTGACGCAGCGACGCCGCGTGTGGGAGGAAGCCCTTCGGGGTGTAAACCACTGTTGCCCGGGACGAACGGCGGGGAATGCCCCGCGTGACGGTACCGGGTGAGGAAGCACCGGCTAACTCCGTGCCAGCAGCCGCGGTAATACGGAGGGTGCGAGCGTTGTCCGGAATCACTGGGCGTAAAGGGCGCGTAGGCGGCTTCTCAAGCGTGTGGTGAAAGTCCGGGGCTCAACCCCGGATCGGCCGTGCGGACTGGGGAGCTCGAGTTCTGTAGAGGCGGGTGGAATTCCGGGTGTAGCGGTGGAATGCGTAGAGATCCGGAAGAACACCGGTGGCGAAGGCGGCCCGCTGGGCAGAGACTGACGCTGATGCGCGACAGCGTGGGGAGCAAACAGGATTAGATACCCTGGTAGTCCACGCCGTAAACGATGGGCACTAGGTGCTTGGGGGAGCGACCCTCTGAGTGCCGGCGCTAACGCATTAAGTGCCCCGCCTGGGGAGTACGGCCGCAAGGCTGAAACTCAAAGGAATTGACGGGGGCCCGCACAAGCGGTGGAGCATGTGGTTTAATTCGACGCAACGCGAAGAACCTTACCTAGGCTTGACATACACGGGAAAGCCCTGAGAAACCAGGGCCCTCCTTCGGGACCCGTGCACAGGTGCTGCATGGCTGTCGTCAGCTCGTGTCGTGAGATGTTGGGTTAAGTCCCGCAACGAGCGCAACCCCCGTTCCCAGTTGCTAACGGGTTATGCCGAGGACTCTGGGAAGACTGCCGGTGCCAAACCGGAGGAAGGTGGGGACGACGTCAAGTCATCATGGTCCTTACGTCTAGGGCTACACACGTGCTACAATGGCCGGTACAGAGGGTTGCGAGCCAGCGATGGCAAGCCAATCCCTTAAAGCCGTCCTCAGTGCGGATTGGAGGCTGCAACTCGCCTCCATGAAGCTGGAATCGCTAGTAATCGTGGATCAGCTACGCCACGGTGAATACGTTCCCGGGCCTTGTACACACCGCCCGTCACGCCATGGAAGCTGTGAGCGCCCGAAGTCCGTGTCAGAACCCGCAAGGGGCTAAGCGGCCGAAGGCGAGCGCAGTGACTGGGGCGAAGTCGTAACAAGGTAGCCGTAGGGGAACCTGCGGCTGGATCACCTCCTTAACGGATCGACGAGTAGGCCGACCGTCACGCAAGTGGCGGGAGTCCACCACGCGAGCGGACGCGCAAGCGAACGCAGACGTGACGGATCTCTTGATCGGCTGAAAGTATCCCGTAAGTCGCTCGTCTCGACACATCCAATCCCAAATTCGATTTCTTGCTAGACGCCGCGCGCCGGTGGCTGCCTTCGGGCAGTTGTCGGACGATGAGCGTCGACGCTATTTGACAACGGAACGCATGGTAGATCGCGGATTTGAGAATCCTTATTGAGCAACTTTCAATTTCGATTGAGTTCGTTTTTGATGGTTCACTCGATAGAAATCACGAGCGCGTGCAAACGCGGGCGTGATGTTGGTAGATCGTAGGACGCTCTGCTTGATCAACAGATTGTTGTAGTCAAGCGAGTGAAGGCATGTGGGGGATGCCTGGGCACACGGAGGCGATGAAGGCCGTGGTAAGCTGCGATAAGCTTGGGGGAGCGGCACACACGCATTGATCCCAAGATGGCCGAATGGGGCAACCCGGCTGGGCGCGAGCCTAGTCACCGTCGTAAGACGGGGCAAACCGAGGGAACTGAAACATCTAAGTACCTCGAGGAAGAGAAATCAATTGAGATGCCCGGAGTAGCGGCGAGCGAAACGGGTACAGCCTAAACCGTGGTCCTTGTGGCCGCGGGGTTGTAGGACCCACAGGATCCTGAAATGAAGCCAGTCGAAGTCCCTTGGAACGGGGCGCCAGAGACGGTGAGAGCCCGGTAGACAAAGGTCATGGATTTCAGGAGGTGGAGTTCCTGAGTAACGCCCGGTACGAGAGTCCGGGCGTGAAACTGGGGGGACCACCCTCCAAGGCTAAAGACTCCCGTGTGACCGATAGTGGACGAGTACCGTGAGGGACAGGTGAAAAGCACCCCAGTGCGGGGAGTGAAAGAGATCCTGAAACCACATGCCTACAAGCGGTAGGAGGGAGCTCGTGTCTTCGGATGCGATGTCTCCTGACTGCGTGCCTTTTGCATTATGATCCGGCGAGTTGCTACTTCGGAGCGAGGCTAAGCCGGTTGCCGGCGGAGCCAGAGCGAAAGCGAGTCCTGTAACGAGGGCGCTTAGAGTTCCGGGGTGCAGACCCGAAGCCAGGGCGATCTACCCATGAGCAGGGTGAAGCTGCGGTAACACGCAGTGGAGGCCCGAACCGGTGTGGGTTGAAAACCGCTCGGATGACTTGTGGGTAGGGGTGAAAGGCCAATCAAGCCTGGAGATAGCTGGTTCTCCCCGAAATCTATTGAGGTAGAGCCTCGAGAAAGGCGCAAGCCTGTTGTCAGCAGGGGGTAGAGCGACTGGATGGGCGCGGGGGCCAGAGCGGCCTACCAACCCCAACCAAACTCCGAATACCTGTCTGATGGACCTCGGGAGGCAGTCGTTGAGCGATAATGTCCAACGGCGAGAGGGAAAGAACCCAGAACCACAGCTAAGGCCCCAAAGTGGCCGCTGAGTATAGCGAAGGATGTGTTCGTGCCGTGACAACGAGGAGGTTGGCTTAGAAGCAGCCATTCCTTTAAAGAGTGCGTAATAGCTCACTCGTCCAGCGTGAATGCGCCGAGAATGGTCGGGATTAAGCGGCCCGCCGAAGCTTGGTCTTCATACTTTGTATGAGGGGTAGGGGAGCGTTCTCCGAGCAGTGAAGCGAGCGTGGCAAACGTTCTCGTGGAGCGAGGAGAAGTGAGGATGCCGGAATGAGTACGCGAAAATCTGAGTGAAAACCTCAGACACCGTAAACCCAAGGGTTCCTGCGCCATGGCAATCAGCGCAGGGTGAGGCGGAGCCTAAGGTGAGGCCCCAGAGGCGTAGCCGATGGTTAACGGGTTGAAATTCCCGTCCCGTCTTGCAGTGTTGAACTCATCAGGGACACTGGAACAAAGCAGCAGCGGCTTTGTGGATGGCCGTTGAAGTGTGTAGGAAACCTTAAAAATTTCCGAGACATGACCACAAGAGCGCGGGGCAACCCAAGCTCAAGTGCTGTGGAGTCGACAGGCTAGAAAAGCTGGTGAGGGAGCTGCAAGATGTCCGTACCGTAAACCGACACAGGTGGGTGAGGCGAGCAGCCTCAGGTGAACGAGTGAAACGTGGTCAAGGAACTCGGCATAATGATCCCGTAACTTCGGAAGAAGGGATGCTGGCATGGGTCAAGGGTTTACCCCGTAGCTCGTGTCAGTCGCAGCGAATCGGCCCAAGCGACTGTTTAGCAAAAACACAGGTGTGTGCCAAGCCGCACAAGGCGCCGTATACACACTGACGCCTGCCCGGTGCCGGAAGGTTAAGGGGAGAGGTTAGGGGGGTTCGCCCTCCGAAGCTTTGAGCCGAAGCCCCGGTAAACGGCGGCCGTAACTATAACGGTCCTAAGGTAGCGAAATTCCTTGTCGGGTAAGTTCCGACCTGCACGAATGGCGTAACGACTTGGGCACTGTCTCGACCACGTGCTCGGCGAAATTGCAGTCTCGGTGAGGATTCCGAGTCCCCGCGACAGGACAAAAAGACCCCATGCACCTTTACTGTAGCTTGTCATTGGACGTTGCACTTCACTGTGTAGCATAGGTGGGAGCCGTTGAGACCAGGGCGCTAGCTCTGGTGGAGGCACCAGTGAAATACCACCCTGTGTGATGCGACGCCCTCACCCAGACGGGAAAACCCCGTCGGGGACCGTGGCAGGTGGGCAGTTTGACTGGGGCGGTCGCCTCCGAAAGAGTAACGGAGGCGCGCGAAGGTGCCCTCAGTGCGGTCGGTAATCGCACGGCGAGTGTAACGGCAGAAGGGCGCCTGACGGTGAGAGCGACGGCTCGAACCGCCACGAAAGTGGGCCGTAGTGATCCGGTAGCCCGGTGTGGAGCGGCTATCGCGCAACGGATAAAAGGTACGCTGGGGATAACAGGCTTATCGCGCCCGAGAGTTCACATCGACGGCGCGGTTTGGCACCTCGATGTCGGCTTATCACATCCTGGGGCTGGAGAAGGTCCCAAGGGTCCGGCTGTTCGCCGGTTAAAGTGGTACATGAGCTGGGTTCAGAACGTCGTGAGACAGTTCGGTCTGTATCCGTCGTGGGCGTTGGATGGTTGAGGGGAGCGGACTCTAGTACGAGAGGACCGAGTCGGACGACCCGCTCGTGTCCCGGTTGTCCTGCCAAGGGCACCGCCGGGTAGCGATGGTCGGCTGTGATAACCGCTGAAAGCATCTAAGTGGGAAGCACGCCCCAAGATGAACCATCCCGAGGCCTTGAGCCTCCTAAAGGGCCGGGGGAGACCACCCCGTCGATAGGCCGCCCGTGGACTTGGGGCAACCCATTCCAAGCGCAGCGGTCCTAATCGCCCGTGCGGCTTGACTACTCCCTATTGGGAATACCAAGCAACACTGCAAGCAGAGCAACACGATCTTTACGGGATTTTTGAAATCGCGATCTACCATACTTCCGATGTCATACAACTAGATTTTCTAGAGCCTTCGCTGGCGACCAGAGCGTAGGGGCCACACTCGTTCCCATTCCGAACACGATCGTTAAGCCCTACAGCGCCGATGGTACTCCGCTCGAGAGAGCGCGGGAGAGTAGGCCGTCGCCGGCACCTCTTTGCGAAGCCCCCAGCCTCACCGCTGGGGGCTTCGTGCTATCTGCACACCCCGCGATCACCGCCGACTCCGATTTCTCGACCGCTGTCGACTGCTGTCGACTGCTGTCGACCGCTACTCGCTGTGCCAACCTTCTAATAGCTTCCTCCGATGCCCCATGCCGGAATTCTTACCGTCGTCGGAAAGCCAAACGCCGGCAAATCAACCCTCCTCAATCGCATCATCGGCGAAAAACTGAGCATCGTCAGTCCAAAGCCGCAATCGACACGCGATCGCATCGTCGGGATCCATACCGCCGACGATACCCAAATCATCGTGCTCGACACCCCAGGTCTCCTGAACCCGCGCTACGCACTCCAGGAAGCGATGCGCGCTACCGCGCTCGCCGCGCTCGCTGAAGCCGACATCGTGCTCTACCTCGTCGACGGAACCGAGGGACCGCCAAAACCGCTTGCCGAGGTCGCTCGGACTGTATCACCGATTCGCGCGCCAATCGTCCTCGCCTTTAACAAGACCGACCTGCTTTCTGAGCATCAGCGGGCCGCCCTGCAGGAACAGCATCCGGCTGCGCTATTCATCTCCGCCGTCACCGGCGATGGCGTCGATGCACTACTGCGACAGGTCGGAACCATGTTGCCGGAAAGCCCCTTCCTATATCCGGATGACGAAATCAGTGCGCAAACAGTTCGCTTCTTCGTCAGCGAACTCATACGAGAAACCGCACTGGAGCAGTTGGAGGACGAAGTTCCCTATAGCGTTGCCTGTGAGATCGAGGAGTTTCGCGAGACGCGGTTACCCATATACATTCGTGCAGTCCTTCACGTCGAGCGCGACAGTCAGAAGCGAATCCTCATCGGCGCCGGTGGCGGACGCATACGGGCGATCGGCAAAGCCGCGCGTGAGAAGGTCCAGGCGTTGGTCGGTTCACCCGTATATCTCGAATTGTGGGTCAAAGTGCTGCCCAACTGGCGGCGCAATGCGCACGCTCTTCGTCGCTTCGGCTACAAACTCCACGAGGACCGCCCGTCATGACCGTCCCATCGCAACTCTTGGCAATCCTCGTCTGCCCCAAGTGCAAGGGAGAGCTCGAGTACCGCGAAGCCGAGTCGTCGCTCGTCTGCCATGCCTGCCGGCTCAAGTACGCCGTTCGAGACGGTATCCCCATCATGCTCATTGATGAGGCGACGCCACTTTAGCATCACGGCCATCGCCGCCGGTTGCCTCGCATTCACCGGAGCCCGCGCGGCGTACGCTCAATCGAGCACCGGTGAAGGCGCGCTCGAATTTCTGATTCCAACCGGCGCACGATCCTCCGGGATGGGCCAGGCAGCAGTGGCGTCGGCCACTGGCTCCGAAGCGCTGTGGTTCAATCCGGCGCTCATCGCGCGCAGCGCACGAGAAACCGGCTTCCACGTCGCAAAGAGCCTGACCATCGACACCGACGCGAGCGGCGCCGTCCTCGTTCCCGTCCAGCGGGTCGGAACGTTCGGGCTGGGGTTGCGGTACTTCAATGAAGCCACGATCCCGGCAACTGACTCGACGGGCGAACAACAGACCGGAACCTTCACCATTACGTCGACCATTCTCGCGGCAACCTTCGCGAGCCCGATCACGAGCCGCTTGTCCCTCGGCCTGACGTATAAGTTGCTGCGCCGAAGCCTGAACTGCACCGGAACGTGCTTGCAGGCGGGAAGCAGTCAGACGTTCGCGCTCGACTTGGGCGCGCAATATCTCGCCGCGAAAGACTCGTCCATCTCACTGGGGTTTGCGCTCACCAACGCCGGTCCA
>Ga0207695_10001202_pt1 | contig 44493 bp, 44 predicted proteins | sample KBSC54metaG_FD_184354 | JGI IMG/M metagenome (GOLD analysis project Ga0207695, IMG submission 184354) | Corn rhizosphere microbial communities from Kellogg Biological Station, Michigan, USA - KBS C5-4 metaG (SPAdes) (version 2) | ecosystem: Host-associated > Plants > Roots > Rhizosphere > Soil...
TACAATGGCGAACGGCCCCACAGCAGTCTGGGTTACCGGACCCCCAACGAGTTCGCGGCGGTCTTGAAATCCTCAGTTATGACTGGCTGAAATAATCGAGGCAGGTCATAGCCCTACTAGGCCAGCGACGATCAAGCCATCGCGCACCGCCATCACTATTTCCCGCCCAGGCCACCAAATCGACGGATAGTATTGAAGCCCCACGCCAACCACGAAAGCCGCCAAAAACAGTCCGTATACCCTAAAACTCTTTGTATGCGACACGATTCTCTCCGATGCTATAGGGAGACAATCATATCGAAAAAGAAGAGGCGTAGAACTAGCAGGGACCGCGCGTTCCGATGTCAACTTTCACCAACACAGTTATCGGTCACTACCGTTTGGGCTTGTCGGTGGCGCGCTGAGCGGGAGATCCCCCATCCGTCGCGATCTCGCCGACTTCTGATAAAATCTGAAACACTTGCTTAATCAAGCTGAACTCGACGAGATTGTCGCTTCCCAAAATCTTCGCATTCCTAAGAGACCTGAAGCTGATACTCGATCCGTTAAAACGTTCACCGAGCTTAGAACCTATGTTCAAGACGAGGTGACGTTTTGGGAGTCCACCATACAAGAGGTTGCTCAGAAATTTCGGGAAATACAAAACTTGATCAATCAAGTGCAAAATACCGATATCAATGACGCTCGAAACAAAATCGCTCGGGCAAGCAGTCTTCTCAGCACTGATCCGAGTATTATTGACTCCTCAACGGCGACAGCCCAGTTCTTGAAGCGTCTCGCTGGGCGTGACACGGAAAGCGCAAAAGGGGCTTTCCTTTACCTCAAACGAGGCCAGTTGGAAGTGAATACCGGCTACGGGAACCTACGGCCATTTACGACAAGCTCAGGAATGGACGGGATTCTTGCGGCAGCCCTCTTCAGCCATCCGGAGTTATTATCTGAGAAAATCGCTGCCGAGGAAGCCGCCTCTTCGGCACAGCGTTCGAGGATAACGCAAGATAGTGATCACCTCAAGGCAGAATTCGATGCAATTCAGAACCAGGTCCGAGAGTGGCAAAAAGCCAGCGAGAAAAGAGCCGAGGATCTGCTAAGCGAGGAAAGCGCGAAATTCGAGAAGGCGAGTGGGACGTGGCACGAAGATCACAATCAAAAGCTTAATGCCCTTGCGGAGCTAAATGCGACTTGGCAACAAACGTTCACTGACCTTTCCGCGGCTTATCGTGAAAAACTCCGCTTAGAAGATCCTGCCAAATATTGGGGGGACTTAGAACACCAATATATAGTCGCAGGCCGGTTGTGGATCGTCGCAACGGCTATCGCCGTGATTGTATTGGCAAGCTGGGTAAGTCTGTTTGTGTACGAACCACCTGACGTGTTCCTGGGAGATAAATTTACACTTAGCGGAATAAAAGGTGCCATCTTGGTTGCAGCAGGGATCTCTGGATTCCTGTACTTTATCAATCTGGTCGTGAAGGTGGCTACAAGCTCATACCATTTAGCAAGAGATGCACGGGAACGATTTCAACTTACACACGTATTCTTGGCACTGATAAAGGAAGGCGCAATCGAGGCAAAGGATCGGGAAATCATATTGTCGGCCCTCTTCAGCCGCTCCGACACCGGCCTGTTAAAGAACGACTCTGGCCCGACACTGCCGACTCCGTTGGGTTCGATACTGGAAAGCCTTCGTAGTAAATAAGCATTCTAGCACCGATAAAGTTCAATCCCCTGCGCCCGCAGGATGACAACCTCTTGCTGGCTGTGGCCATTGAAGTAGGCCATCTAAGTCCCTTCAGTGAGTGCAGCCAATGGACCAGGGATGAGGGGCGCGGCGGGAGCAATAGGGCGGTTGTACCGGTTTATAGCCACTATCATGACTGACCGTAGCCCGTCGCATCATGCTAGAACCTCATTTAGGGGTCGACGCCGACTGACGGCAAGCGCACATGAGTTCACTAAAGAGGACCACCTGCGAAAGCGTGTCGGGCATAAAATGTTCTCATGGCTAAGACCGAAAGCAATGAGGCGTCGGGAGCAGCTCAGATTGGACTCGATAACGTTGAACGCTACGTTAACGCCGCCGTGGGCCCGCGGCTATCAGATGGATCCGATCCAATCGAAGCAGCTATCAGAGACCAGCAGCGAAGTGTGGAGCGAGAATACTTCATCGCCAGGCACGAAGCCCTCTCTTGGAGTTTCGAAAATGCTCCTCGGCTTGAGGCTGAACGAAAGCTTTCACAATTAAAGCTCCTTGGTATCGCAGACGACGATCCTCGATGCCAGATGCAGCGCTTGCGCGCCGACGGTTACCCTGAATCCGATCCCCGTGTGCAGCTTGCGCGTCTGCGCGCCGAGGGCGTTCCGGAAGACCATCCTTTGGTAAAGCAACTCAGTGGAAAAGCCGACCTCTCGCCGGCGATTGATCGCAAACTGTTGCGCAGCTGGTTGAAAACAGCATTAAAACGGGCGGGGCTGCTCTGTAAGGCCATTCCTGGCAGCCCAACAGCGAATCGGAAATGGTTTGCCAATCATGGACCAGATGACGGTGTAGTGGGGGAGAGGATTGTTGAACAGGCGCAGAAGATTAGTCGCGCCGAGGGGATTCCGCTGCCTGGCTCAGTCAATCTCCACATACGCCACAACAAAATCATCGAGGGCCGCCTCGCGAGTCGCCAAATCTCCCAAAAGGCGCGTCATCCGCGACGTCTAGGCGCGGATTCTTAGTGTCTCCTAGAGGAGATGAATGGCCTGAACCAACGTGCAGCCGAGTTCGAGCTTAATCGGTCGGAGACTTGGACAGAACGCCACCGCATCTGCTTTCAAGAAATTCTAAGTGATTGCCCAGGTCAGGGGGCCGATGTTTCGATTGCGTACCTTTACTACTCCGGTTGGTGTTCGGATCAAAACCTTTGGCATTCCCGGGGAAGCTTCATACGAACCCTCCGGGCGGCCGGCTACGTGGTGCGTTGCAGAATGATCCAGGATGTCAAGCTCGCGCCCGGGCCGATGATTTACCGACTGCCTATGAAGGGCGATCTCAGTATCGTGGATGTGCGACGCCTTTTCGGGGTATCGACCGGCGTGCTCAATGCGCTCCGCCGATACGGTGGAGGAGCGCCGTATAAGAGGCTCAGGACGGGGATCTACTACCCCCGTGCACTCTTCAGAGATTGGCTTCGCCAAACGACGACGACACACCTCAAGTTGCAGTACCAGGAGGTGCCGATACTCTTGCGTCACTGCTTGGCTGAGATTTGCAGCATCAGAGCTATAGAGTGGCGGCGAGCACGCCGTACAGGTCAGGAACATCCCAAACTAATGCACGGATCCAAGAATGGTCGCGTCGCCTGGAGCGATTTGCTGTCAGCCGTTGAGCAATGGTTCGAAATCGAGATGGGCGACGTGCCGCTCAATCTCCCCTCCCAGTTACGATCGATACTGCGCTTCTTGGGCTGTCGGCCCACGCGTATTCGCCTTCAGGGTCGACGCGTTCCATACGTGGCAGGCATATGGCTCAAAGAGTAGACGACGCTCTCTTCTCGACTCGGTGACGCGCTCTCGCGTCATTTACGCGTCACAACGAAGTCATTGAATGACACGACTGCGTCACGGCTCCCCCACCCACTGTCGCGGGACCCATCGCGTGAGCCAGAGCCGATTTCACGATTCATCGAGGGTTGGCCCGACAGGGCAGACAGAGTGCCTCTCGCAGTGACGTATCGGCGTCACGGAGCGAGGCAACGTCTCGGAGTGCGTCACAACTGCATGCCTCTGATGAAGCACGCACTTCTCTGTCCCATTTACTACTTGTGACAGTCTGTGACATTTAGACCTCTTGTTTTTCTCCATATATAAAAATGCTACAAATCTCAGGTGCATCAGTGTACCCAACCTTTGTACCGAAATTATAAAGAGAGAATTTAGCCGGAACTCACGTCACGGATGTCCCATCTTGGAAGGCACCAGACTGCAAGGCGCGTTTTCGCTTGCCGAAGTCAGAACATCGGCGCGCTCTTAAAGCGAAAGTCCTCCAAACTGGCGCGCCAAAAAGAATCCCAGGCGCGCACTATTGGGATTTACTTACACAAGATGCAGGCTTTCCCACGTTGAAGCGATGAAGCAGCGATGTCGGGCTCGGGGCCGGCGTCTCTTCGCTCGATGCGAGGTGGATTCGATAGCGCGGCTTGACGGGTTTGTGAGAGCGCTCGCGGTCAAGAAGTAGATCGCTTGCATCGACGTTCGAGCGACGTGGCTTAGGATGTGTGCGACGCGATAGCGCCGCAGGCCCTTCGGGCATTTGTTCAGGTGAGGTGTGCCAAATGGCGAGAAAACCATGGTGTCTCGTAGTGAATCCTGTCGCGGGCGGCAGCAGCGGCACGAGTATGAATCGCGCCCGCCGTTTTGTGAAAGCTGGTCGCGCTCGTTTTGTTGATAACAACGCGATCGAGTTCTTGGATGTCCCCATAAATCGTAGGGTCGCGCTCAACGCGGAGGAAGCTCTTCATCGCCGCATGTTGGGAGTTAACATCGACGCAATTTCGCGAACGATGACTCGGCGCGAAATGGCTGGTCTGCCGATAGTCGGTGCCGAGCGAATGATTAGGCGCGAAACCTCCAGCTGCGATTGGAGCTTTGAACATAGCGTGCGGCGCGATTCGACGCGAGCCGACACACCGGCAGAAGTGGAGGCAAGTAGGTCACGGCGGGCGGGGGGTACCTCATTTCCTTGGCTCTCTCGCCGTACGCGACCGTAATGCCGCTACGTGTGAAAATCCGCGAAATTACAAACGAAAAATGCAGAATCGAAGTTGCTGGAAATCAGTCGCCGGACCGGCTCAGAGGCAAACATGAGGGGTCGAAAACCAAAACCGACCGCGCTGCAGCTTGCCGAGGGCGATCCGCGCAAGCTCGGCGTTCATCGTCTCGAACAAAAGCTGAAGGCGGAGGCTAAAGGATCTCGCGGCCTGCCGAATTGCCCATCGCATCTCAAGGGGCGCGCGCGGAAGGCCTGGAAGTCCTGGAGCGAGGAATTGGAGCGTATGAACCTCGACTGCCGGCCCGACGCGCAAATGTTGGAGGGCGCGTGCGTAGCGTACGAGGCCGCGGTCGAGTGTTACGAAACGATCCAGAAGCAGGGGCGCCTAGTTGCGAAGCGCATTCTCGATCCGCAGACCAACACGCTCGTTGTCGCGAACGTGAAGCCGCATCCAGCGGTCGCCCAAATGAACGCGGCGTGGCTGCTTTTGAAGGCATTTTGCTCGGAATTCGGGCTATCACCCGTGTCGCGAACCAGACTTGCGATTGACAAGGCAGATGATGGCGATGACGAGCTGGTCGAAATTCTTTCGCAGCCGCGCGAGCGGAAGCAGCAGGCATCAGGCGAGGTGATCCAGTGAATCCGTCCGAACAGAAATTTGCACTCGAATGGTGGCCGATTGATCGGGCGCGGGATTATCCCAGAAACGCCCGGAAATGGAGCTCGAAGGCAGTCGAAAAAGTTGCGGCTTCAATCCGCGAGTACGGCTGGAAGCAGCCGCTTGTGTGTGACGCCGAAGATGTAATCATCATTGGCCACTTGCGCCGCGCCGCCGGGCGACGGGCCGGCATGACCGAGTGCCCGGTTCACGTCGCGCGCGATCTCACGCCGGAGCAGGTGCGCGGATTGCGGCTGATGGACAATCGCAGCCACGAGGAAGCTGGATGGGACTTCGAACTGCTCGGGCCCGAGCTGGTTGACCTGCAGCGCTTGGGCTTCGGGCTCGAGTTGACGGGCTTCGATGAGCAAGAGCTGGCCCGCGCAATGATGACAAAAGCGGACGGTTTGACCGATCCTGATGAATGCCCGCCCATTCCCGAAACTCCGGTATCGAGACCAGGCGATTTGTGGTTGTTGGGTCCGCATCGCCTGCTTTGTGGAAGTTGCCTGGACAAAGCGGCTATAGGCCGCCTACTCGACGGTGGCAAGCCGACATTACTGATCACCGACCCGCCGTACGGAGTGGAACTCGACAACGAATGGCGCGATCGGGCTGGGCTGAACCGCTCCGATCCTGCCGACTCCACTTATGTGAAACGACGGACCGAAGGGCACACGATTACCTCCATGGCAGGAGACGCGATCGCGGACTGGTCGCCGGCGTTCTCGCTCGTCCCGAGTCTCGCGATCGCATACGTGTGGCACGCGACATCGCACATGATCGAGGTGGCCGAGGGGCTTCGGTCTATAGGGTTTGAACTTCGGCAGCAGATCATTTGGGAAAAGACGGTCGCGGCGATTTCACGCCAGGCCTATCACTGGAAGCATGAGCCTTGCTGGTACGCGGTGCGAAAAGGGCAGACTGCAAAATGGATCGGGACGAAAGATCAGACGACCATCTGGGAAGCCGCTAGCCCGAAGCAGATTTCTAGCGGTTCAAAGGAGCAAAAATTCGACCATCCCACGCAAAAGCCGATCGCGCTGATGGAGCGGCCCATCAAGAATCACGATGGCGCGGTTTACGAGCCGTTCGGAGGTTCAGGGACGACGTTGATGGCCAGTGAAACACTTGGTCGAAACTGCTATTCGGTGGAGATAGAGCCACGATTTGTGGATGTGATTGTGACACGTTGGCAAAACTTCACGGGTCGCGCCGCGATCCTCGCCGGATGCAACAAAACCTTCGAGGAAGTGAAAGTCGAACGGCGCCCCATCGACGATATTCGTGATTCCAGCGAACACGTGGCGGCACCTGCCGAATAGATGTGTCTTTCGATCAAGCTCAGGCTGACGCCGCATGCAATTTCTTCGAGCATGTACTCAAACACACGGCGGACGAATGGTACGGAAAGCCGTTCTTGCTGGTTCCATGGCAAGAGGAAGCGCTCAGTGCCATCTTCGGCCAAATAGACGAAGCCGGGAACCGCATCATTGAAATGGCATATTTAGAAGTCCCGAAGAAAGCCGGAAAATCAGAGATGGCCGCGGGCCTGGCGCTGTTCGTTCTTCTGACCACCAACACTCCTGGGTGCCAGGTGTACGGTGCTGCAGCCGCCACCCGGCAGGCGCTCAACGTGTTTCGCGCGGCCTGTAAGATGGTCGAACAATCACCCATCCTTTCCAAGAGGCTCCGCGTGCTGCGGGGCACCCACCGAATCATCAAGAGGTCTGATCCGGAGTCGTTTTATGCCGCGGTCGCCGCCGATGGCGATTTCGGAGATGGGGTAAATCCCGCGGTTGTGATTGCGGATGAGATACATCGCTGGAAAACGCGGAAGCAACTGGACAACTGGGATGTGCTCTCAAATGGCGGCATCACGCGGCGGCAGACGCTTACAATCGCGATCACAACGGCGGGCGTTCAAAACGAATCGCCGCTCGCCTGGCGGCTGCATGAGAAGGCACGCAAGATCGAGGCCGGCATCGTCTCCGATGTGAAATTCTACGGCCGCATCTATGGTGCCGCGAAAGAGGATGATCCCGCTAACCCTGCGACCTGGATCAAAGCGAATCCGTCACTTAAGCAAAATGGCGGCTTTCTCGATATCGAAAAGATTCGGGAGAAGTATGTCTCCCACGAGGCTGAGGGCGATCTAACTTCTTTCAAACGCTATTACCTGAACATGTGGGATCAGAAGGAGAGCCGGGCGATCGACATGTTGAAGTGGGACGCTTCCGCAGGCGATTGGCAGGCAGCGGGATTGCTGCCGCAGCCGCCTGGGAGCAAGGTGCGCCCGCTCTTCCCTGCCCTATTGAGCCGTTTTCAGAAACGGCAATGCTGGGCTGGGGTGGATTTGTCGATGACGACAGATCTATCCGCGGTTTCGCTGGTCTTCCCCTCAAATGATGCTGGCTTCGATGTGCTGGCGTTCTTCTGGATGCCCGAGCAGGCTGTGCGGCAGCGCGAGCGCCGCGACGGAATGCCGTACGCGCGTTGGGCCGAGCAGGGATTTATCGAGCTCTCATCGGGTGGCGTCATCGACTATCGAGATATCGCAGCCCGCCTTGAGTGGGCATCCGACACGTTCGACCTGCAGGAAATCTGTTTCGATCCGTGGAACTCGCGACAGATTTCGGTTCCGATGGTGGAAAAGGGCGAGACATGCGTCGAGATTCGGCAGGGAGTTGCAACGCTGTCAGAGCCCTCGAAGAAACTCCTGGAGCTAGTAGCCTGCGGCAAGCTTCACCACGGCGGACATCCCGTCTTGCGCTGGAATGCGAGCTGTCTCGCGACCAAGGAGAGCAACGATAACTTAATGTTCACTAAACCCGAGCGATCGAAAAGCTCGTCGCGAATCGACGGAATCGCAGCGACGGTGAATGCGCTGGCGCGCGCAATCGTGCGGAAGCCGCGTCAGATGAGTATCTATAACACCCGAGGACTATTGACGTTTGTGCCGTGAGATCGAACGATGTAGGCGCGAGATCGCATCAATCGAAGAATTGATTCGCGCCGGGCACCCCGACATCGAAGGGCTTTGCTTGGCCTTGTCCGATTGGTCGGCGGAGTTGCGGTTGATCGAACAGGAAATGGGGATGAAAGCAAAAGCGCCCGCCTCGGCAGAAGCCGGGCGGGCAGAAGGGGCAAAAGGGGATGCTACTTTTTGATCGAATAAACGCGTTCACCGTCTTCGCGCTTTTGCGATGCCACCGTGAGACCCATCTTCTTTCCCACCACCCCGGACAGGAAACCGCGAATCGAGTGGTTCTGCCAACGGGTCGCCTTCGCGAGTTCCGCGAGGGTCGCGCCTTTAGGGCGGCCGATCAGAGCCAGGATCTCAGCACTCTTGCTCTCGGCGCGGGGAGCGGTCGCCTTGCGTTTGGGCTTGGCAGTCCTTTTACTTTTTTGGGCGGCTTTCTTGGGTTTGGCACCCTTGGCGGCTTTCGCGCCCTGGGGCGCGCCCTTCTTTTGGGTGGCACGTTTCTTCCGCTGGGCCCGTGCCGGGGCGACGTGCGGGCCCTGTTCGCTAACGGCGGCGGCGGTGTTGGTTTCGGCGTTGGTCATATGGTTTTCGTCCTTTTCTGCGCTTAGTTTGCGCATGACGATTCATCACTCGGGTTCGGGGAAAACGCAAGGCAATAGTGAAGCAGTTCCGCAATTAAAGTGCCGAGGAATCCCAGAAATCTGACAATGTCCGATCTACCCAAAGACTGGGGTTCGGCCCCCACGGTCGAGGTCCGAGGCCGGCTCGGCGTAAGCGGCCGCATCTCGGTGCCTGAGATCGCTCGGCGATTAGACGTTGGCCGGTTGGCGGTGTACGCGATGCTCGAACAGGAGATCATCCCTGGCATCCGGCTAGGGAGGCGATGGATTATCACACGCTACGCCTACGAACAATGGGAGCGTAGCTGCGGAATGCGCCAAGGCACTGGACTTCAGAGGGCACAAGAGGTAACGGTGTTGAACTAATGGCGGTTTACAAACGCAAATACGACTCCGGAACGGTCCTCTGGTACTTCAAGTTTCAACCGCCGGGTTCTGCCCGGGGTTCTCTCCCGATTCGGCAATTCGGATTCACTACGAAGAGAGAAGCGGAAGACGCCGAGGCCGATCGCCGAATAGAAGAACGGCAGAAGTTTGAGCTGGCAAAGGCTGGCTCCGGTGCTGCAGCGGCGCCACCAAGAACGCTGTCGATGCTGCTCGACGAATTTTTCCTTCAACACGTCGACAAAAAGTTGGCGCCCAAGACCATCGAGCGATACCACGAGCAGGCGGCTTGTCTTAGTCCCGAACTGCTCGCGATGCATCTCGCCGACATCACACCGCTCCACCTCAATCGCGAATGGAATCGGCTGCTTCAATACGGTGGCCGTACTCGCCGTGAAAAGACCCCACGTCCGCTGTCCGCGAAGACCGTCCGCAGCATCGCTGGAGTGGTATCGAGCGCCTTCCATCGAGCTGTAAGGTGGAGCTTAGTTGCCGTCAACCCAGTCTCGAACAGCGAGCCGCCGGTCCCGAAGAAACATCGCGGAATCGCGCTTTTGCCAGCCGAACAGATGCTCCTGATCGATTCCGCCACGGGCCCCTGGTGCCTACCGATGTTCCTGGAACTCTCGGCTGCCACGGGCGCCCGACGAGGCGAAGTTCTTGCGCTTCGCTGGTGCGACATCGAAGGGGACAATGTGGTGATTTCGCGATCGCTTTCACAAACCCGACACGCGTTGGAATTCAAGGGCACGAAAACCGACCGACCGCGACCTGTTGGGCTTCCGCAGTCGGTGCGGAGTCGTCTTGAGGCCCACCGGTGCCAACAAGACAAGTTCCGGCGGCAATTTGGTCCCGACTATCGTGCCGATCTGGATTTGATATTCGCGAATCCCAACGGCTCCCCGTTGAAGCCCAATTCCGTCTCGGCTTCGGTTTCGCTGCTTTGTCGCCGACTTGGCCTTCCTAAAGGTGCCAGTCTCCATACTCTTCGCCACAGCCATGGTTCCGTTCTGTTAGCGGACGGCGTCGACCTGGCGACCGTATCCGAACGCCTGGGGCACTCGTCGGTTCGTGTGACGGCTGACATCTACTCTCATGCGCTACGAGGACGCGACCAGGAGGCTGCCCAGCGTTGGGACGATTTCATGCGCCGGAATGGTGGCTCGCGTGACGGAGAACGCAAACTCCGAGCGAACTAGCCTGGCTAGTGGAGGAGCCCTCGATGTTGGGTTGAAACACGACCGCTTGGAGTTGCGCCAAATGTGCATTCTACGCAAGAGCTTGCGCACAATATATAACTGTCCGTTTGGTTGACGTCCTGATACGCCGGTACCGTATTAGGGAACGCCTCTTCCGAATGCGCGCTAGACAGCCAAGTAAGCAAGGCTGGGGCCGAAAGGATCGTCAACGGCCTCGGACTTCGGCAATAGCATCCAGACTGCCGCTTCTCAGTTTCGAGAAGTAAAGCTTATCGCGAGTCAGGCGAACTAGGCGACGCACACTGATGGTGCGTGGGATCATGATACTGGCAACCCCAGCTTGTCGAAGAAGGCTCGATTGCGCTCCCGCGCTGCGTTAAGCAGCCTATCGAAGGAAATGACCTCAATGTAAGCCTCGTAGTTCGGGTTGTAGCCAAAGTAGCCAAGATGATCGCTCGTGACTTTTAGCCCAAGCAATTTGCAACGATTCTCGATACTCGGAGTTAGGTCGCAGATAGCGTAACAGAATCCGGGAATCGTTTCTGCCTTGGGAATAGGTCGGCCCGACGCAGTTTGCGTTTTGCCTTTGCGGATCCGTTCCAGGTACCCGAGCGCCTGCTCGATCGGGTCCTTGTCTTCACCGGGTCTTGCATCATTCCGCATCGGACGTTTGATCTCCACGACGACAATGGAGGCCAGCGGGAGGCCCTGCCCTTCGGATACCAATATGGGCTCGTCGAATACATTCAACGCGCAGATATCTGGTTCCTTATTTTCCTTTGAACGGATAATTGGCATGGTAGAGAGCGGCTTGTCAGAGGCGAGAAAGTCGTGAAAAGCGAGCCGCTCATCGATCAACCAGAGATTGCAACTATCCGATCTGATCTCGTTCGAGGTCTTTCGCATCGGCATGATCAGTTCATGAATCAGGTCTTCGGTCGCGTACTTGCCGTCAGGACCGACCTGGATTGCCTTCTGCAAAATGTCCAGGATAACTTTCCGATGGAACACGTAGTTCGCGAGGTCGGACTTCTTAATATCATCAACTTTCGCCAAATACTCGCCCAGGCGCTTTCTATATTCTTCGGGGGACTCGTGCTGGCCGAAGTTCATAACTTCATGACCTTCGGATAGCAGGGTGCTCTCCAGCTCCGAGAGCTGCTTGTGTAGAACTAGGTCAAGGTCTTTGTCGGTAATGTTCGGGTCTACGTTTAACTCACTTTCCTGGATGCGGCCCAGAATAGGGCGATAACGCGGCGCCTTCTTCGACGCGAATGCCTCTATACGATCGCGGCTGGCTTTCTGGTTGTCTTTCAGGTAGCTCTCAAGGTTTGATCCCACGGACTTGACCACCGCGGTTCTTATGTCGTTAAGGCTCAGCTCAGTCTCCGCGAAGAGATCGTCGTTTATTTCCTTGATGTCAAAGCTGAAGCGTTCTGGCCGCACGTGCTGGTCCAGGAATGGCGACGTCACGTAGCAGGCATACACAAAATCCCCTGCCTCATCCCTGATGCGCCCGTACAGGCCCGGGACCTTGCCGGCTATGGTTTCCTCCTCAACCAAGCGCCCCGCCGCACACCAGGCTATGAAGTGCTTCTTAGCCGAACCCGCCTTGAGTTTGATATGGGTGAGATCGAAGTCCTGTCCTTTAACCTTTATGCTCTCCTTCTTCGCCGAGGAAAACATGTATTGCTCATACACGTCGTCAAGGCTGATCGTCTCCGCACCGTCGAGAATGTCAATTGAGGGCGCGCCCCCCTCGCGAACAAAATACCAAAGACAATGCTCCAGGACGCTGTTGGCGATGGTGGCAGCGGTCTTGGGTGAGCCGTCTCTGTAATTCTTGATGAATCCCTGCAACTGAACACAGGTTCGAAGTTCGGTGCCAGCCGCCGCATCTTCCACTTTCACGTCATCCACTCCGCGGGCTGCCGTGAACACAAACGATCGGCGCTTCACAGTCCCGTTGGAACCCGCGAACGTGCTTTCGATTGCCACTTTCTCGAACGCCTTCAACCACAGAAGCCGTCCCACGCCCCGGCATCCCAGGTGGACCTTGTATTCCCCGTCAAGCGTCTCGAATGACGCCATGTTGACGTCATTGAACCCAATCCCGTTGTCGATTACCTTGAAGCCGATAATGTTCTCGAGAGGTGGAGATCCACGCTTCGATTTTCCGTCATCGAGCTGTAGCGCCATCTGCGGAACTCTTATGATCTCGATGGCGATTTTGCCCAAGGTTGCTTCAGGTTTCCGCTCATGGGTAGCGTGAATCGAGTTCACGACCGCTTCGAACAGGCAGAACAAACCGTGGCTCGTGGGTAAGGGCGTATTTCGTAATCGGCCTTGAAGATGCGTGTTCATGCTCATATTGCGACTGGTCGATTCTTGGCAAAATGTGGAGCTCCGCGCGACGATGCGGGTCCCTCCCTCCAGCGGTACCACACACCTTCAACGACTATAACGCCCTTTGGGAACGTGCGGATCTATCGGGTTGAATCGAGCTTACTAAATGCTCTCGCCCTCGCAAAACTTGGGCTTGCGATAATGTTCACTTACCGCAATTCAGAACGGCGAGCTGAAAGTGGGCCGGCGGCGTGCGTAAAATCAATGGCGAGGGAACTTGAAAGATATTGTCTTCACGCCACGCGTCTATGACCTGCCGTATGCTACCGACCGGCGGCGGGGCGTCCATCCTCAGCTCGATCTAAGAACACATCCGCACACCATAGACGAGATTCCCGAATTGAGAATAGAACCGCTTCTGAAGTGCCTCGTTCTCGCGTTGAACGACCCAAGTGGGATCTTCATGACACTTGGGTCCGACCTTAAGACAAGCCGGCCAGGAAGGCCGGGTAGCACCGTCATTCCAGTTCCCGCGGCCGGGGAGGGTGCTCCGTATTGGTATACAGCGAACGTAATCTTTTCGTTCTGGTGCTTGACGCAAAACACTCAAGAACACTTTAGGGATGTGTATGACCGGTGTCCGTCTGGGGGGCAAGATTGCATCGTTTGCTTCGAGTGGGGACCTGCATACTACTGGGCACTCAGTGAGCGAGCGGCGGGCAAGAAAAGTGGAAATGCCAGCGGAGCCGTCTGCGGAATCTGGGTGACCGGATGGGGAGGAACCGCGAGTGAAGCTCACGACAAATGGTCTGACGGCATGAATGGTTTGATTTCGTTCTTCAGGGATGCATCTTCGACACTTAAAGGCCTCGAATCACCGAGTGGGCTGACCTTGTCCGAAATAATGTTCGGGTGAGAAGGCTCGACTATTGCCGAGTTGAGCTTCGCCACTGGTCGGCTCTTCTGTTCCCACCGTAAGGCGCAACTCACCAGCGCCCACCGCGCCGCAGTCGCACGGTCCAATGGGAAGCTCCGGGCCGTTGTGAACTGCGCAGTTCGCGGCGTGACCATACCCCTGTTTGGGCTTTGATCGCTTTCGTTCGGATTTCAACGCCTGTTTCAGTGCAACGATTCGGGCAACGAGGGCTGCGGGTCCACACCGGTGAGGATCGGTGGCGGAGTTAGATGTGTGTGCGTTGAAGACGACGTCACAAAGCTCGCAGGTTCTGAAGTCGCTCATCGTGCTTAATTTGAATAATCGCACGAAGACAATCACAGGCTGCCCGACACTCGCCGACGAAGAAAGTTAACCGATAGCCGCCAATCATGGCTGCTAGACTGGCTGCGTGCGAGATCCACACGTCGAATCCCTCACGTATCGGCTCCAGCCTGGTGAGACGTCCCAATATGTCGATCCCCCGCGAGTAGAAGGCGCGACGGAAGAATTCAGTTATGTGCTGGAGGACGGAGTGCTTACCCTCCAAATGAAGAAACACTACGCTTCCGCCGAAGAAGCAAAGGCGGAGGCGGTCGGGTTTCTGTTCGTTTGGGAACTAGACGCTGCGCTTACCCTTGGAAGGAACGCCATCAGATTCGTTTATCAAGACGCTCAACTCATCGATCGGATACCGCCGCCTCCTGGCACGCTTGAAATTAATGTGGCAAGTGCATCTATGGTTGCTTTCGGTGGCGAAGTCAAATTTCTTGTGACTAGATCAGCCTACCCAGAACCGCCGAAAGGGATGACATTCTCTCCCGACCTCGAAACATTATGGAGAAGGTACGAAGGATATCGAGCGCAGCGCGAACCGCTTTCGGCGATGGCATATTTTTGTCTCACCGTTCTCGATGCGAGCGCCGGAGGGCGCGCGGCTGCCGCCAAGAAATACAACATCAACCTGGGCGTGCTTCGTAAAATTGGTGAACTGACTACCAACCGCGGGGATACTGGGACGGCCCGAAAAATGCAATCGAGACTAGTCCCATACAGCCCGAAGGAAATTGGGTGGCTCGAAGCAGCCATCACGATCATCATTAGGAGGGTGGCGGAAATCGACGGGACCGCATGCCCGACGCTAACCATGAAGGATCTGCCTGATCTGTAATTCCGCCGCCCGAGAGCCCCATTTTTCTAAGTTGTGATAAGTGAGCGTTATCAGGGGCCAGGCCTCTATTCATACCTCAAGGCAATCGCTGGATCCACTCGCGTGGCGCGGTGCGCGGGTATCCAGCTTGCGGCAACGCCTGTCACGAGCAACACTACGACCACCGAGCCGAGCGTCAGAGGATCATAGGGAGAAACTTGAACAAGCTGGCTGCGAATGAACTGCGACAAAGCGATGGCGGCGAGCAGGCCGGCCCCGACTCCGATCGCAATTAGGCGCAATCCCATGGCGATCACGTAGCCCAGCACCGAGCTTCGGTCCGCACCGAGGGCCATGCGAATTCCAATCTCATGCGTCTGGCGCTCTGTCGTGTAGGCGATGACACCGTACACGTCGATCGCGGCTAAGGCCAATCCGAGGCCAGCAAAAATCGACAAGATGACGAGTGTGAAGCGTGGCCTGGAATACGTAATATCGTTCATGAAATCTTCAAAGGTTCGATTGATGGTATCGGCAACCGCCGGATCGGTAGCCCAGATTTGCTGACGCACGGCATTGACCATCGTAAGGGGGTTTTGGGAGGTGCGGATAAGCACGCCGCGGAACCAGGAACCACTGACGGTGTAGGGAATCCACACCTCGGGTGTAGGGGCCTGCTGGAGCCCTTGATTTTTCATGTCGGCGGCGACCCCGACGATTTCAAAGCTCGGATTTAGTACCGGGTCAGGCCATTTTTCGAGGTTTGTGAGCTGGACATGTGCGCCCAGCGGATTGTCGGTGCCAAGATATTTGCGGGCGAATGTCTGATTGACCACCACCATCTTCCGGGCGCTGTAAAGCTCGGTTTCATTGAACGAGCGGCCCTCGACAAGCCGGGCGTGCAAGGTTGAGAAAAAATTATCGTTGACCAACTGGACCGCCGAGGACCATTTTTCTGAGTGAGTCTTGCCCGGGACCTCCACGTCCGAGGGTATGCCTCCGTAAAGTGGAAGTGAGCTGATCGCAGCCACGCTGGTTACTCCAGGCAGCGCCTGAAGCCGCGCGACGAACGGTCGGTAGAAGCCTATGATTGCCGCCGCGGTTTTGTAGCGCGCTTGAGGCAAGGCTGGGCGAACCACTAGAATATGATCCGGCTGCAGCCCGAGAGGGACGTCCTGAAGCGCTATGAAACTTCGAATCAGCAGTCCAGCGCCGGCCAAGAGTGTGAGCGAAAGAGCAACCTCAACGACGACCAGCGCGTCGCGTAGGCGGCCATGCCGAAAGCCGCCGCTCACGCCTTTACCTGTGTCGCGTAGAGCGGCGATCGTATCGCGCCGCGAAACTTGCAGCGCAGGCGCGAGCCCAAAAATGAATACGGTCAGTAGTGTGATCCCCATCGTGAACAGGAGCACGCTGCCATCAAGGCTGACCACAGCCGAAGGAGGTATCGCCTGACGAGGCATCCATCTCAGTACAACCTTCAAACCAGCCCAACCGAAGCCCCAGCCCAGGCAAGCCCCCGCTATCGCCAATAGCAGGCTCTCCAGCATAAGCCGTTGGATCACCCGGGACCGAGTAGCGCCCATGGCAGCTTGGATGGCGAATTCCTTCTCCCGGGCAATCGCTCGAGCCAAAAGAAGATTGGCCACGTTTCCACAAGCGATCAGCAGCACCAGCCCGACCGCGGCCAGCATAATCAACATCATCGTCCGGAAATCGCCGGTCACCATTTCCGCATAGGAGGCCGAGCGAACGCGGAACCGGCTCGGATACTCCCTTGGATACAGCGGCGCGAGTTGGCGCGCCAGCAGGTCCAAATCGGCATCCGCCTGCGACCGCGAAATGCCGGGCTTCAGATGCCCCAGCAACTGGTAAAAGCGGGACTGATCCTGTGCGTCCGAAGAGGAGCGGCTCACTATTTTCGGAATCCACATGTCCTGGTTCCCCCACGCGAAGCGCGGTGGCATGATTCCGATCAAGGTGCGCTGAACGCCGTTCAGCACGAAGGTCTGATTCAGAATGGATCGGTCCGAGTGAAAACGCTCCGCCCAAAGCTTGTAGCGCATGACAAAAACGGGAGGTGCATCGGGCTTACCATCGTCGGGAACGATGACACGGCCCAGGAGCGCGGGCACGCCTAGAAACTGGAAGGTATTCGGCGTTACCACGCCGCCGTTGAATTGTTCCGTGCCCGTGTCCGTGCGATACAGCATGTCGTCGAAAGAGCGCCCGATAACGCTGTCAAAGACATGGTTCCGCTCGGCATATTCTAAAAACTGCAGGGTCGTGAAGAAGCTCGGGTTGATAGAAGTGGCTACGGCCAAATCGTGGATCTCAATTCCCACTAACCGGTGCTGATCCGCGTAGGGAAACGGATTAAGCACCGCATTATCGACGATGCTAAACATGAGGGTCGACGCTCCGATGCCCAAGGCCAGGGCCAGTACTGCGAGTACCGTGAAGCCAGGATTTTTGGCAAATCCTCTTATCGCGAGTCGGACGTCCCGCTGGAGAGACATGAAAGTCAAAGATAATACGTGGGCCAGGCCAATAGGGTTACAAAGGTTTCCTGCGGGCGCGGCGCGCGTTTTCCTGGGCCGCGATAACTGGGTATTATCGCGAGCGAGGGCGGCCCGCGCAGGGGTTTCTTCAATGAGGCAGCCTGCTCTAGGTAGGTTCACTTGTCCGGTTTGCGCGTTACGCGTCAAATGAGATGTACCGCGATTGCTTATTAGGCGACAACATACCTTATCGTCTAATTCGGCCAATTCCGCGCGACGGGTGTTTCAGCAAGAGTCCTTTGTCTAACCTAGCTGCGGAGCATCTGTGAAATCATTAGAACTTATGGACGACAAGATCAATCTTGCTACGAAGCTCGCAGCATTCTCGGATTACTGGTCGCCCCGCACGATCGCGCAGTTCAACGACGCTGACGTGATGCTGGTTAAGTTCAAAGGTGAGTTTGTCTGGCATAAGCACGACGAAACAGATGATTTTTTTCTCGTTCTGAAGGGCACGCTGCAAGTCCAAATGCGCGACCGCACCGTGACCCTTGGACCCGGAGACATGTATGTCGTTCCCAAAGGCGTCGAACATTGCCCATTCGCCGCCGAAGAGGTGCACGTGCTGTTGATTGAGCCTACCGACACCCCAAACACCGGCGATAAGAAGACCGCAGCACCACGAAAGACGCTATAGGCCGGGTCTGCTACTAGCGGCGACTGTGATTCAAGCGGGCCTCGCAGACAGCAGGATGAGGTGCCGATCAAACTCGGAGTACCGCTTGCTGGGAGAAGCTTGGAGCCCACGCGATTTATTCGATCGCTGAGTTCCTGGCCGAATCTAACACCGCTTTTAGCATCGCATCGATGTCCCGTTCCGTGGTGCCGTAGTGAAGAATGCAGGCCCTCAAAACGAACCGCCCGGCGAGTGTGGTGTTTGTGAGGAACGCGGTCCCGTCTGACTGAACGCGCTCCATGATTTTCTTGTTCAGGGTATCGATTGCTTCCTCATCCGCTAATAGTCCCGGTGGCAGGTAACGGAAGCAAACGATCGAGAGTTGGCCCTTTGACCGTAGTTCGAGCTCCGGAATCGCCTTGATCCTCGTCTCCAGATGACGGGCGAGGCCGATCTGGCGTGCGACCTGCTGCCTTAAGCCAGCCGTTCCGGCCTGCGCCAGAGTGACCCAAAGCTTCAGAGCTCGAAATCCTCGGGTTTGCTGGAAGCCGTACTCCGAAAACCAGGGTAGGTTCCCGATGCCTTTGCCTGGTTCAGTGCGCACGTAGGGAGGAACCAGCGAGAAAGCATCCCGCAATAGCGGACCATCGCGCACGAGGACGCACCCGCATTCCACCGGGACCGAAAGCCATTTGTGGGGATCGAGAGCGATAGAATCTGCCCGCTCTATCCCTGCGAACCATGGCGCGGAATCCGGATCTAACACCCCGGCAGCGCCGTATGCGCCGTCCACATGCATCCAAATCCCCAATTCTGAGGCCAGGAAAGCGACATCATGCAACGGATCGATCGCACCCGTATGAACGCTTCCGGCGTTAGCTACGATACAGAACGGGTGCCATCCTTGACGCTTGTCTTCCTCAATCGCCTCCCGCAACCCGTCCAGCGATAGTCGAAAGTCCTCATCGACGCCGATCCATCGAATGCATTCCGAGCCAAGCCCTAGGAGCTCCACGGCTTTTTGAACACAGCTATGCACTTGCGTGGATGCGTAGAGGCGGAGTCTAGGGTGAGCGCCGCAAACACCCTGTCTCCGCACGTCAATTCCAAGTTGACGCAGCGCTCGGTGACGGGCTGCGGCCAAGGCCGTTAAGGTGGCTGCCGAACCGCCGCTCACCAGCAGACCGGCGCTCCCGCTGATGGGGAAACCCAGTAGCTGCATCAGCCATCGGATTACACAGTGTTCCAGGTAGATCGCCGCATGATCGCCCCCGGCACAACTGGGATTCATCGCCGCCGCGATAATCTCCGTGATGACCGCCATCATGGCAGGCGGCGAATTGACCCATCCGAAGAAGCGAGGATGACCGTTCCCCATAGGGTGTGGGAGAACCTCACCAGCTACCTTCCGCAGGATTTCATCGCCCGAAAGCGGAGCGTACGGCATGGGCATATCCATGATGGCGTCCCGTTGCCTCTCCTCCATCCGCCGAAAAACCGGCTGATCCGGTAACTCCGCCAGATAGCGAGCAGCTATATCAACCGCTTCGTAGCCCAACCGCCTGAACTCTTCACTACTAAGCTGCATTGTGCTTTCCTCTCGATGACTTTTTCTTCTGCACCGTTATTCGATGCCGAAGCTGCTCCGGATGGCCTGTCACGTCCATGGCGAGGTAATACTCACAGGAATTGCGCGAGTCCGGGTTCTCGAACTCGTGAAGACAGTCGCCGGCATAATAAATGCTGTCGCCCTTCTTAAGGAGGAAGGCTTTGCCATCAAGCGTCAGCCGAAGAATGCCCCGTTCGACCGCAACATACTCCCGTGATCCGGGATTGTGGGGCAGAAAGTTTCCGGCGTTTACGCCTGGGCGAAGGGTCGTCCGCATGAATTCGAACTCCACATTAGCCAATACGGGCGAAAGAATCCGCCGTTCCCAACCGGAAGGATCAATAGCACGGTCCTGTTCGTCGGAGCGCAAAACAATCACTCGTCCTTCGCTTTCCCAGGCCAGCAATCGCGCGAGTGAGGTCCCTAGGCCAGTCGCGATCTGATCGAGGATTAGCACCGATGGCGCCTTTTCTCCTCGCTCAACCGCAGAAAGCATCGAGCGGCTCACGCGGGCTTTCCTTGCGAGATCGTCGAGTGAAAGATCGCGCCCTTGCCGCTCGTCCCGAATACGCCCCCCAAGCTCAATCAGCTGAAGTCCCGTTGACAGAGTCGATTGTCTTCGCATCTTCTATAGTGGAATGTTATCCTCGATGGAGGAGAATTGCAAGCTGTGTTGGGCATTCATGACCTATCGCTATTCGTGGTCTCGGGGCTTTTACTCGCAATGTCACCCGGCCCGGATACGGCTTACATCGTTGGCCGGAGTTCGCAACTCGGGCGCAGCGGCGGAGCGATAGCAGTTCTAGGGATCGCCACTGGCATATGCGTGCACATTCTTTGCGCCGCTGCCGGAGTGTCGGCTCTCCTCCTAACATCCGCGAAAGCATTCAACCTCATTAAGCTGGCTGGCGCGGCGTACCTGCTCTATCTCGGACTTAAGCTGCTCGTGAGCAAGAGCGATCGGTCGGTCGTCCCGGACACTGGAGGCCAACCCGCCGGGACAGCCACAAAGGTCTTTTGGCAGGGCTTTTTAACAAACGTTCTAAACCCGAAAGTCGCTTTGTTCTTCCTTGCATTCCTGCCTCAATTCATCGCCGTGGGGACCGGATCGAAGACGGCATCGTTCTTGTTCCTGGGTTTGATCTTCAACATGGTTGGTACCTCCTGGAATCTCCTCGTTGCCTTCGTTACCGCACATGTCGCCAAGCGGGTACGACGTGAGAACCTGCTTTCACTGTGGGTCAATCGAGCACTTGGGGGCGTGTTCATCTACATGGGGGTTCGCCTGGTCGTGGCGCGACAGGCGAAATAGTCGGTAACCGTTCTCGACGCATGGGGTAACGTGCGGTTCAAATCGAGTGATCCAATCGAACCCTAGCGAGCCCGCGAATTGTCCCTCGACTTCCATGGCCCATGGAGCGAAGCCGTGCTGCGCGAAGTGGTCATTGATGCGTTTGCACATGGCCTGGGTCTCCTCCAGCGAAAGGATTGACGGAGAGAATTCCATGACGCGCGGGTCGGCATCATAGTTAACTCCAGAAAGCACGACCTGTGATTTCTCGTACATTACCTGGCTCCTCGATCATGAGCACAACCGAGGAATCGCAGATCATCCGAATTGCTCCTGAGAAACGGCATCGCGTTCACTGATCCACTTGGCCGAGAAGTCGGCAAACCACCGAAGTGACCCTTTTCCCTACCTGTCATCGGTCATTTCTCCGGTTTGCTCGTTTTACGTCCAAGCGGGCCGGGTACACAGGATTGAACGGCGTGCTCAGTGCGTATCCGTGATGAGTGCATCGCCACCCGGAGGCACTAACGCTACGAAACCAGCAAGACGAAGTCCCGTGGCCCGTTTTGTTGTTCCTCCGCTCCCGGAAGCAATCACTAACCACGGATGCGTGATATAAGTACCCACTGTCCAAGTAGCACCCACCGCTAGGTCAGGACGATAAAGTCTTCGATTCCCCTCGTAATCAATCCAGTAAATGTCGACTTTACTGCTGCTTCGATTGATGAAGTTGATTTGAACAGGCGTGGAGTGTTCAAGTGAACGTGAAGTACGATCAATCATGGCGGGATCAAGCAGCGTTAAGGGAATCCCGATGGCCTTGGGTGTTGAAGCCACCGTTAAATCGTCAACAACCTCGAATGATGGCTGGGCAACCCAAGCAGACCCAAAGGGAACATACCTAGTCCAGATCGTGATCGACGCCGCTCCCGGGGCGACGTGACAAATTACTTCTCGTTCTTGCCAGTTAGCGACGGTAACTGTTAGCAGTTCGCTATCGCGCAGGTCGACTTTCCCATTCATGTAATCCACGCGCATCCGAATGTGAATGTACCCATCTCCGCTGCGATCTACCAAGCGAAGCCATGCGCGAAACCGAACTGACTTGCCGATGTACGGCCCAGCGGGAAAGGTCTGGGTAAGCTCGGCTGCACGGACAGTTCTGACTACGCCGGGAGTTACATACGCCACGTAGCGAGCAAAGCTGAATCCACAACCTCGGTCCCTCAATTCAGTCCTGTACCCCGCATCAAGGACCTGTTTGGGCATATCCCAACCCGGTGGCATTCGCCCGATTGGACCTTCGCTAAAGCTGACATTGGTCGGTTCCGGCACAGTGGCTGGTAACTGCCCAAACGCCAGAGTCGCCGACAGGAAAAAAAGTGCAATCCTTGGCATTCCTTTGATCCTTAAGAACCGAGTCGCTCCCATTTTGCCTCAAAATGACAGAGAACGGGGCTTGGCCATATTCACGTCGGTAGGTAAGACACGACATTGACGTAAAGTCGGCAAACCGTCGAAGGGACCGAAATCGAACCCGGAACTACGGCTCGGAAGAGCCAACGGCGAAGCTTTGCCATTTCTGAGTCGCGGGAAGACTCGCTTATCGCAACGCAGCGACTCGACCCACTGTGCCAAGACCTTTAAGGGAAAGCGCAATCGAGAACGTTGTCATGACGGTGGGAAATGGTGCAGATGAAACTGTGCCAAAACCAGAACAATTCGGCACAAGGCGCTCCCCGCTAGCTGACTACAGGGCTCCGCAAGTGAAAATGCTTCCGGTAATGGCTCATAACCGGCTTGTTTCACGTCCCAAGGATTCAGAACCCCTTGTTCTTTTGGATGGTCTGCGGTATATGTAGAAGTCCGAGGTATCCGTGACGCAACCTAAGTCGGATTTGCCACAGGGAACTCTCGACTTGCTGATTTTGAAAGTCGTCACGCTGGGGCCGATTCACGGCTACGCTATCGCACAGCGCATTCAGCAGATCTCGCGCGAAGTATTGCAGGTTCAGCAAGGATCGCTCTATCCGGCGCTACATCGTTTGGAGAACCGAGGATTCCTCGCGGCCGAGTGGAAAGACAGCGAAACCGGCCGCCAAGCCAAGTTCTATCGCCTAACCGCAAAGGGACAGACCGAGCTTAAATCGGAGACCGAGAGCTGGAAGCAACTCGCGAAGGCGGTCCGCTTGATTTTGGAATCCAGCGAGGCGAATAGATGAACTGGTGGCGGCGCCTGCTGAAGCGCAGCGAAATGGAGCGGCACTTGGATGCCGAGTTGCGCTTCCATTTCGACGGGCTGGTGGCCGACAATATTCGCGCCGGGATGAGCGAGCCGGAAGCGAGACGCGCCGCCCGTCTGGAATTCGGCGGCGTCGAACAAGTGAAAGAAGAATGCCGCGAAGCGCGCGGTACACAGTGGGTGGATGATCTATGGAGGGATTTGCGGTTTGCGTTTCGCTGGCTGAGGAAGAGTCCAGGGTATTCGCTTGCGGTAATCGCGATTCTTGCGCTCGGCATCGGAGCGAATACCGCCATCTTCAGCGTCTTAGACGGAGTAGTGTTGGCCCCGCTACCATATCGCGAACCAGATCGGCTGGTTGCCGTGGCGCTCTATCTTCGAGCATTTAAACACGCCATATATCTCTCATATCCCGACTTCCTCGATTGGCAGCGCGATGCTCGCTCTTTTGAGCAAATTGCGGCTTTTACCCCGCCGGAGGGTTTCGATGTGGCGAGCTTCTACGCTCCTGAGCATGTTACAGGTTTGGAGGTCTCGTCTAACTTCTTGAGCACGCTGGGGGTGAAGTTGGCTCTCGGACGTGATTTCTCGGTGGCGGAAGACCGGTATCATGGCGAGCCGGTGGTTATCATCAGCCATCGTTTGTGGCAAGTCCAGTTTGGAGGGAGCCGTGCGGCAGTCGGCAAGTCCATCATTATGAACGGCGTCGCGTATACAGTCATTGGCATGCTGCAGCCCGGTTTTCGCTTTGGAAACCAGCAGGCGGACGTTTATACACCAATCGGGCAAGGTGATCCCTTGTACCGCAACGATCGCACGGCTCACGACATTCTTTGCATCGCGCGCCTGAAACCAGACGTGAGCCTAGCTCAGGCGCGGGCGGAGATGGACACAGTACAGGAACATATTGATCAGCTCAATCCCGCCACCGAGCGAGGTTTGGGAGCATATGTCGATTCCCTGAAGCACTATATGGTCGGGGACGCGGGCGGGACGCTTCTCTTGCTTCTGGGAGCTGTCGGATTAGTTCTGCTGATCGCTTGTGCCAACGTCGTCAATCTGTCGCTCGCACGCTCAGCGGTACGCACGCGGGAGTTTGCCGTTCGATTGGCTCTGGGCGCGAGCCGGGTGCAAGTCGTGCGGCTGTTGGTCACTGAAAGCGTGGTTCTGTCGCTCATCGGCGGCGCTCTAGGACTAGTGGTTGCCAGGTGGGGCCTCAAGGTTATGCTGACGGCGGTGCCTGGAAGCTTGCCGCGCACCGAGAATATCGGAGTTAACATTCCGGTACTTTTTTTCACGCTTGGTGTTTCGATGGCGGTTGGTATTGCGTTTGGCCTTTTGCCCGCTCTGAGGACCTCGGACACTGACCTGCAAGCGGGGCTGAAGGAAGGAAGTCGCGGTTTGGCGGGCGGGCATCAGTGGGCTCAAAATGTTCTTGTTGTTGCGCAAATCGCGCTGACTTTCGTCCTCCTAATAGGCGGCAGCTTGCTCTTTCGGACGATACACAATTTGTGGGCGGTAAATCCTGGTTTCGACACGCAGAACGTAATTACGTTCCAGGTGGGGCTATCACCTTCGGTAATCCAGACGCCTTTTAGCACGCGCATCGCCTTTCAGCAGTTAACGCAGCGCATCCGTGAGATTCCGGGCGTGGAGGCGGCGGATATTACAAATATGGTTCCGCTCGGTCAGAACGACAATTCCGGACCGTTCTGGGTCGGCTCACACCAGCCTGCATCGATGGCGGAGATTCCTCGGGCGCTCTATTATCCAATTGGTCCGGACTTCCTCCGCACGATGGAGGTCCCGCTTCTGCGCGGGCGCTACCTCACCCGAGAAGATAACGTCGATTCGGAGGTGGCCGTTCTCATCGATAGTCTGCTCGCGCGCACTTATTTTCCCAATCGGGACCCCGTGGGGCAGACCATAACAGTTCCTCATTGGGGCGCTGTTCGGAATATCGCAGCTCGGATCGTTGGTGTGGCGGGGCACGTTGACCACTATGGACTCGACGGCCGGACAGGCGAGAAGCCGGAGATCTACTACTCTTTTTACCAGCTCCCGGATGATGCGGTGCCGCTGTTTCGCAATCAGATCTGGTTGGCTGTGCGCACTCCGCTTGGCGCCTCAACGATCATGCCTGAGATCAAAAATGCAGTTTACGGAGCGGATAGTGGGCAGCCGATTTACAACGTGCACACTATAGAGGAGCTTGTTTCGGGCTCGATGGCATCGCGACGCCTTCCGATGATCCTGCTGAGCGCGTTTGCTGGCCTGGCGCTCCTGCTTGCCTGTGTCGGACTCTACGGGGTGATTTCTTATTCGGTCGCGCAGCGAGTGCAAGAAATCGGCATTCGCATGGCGCTCGGGGCTCAACCGGGCTCGGTCCGAAACATGATTCTCCGGCAAGGCATGCAGTTGGCTTTGATCGGAGTAGCAATCGGAATCGGCGCTGCATTGGGGCTGACTCGGCTGCTCGCCAGCCTGCTGTTCGGCGTTCAACCCCGCGATCCGCTGGTTTTTATAACCGTGGCGGGTTTGCTAACCGTCGTCGCGCTTCTGGCCTGCTACCTGCCCGCGCGTCGCGCAACGCGCATCAATCCGCTGGATGCCCTACGGTGGGAGTAAGGCCTCGGACAACGACCTCCATATCTTCCGATAAGGGCAAATAACGGGCAGTAAATGCCTAAACTAAAGTGGATGATTGTCCCGAAGAAAACTGCGCGCCTGATCCTGTACGTTGGCGTGCTCACTCATCTGACTGGCTGTGCCTCGCGAACGGCTCGCATGGCGGCGACTCCGGCGGGTTCGGCGAATAATGACTATCTAGACATCCAGGCCGGATGGCGGTTGACGGCGGTGACGCCCATTTTGAAATCCGGAGGGTACGTCCTCAAGACACCCGACAAGCCAACCAGCAGCAACGGCTTCACGCTTTCCGCGGGAACGGACTTTGTGGGGTATGAAGTCGCTCACTATGACGTCAAAGGTCAGAGGGGAGGGCCCGTGAGGGTCGAATTCAATTCGGCCGAAGTAACCAAAGAAGGAAAAACGCAGCCTCAGCCGCAGTCGATTGCGCCCCTTTTCCAGGTGGCTCGGCGGCGCATTTATCTCCGGTTGATTTATCTGATTCGTATCAGCCAAGCCGACCACAATATGGCCGTTGTCGCGGCGCCGAAGACTGACGCACTCGATGCCATCACCCGACAAATCCAGACGAATCCCGCCGAAGGTTGCAAAGTCGATCGGCATGCCTCATGTGTATGGATCCCGGATGGAATCGCGGTCCGGGCCGAGGTGCTGAAGACCGTGGACGGCGTTGAAAGGTGGGTCGACGCGCCGCGGTGATTTTGACTCGATACGTTGCTCGAAGCCGACGAACCGGGGTTAGAAAGAGCAACGTGCGGAGTATCATGAGAGGCGGGAGAAATTGCCTCATGAATCAAAGATGGACACTAATCCTTGCTCTCGCCGCCGGCTTCCTTGGTAGCGCGCTCTTCCATGGCCTGACGTCGGTTTCGGTCCACGCTCAAGGTCCCGACGCCGTTCCGAAAGAGATTCGCGCCCAAAGCTTTGTGCTGGTGGACGACAGCAATAAGGCCCTCGGCAGATTGGCTATCCGTTATCCTGCTTCTCCGTCAAGTGAACGCTATGGATTCGGATACCTCCAGCTATTCGACTCATCAGGAAACGAACTATTTACCGCAGGCGGCATGAGGGTGCGACCGGCCTCACACTAAGAAATCGAACTTGACCATTACCCGGAAATCACATGAAGCTAGCGATTCTACTGCTGACTGCCGGAATCACGCTGCGAGGACAGGAGATTTCCCATACCACTGAACCGAAACCCACCCATACGGTCAGGCCGCAGTACACGAAAGAGGCCCTTGCCGCGAAGATCGAAGGAGATGTCATTCTGTCGTCGATGATCGGAGCAGATGGTGTTCCGTCGGACATCAAACTGGTTCGCGGCCTCGGAATGGGACTGGATGAAAAGGCTGTCGAGTGCTTAAAGCAATGGCGCTTCAGGCCAGCAACTAATCACAGTGAACCGGTTTCCTCAAAGGTCAATATAGAGATGAATTTCCGGCTGCTTCGGTCATCAAAATCAAATTAGAGCACTACCAACGGCTCAGCGCGATTGAACTCCGAATGGCTTGGATTTGAGCTGCTGGGGGCGGATACCACTGCAAGAAATGTGGCTATTCTCATGGACGTTGTAGTTCTATCATCTACGACGGGCACGAGCGCTCTGGGATGCCACCTACGCGGATAAGGCGCTCCGAAGGAGGTTATGGGAGAAGCTTCGGTCCACGCTAGGCTTATCTGGACGTATTGTCGGGAAACCACCGAAGTGAACGGACTTGCATTTCGGAAGCGCGATCTCGTTCGTCGCCCGTTGCAATTTACTGGATCCACTAATGTGACCCAACTCGTAGAAGCCTTACGGTGCCTGAGTTGCGCTCGTTTTGCCGTAATCCAAAATCCATTTTGGAGGGTCTGGTTCTAAATTGCCATTCACCTTAATATTTCGCTCTTTGGCCCAGCGGTAGCCCCACATCGGTCCAAATCTTGTGATGTATGTGTCGGAAGTTCGATAGGCAGCATCCGACTGGGCGACTTCCAGAGACACGAACTGATACTGTTTCTCCTCAAAGAGGCGAAGCACCTGCTCGATGACATCGGCGTTTAACCGATTAGCGTGCAATAGCATCACCTGGGGAGGTTCGTAGCCGAACACCTGCTTGCTCAAGGCGGCGTAATAGTCGATCTCCGCTTTCGTATAGGCAAGGTATTCCATGCGTAACTTCTGAGCGGCTACGCCATCTTTTTTGGCGAGCATCCTTATGTACGAATCGTTGAAGAGGTAGTCGGATGTATCGATAGTGCAGGTCGCCAGCTGGTAGCCCCGTTGCGCAAGGAACGATGCTATCGCATCGTGCTTTACCTTCGTGTCGCCCGTGTGGTTCATCGGAAAGCGGAAGTACGCGAGCTTCTTACCCGATTCGTTCATTAGAGGTCCGATCGTGGATTCGCCGCGCACGACTTCCTGCTCAATCTGTTCTGCGGAGAGCTCGTTAATATCAGGATGGGAGTAGGTGTGATTTCCGAGATCAAATCCGCGACGTATCCAATCCTTGAGTATGCGGGTACCGGCTGCAGGACCGAGGGACTCAACGCGTTGCTCGATCACAAAACCCGTTACAGGAACGCGATGAAGCTGAAGGGCAGCCAGTAGCTTGCGATTGATACTCTTAGCTGCCGACGATACCTTTGGGTCAAGGGGCGGGGTGAGGTTGCCCCCGGCGTAGGGCAGGTCGTCAACTGTAATCGAAACCGTCTTTCCGGGTGCCGCAAAACAAGCTGAGTCGAGCAATAGAAGCCCCGATAGAGCACTGAGAAAACGAAGGACCCGCATGAACAAAGATTACATCAGCGAACCGGGATCGACGCGAAAGTGCCTAACATGGTGAGTGCAATGCCCAAAGTGTTAAGCCGAGAACGGAAGCTTCCAATAATGGCTGAAATCAGCCAGTGAATGCAGCAGGATCTTCAACCCACAACATCCAACGCAATGCCCTCGAAGGATCTGTGCTTTGCGTAATCGACCGGCCTCTCAACTATGTGAGTGATCTACCAAAGAAGTCCAGCTAAGCCGATCTTTGGGAAGAAAACTGTTAGCCTATACGTCAAATCTCCGAAAAGGAGGCAAATGATGCACAGACACAGATGGAGCGCCGCTTTCGCTCTCGGTTTTGCAGTAACGCTTGGTTGTTTATCCGCTGGCCTAACGAGCCTCAGCGCATCCGCGCTACGATTCAAGAACGGCAAAGACGGGAAATAGCCCCCGCATTTAGACTTTCCGATGCTTCCGGCAAGACGGCAACCTTGTCGAAGTTTCGCGGGAGAGTTGTACTCCTGGATTTTTGGGCAACCGAATGCGGTGGCTGCGTAATTGAGATTCCCTCGTTCATCGAGATTGCCGCAAAGAGGACCAAAAACCTCGCGGTAGTGGGCGTGTCGATGGATCTCTTCTGGGAGGATCTTAAGAGCGCAGAAGAAGGATGGCAGCACGTCAGGCCGTTTGTTAAGACGCGTGGCGTCAATTATCCGATCCTGATGGGTGACGACAAGACCTTCAAAGCCTACAAACTTGATGCTCTGCCTGTGACTTTACTCCTAGATAAGAAGGGACGCATTGCCGCAACATACGCAGGCGTCGTCGATAAGAGCAATATCGAAGAAAATATCCAGTTGCTTGCGCGAGAGCGATAGGGACAGCGAAAGTTCACCTTAGCCAGGGACACACAATTAGTCACTACCGCCCCAAACGGCGTTAGAGCAAGTTAGCTGGATTGGTACTTTGAAGTCGCAATCCACTTTGACGAGTGGCGCGGAAACCGTTTAATTGGCCGATGACAAGCAGGGAAGAAGGTTCACTTGGACGGTGTGGCGACTTCTCGCCAAGTGAATACTTAAAACACTACTGTGTCAGGGTGAACTGACCCAGCTCCTAAACTAAGCCCACCAACCGCGCGGCTTCTGCGATGACCGCCGCTAGATAGAAGAGGAGGGCAGCAGCGGCGGCCAGATCGATTAGTCCCGTACCGCGCAGGTTTCGCCCGGCTTGCGGTTGTCGTAAGGCGCACCGAGCGATCACCGCGTGACAACGCGCCCGCACACGGGTTTCCCATTCGATATCCGGTGCGATAGGCGGCAGACCGGCCAAAGCTTGGAGTATTCGATCATCGTCTTGTGTCATCATCCCCCTCCTTGCGAACCGCCGCTATAGACGGGTCGTGGCTCGTTAGAAACCGTGATATCTGCCCCCGCGCTCGGCTCAAGCGCTGCCGGAGGGATTCCGGGCTGATGCCGCAGACTCTCGCGGCCTCCACCGGGCGGAGTTGCTCAACCGCGACCAGCAGAACTACCTCGCGATAGATGGGCGGCAGCGATGCGATGGCTGCTTCCAGGCGTTCCTCGAGCTCATTCAGGGAAGCTAAGTCGTAGGGCGATTGGGGATGCCCGCCCGGCCACAGCAGGATCAGATCGGCTGTGTAGGAATGCTCGCGAGCTCTGGAGCGGCAATGGCTGAGGTAAAGGTTGCGAGCTACGGTGAAGAGCCACGGACCGAGGCGCGTCTCCGCATGAAGATCCTCGCCACTCGAAACCAATCGCAGCCACGTTTCTTCCAACAGGTCTTCGGCGACGGCACGGTTCTTCGCCATTCTCGTGAGAAAGCTCAGGAGACGATGGTTGAAGACATCGTAGATCTCGTCAAAGGCGCTGATGTCCCCTGCTCGCAATCGGATCACCAGCGCGATTTCGAGTTCCCGCTCCATAAGGACATAACGCCATGGCCCTTGAATCGTGACACCGTCACGTTTCAGCAGTCCAGGCGTTATTCCAGAGTGTAACGTTGCTTGGAATTTACGGAGGTCGGTATGCGTGGATTGAAAGGCGCAGGTGGTCTTGCGCTATTGGGAGTGCTCATCTGTATCGTTCCGGCTATTGCCGGAGCGTGGTTTGCCTTCAGCCCGAGCGAACGCCGTTTGTCCCTGATGAGGCCCCTGACACTCGGGGCTCTCTTTGTCGCTCTGGGCAACGTTGCCCTTACATTGGCCAACGGCTGCAAGGCGGTCAGCATGATGAACGGACTCGACCTGGCCGGCGTTCGCGTCGTAGGGGCCGTCTTCATGGAGGGTTTTGCACCGGTTGTGGTCTCCTTCGCCAGCCTGGCCGTTGCCTGGTTCTTTGTCGCGATCGGAATGAGGAAAGGAACTTAGGCACTTGGCCGTAGAACGCGCAAACCGTATAAGTGGGAGACTTCGTCGAATGCAGGCTTCCATGGGAAATAACAGACAGTTTCGGCGATGTGCTAGTAATTTCGGATCAAGTCCATTGCGGAGTAGAGACCCTGAACTTGGTCCGCGTATCCGTTAAAGAGACGGGTCGGCCGTACTGTCCCTAGCATTCCTTCCCCCAAGCGGCGTTCACGATCTTGAGGTCCGTTGCGGGGATGGGCCCTGTTCGGGTTCACATTCGAATAGAATCCGTAGGCCTCAGGCCAGGACAAATTCCAAGTTGTTGAGGGCATCTTCTCAGTAAAACGGATTTTCGTAATGGACTTGATGCTCTTGAAACCATACTTCCACGGGATCACTAAACGAAGGGGCGCGCCATTCTGGTGTGGCAATGTTTCGCCGTAAAGGCCTACTGCCAAAAAGGCGAGCGGATGCATGGCTTCGTCTAACCGCAGCCCTTCAATGTAAGGAAACTGGATGCCCGCTTGGCGGGATGACAACATCATCTTGGGATCGTAATAACTTTCAAAAGCTACAAATTTAGCGCGGCCTGAAGGCTCGACTTGTTTCAATACTGTGCTCAGAGGGATACCAATCCACGGAATGACCATGGACCACATTTCTACGCAACGTAATCGATAGATACGCTCTTCTAGGGGTGATAGCCTCTTCAATGCGTCCAGAGACAGTGTCTTCGGTTTCAGCACCTCGCCGGAAAGCTCCACCTTCCAGCCGGGATCGGGCGTCCATCTTTTCGAGAGCTGGGCGGGTTCATCTTTGCTGGTGCCAAATTCGTAGAAGTTGTTGTACGAAGTGACTGCTCGCATTGAAGCCACTCGCTCGCCGTCCGCGTTGTAAGAGGTCCTGATTGCATCAAGTTTTTCGGCGCGAAGACCGCGACTTAGCGTCAGCGCAGTGGCCGTCGCGAGGAAACGTCGACGATTCAGGTAGGCCTCTTTAGGAGTGACGGAAGAATATGCCAGCGCCCAAGATGGCCGTGACAGCATAAATAGCTCCGGGCACAGTATACATCGCAGTTTCTCTCGCAACAATGAGGGCTGATTCGATGGTAGCGCTAAAGCCGCTCAGTTCTCCGATGGCTTTTCGATTTTATTGATGACCATTACGTCAACTGGCGCTTTGGTTTTCTGCATGCGCAATCCCAGTTGTTGCTCCATTGCACCGTACAGGTCCGGCGGCGCATCCGTGTCGTCCGACGGCGGCGGGGTGCCCTGGGTGGCACCGAAAGGACGCATACCGGGATCGGGCGTGAACTTCAATATGAAGGTGTAACGGGTATCACCTAGCCCAGTCTGATCGACAACCGGCTGGTCCATGAATTGAGCCTGCATCACGCTTGCAAACTCAGCCATCGTAGCGTTGCGGACATTAAAACCGCGCTGCGGCATTCCGCCAAAGCCAGGAACAGGGATATTATTGTTCTGCTCCTTCTGAATCTTCTCGCCCCCTTTCGCCACCGTGATCGCGTACGCCGAAAGTTCTCTCTTTTCCTTGTTGAAGGTCAGCGAAAAGCGATCCGCCAGCAGCTTCTGCAGCATGGCCTTCATCTGTTTAACGGCCGGTATGCCGGGTTTGTCAGGCTTTGCGGTCAGATCGAATTTGTCGGAATCAAACCATCTCGGAGCCCCCACTACCTGCTTCGGATGCATGTCATAGGCGAACTTCACCAAATCGGAGAGAGTGGTGTTTCTGGTAGTGAACGTGCCGCTCGCGTTCACGTTAATTCCCCAACCGGGCTGGTCCGGATTGGACGGCTTGATTGTGGCCACCTCGAATTCCGGCGTCGCATTGGGATCCATCATTTTGGGCGGAGGTGGCGGCTCGGGGATGGTCCACGCTGTGTCTGCTGTGGCGCGAGTCAGCATCAGGGGCATCGGCGTGCCTTGCGACCATGTACCGGCGATTGTTTTCCCGTCGCTGCCGATCCTGCCTTCGTAGGTTCCGTTCAGCTGAGCGAAAGTCATCTTCAGATTCGAGCCGTTCGCCGTCACGGAAGTCGCCGTAATCGGCCGTGCTCCCTGATCGATGCTGTAGAACACGGCCGCCAGCTTATCGGCATCGTTTGTGGAGATCTCGATTACGGTTCGCAGTTCCCCGTTGCGGGCCTGCGGGGCTTTGAGTGCGCCCTGCCAGGTACCCGTGAACGTCTGGCCGGACAACGCGCCGGTGTGCAGAATGGCGAACGCAAACCCCGATAACAGCAGTTTCTTCATGGGCTGTCTCCCTCGGATCTTTGCAGCGGAAATCGTCTGTTGATCCGGTTTGTGGCGGCCACGCGTCCCGTGTCTTGGGAACACGGTTGGCGATGGCCACAGTTAGGAAGATGCTGGAAACGGCGATTTGTCGACGACCGGCATCTCCGGACGGCCGTTCGCGACTATTTTAGTACTTTTCGACGGCTCCTTATCGTTTAACAAACACAGAAGGGGGTCACGGGAACTAGTTCTCTGAGGGTTCCTCGATATGATCGATGACGAGAAACTCCACCGCCACCCTTTGCCGCCGAAGTTCAAGACCGAGCTGCTCCCGCAAGGCGGTGAAGAGGGAGGGCGCATCAAGATTTGGCGTTGGTTCATGACGATCGTTAGCCCCGTCTCTCGCGCTTTCCGGTCTGAACTCCAGCTTGAAATCGTAGCTACTATTCAAGCCAGTTCTGTCGACCACGATGTCGTCCAAATGGACGGCTAATATATTTGCAAATATCGGCATTGTAAAGTTCCGATAGCTTTCACGGCCCGCACCAGAATTTTGTGCCTCCAGATCATCACCGCTCGTGTTTTCGTCCAGTTTCGGTCCATCTTTCGCTAGCGTGAGTACATACGCACTGAGCTCTTTGCTCTCATGACGGAGGCGAAGCTTGAAGCGGTCCTCAATCAACGTCCGGAGCATAACCATCATTTCCTCCCGGCTCGCTCGTTGTGCGCACTTGGCTTGGATATCGTAGCTCTTGGATCTGAACGACTTTGGCAAATCCGAAACCTGACGAATTGAGACGTCGTACGCCGAGGAAATGAGCCAAAGGAGCGGCATGTTTCTCGCCATAAACCTCTCACCACCGGGCGAAGGGCCCATGGAAGGTTTGCGAGTCGCATCCACGCTGAGCTTAATCGAAGCCACTTCAAACGTCGTCTGACTCCATGCAATTTGTCCGCACGCGCCCGAAACGCTTAGGATTAAGATCATCGGCATACGAGTTTGCGCCATCGTTCGACTCCTTCTTGAGCGAAGACGATTGAAGGCGCTCTACCGTGCAGAGACACATCTATCATCGAGCCCAGAGGCGACGAGCAGCGGTGGAGTTTCGAATGTTTGACGAAGCCTCAGTAATGACGGCGACCCACCGGGACCAGCGATAAATTAGTTCTCTGCGGGGACTTTTTCCGCGCTGTCCACCACAAGAACCTCCAAGGGGCCCCTTCGCGCTTCTAATTTGAGCCCTAGCTGTTCTTGCACCGCAGTATATATGGAGGGGCCAAGCGGACTGTCCGTTGCCTCCCGAACGCCGGTATCGTCCGACGTCCATTCCAGCTTCACTTCATAGAATCCCATGAGGCCGGTCATGTCCATTACCGTCTGGCGCTCAAAACGGGATAGCAATAGCGCAAGCTGAGACAGCGAAATCTGGTTTCTGACGATTCGGCCCGCTACGTTGAACGTCGTGTCTGGAGCCGGTTGAGCCTTTGCCTCATGGAGTTTCGATCCGTCTTTACCTTCGACCAACGCCAGGTAGCGAAGCTCCTTTTGCTCATGGTGCACGACCAGTTTCAGTCGCTCAGCCAAGAGCGTCTGAAGCATCAGGGCAAGCTGCTCGCGAGGTGTATCGGCCGGCGCCAGCGCGACGACGTCGAAGCGAACGTCTTTGGACTTGATCCAGTCCGGCCCTGAGAGCTGAGAGTCGGAGGTGATATTGTAGGCAAACTTGAGCAAGTCGCTCAGACTAGCATTCGCAAATGTGAGCTTACCGTTGCGGAAAGTACCCAGTCCATTGATGAAGATCAGGTCACCTTGCGGAGGCGGTGACGTCTTGACCGTTGCTACCGCGAATTCTGGATGGTTGAAAACCGTGGATGGCTGCTGGGCGCGACTCGGCGACGGTTTCATCAGCTCGAAGACGATTGCGCCAGCGACCGCGACTATTCGCGCTGAACGGATGAGACCGCGAGTCATGTTCACGTTAGACTCCAATCCGAACCCGAAAGTTCCGCCCTTGAGGACCGGCGGCTGGGAATTAGGTGCCCTTGTCTGGCGGCAGCGAGCCCAGCAGCCAAAGTCTTGATTCAAAAATCACATTAACCTGTCGCTTTTCAATAAGTGCTAATGGCCTTCATCCCAGTCCAATCTATGGAATGACCATTACGGACGCTTGCCAGAACGCGGCTTTCTGACCCGTTGGATCCAGCACCGTCACTTGACAGTTGTACTCGCCCGGAGCGAGCTTGCTCAGCGGAAGGCTGAATTTGAGAGGCACCGCCTTCGATTTCACGTTGAGGCCATCCATGACGGGCAACGGAGGTGTTTCGAACGCCTTCGCCGACCCATGGTAAAAAGTCACGAATGCGACGAGCGGTGTTGTCGTCTCGGCCCCGCGTTCATACGCCTGTAGATAGACGTACATGTCGCGGGTGCGACTAAAAACGCGGGTCACGCTGGGGATGAGCTTCTGTCCTTCATCGGTGAGAGGATTGACGCTCTCCGCTTTTACTTTATCTTTGGCGTTGAATAGTGCGTCTTTCATTTCCACTCGCTGGCTGCTTAAAACCACCGAACTAATGGGGATCCGTTTCTCCTCTTTGTTGAGGTTCGGGATGACGAAGGCGCTCTGATACGTGCCGATGCGCCCCGTCTCGTCGTCGCGAGCCAGAAACTTGATGACATACTTGCCGGGGAGCAGGGTGAAGCCGGCGTCGTATTCAATCGGCCGCTTGGCAAGTTCGGCGGCCGTCTCACCGGACAGCTTTATGTCGACCTTATCTCGCACGTTGGTAACTGTTGTGCCGAAGTCATCCTTGATTTCTCCTACGAAATCGATACGTGTATGCTCGGCGCCGCCGCGGCGCGCGAGGGCGAGTTCGCGGCCTGGAATCTTAACGGTGATGGGGACGAAATACTCGGCACGATTCAGTTGAAAGAAATCTACTTCCATAGCGATGGTGAGTTCGGTAATGGGATCACCAAGCATGAGAGCGTCTTCAAGTTGGCGCTCCTTGTCGGCGGTTGTGAATTTTTTGAATTGCTTTCCGCTGAAATAGCCTTGCCGGTAATCCAAAGTGGCGGCGAGTCCGTTGTTGAGCGTAATCTTTACGCGGCGGAATTTTCCGTCGAGGGTTGCATTGCTAGTGTAATAGCCCAGGATGTAGTAACTGCTGATGGATTTCTGCGCCTGCACGATTCCGGCAGAGAGGTCGTTGTTATCGAGAAACGCCTTGCCGCCGGTATCGCGCGCCAGCGCAAACAGGGTGTCCTGTGACTGCTGGAAGTTTGCCGACAAAGCCTGGGCCGACGCGCCATTGTACATGCCAGCGCCTCCGGGCGAGCCCCTGGTGGCGTCGCCCAACGGAGCTTGGGCCACCAAGCCGCGAGAGTCGATCGGCCAGAAAGACACTCCAGCACGGATCGCCGCGTTGACGGTGGCGTGGAGCTGTGCCTGGTTATCGACGCCGTTCAGGCGGATACCGCTTGCAAAATACAGTAGCGATTTCTTCTCGCTGAGTTGGCCCAGCATCGTCGCTGCTGTCTGCAGTGCTGAGAGCTGGCGATCGGTGTTGAAAATGTTGAATTCACTGTCGTCCTGACCGAAGGCGGTGCCGGTATCGGCGGTGCTGTCATTGTTCGGATTCTCGTCGAAGCCTTGGGACTCGCCCACGATCATGGTTTCGAGGACGCGCAGTAAGCGGTCACGATCGCTCGTGAAGTCGGTCACCACCTCTACTGCGCCGCCTGTGAATCGCATGATGGCCATGAGATCGGCGGCAGTGAACTGCGTGCGCACAAACCTTTCGGCGGCGTCGAGCGCGCGGAGTTGGTCGGCTGGCGGCATGGCGGTCATGTCGAAATAGAGGGCCAGCAGACGATGGTCGCTATAGCGCGGGCTGGCGGGCGCTTCTGGTGCGATCTGGGTTTTGGTTAGGCGCGAAAAAGCCACAGGACGCTGCACCGATCCCTCGTTAGTCAACGTGGTGTCGAGGATCTCCGGCAGCTTTTGAAATTCGAACAGACGAATGTTTTGCGGGATGCCGTTTTCAGTGACCGTGAAATCCTTTTGAGTCAGATTCTCGATTGGTTTGCCGTTCTTGTCGCGGACATTCACTGTCTCAACCACCAACTGCGTGCTGCTGCTGAAGGTCGCTGTCCCGCTGCTTTCGTTGGTCGCGGGCGGCGGCTGCTGAGCGGCGACGATCAGGGCGGAAATGAGCATCAGAGAAGTGAGTCGCATTTTTTAGAACCTAAGGCGCAAAGTGGTCTGCAGACTGCGCATGGCATTCGCCGAGGTGGGTAAACCGAATTGAGCGCTGGTAACGGTTGTGTTCCAACTCGAGTACGCGACGTGATTCAGCGCATTGGTAGAGTCGACTCGCAAGTCGAGATTGAACCGGTCCGACATGCGGAAAGTCCGCCCGAGCGAGGCGTTGAGAGAGAATTGCGACGGCCCGGTGATCGAATCTCTTCCGGCGTCTCCCCATTGGCCCGGAGCGGGAACCGCGTAGGCGGCGGGATTGAGAAATAGGCCGCTGGGTGCGGAGTAGAGGGCGGCTCCGGTGTAATTCGGACGGATGCTGCCGGTGATGCCGGTGCCGTTCACCGCCGTGAGATAGACCGGGGTGAGCGGGAGTCCTGTGCCGGCGCTGATCTGACTGGTCACGGTCCATTGCTTGAACAAAGCGCCTCTCCAACCACTCAGCAGAGTTCCACCGCCGAGGCCGGTGCCTGTCGAATACTGCATTTGCAAATTTAACAAGTGACGCTGATCGAACGTCGAAAGGCCGCGCTCTGCCGAGAGATCCAGCCAGTTTTGGGCGATCACATAGGCGCCTTGGCTGCGGCCGCCGAGTGCGGAATCGTCGATTGATTTCGAGTAAGTGTATTGAAGGCTCGCTGTGAGGCCGTTGTGCAAGCGCCGACGCAATTGAAGCTGGCCGGATTCCCGCGTGGAATTGCCGTTGGAGGTTAGGTAGATGAAACCGGACGGGCACGCGGCGCAAGGATTGACAGCGCCGGCCGGATAAGTATTGGGAAGAAATTCCTGCATGCCACGCGTGCCTTTGATGCCGAGGTAGGTCGCGGTCCCGACTAGAGAGCCGGGAAGGTCGCGCTGCACCGACACTTGCCAGTTTTGCGAATAGCCGACGTGGAGGTTCGGATCGACCGCAAAGCTATCGGTGGTGATGTTGGGCGAAGCGCTGAATCCGTTTGCCAGAGTGAGTGGATTCGCGGCGGTGTTCTGCACGCTGAGACTTCGCGAGAGCGGCGATTGCTGGGCCATTTGCAAGGCGATGGACTGATAGACGGAAGTGTTGTAGTAAATACCATATCCGGCGCGCACAATCATCGAGGACGCAGGAATAGGACGCCAGGCGAGCCCGATACGGGGCTCGATGCCGTGTTTGTCGGGTTGGACCAGCGAGTCGGGGTAATGCCTGCCAGTCAAACTGCCGGTAGGCTCAGTGGCGATGACGGGCGCTACGGCGGAAAATCCGGGAACGATGTCGAGATTGACCAGACGGCCGTAGAGTTCCGTGATGGGCGCGCCATATTCCCAGCGTGCGCCGACGTTTAAAGTGAGCGAGGGGCTAACGCGCCAATCGTCATTAACGAATGCGTCCCAGACAGACTGTCGGAAATATTTGTCGGCATTCCCAAAGGCCAGAGAACTAGTATCCGGGATGCCCTGAAAGAAGTCTGTTAGGTCTGAGCCGGTGGCGGCTCCCGTGAAGGTGAATGTGCCCCGCGGATTCTGTTGGGCGAGGTAGTTGAACTCCTGGCGGCGAAGATCCGTTCCGAACGCGATGTTGTGGCGGCCGCGATTCCAGGAGGCGTCGAAAGACCACGTCGTGGTCTGGTTACGATTGAACGAATTCTGGACGTCGGAGAGGCCCAGGATGCCGCTGGAGAAGACCAATGTTGGCGGACCCCAGTTGGCCGGGTCCTGATCGTTCCCCGAAATCCCGGCGGCCGCGGAGACATTCTCGCGATTGGCAAAATACGGTGTAGACCGCACCGACTCCCGGCTATATTGAACCTGGAAATGGGCGAACATCCTCTGTCCGAAGCGATGCTGCCAGTTGGCACTGGCATTGAGGCCTAAGGTGTTGCCGGTGTCCAGGAAACCGAATAGAGTCGGGTTCGAAGTGGCGATGCGCTGGAACGCGAAGCTGCCATAGACAGTGTCGCGCCGACCCAGAGTCTTGTTGAGCCGCGATTGCAGGGCGTCGCGATTGGAATTATTGGGCAAGGCCGTTTGGTAGTTGTAACGCGCGTTGCCGAAGACGTTAGGGAGCGGATAGAAGTTTAGCAACGCGCGGGCTTGCGGGACGATTGGATCGCTATCCCGCTGGATCTGGGTAGGCACCAGGGCGGACTGCGTGCTCGCATTTCGATTTCGGGACCACTGATACCCCACGAAAAAGATGGGACCGTTGCGGATCACATGCGGAATTTTGAGCACGCCTCCGAAAGTTGCTATGCCCTGAATGTTGCTGTAGGCGGCCTTGGGTGTGTCCTGTCCGGTGAGTGAAAACGGACGGGCGTCGAGCGTGGAGTTGTCGAAGATAAACCCCAGGCTGCCGTTGTAGAGGCTGGCTGCGCCACGGCGGTTGTTACCGAAGGCTGCGTTCTGTCCGAACGCGGAACTGCCTCCGTTGAGCTGGCTACCGTTGATGAGGAGTCCATCGGCGGCTCGTTGCGCAAGATCGCTTTGGTCGGCTGAGTTGGAGTTGTTGGGAATGGCGGAAGCGGCGGCTGATTCCGTAGGCGCGGCGTTCACCTCAGCCCGCTGGAAACCGCGCTGTGCTGCGGGCGCGACCGTTCCCGTTTTTCCGCTTGGAACCGGCGAGGGATTGGCGGAGGTTACGCCGGGCGTGTTTGGCGGGGGGGGCGCGGCTCCGGGTTTCGGTAACTCAGGAACTTGCCGTACAATCTCACTAAACGGGAGCAACTTCAGTTCCCACATAGAAGGCGTGGTGTTTGGAGCGACCTCTATATCCTGCGTAAGCGGAGCGAAACCCGACATCTCGACCTGCAGCGTGCAGGTGCCATCGCGCAACTCGCCAAAGGAGTAGGCGCCTTGCGGATCGGTGATCACCGTTAGCTTTTGATCGGCTTGTGTTGCAGTTACCGTTGCGCCGGGAACAGGCACACCCCCGAATGTCACCGTGCCATGATGTTCAGCTGCTGGGAGAAGCGAAGCCGCGAATAAGAACAGAGCGCAACGGACCTGTGCAGACATCGGTTTGCCGTTAGTTGTCCGAAGGCCTCTCGACGTGGTCGACGACGAGCGCTTCCACAGGTCCTCTGGTCGCTTCCAATCTAAGGCCGAGTTGCTGCTGCATGGCCGCAAAGAGCCCTGGCGCAGGCGATTCATCGTTACCCGGGCGCTTGCCGAAAGCCCCGCCGAATTGCGAGTCGTCGGGCGTAAATTCCAGATCAAAATCGTATCTTGCGGTAAGTCCGGTTCTGTCAACTACGGGCCGGTCAAGCACAGCTCTCTGAAACACGGAGGCCAATTCCGACATGGTCGCGTTGCGGCCCGGCAGATGTAGGCTCTGCGGCGAAACAACAAAGATCAGCGGCGGAGGCCCTTCCGGCGCTGCGTCAGGAGAAATAGTGCTTTCCTTCAGCCTTGGACCATTCTTTGCCACCGTCAAAGCGTAGATTGAAAACTCCTTCTGTTCGCGATGGAACGTGAGATTGAATCGGTCAGACAAAAGCCTACGAAGCATCGCCATTTGCTCGTCAAGGTTGGGCCGGACTTCGCCGGGCGTTTCGGCGAGAATATCGTAGTGGTCGGAATCAACCCATCTAGGCGCGCCCGAAATCGCGCGGGGAGTTAGATTGTACGCGGCTGCGATCAGCGTCTTCAGCGCGTGATTCCTCGCCACAAACCGATGGGCGGTCTGCATTCGAATGAATCTGCCGCCCGACCAATCAAGGGGTGTCAGCTTAATGGTGGCAACCTCAAACGCGTCGAATACCGGGCGAGCGGCCGGAGATTGAGCGAACACTGCACACACTGATGACACGGCAAGAAAAGCGCTTGTGCCTATTGCGCATTTCGTGGTTCCTGTCATCTCAGTTATCCGTCGGCTTCTCTTCTACATGATCGATGACGAGCACGGACACAGGGCGCTTCTTTTCTTCCAGCTTCAACCCGAGTTGCTTGCTGACAGCGTCAAAAACCGACACGGCGCCGTTAGGGTCGGATGCTGTGGGTGCGCCACCCGGGGGTTGCTGGCCGGCGTCTCCCCCCCGGGCTGGGGCGCTTTGTATCAGATTGGAGCTGCTGAAACTGAGAGTAAAATCCCAGGCGCCTTCAAGGCCGGTGGCATCCAGGACCGGGCTGTGAATGTACCCAGGCGCAATTTTTTGCAGCAGGTCCGCAAACTGCGCCATCGACATGTTCTGGCACGTTACTAATCTTGTGAGCGTCGGACTGGTGTTCCTGGGGTCTTTTCCGTCGGCTCCCGGACCTTCTTTAAAGCTCGTGCGATTGGTGGGATCGGCTGGCTTCAGTTTCGGTTTCACCGCCACCAGATTGTACGCAGTGACGGGCCGCTCTTCGGTATGGGTTGCCAGCTTGAAGCGATCGGCCAATAGTGCGCGCAGCATCAGCTTCAGATCGTCGATGTCTATCGGCGGCGCGACAGTCGGGCCGCTGCTGGTGCCCACAGAAGCTTTCGCTTTGATATCGAAGCGCGCCGAATCCAGAAATTTCGGTGCACCCACGATCATATCGTTGGTCGAGGCGAATTCGAAGTTCCACGCGAAGGCGATTAACATTTTCACGGGGACGCCTTGCAGATCCACTTGGCCGCTGGGGAGCACGCGGAACATGGGTTGGCTGTCCGGCATGCTGGGCTTGATCACCGCCACCTCAAACTCAGCCGGTGGCGTCGGAGGCAGGCTCTGGGCCACCCCAGGAGGATTGTCGGTCGGCTTCTGGTTCACGCTGTCGACGATCAGGACCGGCGATGGAATTTTTTGCGCCTCCAGCTTGAGTCCGAGTTGTTTATCAACCGCGTCAAATATGCTGATGCCGTCGGCGCCGGCCTGTCCGAGTTGGCCACGCCCGGTCCACTTGATGTCGAAATCCCAGGTGCCCTTGAGCTCAGTCGAGTCGACGACGGGTTGGGTCAAGTAGCCGTTGGCCATGAGGCGCAGCATACGCGCGAACGCCTGCATGGTCATGTTATGGCACGAAACCATTGCATACGGGATTGTTCCGGGCTCGGGTTTCTGGAGTTGGGGCTGGCATCCGGTATTGCCCGACCCGTCGGCCTCCTTCAGTTTCGGTTTTCCCTTCCCCAAGGTCAGGACAAATGCTGGCATGGGCTTCGTATCCTTGTGGAGCACCAGTTTGAAACGGTCCGCCAGTAGGGCTTGCAGCATGAGCTTGATGGCCTCAGGCGACGTCTGGGGCGGCACCTTCGCGACTACGTCGAAGCGGTCTGTTTCGAGCCAGCTCGGACCTCCGAGAACCGTGTCTGGGTCGACGTCGTACGCGATTCTGATCAGATCGACCATGGTTGCGCGGCGCAAGTCGTAGCGACCGCCGCGAAGGACACCGCCAGTCATGAATGGATTCGGATTGGTGGTATGGGCACTCGCGTGGACATCCGCGGTTTCGAAGGCTGGGGTGCTTACGGCGAGCGCTAATTGGCCGAAGGCGGTGCTAGACAAGAGGCTGACGAACACCAGGAGTGCGAATGCTCGCATCACGTTGGAACCTCCTCCGCTCAAAAAACGCTAAGCCAGTGACGCGGCTGACACAATCGGCGTTACCAGACTTTTCTTCTCAATTTGCGAGAATTATATCATTTAGGATTTAAGACGGATTGAACGACGAATGCGTGCAATGGTTCGACCAGGTGCGCTGCACGAAGGCTAAACAACCCTGAGGTTCTGAACTGATATCGTTTATGGCGTGGAGGTCTGACAAATGAGAGTGATGCTCTGGACAGTCGGATGCCTGCTCTTGACGTTGACGGGCGGCGCGACCGCACAAACGGATGCGCGCCCGGAATTCGAGGTTGCATCCATCAAGCCGGCTGCACCTGATGCTCGCGGCATGTTCATCCGCCCCACTCCCGGTGGACGGGTCAACATCACTAACATGACCCTCAAAGAATTGATCGTAATCGCATGGCGAATTCAGCCGTTCCAGATCTCCGGCGGACCTGCCTGGCTTGATTCTGTGCATTATGACATCGCTGCGAAGTCGGAGGATAGCTCCAAACCGAGCGAAATGCCATTGATGCTTCAATCTCTCCTTAAGGACCGGTTCCAGCTCACCCTTCATCGCGAAACCAAAGAACTTCCAATTTATGCGTTAGTAATGGCGAAGAAAGACGGAAAGCTTGGCCCGCGCCTTACTGAATCGAAAGAGGGCGGTTGCACGCCACTCGATCCATCCAAGGGTCCGCCTCCACCCGAGCCAGGCAAACCTCCCACGCTCGGGTGCGGTGGCTTGTTCATGCAACCCAGACTATTGAGGGGCACGGGGGTTACGATAGATCGATTAATCCCGATGCTCTCGCGCCTTCTCGGGCGGACCGTGGTCGACAAGACAGAATTGACAGGGAAATTCGACATCACCATGGAATGGACTCCGGACGAATTTCAATCGATGCAATTGCCGCCAGATCTGCCGAAGCCTCCGTCAGCCGACCCCGCGGGTCCTTCTATCTTCTCAGCCCTCCAGGAGCAACTCGGTCTCAGACTCGAATCGCAGAAAGGTCCCGTGGAGATCTTCGTGATCGATCACGCCGAAAAACCCTCTGATAATTGAAGACCTTGGCTTCTTGAGCGACGCAATCTACTGCCCAGCTAAGCGCAAAAGTCCCGATGGCGAGTGACAACAGAGTGACAACGTAGGTTAACTGTGGGGACTTTGAGGCAGAGCGAGCAACACCAACTGAACCTATGTGCAAACACTTAGACCAAGCTGAACTGAGTTGGACTGGCCGCTAGCACGTTCGATTCCCGTTAGCGCTACCAACCTTCCATAGAGTTACGGGCGACAGGGCAGCACGGGTTAGCACGCGCACGGCAGCAGACGAGAACTTCCCCGGTCGAACAGCGTTCATGGCAGAATTGGCAG
>Ga0207695_10001203_pt1 | contig 44471 bp, 40 predicted proteins | sample KBSC54metaG_FD_184354 | JGI IMG/M metagenome (GOLD analysis project Ga0207695, IMG submission 184354) | Corn rhizosphere microbial communities from Kellogg Biological Station, Michigan, USA - KBS C5-4 metaG (SPAdes) (version 2) | ecosystem: Host-associated > Plants > Roots > Rhizosphere > Soil...
CGAGGTTTTCTCCGTGGAGTTCGACTTCGCCTTTGGGGAGAGCAGCCGAGGGCACGACTTCATCGATGCGCGGTGTCATTTCTTCCAGGTCGGATTGGATGCGCGGTCGCGACATTTCTTTTCTTAAATCAGAGGGTCTCAAATCCAGAGACGCAGCAGCGATGCTACACCCAAAGCATACAGTCCGGCTGCGACGTCGTCGAAGACGATACCCCATCCCGCAGGGAGGCGTTCGAGGCGGCGAACAGGGAAGGGCTTGGTGATATCGAAGAGCCGAAAGAGTATGAGGGCGATAAGGCCGTGACGCCAGTCCGCCGGGCTGAAGAGAAGCGTGATCCACTGGCCGGCTACCTCATCGATGACGACAAAGCCGGGGTCGTGGCGGCCACTCTCGCGGGCTGCAATCGTGGCAGCGGGGACGCCTAAACAAATAGAGAAGAAAATGCCTGCAATAAGGAGTATTAAAAGGAGTTGCTGGCTGACATGCAGGCCGATTCCGGCAAGGGCCCAGAGGAGCAGAGCGGCCGCCGAGCCGTAGGTGCCGGGACCGGGTTTGCCGAGTCCTGCGCCGAAAAAAGTGGCGATTGTCCATGCCCATAGAGTGCGGGTTCTGGGCTGCGGGGCGGGGACTGTCGCGGAGCTATTCGTCATCCCGATTGCCGCCTCGCCGGCCGATCTCGCCGAGGTCTTCCAGGACTTCTGGGTCGAGTACGGGTGAGCTGATCTTGTAGACGCCCATAGCCCATTTACCGAGATCGATTTTGCGGCAGCGATCGCTGCAGAAGGGGAAGTCCTCGTCTTTAGCGGTGACGATCATGCCGCACGTGGGGCAGTGCAGAACTTTTGCGGATTTTTTCTTCGTGGCCATGTCGGTGGAGATTCTCGTTACCCCCTTGCGACGAAAGGCGCGTCGCAAGAGTGGGGCACCCGCCGCCGGTGAGGCGGAGTGTCTCTTCAAATATCGTAACGCTGTTGTCAGATGCAGTCGGCCGATGAGGGTGTTGTCAAGGCAGGTTGAGGGTGACGGACAAGAAGGATGATGCCGCTGGACCAGGAGAGTGGCGCGATCTGGAATGCGGGTTCGCAAGAGAGACGGTCAATCAGAGCGGCGGCTTTGGCGTCGTGGCCTTCGGGCCAGTTGGGCTGCGGGAGCATGTCGTCGATGACGTAGAAGCCGCCGGGGTTCACAAGGGAAAGGGCTTCATCGAGGGATTCGTATTTGCCGGGCATCGCGTCGGCGAAGACGAGGTCGAAGGATTGCGGCTGCTGATTGTGAAGAAAGTGAATGCCGTCTTCGATGACGAGGGTGAGGCGGGAATCGTGACCGTGAACCTGTTTGGCGACGGCCTGGAATTCGGGCCGGATGTCAACGCTGATTAGGGTTGATGAGGCATCCATGCCGGAGAGGAGCCATGCGGTGCCGATGCCCGTCCCGGTTCCGAGTTCAAGGAAACGACCGCCGGGTTTGGAGGCTGCGAGTGCAGCGAGCAGCGCGCCGGTTCGTGGATCGGATGCCATGCCGAAGTCGAGGTTCTGGCTGCGAGCCTCGATCTGTTTGAGAGACGCGGGTGGTTTGATCAGGATTGTGTCGTTCATGAGTTGAATCAGAGTGGGCCGGAGGTGATGCGGGCTACGAGATCGTAGTCGTGAGCCTCGGTGATTTGGGCGCGGTAGAACTTGCCGGCTTCTAGCGTCGAGAGGTCGCCGAAGTCGTTGATGTAGACCTTGCCATCAATTTCAGGAGCGTGGAACTCGGTGCGGCCTTCCCAGAGGAGTTCCGTCTCGGAGCTTTCTCCTTCGGCGAGGATGACAAGTTCGCGGCCGATCCACTGCTGTTTGGCCTGCTTTGAGATTTTCTGCTGGAGTTTCATCAGGCGGCGCTTGCGAGACTCGATGGTGCGCTTGGGGAGTTTGGAATCGAGCGCGTGGGCTTTGGAGCCTTCTTCGTCGGAGTAGTTGAAGACGCCCAGCCAGTCGAACTTGGCGGCGGCGATGAACTGCTCGAGGGTTTCGAAGTCCGTTTGCGACTCGCCGGGAAAGCCGACGATGAAGGAGGTGCGGAGGGCGATGCCGGGGACGGCAGCGCGGACTTTCTCTACGGTTTTGAGGAAGATGTCGGCACCTGCTCCACGCTTCATGCGCTTGAGGACATCGGGCGAGGCGTGCTGGAGCGGGACGTCGAGGTACTTGCAGATGTTGTCGTGCTTCGCAATGGTTTCGAGGAGTTTGCCAGTTACGCGATTGGGATAGGCGTAAAGGAAGCGGAGCCAGCGAAGGCCTTCTATGCGGGCGAGGGTGTCGAGCAGTGTTGCGAGGCCGTCTTTGATGCCGAGGTCTTCGCCGTAGCAGGTGGTGTCCTGGCCGATGAGAGTGATTTCCTGAACCCCGGATGCGACGAGGCGCTGAGCTTCGGCGACGACAGACTCGAAGCGGCGGGAGCGGAATTTACCGCGCAGATTGGGAATGACGCAGAAGGTGCAGGGATGGTCGCAACCTTCGGCGATCTTGATGTAGGCAGAGGTGCGGCCGGTGGAGATGAGGCGCGGCGTGTCTTCTGTGTACAGGTAAGTGGGAAGCAGATGAGCTGCGCCTTGCCAGTCGTCTCGGCTGAAGCGGCCCTGGCGCTCGCGGTGGTCGCCTTCTGGACGTCCACCCCAACGACTAGGACCTGTCGTTGGGGACCCCGGTTGGAACTCTGTCTTGTGGGTGCCGGAAAGAGACTCCTGGCCGGCGCGGATTTCGGTGCCGCTGGTAAGGATGTTGAAGGGTGACGTTGCGACTGCAGCGGGTCGGGCAATGCCCGCGGCGTCGAGGATGGATTCGAGTTCGCCTGTGCCGACGACGGCGTCGACTTCCGGAATACTTTTGCGGATCTCGTCGCGGTAGCGCTCGACGAGGCAGCCGGCGACGATGAGCTTCTTGGCGTGGCCTTCGGTTTTGAAGCGGGCCATCTCGAGGATGGTGTCGACGGATTCCTGCTTGGCGGTATCGATGAAAGAGCAGGTGTTGACGACGAGGATGTCAGCCTCTTCGGGCTTGGAGGTCAGGCGCGCGCCGCCACGGTCGAGGAGGCCCATCATGACCTCGGAGTCGACCAGATTTTTGGGGCAGCCCAACGAAACAAAGCCCACGGTGGGAGCCGTGGGTTGGGAAGATTTGCTCACATACCTATTGTACCGGGAATGTGATTTCGGAGCGAGATGGGGAGGGTTCGGCGGGAAGAGGCGTTGAACTGGGATCCGGCGGTTCAGCTTCTGAAAGCAAGTAGTTTCACAGGCGAGATCCTCCGCGGCTAAAGCCGCTTCGATTGTTGAGCGGCGGATTCAGCAGCCTGAAGGCTGCTGCTCCCTCCGACTCGACCCATGGCTGGACCGCGTTTTCGTTGTACACGTTTGAGATCCGTCGCGTCACATTCGAGGGTGTCTTGAGTCACTGCATCTTCTTGCATGTGCGATTTCAATGTGCGGCGCAGTGAGAGTGCGCCATTGCGGCGCACTCAGCTTCCCTAAGCCGGTCACTGCGGAGCAGCTGCGAATCGCGTTCCCTGGCAGCGATTCCCATAACTTTCGGCCACACAATTCGAGATGCTGAAACGGCTGTCGTGAGCTTTCGTGTGTTGATGAAAGCTGGCGAGAAGCTGCTTTCGGTGATCGGTTCTCGCTGAGAGATGCGCGAACCGGGAAGGAGAAACCTATGCCTCCAATTACGAAGGAAGAGTTCCGTGCACCGATGCACATTCTGGAGAAGGAGATTGAGCGGCTGGCGATTCCGAAACCGAAACTTCCGATCCTGCTACAACCAGATCTGCTGATAGGAACATGGGTGAATGTCGATCCGCAGACGAGGGACCTGGTTCGCCTGGAGATCAAGCAGAAGGGGAATGAGATCACAGTTCATGGATTTGGAGCATGCCATCCGAATCCGTGCGACTGGGGCGTTGTTGAAGGCCGGATCTATTCGGACACCGTGGCGACGATGCATGCGGTAGCGTTTGCGACTGAGTACAAGTTCGAATTTGCGCAGGTGCTGGTGACAGGAGCGCTGTACAAAGGCGCGCTGTTTGTGGAGACGCTGACGCGGTTTACGGACCAGAGCGGCCGCGCGGATGTGTATGCGCTGGATATTATGAACAAGTGAGGAGCCGATTGAGCGCGGGCATCTCGCAACGTGACGAGGTGCTCGCGAGATTAAGCGATTCAGAGTGTTAGAATCGATCAGTGCCGGGTCCTACGCGACGTAATCCCGCCAAACCCGCCAGGTCCGGAAGGAAGCAACGGTAACGGGCTAGTACGGGCGCAGTAGGTCACCCGGTACTTTTTTGTGATCGTGGGCCTGGGGCGTTCCGGTGCGGAGTGCCTCGATGCATCCCACCCTTGCCGCAGAAGACAAGAGCGCGGCAAGAATGGGGCACCCACATCGCTGGCAAGGCGCCGGGACCGATTCTGTGCAAGCTCGCCGCCGTAAGATCGTTGTTGTGAGCGGCAGTGCAGAAGCGCCGCAAGGAGAAAAGCATTGAGCCTCGCCGTGCGTCCCGTGGTGGGCAGGCGCGCCAAGATTAGCGCCCTCGGAACTTACGTCCCCCCGAAAGTCCTGACAAATCAAGATCTCGAAAAGATGGTGGAAACCAGCGACCAGTGGATCATGGAGCGCACCGGTATCCGCGAGCGGCATGTGCTGGAGCAGGGTAAGGGCGTAAGCGACATCTGCGTGGAGGCGGCGAAGAAGTGTCTGGCTGCCCGCGGGATTGCGCCGAGTGAAGTTGAGGTGATCGTGATTGGCACGGTTACGCCGGACATGATGTTCCCATCGACCGCTTGCCTGGTGCAGGACAAGCTGGGCGCGAAGGGCGCGTGGGGATTTGATGTTTCGGGCGGGTGCTGCGGGTTTGTGTATGCACTGCAAGCCGGCGTGAAGCTGGTAGAGAGCGGCGCGCACAAGAAGGTGCTGGTATGTGGCGCGGATGCGAATACGCGCATGACGGACTACACGGATCGCACGACGTGCGTGCTGTTTGGCGATGGCGGAGGAGCTGTTCTGATCGAGCCGGCAGAAGAAGGCGAGATCGGGATGATCGACTTCGTGCACGAGGTGGATGGGTCGGGCGGAGTTGCGTTGAACATGCCTGCGGGTGGAAGCCTGAATCCCTCAACGCATGAGACTGTTGATAAGAAGATGCACTACATCCACCAGGATGGGCAGGCGGTTTACAAGTTCGCGGTACGGAAGATGGCGGAATCGACGACGAAGCTGCTGGACCGGAATGGAATTACCGGTTCTGATCTGGGCTGTTTCATTCCACACCAGGCGAACAAGCGGATCATTACGTCGACAGCGGACAGGTTGGGAATGCCTGCCGATCGCGTGATCATCAACATCGAGAAGTATGGAAATACTTCTGCGGGGACGATTCCGCTGGCGATGGAGACGGCGATTGAAGAAGGGAAGCTGAAGAAGGGCGACCTGGTGCTGCTTGCTTCAGTTGGTGCGGGATTCACGGTGGGAGCGGCGCTGTTGAGGTGGGAGATCTAAACGAGGGCTATCAGTTGCCAGTTTTCACTTATCAGTAAAAGCGAGGGAGCGCCCGGTGATTGCCGGGCGTTTCTATTTTGTCGCGAGTTCCTGGCTAGGGAGTTCGTAGGCGGGGAGGACGCCCGTTTCGGCGGCCATGCGGAAGAAGCCGCGCATGCCTTCGATGCATTCTTCGTCAAGATTGTAGTGGATGTTGGTCGTGAGATAGGAGCGGATGGTCTGCTCGGAGACAGGCAGCTGCCGGGACCAATGGTGGACGAGGGTGTCGATATTTGCGAGCCCGTGGTCGCGGGAGCGGATGAAGTCGTCGGCGATGCGTTCGTCCGTCGAGACTGTCGGTGAGATGCCCCAGACGGCGGAGACGAAGGGAAGCCCGGTAAGATTGCGCCATTCTTCTGCGAGGTCGAGGTAGATGAGTTCTTCTCCGGTGCGCTCGTAGCGATTGGCGCGCTCTTCGAGGGCCATGAGAGCAGGATCGCCGATGAGAATGGCAGCGTCCGCATGATCGAGCATGGCATCGAGATCTGCGGCCATGGCGATGAAGGGGACTTCCGGGTTTCCCCATTTATGAAAGAGGATTCGCGAGTAGGCGATGGTGGTGCGGCTCGCGGTGTCGGCTGCGACGCTGCGCAATTGCTTGACAGGTTGTGCCGCGCGGCGCACGAGCAGGAGCGAGCGCACGGCATGCTTCGAGGCAATGGTGCATCCGGGCAGGATGCGGAGACCGGGAATCGTGGCGAGTGCGGCAATGGGGACAAGGCCGATGTCGGCTGCGCCAGAAGCCAGCTGGTCGGCGCACTGCGAGGGAAGCATCCAGTCGATCTCGTAGCGCTGCGCTAATTCGCCTGCGAGAGGCGGATGTTCGAAGTCCCACATGAGGGGCGCGGGATTGAGAAATCGGATAGCGGCAATGCGAAGTTTGGGGCGCGAAGTTGAACTCACTCTATTCTTTAGACTATCAACTGCGGATTAGGATTGCTCCGTTGAGCAGTGCCGACGATCACAGTGGTTTTCTTGACTTCGAATTGGCAGGGGCTTAATGTGAGCCTCAATACTAATCTTTTCTCTACTTTGAAGGACGGCGCGGACGTGTGCGTGCACGCGAGCGCAATGGAAGATGGCAATAGAAGATAGAGGTTCTGCAGTACTAAGCGGGAACAGTCGAATGGATGAGGACAGGCTGGCGATGCTGGCGCTGGCGCTGACGCCGAATCTCGGTCCGAAACGGATTGTGGATGCGATGCGAGAGCTGCACTGTCCGGCCCAATTGTTCGCATTGACACTGACAGAGCTGGAGGGGCTGCGATTTCCCGCGGATGCGGCGCAATTCATCTTTGATGGCAAGGCTCGTCGTGCTGCGGAGGATGAGGCAGGGCGATTCGCAAAAGAGGGCGTGACACTGATTGCGCTGTCTTCGCCGGAGTATCCGGAGCGGTTGAAGGAGATCTACGATCCGCCCCCGGTGCTCTGGGTACGAGGCGACGTGAATTTGCTGTCGCGGCCGTCGATTGCGATTGTGGGAACGCGGCATCCATCGCCCTATGGGATGCAGGTGGCGGAGATGCTGGCGCGCGATCTGGCCGCGCGACGCCTGGTGATTGTGAGCGGGATGGCTCGGGGTATCGACACGTGTGCGCACAGGGGGGCGCTGGCGGCGAGGATGCCGAATGTCGCTGTCTGGGGGACGGGGATCGACGTTGTGTATCCCAAAGAGAACCGGAAGATTGCAGAGGAAATTCTTGCGCTGGGCGGAGCGATCGTGAGCGAGGTGCCGATGGGGACGTTTCCGGCACCACAGAATTTTCCGCGGCGAAACAGGATTATCAGCGGGCTGAGCATCGGTGTGCTCGTGGTTGAAGCCAGCGAGAACTCGGGTACGCGAGTGACTGCTCGGTGTGCCGCTGAGCAGGATAGGGATTTGTATGCAGTGCCCGGGAATGTAACGGCAAAGAACTCGTGGACTCCCAACACACTGATAAAGCAGGGTGCCAAGCTGGTGGCAAGCTGGGAAGATGTTTGGGAGGATCTGCCGTCGCAAGTGCGACTTGAGCTGGAGCAGCAGGCCGGCAATGAATCGAAACCGGAAGCCGCTGCATCTCTTCTGCCGGACCCGGTGTTGAGAGCAGAAGAGTCGATTGTGCTGAAGACATTGAGAACAGACGAGTCGCTGCAGATCGACGAATTGCTGGAGAAACTGGAGACGCAACTGACCTCTTCCGAGGTGTTTACGGCGCTCTTTGAGCTTGAGATGAGCGGCCGGGTGAGATGCTTGCCGGGAAAGAACTATGTGCGGACGTTGTGAGCACCCTCCGTTTGTCCCACAGAATTTTCGTGGAATTTGCAATAGGCCCGAGCCGCACATTCGATGAGGGTTGCGCAATTGAGGCGCTGAGGTTTTCGTAGTGGGTCCGTCGAAGAGGAGTAGAAACGAAGGTGGGTTCCATGTTAGCTTGCAAATCTTGCAGCCCTTAATAAGGAGGCGGGACCGAGCGGGACTCCGCAGGGAATGCTTCTCGACTTTCGGATGTGGATGAAGGTCGCATCAAAGAAGGGCTTAAGCAGAAAGGCAACAAAAGGCGCTTCGCCTGAGTCAAAAGGCCAACCAGGTGTCCTGAACATGACGGGGCGGCCGGGGACGATAGGGTAGAGTAGTACGGAATCAAGGATGGCAATGAGCAAATCATTAGTGATCGTGGAATCGCCGGCGAAGGCGAAGACGATCGAGAAATATTTAGGCAAGGGCTTCGAGGTCCGCGCGTCGATTGGGCACATCATGGATCTGCCCAAGAACGACATCGGCGTGGAGCTGAAGAAGCGTACGTTTGTACCCGAGCTGATTGTGTCGCCGGGGAAAGAGAAAGTTGTCGATCAGTTGAAGAAGGCGGCGCTGAAGGCCGATGAGATCTTCCTTGCGCCTGACCCGGATCGCGAGGGCGAGGCGATTGCGGCACACCTGGCAATTCAGCTTGGCACCAATGCCAAAGAGCGCAAAAAGATCCGCCGTGTGACGTTCAACGAGATCACGAAGAAGGCCGTGCAGGATGCGTTTCAGCATGCCCGCGACATCGATGAGAATCTAGTCAACGCGCAGCAGACGCGCCGCGTTCTGGATCGTCTGGTGGGTTACCAGATTTCTCCGCTGCTGTGGGACAAGGTGCGGCGAGGGCTCTCGGCTGGCCGCGTGCAGACGGTGGCCGTGCGGCTGATTGTGGAGCGCGAACGGGAGATTGCAGCGTTCAAGCCGGTGGAGTATTGGACTCTGGAGGCACAGCTCCATCCGGAGAAAAGAACGAACGACACTTTCAAAGCGAAGTTTGTTGGAGTTGAAGGTGAGCCTGCCCGAGTTGCGAATGGGCAGGATAAGGACGGCAAAGACCAGTTCATCTCGAACGCTCTGCCCGATAAGCCGCAGATGGACGCGGTGTTGAAAGCGCTTGAAAAGGCGACATGGACAGTTGCATCGGTCCAGCAGCGCGAGCAGCAGCGGCGGCCGCTGCCTCCTTTTATTACAAGCCAACTGCAGCGGGACGCGTCGAGCAAGCTGGGGTTCAATGTGCGGCGCACAATGGGCGTGGCGCAGCGGCTCTATGAGGGAATCGACCTCGGCGCCGAGGGAACGACCGGCCTCATTACCTATATGCGTACCGATTCGCCGCGTGTTTCGCCTGAGGCGAAGGAGGGTGCGCGCAAATGGATCGGCGACAATCTCGGCAAGCAGTATCTGCCTGAGACGCCGAATAACTACAAGGGCAAAAAAGACTCTCAGGATGCGCACGAAGCGATTCGTCCTTCGGATGCGGCGCGAACTCCGGAGTCGATTGCGAAGTATCTGAGCGATGAGCAGCTGAAACTATACACGCTGATCTGGAAGCGATTCATTGCGTCGCAGATGGTACCCGCGGTCTATGACATCACCACGGCGAAGGTCGAGGCGAAGTCGGCGGTTGACAAGAAGACGTATGACTTCCGTGTGACAGGGTCGGTGTTGCGCTTCGACGGTTTCCTGAAGGTCTATGAAATGTCGGAAGAGAAGAAGGCAGACGACGACGAGAACTCGCTCGCGAACCGGCTGCCGAATCTCAACAACGGCGAAAGGCTGGACCTGGAGCAGCTGTTCCCGGAGGATCACTTTACGGATCCGCCGCCGAGGTACAACGAAGCTTCGCTGGTGAAGGAGCTGGAAGAGCGCGGTATCGGGCGTCCGTCGACGTATGCCTCGATCATCAACACCATCCAGGATCGCGAGTACGTGGTGAAGCACGGCGGATCGCGTGGGCGGTTCTATCCGACGGAGATCGGGATGGTTGTTTGCGATCTGCTGGTGGAGAGCTTCCCCTACATCTTCGATACGAAGTACACAGCGCGGCTGGAAGAAGAACTGGACGATATCGAAGAGGGCAAGGAGAAGTGGACGGACCTGCTGAACGGGTTTTACGACCACTTCGAAGACGAGCTCAAGGATGCGGACAAGACCATGCGCAACATCAAGCGCATGGAGCACATGACGGACGAGAAGTGCGAGGTGTGCGGGTCGCCGCTGATATTGAAGTGGGGCAAGTTCGGCAGCTTCTTTGCCTGCTCGGCGTACAACAAGAAGGATCCGACGAGCTGCACGTTTACAAAAGAGAACATTGCCGCGAAGCCGGACATGAATACGCCTGAAGCGCAGGAGGCGGGCGATACCGAAGAGTACTGCGAGAATTGCGGGCGAGTGATGGTGCTGCGGCGCGGGCCTTTCGGGCCGTTTATGAGCTGCCCGGGGTACAGCGAAGATCCCCCATGCAAGACGATCAGGAAGCTGAGCCAGAAGCAGCAGCAGAAGCCGCCCGAGCCGACGGGAGAGGCATGCCCGGAATGTGGCAAGCCCCTGGTGCTGCGGCAAGGTGCATACGGAGAGTTCGTCTCGTGCTCCGGTTATCCGAAGTGCAAGTACGTGAAGCAGAACCTTATCGAAGGCATGAAGTGCCCCAAGTGCGGCGTTGGCGACATTGCCGAGCGCAAGGCGCGGCGCGGGAATATCTTCTGGGGATGCACGAACTATCCAAAGTGCGACTTCACGTCGAATAACAAGCCGGTTCCTCAAAAGTGTCCAGAATGCGGCAGTCCGTACCTGGTGGAGAAGACGCTGAAGAGCGGCATCTACCTCGAGTGCCCGAACAAAAAGAAGGGCGCCGAGGAAGAGAAGCCGAAGAAGAAGGGCAAGAAGGCCGCATCTCCGGAGCCGGGAGCCGAGATTGTGTGTACGTATTCGAAACGAATCGGCGATGCTCCGCCACCTCCGACGGCAGAGACGCACGGGCCGGTGGTGGAGAAACCGGAAAAGAAGGAACTGCAGGCGGTGTAAGGAAACTCAGATGTTCAGGGGGAGCGGGACCTAAGGTTCCGCTTTTCTATTTGAGATCTATTTGGGACTGGTTGGGCAAGCGCAAGGGTTGATCCAGTAGTATGGGCATTCGGAGAGATGCCTAATGGAACGGATGCTTGCGACGCCCGCTGATGCGGAAATCATCTTGAAGTTATACGAACTGCGCACCGAAGCCGTGCTGCGGCAGGCCCGTGCCTGGATGACCGGTGAGTTCTGGCCGAATACGGCAGAAGAGTTTTTTGCTGTCGCTCAAAACCCGCGGGATCCGCACAACGCCTACTTTCGGCAGGTGCTGACGTACTGGGAGATGGCGGCGGCGATGGTTCTGCATGGGGCCGTGTCGGTTGAGCTGTTCGTCGACTGCAACGGCGAGGGCTTCTTCCTGTTGGCGAAATTCAATCACATTCTGGAAGCGATTCGCGAAAAGATGCCCACGTTTATGAACAAGACATCCGAGTTGGTGAAGCGCTTCCCGGCTGCAGCAGCCCGCTATGAAGTGACTCTCAAGAACGTGGCGGCACGGCGACACGCTACGCAGCAGACTCAACAGTGGACCGTGAAGTAGTTGATCGCGTCAAAGCAGGGTCCCATCGGGCTTGTCGTTGGTTGGGCTGAAGGAGCATGATTGAAACGCTCGGCAACCAAGACTTCCCCGGAGGTATTACAGTGAAGCGTTTTGCAGCGGTGACACTCGCGGTTTTGACTTTTTCAGCGACAGCGGCAGTGGCGGCTGATTCGAAGGCGATGAATGGATGGATTTCTGACTCCATGTGCGGAGCAAAACACGCAGGGAGCGGTTCGGAGTGCGTAAAAAAGTGCATGGAAGGCGGCATGACGCCTGTCTTCGTGGACGAGGGCAAGAAGCAGGTTTGGACGATCGATAATCCTGACGCGGTGAAGAAGTACTATGGCGACCACGTCGCGGTGAAGGCGACTGCGGACGCCAGCAAGAAGTCCGTGCACATCGACTCCATTGAAGCAGCGAAATAGGGTACGAGTTTTCCAGAGAGAGCCCGGTCAAAACAGGCCGGGCTCTCTTATTTGAAGCTGCCAGTATGTTGTTTGGAATTAAATGCTTGCAGCGGGCTCTGGGGTGGAGTTCTGATTCCTGCCGCTTGCGCGCTGGAATCCATCCGACTCGCCAGCGCGTCCAATGTCTGTTACTGTTCTAAAGATTCTGGTCGCCGGCATCCCACAACTTTTCGGCGGGCAGTGGTGCGAAAGACAAAATGGCAAAAGCGATTTGGAATGGCAAGGTCATCGCCGAGAGCGAGACGACTGAAGTGGTTGAGGGGAATGTCTATTTCCCAGAGAGCAGTTTGAAGCGGGAGTATTTCCGGTCAAGCAGCACGACGTCGACATGCCCGTGGAAGGGGCAGGCAAAGTACATGAGCCTCTACATCGATGGGCAGGACAACCCGGATGCTGCCTGGTACTACCCCGACCCGAAGCCTGCAGCCCGTAAGATCAAAGGATACGTGGCTTTCTGGCGTGGAGTTGAAGTAGAAAAGTAGATTTCGAGCGCCTCACCTGGAGCCCGATTTGCACGTACGACCTGTTCTGGCGTGGCTACTCCTTGCGTTGTGGATGAGTGGCTGCGCCCGTCCTCCCATTCAGCCAACAGCCGCGAATACAGCCCCTGCTCTGCAGGGCGCCGCTGAATATCCGAATGCGATTCCCGGTTGGGTTGACACCAAACTCTACTTCGGACTTGGGCCGGCGGGTCAACCGGACAAGGGAGTGAGTGAAGCGGAGTGGCTGGCGTTTCTGGACCGTGAGGTTACGCCTCGTTTCCCAGGCGGGTTGAGTGTGCTGGATGTCTACGGACAGTGGCAAGGGAAGAAACAGTCCGAGACGGAGCGCCTCCGAAGCAAGTGCGTGATCATCGAGTATCCAGACACCGCGGAAAATCGGGTGAAGGTAGAAGCGATCAGAACGGCGTGGAAGAAAGCGACCGGAGATGAGTCAGTGCTGCGCGTTACGGAGCCGGCGGAGGTTTCGTTCTAAAGGTCCCATGAATCGACTGCGAATGGAAACGACACTCGGCCTTTGTCTGTGTTCCGGCGGTTTACATCCGAGCTGAGATGCCAAGCTCATGGCTGATTTGTCCGTTCGGACTGATCTGGATTGCCTAAAGATTCCGGTGAGCGGAACCTGGTTTCGTCGGCCAACGTCTAGTGAAGGGGAGGCATTGGTGTGACCAGGCTCGCGTTTTTACCAATGCTGGCAATGTTCGTCCTTCCGGCATTCGCATCTACCCGTCTCACGGTGGCCGAACTGGAGCAGAGGCTGGCTACGGATCGCGGGAAATCCGATGCGGAACTGGCGCAGCGGCTATCAGACCTGGAACTCACAGAGCGGCTGAGTACCGCAAGCCTGGAAAGACTCCGGGCGCTCTCGCCAGGAATCAAAAGCACGCAAGCGTTGAAAATCCTCGCCGATGAGTCGTCGTTTCTGGCGTTGCCGGCGGCAGAGATTCCAGCAGTTCCAGCGCCCGATGTAGCGACGCAGCGCCAAATCATGGGGCTGGTTGTGAGCTACGTGAGCAAGACTATCCACCAATTGCCCAATTTCTATGCGACCAGAGTGACCACTCACTTTGAGGAGACACCGCAGGATCAAACGGCATTCGGGACGATAAAGTACCAACCCCTGCACCAGACCAGCGTTATCAGCGCGACTGTTCTGTATCGAGAAGGTCAGGAGATCGTCGATAAGGGGAATGCGGGCGGCAAGGCCAAAGCGTCGCAAGTGCAAACGAAGGGACTCAGAGCATGGGGAATATTTGGCCCGATTCTCAGCACAGTGATCCTGGATGCGGCAAGAAGCAATCTCAGCTGGAGTCATTGGGAACAAGGGGCGACGGGCACTCAGGCGGTGTTTCGATACGCTGTACCGGTCGCTAAATCTCACTATCGGGTCAACTATTGTTGTGTTCCCGGTTATGAACCGGGCAGCGATCTTCTCTCGCCTTTTGACCGCGTCGCGGCGTATCACGGGGAGATTGCCGTTGATCCACATACGGGATCGATACTTCGCCTGACTTTGCAAGCAGAGCTCAAGCCGACGGATCCTGTGTCCGACGCGAGCATCATGGTGGAATATGGCCCGGTGTCGATTGGCGGACAGACCTACATTTGTGCCAAGCGAAGCGTAGCTTTCTCTCAGGCGCTCTCGCCGATCTTTCTTCATGGCGAGGTTGGAAGGGCTGCGCCTGCACCTCTGCAGAGGCTCCTCAACGATATTTCATTTGAGCAGTACCACATGTTTCGGTCAGATGTGCGCATCCTGACGGGCGAGGAAGCAAACCACCAGGAAGCTCCATCCACTGCACCGGAAGCGCCCGCTGCTCCGAATGAAGTGGCAACCGCACCTGCTGCGACACAGGAATTAGAAAAGGCTGCAAGTCAGCCCACACCGGATGGATCAGAACATCCTGATCCGGGCTCTGTGTCTCCGGCTGCTTCTGCTCCCGTGCCGGCGGCTGGTGTGGCTGCGAACGACCCTCAGGAAAGTCGCCTCGACCAAACGCCAGTTTTCAAAACGACAACACGCAACGTCATCGTGGATGTTGTTGTGACCAAAGGCAATGGCGAACCTGTGCTCGGGCTCGGCAAGCAAGACTTCGAAGTGAGTGAAAACGGAAAGACGCAGGCAATCGATTTTTTCGAGGAGCACTCAAAGAGCGACTCGGCCGCCACTCGGCAACCTGAGATGCCGGCGATGCCTGCGGGAATGCACACGAATGTTCCGCCGGCCGCGTCCAGTGATGCTGTGAATCTGCTGCTTATCGATACATTGAACACATCATTGCAAGATCAGACCTATGTTCGCAGGCAGGTCCTCGAGTTCCTCAGCAGGATGCAGCCGGGAACTCGCATGGCGATCTTCATGCTTGGGTCGAAGCTCCGCTGTCTTCAAGGATTCACCTCCGATGCGTCCGTTCTGCTTGCGGCGCTTCACGATCCACGAAACGGTTTCAGTGGCGAGAAGAGCACGTTCCTGAAGACCAGCGGCGATCAAGCGAACGATGCCGGCGATATCGGAAAACTGGAAGCGATGAGGGCTTCGCCCATTGCGATTGAGGCGCTTCGAAGCGCGCTCGCCGATGCCGGGATGCACGACCTGGGTGCGCGAGCCTCCATGACCTTCGAGGCGCTGATCTATCTGGGCCATTACCTGGCCGGCATACCTGGCCGCAAAAATCTCGTTTGGTTCGCGGGCTCGTTTCCTGTGGCGATCTTTCCTACAGCCGATCAGATGACGCGCGGCCAGAACGCGAAGCCAGATTCCGATCATCTGCCCAGCTACGTAGATCGCCTGAAAGAGACGGCGAATCTATTCACCGCCTCTCAAATCGCGGTCTATCCCATCAGCGCGGAAGGAATGATGATCGAGCATCTCAACGAAGCGGATTCGGCGGGTCCTGGCGCTTCGGCAGGGATCGGACCGCGCACCGCGGAGAGCCAATCGCGTTCTCCTATGTCTCCGTTCAACGAAAGCGCGAACGGAAGAACCGGCACCATCTTCGCGATGGAGCAACTGGCGGGCTCGACAGGAGGCAAAGCGTATTACAACGGCAACGATCTTGATGCAGAGATGCGGCGTGCTATCGACGACGGCGCGCACTACTACACCATCGGCTATTCTCCTGCGGACAGGAAGATGGATGGCAGATATCGCCGACTTGACGTCAAGCTGACTCACGGCAAGGGCAAGCTCGCTTACCGTCATGGTTATATTGCCGGCGACGTTCCGGCTGCCGCCGCACAGTCGGGCATCGATCCGCTCCCGCCGCTGCTCAGGCTTGGACTGCCAGCCGCCACCGGCGTGCTGTATGGGGTGAGCGCCGAACCCTCTGCCGTTCAGCCCTCGTCTGGCGAGACTCGCGCCGGACAGAATTCAAATCTGAAAGGCCCGGTGATCCGCTACACCGTGAACTTCGTGATCCGAAGCCAGGACCTCTCGTTTGCGTCCCGTCCTCAAGGTGACCGCAGTGGTAAGTTGCTTCTCGGCCTGAAGGTGTACGACCGCGACGGCAACGCACTCAACTGGGGCGGGGATGTGGAGACCCTGGAGATGAAGCCAGACCAGTACGAGTCGATTCGAAAGGCCGGCATCAGCGCACACATGTACATCGATCTACCGATCGTGGGTGATGTTCATCTCGTCACGGCTGTGTACGACTTGAATGGGGCAGAAGCTGGGACTTTGGAGATTCCGTTGCAGGTGACCGCACCGGGGCACGGAATTCAGCAATCATCGCACGCAGTCGGCAACCCTTGATCGCTGCCGGCCCGCGACCTGCAAATTGCCTGACCAACAATTCGTTTTAATGCAGACTGTGCTCGGCGGCGTGAAGGCCGTCTATGCCGTTCTTCCGATCTGGCGCGTTTACAAGGGATGCTTTGAAGGCTTCGGCTGCTTCGACGGGGCGGTGTTGCTGGAGGAGGAGTTCGCCGAGCTGCTCGCGGGCCGGCACGATGGGGCCGGGAGTGACTGGAAGTTTCTCCATAGCGTCCTCCTGGTCTGCGGCGGCGCGCATCTGAGATTCAGCTTCTTTCGATCTGCCGCCGGCTTGCGAGGACCAGGCAATGATTTCCTGGCGGAGGGTGCTGGTCTGCGCGGCCCAGTATTCGTTTCCAGCCCGGTGAAGTTGGTCTTCATACATGGAGAGCTTAGATATATCTTCGTTCGCGTCTGAGGCGTGCTGTCCACGAACCCGGCCCAGAGCGTGAGCCCAGACAGCGATTGCAGCTACATGAGGCGGCAAGTTGGCATCCGGCTGAATGCTGATGGTCTCGTCCCACTTGTGGCGTTCGACGGCGTAGCGAACGGGTATTGCTGTTGCGGCATAGCCAGTTTTGAAATCGGACATGCTGAGGCTCTTCATCGCGCTGATCTGATCGAGAATGCGGCGCGCCTCATCGTAACGGCCGAGTTGAAGGTAGGCGTAGACGAGATAGTCCATGGCGTGAAGCTGTTCGCCAATGTCGTGTTGATCCTGTGCTGCCTTGGCGGCCCCAAGATTGGAGGAGATGGAGTCCTGCCAGAGGCCGGCGCGGGTGAAGATGTGCGAGGGCATGTGAAGGGCGTGAGGCGCGGAGGGAGCGACCTGAGCGTACTTGCGCGCCGCTGCTAGACCACGTGGGGCCAGTTCGGTGCTGTCGCAGGCGTGAATGATGTAGTGGGTAATGCCGGGGTGGTCGGGGTAAGCGCGGTCGAGAGGCTCCAGGATGTCGAGGGCCTGTTTTTGACGGGAATGAGATTTGTCGGTTGGCGGAGCGTTGGAGATCAGGGAGAGAGCGTAGAAGATCTGGGCCTCGAGGTCTGATTTGTTTTGCTCGGCGAGACCGCGCATGGCTTGTTCGTAGCGGGCGTTTCGGAGCGCGAATGCAGTGCCCGGCTCTTCAAGCAGAAGAGAAAACGCGTGGATGTAGGCTTTCTCGCGCGGGTCGTTTGAGCCGATCCGCTGCGCGGTTTCAATTTCGTGCTGAGCGCCGGCAAGTGTCGGAGCGGAGAAGGGTGGCTCCCACAATTGATGGAAGAAGGTCATGGCAATGGCCCAATGAGCCATGGCGCATTGGGGATCTCGTTCCGCGATTCGCTGGAAGGCGGAGTTTGCGGGCGCGTAGGCGAACGAATGCAGGAGAGCGATGCCGCGATTGAAGTCGGATTGGACGGCGGGATCGCAGGAGATGGGAAACGAGACTTTGCCAAGTTTTTCGGGGATGCCGTGGTCGTGGATTTCCTGTGCTGAGAGCGTGCAACAAGCGCAGGCGAGGAGAAGCGCGAGCTTGCAGAGATGCGTCACGGTGGACCTCCCGGGGCTACAAGGAGAGTTGTAGCAGAATCGGAGCACCGGTGTGGACATGCTCGTATCCCACCCTAAACAGTCCTGACGGACTGCGTAGAATGGGGCACCCGATCTGTTGGTGTAGGAGATCCCGGTCTCCAAATACGAGGGACCGGGGGCACCCACTCCTATTTATCTATCGAATCGAGCGGATGGGATTGCGCTGTTCGGCAAGGCGCCAGCTTGCGGGTTGCGTGGGCATGAGTGCCTTGGCGAGAAGGAAGAGCAGGTAGCAAGAGCACGAGATGGCGAGGTGAATCATGGAGCTACTCCAGCGGCGAAATGGCCCCGTCTTGCCGTGGGGATGCACCGGGTGTTGCACGGCGCCTGCCAAAGTCCGCTTGCGACGATTTACTTTCGCAGTTGACTGCTGGAAGTCAGGTTAGCGGAAGCGGGACGGGATGGGAGATCTGGTTGAGAAGTTGGAGTGACGAAGGTGACGTGACTGCATTTCGTCGCGATGACTGCGGGTCGTCACTTCACGGGCGAGGAAGAAAGACGGTGATCCGATCTGTGGTGGGCGGGGTGAGTGGCTGCAGCCAGGGTTGTTTGCTGACCACACCGGTGCAGGGGCCGAAGGTGCAGATGCGAATGGGACGACGCGCGCCCTGCTCGCGGAGAGCGTCGAAGACGATGGCGAGGATGGACCCGCCGAAGGGAGTGTAGAGATAGAAAACGGTGCCTGAGGAGAGATCGGTTTCACGCGCGTCCTCAACTCGGAAAGTGGCGTTGCGGAGGTTCAGACTGTCGGCACACTTTCTGGCGCTTGCGACCCAGGTGGGGTCGAGTTCGATGCCGATGGAGGTTGCGCCATTGCAGATCGATACGAGTAGCGGTACATGGCCGAGGCCGGAGCCGAGATCGATGAGCGTGTCGGTGCTGGTGATTGCCGCGGCGGTGATGAGGTGGAAGATGTGGCGCGCAGGAGTGGGTTGGTAAAAGACTGAGTCGGGATCGAGCGGGCGTGGTTCTTCTGTTGGAGGTTCGAATTGGAAGACCCCGGCGAGAAGGTCGTCGAGGTAGTCGTAGGCGAGGCCGAGCGGCGGGGTTACGAGGTCGCGCATGATCGCAACGAACTCGGCGGGACAGATTCCGGTTTGGATCTGGCAGCGGATTGATTCGAAGAGCAGGGTGTTTGCGGATTCCAGCTTCGCAATGAAATCACGAGCAGTGTTGACGAGATCCGGGCTGTAACTGGCTTGTCCTCGGCCGCTTGCGAACAAGATTTCCAACTGGTCAAGAATCTGCATACGGCGTGCGAAGTGCGTGGGATCGAGCAGAGAGCCGTCAAGCCCCCACTCCGTGAGCTTTGCTTCCATTTGGAGAAGTGGAGACGACATCTCTTAGCGATCTGAGAGCGGCTTGCCGATTTCCCAGTGGTGTCCGAAGGGGTCGACGACGCGGCCGATGCGCCAGCCATAAGACTCGTCGCGAACGGGGCAGATGGATGAGGCGCCGGCGGCGATGGCGCGATCGAATGTGGAGTCGGGATCATCGGTGATGAGGACCATACGCATTGTGGAGCCGCCGAGGGTTTCGGGGCTGAAATTTTGGTGGGCGGGCGATTCGTCGGCGAGCCAGAAGGTGCCCTGGCCCACTGAGAGCTGTGCGACGACGCTGCCGTCGGGTGCGTCGATGCGAGAGAGAATGGTGGCTCCCAGGGCGCGAGTGTAGAAGTCGATGGCCTCTGCGCCGCGGCGGACGTTGAGGAGGGTTGTGAGGGTGGTGGTTGCGATTTTGGATTGGGGTGATGTCATACCTTGACTCCGTGAATGGTCCGGCTTCTTCGTCTCCCACCCTTGCCGCAAAAAAGCGCGGCAAGAATGGGGCACCCGATTACGTGAGTTGTCGAGCTCTGTCGTTTTCCCACCCAATCGGCGACAGCGGCCGAATGGGTGGGGCATTGAACTAACTCGTTTCCCATGTCTCCAAAACCGGGAGACATGGGGCCCCTGCCGTTGTTTATCGAAACTGAGGATCAGTAAGCCTGCAATTGATCGAGAGGCAGGCGGACGCGGAAGCAGGTGGAGCCTGGGTCAGAGCGAACGCTCAGGTGGCCACGATGCTTGCGCACGATGCGCATGGCATTGTCGAGGCCGAGGCCGAGGCCTTGACCGGGAGCCTTGGTGGTGAAGAAGGGCTCGAAGATCCGGTCCTGCAGTTCAGGAGGAATGCCGGGGCCCGTGTCCCAGATCTCGACAAGCATCATTTCGCCTTCGAGGCGGCAGGTGAGTTTGAGCTTGCCACCCTGGGTGGTTTCGCCAAGGGCGTCGAGCGCGTTCTCAATGAGGGCGGTCCACACCTGGTTGAGTTCGCTGCCGTAGGCGCTGATGCGGGGCAGGTCGGGATCGTAGTTGCGCTCGATCTCAACGTTCCGCATCCGCGACTGAAGCATCTGGATGGTGGCATCCAGTCCTGCCGGAACGTCGACTTCGAGGATCGGAGCCCGATCCATATAGGAGTAGGCCTTGACGGCGCTGATGAGGTCGAAGATGCGGGCGGTGGAGTTGAGGAGCGTGTCCACGGAGCGCGAAGACCTCAAGTAACGCGCGAAGAACTGCAAGGAAATGCATGCCTCGCTTGGGCCCATGAGGCTACGGAGTTCTTCGAGGTCGGCCACGGTGGTGCGCTGTTCGGCAAGCTGGGCGGCGACCTCCCAGGCAGTGTCGCAGGGAAGTTTGGTAAGCCAGTTGCGAAGGTCCTCTTCGAGCTGGATCTGTTCGACGGCGTCACGGGTGTCGTGACGGCTGGAGCGGCCGAGGATCTTTTGCTCCCAGACTTCGACACCACGGATCTGTTCTTCAGAAAGGCAGAGGTTCACGAGCCTGAAGCGATTCTCACGGTTCGCACGCAGTTCCATGACGAGGCTGGCTGCGGCTCGCTGGGCTGCGGAGGCCGGGTTGTTGAGCTCGTGGGCGAGATTGCCGGCGAGCTTTCCGAGGGCGCCTAGTTTTTCGGCCTGCTGCTCGATGCGAGTGACTTCGCGAACGCGATCGAGGAGTGTGGAGACGACACGCTGGGCCATCGATGGGATGGCAGCGAGCATGGCGGGAAACTGGTCCTTGTGGACGAGGAGAGCCCAGACGGGGCTGATAGCGAATCCCTGGCCGCCGGAGGCCTTCATGCGCGAGAACGGAAGCAGACCGGTCATCTGTCCGGTGCGGCCGATAAATAGCTCCATGGGGCCGCCGCGCTGACGGCGAACGTGAATCTCTCCTTTGAGGATGAGGATCATGCGGTCGGCAGGCTGTCCCTCTTCGAAGAGAATGTCGCCGGGTTGAGCCACGACTTCTTCGCCGTGCTGCGCCAGCCAGAGGCGATCTTCGAACGGCAGGCCCTGGAGCGGAGTAATGCGCTCAAGCGCGGCCGCGATGTTCTCAGCGGGCGTTGGACAGGCAGGCGTGGACAACGTAGGGGAGAACATCCAGAGCCTCCAGCTAGAGTCAAGTTCAGGATAGCTTACGAGTGGCATGGGAGCTGTTAACAACTGTTGTGAACCGGTTGTATTTGCGGTTGAACTGCAGAGAAGCGGCAGCCGGTTGTGACAGAGGCAGGAGAGCCGATGCTATGATGGGCGCTTTGAATGACAACAGAGGGGAAATGACTGATGCGACGTGCGATGTTGTTCGTCTTGTGTGCGCTGTGGACTGGCCTGCTGAGCGGGGCACAGGGGCCAGCAGGAAACTATGACGGGACGGCGAAGGTGTTCCGGCTGGATGGCGGGAACGTCACGTACGCGTTTGGGGTGAACTCGCGTGGCGAGCTGCAGCAGCTGTATTGGGGCGGTCGGCTGGCGACAACCGATCGCATTCCGGGGGCGGTCCCGAAGCGGGAGGCGGCATCGTTTGATTCGTCGTATACGACGACACCACAGGAGTATGCGGGATGGGGCGCAGGGCTGTTTGTCGAGCCGGCGCTGAAGGTGAGTTTCGCCGATGGGAATCGCGACCTGGTGCTGCACTACGACCACCATGAGAACGCAACGGATGGTTTCAATGTTGTTCTTAAAGATATAAAACGAAAGGTATTTGTGACGCTGCACTACGCGATTGATCCGGGGTCGGGAATCCTTTCGCGGTCGGCGACGATCGAGAACAAGGAGCAGGAGCCGATCTCGATTGAACAGGCGGCAGCGGCGGCGTGGTCGGTGCCGGCGGGGCATTACACGCTGGATTACCTGACCGGGCGCTGGGCAGGCGAGTGGGCGCTGACACAGGAGACGCTGAAGCCGGGAGAGCGGGTGATTGAGAGCCGGCGAGGAACGACGGGGCACCAGGCGAATCCGTGGTTCGCCATTCAGGCGGGAGATGCGCCGGACGAGAATGCGGGCGAGGTGTGGTTCGGAGCGTTGGCGTGGAGTGGGTCGTGGCGGATCACAGTGGAGCAGGATCAGCTCGATGCGATTCGCGTGACGGGCGGGTTCAATCCATTTGATTTCGGATATGTGCTGAAGCCGGGAGAGAAGCTGGAGACGCCGGTGTTCTACGGCGGATATAGCGCGCACGGAATGGGCGGAGCTTCGCGGCTGCTGCACCACTACGAGATTGCGCATGTGCTGCCGCGAAGACTCGGCGATGGAGACGATGCGGCGCCGAAGCCGCGGCCGGTGATCTACAACTCATGGGAAGCGACCGAGATGAACGTAAGCGAGGAGGGCCAGATCGCACTTGCGGAGAAGGCCGCGGCGCTGGGCGTCGATCGCTTTGTGATGGATGACGGGTGGTTTGGGCAGCGGAAGACGGATCATGCAGGGCTGGGCGACTGGTATGTGAATCCGCAGAAATTTCCGCATGGGTTGAAACCGCTGATCGACAAGGTGCACGCGCTGAAGATGGATTTCGGATTGTGGGTTGAGCCGGAGATGGTGAATCCCGATTCGGATTTGTATCGTGCGCATCCGGATTGGGTGCTGAATTTCCCGGGAAGGCCCAGGTCGGAGTCGCGAAATCAGCTGGTGCTGAACCTGGCGCGTCAAGATGTCCGGGACTATGTTCTCGGGTTTCTCGACAAGCTGCTGAACGAGAATGACATTGCGTTTCTCAAGTGGGACTACAACCGTAACTGGAGCGAGCCCGGTTGGGATCAGCTTCCGCCGGCGGAACAGAAGAAAGTGTATGTCGCGTTCATTCAGAATCTGTATTGGGTGCTCGGAGAACTGAAGAAGAAGCATCCGAAGGTGGAGATTGAGTCCTGTTCGGGCGGCGGCGGGCGTGTGGATCTGGGAATTTTGCAGTATACGGATGAGGTGTGGCCTTCAGACAATACCGATCCGTTTGATCGTCTGACGCAGCAGGATGGGTTTACCTACGCGTATACGCCACAGATCATGATGGCCTGGGTGACTGACTCTCCGCACTGGGGAAACAAGCGCTCGACCTCGCTGGCATACCGGATGTTGAGCTCGATGCAGGGATCGCTGGGCATCGGCGCGAACATCACCAAGTTCAGTGATCAGGAGATGGCGACAACGAAGCGGCTGATTGCCGCGTATCACGAGGTGCAGAAGACGATTGTCCAGGGAGATCTGTATCGCTTGATTTCGCCGCGCAATGGAAGCGAGTTTTCGGCCACACAGACGGTGAACAAGGATAAGAGCCAGTCGGTGGTGTTCGCGTTCATCCACTCGACGCAGGAGGGAAGAGGGTTTCCGATCCTGAAACTGAAGGGACTCGATCCGAAGGCGGATTACACGTTGACGCCGATTGAGGGAGCGCTGCAGAAAGGAAGTCCGACGACGGCAAGCGGCGCGTGGTGGATGAATCACGGGCTGGTGACGGGCGAGGATTTCAGGGGAGATTTTCAGGCGGCGGCTTTCAGGCTGGACAGGAAGTAGCGTCGATTCGATTCCCAGGTCTCAAAGGCGAGACCTGGGGCACCCGGCTCTGCAGAGGACCGTAACGCGAGGCCCTAATGCTCTGACGAGAGCCGCGGGAATCGCGCAATCATCCACGATTCGTAAGTGCTGGTGTTCTACTTATCTTGATATCTGAGCAATCCGAACTTTTGCATTTGGAAGTCACCGCCAGCGCGATCTTAGTAGCTCTGGCTGCACCGTAGAAATCGGGGAACATCGTCGCAGCTGTGATCCCGTGTCTGCTGCACAAATCAATGATCTTGTAAGACTCCGTTTGTGGCAGTGTGATCTTGGTCAGCCTCTGCTTGCTTGTACTGTCACAAGCATCTTTATGTGCTCATTGACGAGGTGGGTGCCCTCGAATCCCTCGCCAACTGTGTAGCGCTGCCGCAACAGTGTGAAAACACCCTGTTGAGCGGCGATATTCTGATTGCTCGAACCGGGCACACGGATAATTTCGACGTCCCTAGCCAAGGATTGAGTGTCGAGCGCCCAGATCGCAATTCGCGCGTCACTTGAGATCTCATCCTTCAGTACGAGTTCCGAAGCAGCGAAGAATGCAGCAATATACGGACTTCCCGTCCAATCCAGAAGACGTGTAGGTAGCCCGTGGTGTTGCGCTACCGACAGCAGGTCGTAGTACTCCTCTGGGGGCCATGGCGACTTACGTGTGACTATGATGTCGCTGAGAATGGAGTGTGGGTCATCAAGATACTCATGCTTAAATTTCGCTGTGATGCCGGGTACTTGTAAGCCGCAGGAGTCGCAGTGGTCGGCGAACGTCTTTAGTGCCCCAATCTCTGCGATGATCTGGTAGTCCGCTCTGTCGGTGTCAGATTTTGTGAGTGGCTGGGAGTAGATGGGATGATTGTTTCCTCGAAAAATGGACGGTTCTAGATGCCAAGTTGAATCAGACTGGCCGCGAAAGTACAACCTCTCACCGGACCACAGGATATAGCGATGCGGTGAGAGAAATTCCCAAAACTCAAGCGCGCTCTCGGCACGGAATTCCGGAATCACATCGCTGGTCTTGATCATAGAGTCTTGCATCCTGATGGTCCAAACTTCATTCTCTACCAGGTAATAGCACTACTTCTTGCTCTTAACCGCGTAACCTTGCCAGACGTACTCGAGGGCTTCGGGCAGGGTTTGCATTCTGACTGCGCGATCGACGTGAAATGCATTCTGCGCGAAGACGAACTGGTAGTGGTACTTCTTCGCGGCGAGCACGCGGGCCATGCGCTCGTTGGCTTCGACCCAGTCGTGCATATTGTCGCGCATGACGTTGGGGTTGAAGAGATCCTTGTCGCCGACCTCCATCCAGATGCGAATCGGTTTGCGCGGGGACTGCGGGATCAAATGTTCGTGGAATTCCCATGCGCCGTGCGGGGTCTTCGGATCGAATGGCCATTGCTGATTGACCCATGTCCCGGAGTAGGCGAGGACGCGGTGATAGAGCTCAGGGTGATACCACGCCATGATGAGCGCACAGGCTGCGCCGGAGCTTCCGCCGGTGGCGGCCCGGCCGTCGGGATCGTGCGTGAGCTTGACGTGAGCTTTGGATTCGACGAGCGGGAGGACTTCGTTCTCGACCCACTCGGCGTATTTGCCTGACATGGTGTCGTATTCGAGGCCGCGCTCGCTGCCCTGGGCGTCGCCGGTGCCGTTGGCGATGGAGATGGCGATCATGACCGGGAGTTTGCGCTCGGGGATCATGGTGTCGAGCGCCGTGAAGAGCATGCGATCGGGGCCGTCGGCGCCGACGATGAATGGGGCTTCGGTTCCGGGAACGTATTCCTTCGGAACATAGACGGCGACCTTGCGTGTGTACGGCGCGGGATGGCTGGTAGTGATGATCAGCTTTGCTGGATCGGTGGGATCCGGAGTGCCGAAGGTGCCTTTGTCGCGCGCGATGCCGGGGTAGTATTTGCTGTCGGCAGAGTTCATGGTGAACTCAATGACTTCACCGTGCGTGAGGTCTGTCGCGGTCATTTCAGCAGCGGCGGGGTGAGTGGGGCCAATGATGAAATTGCCGTCGGCGCTGGCGGGAGGAATTGTGCCGTCGGGGAGCTGTTTGGCATGAACGTAGCCGGCGCTGTGGGGATCGCGAGTGGGAGGCGTGGGACGGGCCTGCGGCTGCGCGGCCGGTGTGGGGGTCGTCTGCGCCGTCGCCAGGTTTGCAGCGGCGAGGGTTAGCGCGAGCGATCCGGATGTCAAGGCAATCCGTAGAGTCATCTGGTGTTCACCTGATTTGAGGAAATCATTTGGACCATGGTGGAGCGATACCATTCATACGGGAGTAGGCGATGAGCTGGCCCATGTGTTCGTTGGCGTGGACGATGATGCGCAGATACATGCCATCTACCGTGGCGTCGCGTCCTTCGACTTTGACTTTGCGAGCCATGTCCTTGGGGTCCGCGGCGAGATGCGCCTGCTTGACGGCTTCGAGCGAGCGTTTGAGCCAGGCGATGACCTCAGGTTTAGAGGTAACGGTCTTCTCTGATTCTTGTTTGAGGTCGGGCGGCATCTTGGGTCCGGTGGCGCTGAGGAGCCAGAAGTTGGCGAGGACGATGTGCATGTAAACCTCGCTGGTGGAGCGGACACCGAGTGCGGGCCGCCACGCAAACTTGTCGGCGGGTGTGGCTTCAGCCAGCGCGATGAGCTGGTTGGAGACGTGACGCCACTCGGGGTCGTAGCCCTGCCAGAGGCCGTCAAGCGGGTCCTGGGCGGCCAGTTTGGGGAGATTTGCAAGACACAACAAGACTGACAGTATGAATAGCTTTTTCATGGCGGGACCTCGGATCAGAAAATGGATCGGAACAAGCTTATGCTGCGAGGCTGGCCTGGAGAAGGGAATAGTGATGGGGATCCGCGGCTGAAATTAGCCTGGTTGAGATTCTGTCACGGGCTGCTGTCGGGAGAGGCGGGTGCGTTCCCAGCTGAAAAAGATGAGATGGATCGCGAGCGATATGAGACCGCCGATCAAAGTGTTGAGAAGGCGGTGGTGAATGACGAAGGGCTCGGGCAGGCCCGCGAGAGCGAGAAGAGAGACAACGTATGCAGTGAGAGGAACGACGAAGATGGCGTAGTTGACCCACAGGAGAGAGTAGGCGCACCAGGCGAAGAGCAGAACGAGGGTTGACAGTGTGAGTGGGCCAGGGCGGAGAAGGCTGGCAGCGATGGTGGCGAGCACTGTGCCCAGAATCGTGCCCGTCATCCGGGCAAACCCGCGGGTGATGGACTGGCGCATGTCTGCACGGAGAACGATGGCCGCAGTCATGGGGATCCAGTAGCCATTCGGGACATTGAAGGCGCGGTAGAGTCCGGCGGCGACGCTGAGAGTGATGGCGGCACGAATGGCATAGAGAAAGAGACAGGACTGGGGCTCGAGGATATCAGAGATGTGGTTTTCAGCGCAGGCGCCTGCAGGCGTAGCACCGGCCATCACAGGCGTGCGGCGACGTTCGGCCCACCAGAAGGACCGAACGCAGAGAAGTTGAAGGAGACCACCGACCAGGACGAAGGCACCGCGTGTCAGGGCATGAAGACCGGGAGCAGGGTAGGCAGTGGAGATGATCATCCAGATAACGGATTGGAGTGCGATCCATTGCTGGCCCGGTCCGAGAGCAGATATGGCGACGTATAGAAATCCCCAGAGGGCTGTCGCGGCAATGGTTGTGGAAAGCGACTGGCCGGCGAGGGCGCCGATCCAACTGGAGACGCACATTCCTACTGTGGCGAAGAGCATCGGTGCGGTGCGGGATCCGCCGAGTTCCTGGTAGGAGCCGAAACCCACGCTGACAGCGCCGCTGGCGGCCATGATGCCCCACTCGGCGTGCCCGGTGAACGAGCCGACCAGAAGGGCAAGAGTGATGGCGGGCATGCAGCGCAGCGCGGCGCGCGGGTGGAATTTGTTCCAATCGGGGCGCAGAACTTCGCGCAGGGTTTCGGTCAGCACAGGTGATTCGATACTCAGGAATGGTCTGGGGTTGGTGACGACCATCGACGAACATTGGATTACAGGCGCTTTTAGAATGCGGAGAAGAACAGATAAACTTCAGGCTGGCCACGCATGATCCTGGATCTTCTGAAGCGGTTTGAGCCTGATGGGGACGCGCTGTTGCGGGCCATCTCGGCGCATGTGACGGATGAAATGCTGGAGTGCATTTCGCAGGCAGATTACGGATGCGACGCAGACGCTCATCTTTCTGCGTTGCGAGTGCTCCGGGACACGGGAGCGCTGCCGGAGAATCCGGGATGGGTTCCGATGGAGGTTCTGGAACTGATTCGGTGGTCGGAGCCGGAGAATCCGGAGTGGAAGCCGGGGAGGACAGGCGAATTCGGGCACTGGATGCGGGCGTTTTCGTGTGCTGCGATTCTGAGAGCGGAACATGAGCCATGGAGCTACAAATACAACGACGGCTCCACGTGTTCAACGACGATTCAGTTGGTTCTGAGCCTGGATTCACTTCCGTTCGACTTACATCGCGAGGCGGCGAGGAATTTCGCGTGGCTTCTTCTCAGAGCAGATCCAGAAGGGGATGACAAGTGGAAGGACGAGTCAGCGCGGGAGTATGGCGTGGCCTTTCTCTGGTTCGCGCTGCACCTGGTGCCTGTGGTTAAAGATGAGGAACTAATCGCGCTGGCGCAGTGGGTGGTGCAACGAGCCGACGAAGTGAATTGGGATCCGAGGCTGAAGGAATCTCCAGGCCTAAAGGCAATGGTGATTGGGTGTCAGAAGCGGTCGGGGTGGGAGATGTTTGGAGTAAAGATGGCAGAGTTGGATTTGAGCGGTCGGTCAGCGGAATTGCAGACTTGGGTGCGATTGATTGCGGAGCAGTTGGTGGAGTAAGAAAGGAAAAGGCCCTGCGGATTCGATGTGAATCGCAGGGCCCTGTTTGCAGTTCCGTTAGCGGTTTTTCGCGACTTCCTCGACGGTGACAGGGTCGAGGAAGGGCATGCTGGCGCGGAGCTGTTTGCCGACGATCTCGATGGGGTGCTTGGCTTCGGCTTCGCGGAAGGCAAGAAACTCCTTACGGCCCGAGTTCTGATCGGCGAGGAAGCGCTTGGCGAATGCGCCGTTCTGGATCTCAGCGAGGATCTGCTTCATGGCCTTGCGGCTTTCGTCGTTGATGACGCGAGGGCCGCTGACGTAATCGCCCCACTCTGCCGTGTCGGAGATGGAGTAGCGCATGTAGGCCAGGCCGCCGCGATAGATGAGGTCCACAATGAGCTTGAGCTCGTGGAGGACTTCGAAGTAGGCGCTTTCTGGCTGATAACCGGCCTCAACGAGGGTTTCGTAGCCCGCCTTGATCAGGGCGCTGACACCGCCGCAGAGAACAGCCTGCTCACCGAACAGATCGGTCTCGGTTTCTTCCTTATAGGTTGTTTCGAGGACGCCTGCACGGGTGCAGCCGATGCCCTTGAGGTAACTGAGGGTCAGATCGTGCGCTTTGCCGGTTGCATCCTGATGAATGGCGATGAGCCCGGGGACGCCGCCGCCTTCAGTGAAGACTTCGCGCACACGATGACCGGGGGCTTTGGGTGCAGCCATGCCTACGTCGATGCCTGCTGCAGGTGTGATGGTCTTGAAGTGAATGTTGAATCCATGGGCGAAGAGAAGCAGCGTGCCGGGCTTGATGTTGGGCGCGATCTCATCGGCATAAAGCTTCGCCGCTGTTTGATCGGGAACGAGGACCATGACGACATCGGCCCACTTGACGGCGTTCGGAACGGTGTCGACTTCGAGGCCGGCTTTCTGAGCTTTAACGATGGATTTGGAATTGGCGGCGAGTCCGACCTTTACCTGTACGCCTGAGTCCTTGAGGTTGAGCGAGTGCGCATGACCCTGCGAGCCGTAGCCGATGATGGCGACCTTCTTTGCCTGTATCAGGGAAAGGTCGGCGTCGTGATCGTAATAAGTCTTAGCCATGATGTCTTTTCTTTTCCTTTGCGTTCGTTGGTGACGAGGAAGACACGCGTTGGATTATGCCTTCACGAAAGTGGTGAGGCTCCGGCGAGAGCGCTCGCGAAGCTGGCATTCGCGGAGCTGGTCAGCGAGAGCCGGGAGATTAGGAATTCCGTAGATGGCAAAGTTTCCGAGTTCAGCGTCGGAGGAGAACAAGTGAAGAGAGGCATGGCCGAGAAGGCGTGCCCCGAATGGCTGACGGAGTTCGAAGTGATCGATGCGGAAAAGTTCGAGGGACTCCTGCACCTTGGAGAGAAGACCTCGTTCGTACTTGATACGCTGCGTGGTGATGATGTAGTGAGTGCCGCGGCTGCGCATGTACAAGCGCAGGAACATTACGCTGAGGATGAAGAGACCGGCCAGCACCGCGTAGAGGATGTAATCCGGCAGGTTCTGCCACTCGAGAACGAAGACAGCAACGGCAGTGAGAACTACGATCCCCAGAAAAGGGACGAACTGGCCGATGCTGTAGATCAATGCAGGGTGCCCGTTGAACAGGGTTTTCTCGGTTTCGAGGTCTTTGGTGGCAGCGTAGGCGGCGAGGTCGGTGTTGCAGAAGCGGCACTTGAGCGCTACGGCTTTGATGGTCTCGCCGCAGATGGGGCACGGTTTTGTATCTTCGTCCATGGAGCGCTCCTTTCCGCGTCAGGATACAGCAAGTAGTTCAGGCAAGGTGCGGTTCATCGTTCCCCAGGTCTCCAACGGCGGGAGACCCTTCGATTTCGCTCAGGGCAGGCTAGGAGCACCCAGATTCCTGGTCAGCCAGATCGGGGACAGAGGCTCACGCCGGTTCAATGTCTACGGTCGCGTCGGAGGTCTCTTCCGGTTCGTCTTCTGGCAACGGCTTTTCGTCAGGACCCTTGCCCATAGCCCTGAGGACGCTCGAGGTGTGGTGTCCGCGGCGCATGGTCATCTTGCCGCTTCGGCAGACTTCGAGGATGCGGCCTTCGTCTTCACGCAGTATTTCAATGAGGCCTTCGATCTTGCTCTCGACGCCGGTCATCTCGATCATCAGCGACTCCGAGGTGAGATCGACGATGCGCGCTCGGAAGACCTCGACCAGATCGAAGATCTGGGCGCGATTGCGGGGATTGGCCGCGACCTTGATGAGGGCCAGTTCGCGCGTGACGTTGGGCGCCTTGGCGATGTCATCGACATCGACGATGTTTTCGAGCTTGTAGAGGCTGGCGCGGATGCGGTCGCCAGCTTCGGAGGACGCTTCGCAAACGAGCGTAAGGCGCGAGAGGCCGGCCCGTTCACTGCGTCCGACGGTGAGCGAGCTGATGTTGATGTTCAGGCGGCGGAACAGCGATGCGACGCGCGTTAGCACGCCGGGAATGTCTTCAACGTAGGCGACGAAAGTGTGCGTCATGTAGCCTTCCAAGGGGTCAGTGTTCAGGTGTCAGGGATCAAGAGACACCGATTAGAAGATAAGGATCAACGTGGATTCCAGCGACGATCGACTGATCCCTGATCACTGACCACTGATCCCTCTCTTACTTATCGTCCGGCGACTCAACAATTGGGTTCTTGCCGGGACGGCGGATCATCTCGTGCAGGGCACTGCCTGCGGGAATCATTGGGTAAACAGAGTCTTCCTTTTCAACCATGAAGTTAAGCAGGAAAGGGCCGTCGGCGTTGCGTGCTTCGTTGACGGCATCGGCGAGTTCGGAGCGCCTGGTTACGGCGCGGCCTCGGATTCCGTGGGCGTCGGCGAGTTTTACAAAGTCGGGGCTGACGAGCGGCGTGGCTTCGTAGTTGCTGTCGTAAAAGAACTGCTGCCACTGGCGGACCATCCCGAGATAGCCATTGTTGATGATGGCGATGTTGATCTTGATCTTCTCCTGAACGATGGTGGAGAGCTCGGCGGCGGTCATCTGGAATCCGCCGTCGCCAGCCACCACCCAGACTTCCTTATCGGGGCAGGCCATCTTGGCGCCGATGGCGGAGGGCAGAGCGAAGCCCATTGTTCCGAGGCCGCCGGAGGTAACAAGGGAACGCGGCTTTTCGTGGTGGAAATACTGCGCCTCCCACATCTGGTGCTGACCCACATCGGTGGCCACGATCGCTTCGCCGCCGGTGATGCGCCAGAGGTCGTGCATCACGTGCGCGGCATAGAGGTGGCCGGAATCTGGCAGGTTCTTGATGTCGCGCACAGAGACGTCGCCCTTGCTGGCCTCAATGGTCTTGATCCATGCGGAGCCGTCGCGGCCGGAAATGCGCGGAAGAAGCTCTTCGAGAACGGCGCGGAGATCGCCGACGAGGGCTACATCGACCTTCACATTTTTGTTGATTTCAGCAGGATCGATCTCGATGTGGATCTTCTTGGCCTTGGTTGCGTAGGTAGAAAGCGATCCGGTTACGCGATCATCGAATCGCATGCCGCAGGCGATGAGGAGGTCGGCGTCCTGGATAGCATGGTTGACCCACGACTCACCATGCATGCCCATCATGCCGAGGTTGAGAGGGTGCGAGGCAGGGAAGCCGCCGAGTCCGAGAAGCGTGAGCGCGACGGGGATCTGAGCGCGCTCGGCAAGGGTGCGGACCTGTTCCATGGCTTGCGATTCCATGATGCCGTGCCCGGCGAGGATGATGGGCTTCTTGGCATTGCGAATGAGCTCGGCTGCCTGAGTGAGGCCGGCGTCTTCGACCTTGAGCATGGGATGGGGACGATAAGGGCGTGGCTTGGCGGCTTCGAAGTCGAAGATGGCAGTGCCTTGCTGCGCGTCCTTGGTGATGTCGACGAGGACGGGGCCGGGGCGGCCGCTCTGCGCAATTTGAAATGCATAGCGGATGGCGTGCGCAATGTCTTCAGTCTTGCTGATGAGGAAATTGTGCTTGGTGATGGGCAGGGTTATGCCGGTGATGTCGACTTCCTGGAAGGCGTCGCTGCCGAGGAGTTTGCTGGAGACGTTGCCGGTGATGCAGACGACCGGAATGGAGTCGAGCATGGCGGTGGCGATGCCGGTGACGAGATTGGTAGCGCCGGGACCGCTGGTGGCCATGCAGACGCCGACCTTGCCGGATGCGCGCGCGAATCCGTCGGCCATGTGAGCGGCGCCCTGCTCGTGGCGCACGAGGACGTGATGAATGGGAAACTTGCGCAGCGCATCGTACACGGGCAGGATGGCTCCGCCCGGATAGCCGAAGACAGTGGACACGCCTTCACCGACCAGCGTCGCCCAGACGATTTCCGCGCCCGTAAGGCGGGTGGGCGTGGTGAGGTGGCTCTCGGTGGATTCCGTGCTTCGCTTGCTTCCCATGGTCTGCTCCTTGTGGCTTTTAATTTGTAACCGTTGATTTAGGTCGTTGCGCCGTGCGAGGCGCTGGTAACGCGGTCAACGTATTTGCGGAATACGCCTTGCGGCCAGCGGAGTGCGGGCGGCTTGAAGTTCTTGAGGCGCGCGGACATTTCTTCCGCGCTGATTTCGACGTTGAGGGTGCGGTTCTTAATGTCGAAGGCGATGATGTCGCCCTCGCGAACGGCTGCAATGGGTCCCCCGACGAAAGCCTCAGGCGCGACGTGCCCTGCGGTGAATCCGCGAGTGGCGCCGCTGAAACGGCCGTCGGTAAGCAGCGCGACGGTATGGCTGAGGTCGGGGTGTCCACTCACTGCCGCGGTGACCTGAAGCATCTCGCGCATGCCGGGGCCGCCCTTGGGACCTTCATAGCGAATGACGAGGACATCACCGGGTTTGATTTTGTTGCCCTGAACGGCGGCGAAGCAGTCTTCTTCGCAGTCGAAGACGCGGGCGGGGCCGCGATGTTCGTAGCGATCGGCGGCGGCGATCTTCATAACGCAGCCTTCGGGTGCGAGATTGCCTTTCAGAATGACGAGGCCGCCCGTGGATTTGATGGGCTGTTCGAAGGTCTTGATGACCACCTGGCCTGGAGTTTCCTTCGCGAGCGCGGCTTCTTCAGCGAGGGTGCGGCCGCTGATGGTGAGCGTGGAGCCGTCGGCGTGGCCCGCATCGATAAGGCGCTTGGCGAGAAGGCGCGATCCGCCTGCTGCCTGAAAGTGCGAGGCCATGTACTTGCCGGCGGGAACGAGGTCGCAGATGAAGGGCGTCTTCTTTGAGATGGCATCGAAGTCGTCGACGGAGAGGTCCACACCGATCTCGCGTGCGATTGCGATCAGATGCAGCACGGCATTCGTGGATCCGCCACTGGCAGCGACGCTGGCGATGGTGTTCTCCAGAGATTTGCGGGTAATGATCTGCGAAGGGCGACGATTGGCGTGGACAGCGTCCATGACCATGCGGCCGGCTTCGCGAGAGGCTGCGAACTTGTCCTTGTCTGTAGCGGGAACGCCGGAGAGATGCATGGGCGAGATGCCGAGGATTTCTCCGCTCATGGCCATAGTGTTGGCGGTGAACTGGCCTCCGCAGGCGCCGGCGCCGGGGCAGGCATTCGCTTCGAGGGCCTCGAGACCGGCGTCGTCGATTTTGCCTGCGGCATGCGCGCCGATGCCTTCGAAGACGTTCTGGATCGTGATGTCGATACCGTTCACCTTGCCGGGGGCGATGGAGCCGCCATAGAGCATCATGCCCGGGATGTCGAGCCGGCATAGGGCCATGATGATGCCGGGCATGTTCTTGTCGCAGCCGCCGATGCCGATGAGGCCGTCGAAGAGATTGCCGCGGGCGACGAGCTCGATGGAGTCGGCGATGACTTCGCGCGAGACCAGCGAGGCCTTCATGCCCTGCGTGCCCATGGTGATGCCGTCGGAGATGGTGACGGTGTTGAATTCCATTGGCGTGCCGCCGGCTTCGCGAATACCTTCTTTTACGGCTTCTGCGATCTCGCGGAGGTGGACGTTGCAGGTGCCGATTTCGGTCCACGTGTTGGCGATGCCGATGATGGGCTTGTGAAGATCGTCTTTGGAAAATCCGGACCCGCGTAAGTAGGAGCGCGCAGCTGCGCGGCTCGGGCCCTCAGTCAACGGAATGCTTTGGCGTTTGCCTGGTACGGTCATTTGCTCGCTTTGCTCGCAAGCTTTCAGCTATCAGCTGTCAGCTTTCAGTTTGTGCTTGGATCGTTGTCATATCCCAGGTCTCAAAATCGAGACCTGGGGCACCCAATTTACTTTGCCCTAAGCCAGGTTGCATGGTCGTGCTGTGATTCGTACCTGTCGAGTTCTGCGGCGTGGCGGAGGGTGAGGCCGATGTCGTCGAGGCCTTCAAGGAGACAGTATTTGCGGAACGGATCGACTTCAAAGGTCGCCTTGAATCCGCGGTCGTCGGTCACGGTTTGGTCTTCGAGAGAGACGGTGAGTTTGTAGCCGGGGATTGTTTGTGCGTTGCGAAGCAGCGTGTCTACTTCACTCTCCGAGAGCCGTGCGAGGACGATGCCATTCTTGCCGGCGTTCGAAAAAAAGATGTCGGCGAAGGTGGGCGCGATGACGACGCGGAAGCCGAAGTCGCTGAGCGCCCAGGCGGCGTGTTCGCGGCTGGAGCCGCAGCCGAAGTTTTTGCCCGCGACGAGGATTTTCGCATCCTTGTAACGAGGGTCGTTGAGGACGAACTCGGGAACCGGCTTGCCCTCGGGCGTCTGACGCCAATCGAAGAAGAGGAAGTCGCCGTAGCCGGTGCGTTCGATGCGCTTGAGGAATTGCTTGGGAATGATCTGGTCCGTGTCGACGTTGGTGCGGTCGAGAGGGGCAACGATTGATGTCAGAGTCTTGAAGGGTTCCATGGCTACGCCTTTACCTCCTCGCGAACTTCCCAATTTCTTATGTCTACGAAATGGCCGGCAATGGCGGCGGCTGCGGCCATTTCAGGAGAGACAAGATGAGTGCGTCCGCCGCGTCCCTGACGGCCTTCGAAGTTGCGATTGCTGGTGGATGCGCAGCGTTCACCCGGCGAAAGGATGTCAGGGTTCATACCGAGACACATCGAACATCCCGGTTCGCGCCAGTCGAAGCCTGCTTCCTTGAAGATCTGATCGAGGCCTTCTCTCTCTGCCTGGGCTTTCACCTGCTGAGAGCCAGGAACCACCATCGCGTGCACGTGCGTGGAGACCTTGTGGCCCGCGGCGATTTTTGCTGCGGCGCGAAGGTCTTCAATGCGGCCATTCGTGCAGGAGCCGATGAAAACGCGATCGACGGCGATCTTATCGAGCGGAGTGCCGGGCTTGAGCGCCATATATTCGAGGGCGCGCTCGAAAGATTTGCGATCGAGTTCGTTCGCGGCGGCTGCGGGATCGGGTACGGATGAAGTGACCGGAGCGACCATGCCGGGGCTTGTTCCCCAGCTGACATAAGGAACCAAGGTTGCGGCGTCGATCGTGAGTTCGCGATCGAACTTTGCGCCGGGATCGGTGGGGAGCTTGGACCACTCTTCGACTGCTTTGTCCCACGCTGCACCCTGCGGCGAGAAGCGGCGGCCCTTGAGGTAGGCGAAGGTGGTCTCGTCGGGCGCGATCAATCCGGCGCGGGCTCCGGCTTCGATGCTCATGTTGCAGACGGTCATGCGGCCTTCCATCGAGAGGGAGCGAATCGCGGAGCCGGCGTATTCGATGACGCACCCGGTTGCACCGTCGGTGCCGATTTTGCCGATGATGGCGAGGATGATGTCCTTGGCGGTGACGCCCTGCGGCAGCTTGCCTTCGACGGAGATGCGGAAGGTCTGCGGCTTCGATTGGGGCAGAGTTTGAGTGGCAAGGACATGCTCGACTTCGCTGGTGCCGATGCCGAAGGCGAGAGCGCCGAATGCGCCGTGGGTTGAGGTATGCGAGTCGCCGCAGACGATGGTCATGCCTGGCTTGGTGATGCCGAGTTCGGGACCGATGACGTGTACGATGCCTTGCTCGCGGCTGTTGACGTCGTAGAGTTCGACGCCGAAGTCGGCGCAATTCTGCCGCAGTGTGGAAATCTGTTTTGCGGCGATCTGGTCGACGATGTTGAGGCGGCCTTCGATCGTTGTCGGTACATTATGGTCGACGGTTGCAATGGTGCGATCGGGGCGACGCACTTTGCGGCCGGCGAGGCGAAGGCCTTCGAATGCCTGCGGAGAAGTGACCTCGTGGACCAGTTGGAGATCGATGTAGAGCAGGGTCGGTTCGCCCTTAGGTTCCACGACGACGTGCTGCTCCCAGACCTTTTCGAATAACGTTTTCGGAGTGATGCTCATCAGTACCTCTGCACAAGCTAGTAGCCTGCAGCTCAAGTTTTGGTTAACGCCTGCATCAACGTATCTGAATCAGCTTTGCCGCAGCACGGGAAACTCGAGCTACGCTCTACGAGCTAACTGCTACAAGCTGTTTCACCGTTTCTCTGACCTTCGCGCCCATGTCCTTCGTCGACAGGACGGTGAAGCCCTGCGGATTGGAGCGCGCCAGGTCGGGTGTGCGGAAGCCCTGTTCGAGGACCTTGCGCACGGATGACTCGATTGCGGCAGCTTCTGCTTCGAGACCGGCGGAGTGGCGAAGGATCAATGCGCCGGTGAGGATTGCACCAAGCGGATTTGCGAGCCCCTTGCCGGCGATATCGGGAGCGGAGCCGTGGACCGGTTCATACAGGTTGACTTTGCCGCCGATGGTTGCCGATGGGAGCATCCCGAGCGATCCGGTAATGACGGCCGATTCGTCGCTGAGGATGTCGCCGAAAAGATTCTCGGTAAGGACAACGTCGTAGCTGCGCGGCTGGTTCATCAGGTACATCGCCATCGCGTCGACGTACTGGTGTTCGAGGGTCACGTCGGGGAACTCGGCTGCGACTTCAGTCACAGTTGCGCGCCAGAGTTGCGAGACTTCAAGCACGTTGGCCTTGTCGACGCTGGTGAGTTTCTTGCGGCGTTTCTGCGCAAGCTGGAAGGCGATATGGGCTACGCGGGCGACCTCGCTGCGGGTGTAGCGCATGGTGTTCCATGCTTCACCGCTCTGACGATTCCACTCGCGCGGCTTCCCGAAGTAGAGACCGCCTAGAAGTTCGCGAACGAAGAGGATGTCGGCGCCATCCACGATTTCTGGACGGAGCGGGCTGTTGACTGCGAGCTCTTTGAATGCGAACGCGGGACGGAGATTGGCGAAGCCGCCGAGGGCTGCGCGGATTTGAAGGAGGCCGGCTTCGGGACGCTTGTCGGGCGGAAGGGAATTGAATTCGTTTCCACCGACTGCGCCGAGGAGGACTGCATCGCTGGCGAGGGCGGCCTCGAGAGTGTCTTGGGGAAGCGGAGTGCCGTCTTTCACGATGGCGACGCCGCCAATGCGCTTCTCGTCGATCTGAATGGTGTGGCCGCCGAGTTCTGCAACATCGCGCAGAACTGCAACTGCTTCGTTGGTGACTTCGGGGCCGATGCCGTCGCCGGCAGTGACAATTATCTTGAGGTTCATTACCGTCCTAGTGAGAGTTGTCAGTTTTTTCAGTTACCAGTAAAAGCAAAAGCTCTAGTCGAGTTCAGCAACAGCCGGTTCGCTGCGGCGATCGCGAATGGGATCGGGCAGGATTCCGATCAGGTCCTGGTCGTAAATGTTCTTCTTGCGATCGGCCAGTGCGACGAATCGGTAGTACGTCTGCTGCAGTTCTTCGCGCGAGAGCGTGTAGCCAAGCTGTTCGAGACGATGACGAAGCGCGGCGCGTCCGGAATGCTTGCCGAGAACCAGGTTGGTGCGCGAGACGCCGACGAGCGAGGGCGTCATGATCTCGTAGCAGAGTGGATTGGCGAGCATGCCGTGCTGGTGAATGCCGGACTCATGCGCGAAGGCGTTTGCGCCAACGATCGCCTTGTTGGGCGACGGGCGGAAGGTGATGATCTGGCCGAGCACCTGGCTGGCAGGGTAGAGCTGATCCAGTTTGATTGAGGTGTCTACGCCATAGCGCTCGGAACGGACGTGCAGCGCGGCAGCGATTTCTTCAAGCGCGGCATTGCCGGCGCGTTCACCGATTCCGTTGATGGTGCACTCAACCTGGCGGGCACCGGCTTGGATCGCCGCGAGAGAATTCGCGGCGGCGAGGCCGAGATCGTCGTGGCAGTGCGAAGAGAGAATGATGCCTTCGGCGTCGACGGCCGGGATCCGTTCGCGAACCTCCCGGAACATCTGCCCGTATTCTTCCGGCGTGGTGTAGCCGACTGTGTCGGGCATGTTGATGGTGGTGGCGCCGGCTTCGATGGCGGTGCGCACGATGTCGATGAGGAAGTCGCGGTCTGACCGAGTTGCGTCTTCGGGCGAGAACTCGACATCGTCAACGAAGGTGCGTGCGAGCTTTACCGACTCAGCCGCCTGATCCAGGGCCTGTTGGCGGCTCATCTTGAGCTTGTATTCGAGGTGGAGGTCGCTGGACGCGAGGAAGACGTGAATGCGGGGACGCTGGGCGAACTGGAGAGCGCGGGCAGCAATTTCGATATCTTCGGTCTTGGCGCGGGCGAGGGAAGCGATCTTGGGCTTGCGGACTGCCTGTGTAATGGTGGCAATCGCGGCGAAGTCGCCTTCGGAGGCCATGGCGAAACCGGCTTCAATGATGTCGACACCCAGATCTTCAAGGGCATGCGCCATGGTGAGCTTTTCCTGCGTGGTCATGCTGCAACCGGGAGATTGCTCGCCATCGCGCAGAGTGGTGTCAAAGAAAAAAACGTGGTTGGGGCTATTTGTCATATTGTCACGCCTGCCAAGGGAAGACGTTGCCGGCATGTATAGTTTCGCCGATCGCTCCTGTATAAGGCAAAGTTATTCTTTTTGGGTTAGCGATTACAATTACTTATGACCCACAGGGATCAGGGACCAGGGGTTAGGGTCATGGATCAGAGATCAGAGATCAGAGATCAGAGACCAGAGACCAGAGATCAGGCAGCAGATAGCAGACGTATTTGGATGCGGACCTGATGCGGCCGGTGCCTGATCACTTACCGCTGTTCACTGACCGAAGGCACCGGAGGCGGGATGGAACTGTCACAACTTGAAACATTTCTGGCGGTTGCGGAGGAGCGAAGTTTCTCCAAGGCGGCGGTGCGGCTGCACCGGACGCAGCCCGCGATCAGCCAGGTGATTCGAAAACTCGAGGCCTCGATTGGCGAACCGCTGTTTGACAGGGCGGCTCGGGACGGTTCGTTGACGGCTTCAGGCGAGTTGTTGCGCGACTATGCGCAACGATTGCTCGCTCTGCGGCGAGAGGCTTCGAGCGCACTTGACGAATTGAAGAGCCTGGAGCGGGGACGCTTGCAGCTTGCGGCCAACGAGTACACGTGCATGTACCTGCTGGACGCAGTGGATGAGTTCCGCCGCGAATTTCCGGAGATTGGTGTTTCTGTGCATCGCATGCTCGCGAGCCGCGTACCAGAGGAGTTAAGTCTCAGAACGTTTGAGATCGGGGTGACCTCATTTCGGCTGGATCCGGAGCGGTTCAGAACGATTGCCGTTTACAACGATAGCCTCGCCTTCATCGTGAGCCCGAAGCACAGGCTGGCCCGAGCGGCGCGGGTGTCCATTACGGACCTGGGGAAAGAGACTTTTATCGCGCACAATGTGGCTTCTCCATTGCGGAGGAAGGTAATCGAGGCATTCCAGCGGCATCGGACGCCTTTGAACATGGGGATTGATCTGCCGACGATCGAAGCGATCAAGCGGTTCGTGGCCATGGGTAATGGAGTGGCTCTGGTTCCCCACCTGACGATCGCACATGAGTTGGGGGCCGGCGAGCTGGTGCGCGTGACGGTGGATGAGCTGGAGTTCAAGCGCGTTCTGCGGCTGGTTCACAGGCGGCAATCGACGTTGTCGTATGCTGCCAGGGCGTTTCTGCGAACGGTGAGAGGCATGGCGGAGAAGAACGGGCCGCCCTATTACTATCACGTGGAGCGGGCGGGCTGAGGCGTTGAACTATTCGGCGGGCGGGTGCCGATTCGGACCCTGTTGCGTCTATTGATTCAGATCATTCAGCTACACCCGGAGTCGATGCTAAGCCGTTCTGGCCATTTACAATGCATAGAGCGGTGCCTCGCGGAGACCTGAGCACCGGAATCAACAACCTGGTTGCCAGCCGGACGGTTGAGCAGTCAAGAGGTTCAAGACCGAATGAAGAAGATCGCCTTTATTGCCTTTCTGCTGGCAGTGTGTGTAGCAGCAGGTCGCGCTCAGGAGAGCCGCCAGGACATCAGCCTGAGCGGATCAGCCCTTGTTGAGCCCTTTGTTGCTTCATCTACAGACGTGCAGGTGCATTCAAATACAGCATTTGGCGCATTGCTGAGCTATCGATTCATGCTCACTCCGAACAGCGCTCTCGAGGCGAACTACGGGATCACTTACCAGAACTCGATGCGGTTCATCTCCGGAAATACGAACACGGTGAAGGTGCTGGTCCGGACGCAAGAAATGTCGGCCGCTTATGTTCGCAGCTTCACCTTCAAAAAGTTCAACCCGTTTGTTGAAGCTGGACCCGGAGCCCTGATCTTCCTACCTATTCGGAACTCCGGGACAACGTCGCTGGATGTGAAGCAGCAAACATCCGTCGGCGGCCTGTACGGTGCCGGTATCGCCTACGAATTGAGCCCCAGCTTCGACATTCGGGCGGAGTTCCGCGGATTTGTGACCAAGGTCCCCAACTTCGGCCAGGGATCGAGCACCAACCAGATCAACCTGTCGACCAACAAGTGGTACAACATCTACTACCCAACGATTGGCGTGGCTTACCACTTTTAAGAGACAGGGAACAAGGGACCGAGCTAAGAACGGATTAAAAGAGCGGGGATGGCTCGTGGCCATCCTCGTTTCGTTTTAGTTGCTCGTCTCAGGCTTGACCGCTTCGCGGTAGGTGCCGAGTTCCTTGACCATGGCGCAATGCGGTCTCAAGGCTTCAATTGCCTTGGCGCCTTCGGCTGCAGATTGAATCTGACAGTCGACGTAGAAGACGTACTCCCATGGTTTGCCATGAACGGGACGAGATTCGATCTTGGTCAAGTTCGTGCCCATGGCGGGAGTTCATTCAAGGCTCCAACGAGAGATCCAGGTCGATTCTCGACAGAGAAGGCGATGCTGATCTTATTGGCATGGGGTTCGATGATGGCGTCGGCGGAGCGGCGGACGAGGAAGAAGCGCGTGTAATTTTCGGGATTGTCTTCGATACCGGAACGGAGAATTTCCGCACCGTAGTAGTGAGCCGCCGCTTCGCTGGCGATTGCTCCGGCATGTTTGTCGCGCAATTCGACCAGCTGCTTGACGCTTCCGGCGGTGTCGTAGAAGGCGTATGACTCCATCCTTGGATGTTCGGCGAGAAAGCGGCGGCATTGCGCGAGCGCCACGGGGTGCGAGAATACGCGATCGATATCGCCGATCGTAGCGCCGGAGATGGCAATCAGGTTGTGTCGGATGCGAAGGAGAGATTCGCGAACGACTTTGACATCATGTTGGAGCAGGAGGTCGAAATGCTCGAGGACAGAGCCCGCGAGACTGTTTTCGATTGGAATGACGGCGGCATCGACTGTTTCCTCGACCAGCTCTTTGAAGACATCGGCTGAAAGAGCGCAAGGCACGATGACGGCCTCGGCCACGAGACCAAGAGCAGCTTCGTGGCTGAAGGAACCGGGCTCTCCTTGTATGGCAATTCTCATCTGCAGAACTTTCTCCGCGAGGAAGCGCGGGAGGGTCTATCTATCTTCTGAGCCAAATATCGGCGGCGACGAAAACCAGAAACACGGTGGCGATAATACCGTTCATGGTGAAGAAGGCGGCGTTGAGGCGACGCAAATCCCGTGGGGAAACGATGGCGTGTTCATAGGCGAGCAGGCACCCTGCCGCGGCGATTCCGAGCCATCCTGCAATGCCGAAATGAAAGAGACATCCGAAGGTGACGAGCAAGCCGAGCATGGCAAGGTGCATGAGACGCGCGACAAGAAAGGCCGCGGGGACTCCGAGAGATTGCGGAATGCTGTGTAATCCGACCTGGCGGTCATGTTCGAAATCCTGGCAAGCATAAAGGACGTCGAAACCACCGACCCAGAGCATAACCGCAATTGTGAGGACGAGAATGCGCGGATCGAGGATGCCTCTGACCGCAATCCACGCGGCCGAGGGCGCGAGACCAAGCGCTAGTCCCAGGACCAGATGAGACCAGCGCGTGACGCGCTTCATGTAGCTGTAGCCGAGTAGAACGATGAGCACAAATGGCGCGAGATAGAGTGTCAGTCGGTTGAGCTCCGCCGCGGCGATCATAAAACCCAGTCCCATCAGGATCGTAAAGCCAAGAACGAACTCACGCGAAAGAAGGCCGGCTGGGATTGCACGGTTGCTGGTTCTGGGATTGGCGGCGTCAAGATCGGCGTCGGCCCAACGGTTGAAGGCCATTGCGCATGAGCGCGCGGTGACCATTGCAACCAGGATCCAGCCCAGGGTCCGCCACCCGGGAGTTCCATGACTGGCGAGCAGCACAGCTGTGAGGGCGAAGGGCAGGGCGAAGATCGAGTGTTCCCACTTGATCATCTCCAGCGTGGTGCGGATTTTGGCGAATAGTCCCATCGCGCGGTTTCAAATCCAGTGTAAAGGAGCACCGGCTAATCGCTGCGACGATGTGAAAAGTGAGGCTCTGGGGAAATCAGGCTTCTGCCGCTTCAAGACTTGCCGCAAGCGGCAGCACGGTATCGACTTTTGTAACTTTGAAAAGATCCATGACGCGGCTGTTGGCGCCGGAGACCACGAGCTTGGTGCCGTGCGTCTGGCACCGTACATAGTGGTTCATCACAAGGCCCATTCCGGCAGAGTCCATGTAGGGGACGTTGCTCAAATCGATGACCGTGAGAGGAGGCAATTCCGCGCCACGAAGTTCACTCTGCAACTCGAAGAGGTTCCGCAAAGTCAACGGACCGCTCAGGCGGAACACGCGAGTGCCGGGGTTCTTGCCTTCCGCACGATCGATTGTCAGGGGGCCATCGTTCAACATAGCGAGATCAAGTGTATGGAAAGGGAAGCTCTGGATGATTACAGTTCTGTAAATGTCGCACGGCGGACAGGCTGGAGTCCAATCAAATCAGAGTGTGAGGGGGAGGGGCTGGAATAAGGAGGCGAAGTCGACTGCCAGATAAAGTCAACTCACGTGAAGCGCAGTGGGTAAGGAGGTTTGTCCTTACCCACTGCGAAAACGTTATTGAGGCTTTTCAGTCTCGCTGGTCTGGCCTGCTACCTGGAGGTAGTTCTTGACGCTGAAAACTCCCGGCACGCTGTTTGCGCGGAGATAGGCAGCGTCCTTATCGGCTTTGGAATCGACTACGCCATAGAGTTCGACATGGCCATTCTGCACCGAGATACGGATCGGCTTTGCGGGATCGATGGCGTACTTGTTCAGAGACGGATAGCCGTAGACCGACCGGGCCACAGCAAGGCGAGTCTGATCGTCCATGATGGAGGTCGGATCCACTTCGATATCGTCTACGACGTCCTTGACTCCGGGATAGGTGGAGACGAGGGCGACAGCCGAATCCTTGTCGACGTCAGTGCGAGCGTGGCCGCCAAGCGTGACGACTCCGTTCTCGACATTCAACGAGATCGAATTGAACGCGTTGCCGTAACCGACACGGTCGTAAGTCAGCTTTTCGCCGAGTTTCTTCTTCAGTTCCTCGTCGGAGGCGGATTGACCGGCGACCTCAATCTGATTGCGAACCCCATTCACGCCTTTCGCCTTGCGGACTCGGTTCGCTGCGTCCTTCTTGTATTCGTAGAGGTTGACTGTTCCTGTCAGCGTTGCAATCCCGTCTTTGTCGACAGACACTTTTACATCTTTGAATTGCGACTTGTTCAGTTTTCCTTGCACCTCGCTGGCGCTACTCTGCTGACCAATGGTCATGCCGGCTGTCGACGCAGCAGATGTCTGGGGAAAACCAATTCCGCCCACAAGGAGCGCTGCCGCAATAAGGGCGGCCGGGGAAATGTACTTTTTCGTTGCCATAGTTAGTATCCTTTCGGATCTTGCTTTGTCTTCCTC
>Ga0207695_10001207_pt1 | contig 44318 bp, 42 predicted proteins | sample KBSC54metaG_FD_184354 | JGI IMG/M metagenome (GOLD analysis project Ga0207695, IMG submission 184354) | Corn rhizosphere microbial communities from Kellogg Biological Station, Michigan, USA - KBS C5-4 metaG (SPAdes) (version 2) | ecosystem: Host-associated > Plants > Roots > Rhizosphere > Soil...
CGCCGCATAGGCCCCAAGGTCCCAATTCTGGGTCGGCTGGTAGTGGACGGCGCCGCCGAAATTGTCCCCCGATTTGCCGTTCATGTCGTGGCCGCGGAACAGGCCGCGGGCCGCCGCGCCGAGGCCCGGATTGAACAGGATGCGTTCGGCGCCGTCGCCGACGCCATCGAAGGTGCTGAAATAGCTGCCGGCCGCGGCGATGCGGGTCTTGCGCCATTCGAACTGATAGAAGCCCGACAGGCTGAGGTTGCTCGAAAGCTGGGCGGTGGCGGTGACCTGGCCGACCGGGATCAGCAGTTCCTTGAACGGCGTGTTGGGGACCCCCTGGGCCTTGACCACGTCGATCGGGGCCTGGGCGTTCGCCACGCCATTGGTTCCGAAGAACAGGCTCTCGCCCCAGATCGAGGTCTGCCGGCCGACCCGGACGTTCAGCGGCGTCTCGCCGAGGTTGAATTTGCCGTAGAGGAAGGCGTTGAGGATCTCGATCCTGTGGCCATGCAGGTCGCGCGCGTCGTGCGAGAAGCGGTTGAAGGGGACGGAGAAGACGTTCGCCGTCGCCGGTGAGTTGTTGTCGTTGGTCCCGTCGTAGGCGGCGTCGTACCAGGCCGCGGTGCTGCCGCTGAACCCGAAGCCCTGGTAGGCGATATCGAACTGGGTGAGCAGGTCGACCCGCTTGGTGATGAAGCCGGAGCGGAAGTTCCGGTCGCCATCGTCACCGTTGAGGGTGAGCAGCTGATTGTCGGGCGACGTCGTCCGGACCGAGGTGCTGAGCTTCACGGTGTTGTCGACCCGCAAGGTCCATTCCGGGCCCAGCCCGAACTGGGGGGCCACGTCCGCGGCTGAGGCCGCAACGGCGGGCGCCAGGAGCGCCAGTCCCGCCAGGGCGCCGATACCCAGCCTGCCTGGCTGCGCTCGGCGCGCTGCGCGCTTGCTCGCGGCAGGGCGCGGTGAAACCCGGACGGCCGGCGACGGTTTCATTTTCATGTTTCCCCCCGTTCAATCTGCGCTGAACGATATTGACAGTGTTTTGTCATTTCGACAGGTAGCTGTCAACTATAGCTGGGTCGTGACGTCATGCCACGACCTGAACGTGTAGAACGCGTTCTTACACTCGACTTGAGATAGAAGAGGAGCGTCGCGAGCGACCAACAGCGGTCGCGGATCTAGTGTTCGATTCGGTTGCGTCTGGCGCGATCGCCAAGGCGATGGAACGGCGTCTGGCCCCGCCTCGCCCAGCCAGTCGGGGCGTGGCGGCGGCGCATCACCTGCGGACGAGCTTTAGGCCTCAAGTCTGCACGCCGGATTAAGACGCGCCGCAAAAAATCCCCCAGGAATCAGGGCGCCGTGCTCTTACGACACCGGCAGCGGGGCGCCGGTCTGGGCCTGGCGCATGGCGGCCTCGGCGCGGATCCAGGACACCCGTCGCCGTCCGGCGATGAAATAGAAACCCGGGAACCGCCGCTCGATCTTGAGGAACTGGACCACGAGCCAGACGAAGAAATTGCGCACATGTATGCCCGTGCGTCCGGTCACCAGGGACAGGATCGGCTTGTCGTCCGGATAGGTCGTGAAGCCGACGCCGACGCGGCCGATCGCGACGCCCTGACCATAGGTCGAGAAGGCGAAGGGGCGAGGCTTGCGTCCGGCCAGGTCGTTCAGCATGGCGTCGGCGACATAGGCGCCGGTGTTCAGGGCCACGAAGGCCGACATCCTGTAGGGCGCTCCGGTGGGCGCGATCGGGTGGGCTGCATCGCCCACCGCGAAGACGTGGGGATGCGTCAGCGAGCGCAGCATCGGATCGACCCAGATGCGCGCCTGCGCATCGACCGCCAGGCCGGCGGCGCGGCTGACCGGCGAGCCGGCCAGACCGCCCGACCAGACGCAGAGGTCGCAGGCGAGCACGTCGCCGTCCGCGAGCACCACGGCGTCGGCGCGCACCTCGCGGACCTCCGCGCGGTCGCGGAGCTCGACGCCAAGACCTTCCAGCACCGAGCGGATCGCCCGCTCGATCCTGGGCCCCTTGAAGTCGCAACAGCGGGTTTGCGAGAGCATGGTCACGTGCATGGCGGGCCACTGCGTCTTGATCTCGCCGGCCACTTCCACACCCGTCTCCGCGCCTCCGACCACCACGACGCGCAAGGGTCGGCGATCGCCGGCCTGGCGCAGCGCCTCGCACAAGGCCGCGACCGAGCGCGCGCCATCGCCGGGATCGAGGCGATAGGCGTGCTCGGCCACGCCGGCGGCGCGGCTCACGTCGATGTGCGAGCCCAGGGCGAATATGGCGCGCTCGAAGACGAGGGTCCGCGCCCCATCGGCGCCGGCCACCTTCACCTGCCGCGTATCGGGGTCGAGCGCCTCGACGCGGCCTTGGACGAATTCGACGTTGGTGCCCGCCACCATTCGCGCGATGGACGGGATCCGCAGCCCGACGGGGCCCAGGATGCCTTCCTGCAGGCGGACGCGCTCGACGAAGACGTCGGATTCGCTGATCAGGGCGATCCGCTTGGGACCCCGCTTTCGGCCGTGCAGGCGCATCGCCGCCATCATGCCGGCATATCCGGCGCCCAGGATCACCACGTCGTAGGCGTCTGCGTCGCGGGCTTTCGCCATCGTTTCCATCTCCTGTAACGCTACGACACCGTATCGTATCATTCAATGAGAGGTCAACAATGGGTCCGGCGGCGCCGGCGCCGCGTCAGTCGAGCATCCAGTACGCTCGGAGTTCGTCGGCGGTGGCGGCACGCCGACCCAGCGTTCCGATCGAGACGACCAGCTGCTCCACCAGGGCCGCGTTCGACGGGGCGCTCGCCCCGCCCGTCAGCCACAGGTTGTTCTCGAACCCCACCCGGGCGCCGCCGCCAAGCGCGATCGCCGCCGTTGCGCAGGCGCACTCGTCGGGTCCGAAGGCGCAGGCCATCCAGTCCACGGGCTCGCTCTCGGAGCGCGCCGCCAGGAAGGGCAGAAGGTCGGCCGGCGCGGCTGCGGCTTGGTCGGCGTAGCGGCCCAGGACGAAGAGGACGGAAACCGGGCCGGCCGGAACGACGCCGCGCCGTCGCAGCTCATGCAGGCGCGTCAGCTCCTCGGCCGAATAGAGGATGTGCTGGACATGGATGTTCGAGGCCCGCAGGTCGTGAAAGAAGTCCGACGCCTCGCCCTCGGCGCCTTCCGGCGCAAGCTCGCGCAAGGCTGCGGAAATCGCCTCTGGGCGCAGGCTGCGCACCGTCGCCATCTGCTCCTCGCGACTGAAGCGTCCCGCGGCTTCGGTCGTGACCTGGACGACCAGCTGGCCGCCCGCTTCCCGCCGAATCTCGCGGATCGCCGCGCGATACCGGTCCGGGTCTAGCGAATGGCCTCCCGCCTCGTCGCGCACATGCAGGTGAAACAACGATGCACCCGCCTCGGCGCAGACGGCCGCGGCGCGTCCGATCGCCTGCGCGGTAAGCGGAATCGCGGCATGGTCGGCCGCCTGGCGGCGCGCGCCGTTGGGCGCAACCCCGATGAAGGCCGAAGACCGCCCGCGAGACCCCTCGGACATCGGGGTCATGCGACCCTGGAATGGTCTGGGGCCTGCGCCGTCCGGTCGAGCAGGGCCTCCAGCTCGGCGAGCAACCCAAGGATCTGACCCGGCCGGATGCAGGCCGCGACATAGCGGTCCGGTCTCACCAGCATCAGCGCGCCGGCATGGGCGAGAAGCTCCGCCGACGCCGGGTCCTCCGGATCGAGCAGCCCGACCGCCGCATCTTCGGGCTCCGGACAGGTCCTCGTCCGGCTCGAGCGCAGGCTCACCCGCGCCAGGCCCAATGCCTGGAGCCCCGGGCTCAGCCTGACGAGCGCCTCGGGCGGCAGCGGGACGTCGATCCCCACCAGGGCGAAGCCCCGGCCCAGCAGGACGTCCAGCCGGCGGCGGACGCCGTCGGCGCACCGCACCCAGGGCTGCGGCGCCATCGCACCCACCAGGGACGGACCGAAGCCGGGTGCGCCGCGGAGGAAGAATCCCGCGCGATGGCGGGGCCGCGGCTTGAAATTCTGGCGCCGGATGAACCTGCGCGCCCAGGGCAGCGCGTCCGCCACGCCGAACCCGAGATCGCGCAGCACCGCCCGCGCGGGACCCGGCGTCATCACCACACGGCCGAGCATCAGGCTGAATTGCAGCAGCTCGGCGGCGTGCGGCTTGCGTTCGCGTTCGTAGCTGTCCAGGAGCGAGGCCGCGCCCGGCTCGCGGACCGCCACGGCGAGCTTCCAGGCGAGATTGGCGGCGTCCCTGATCCCGGTGTTCATGCCCTGGCCTGCGAACGGGGGCATGAGGTGGGCGGCGTCGCCGGCCAGGAAGACGCGGTTCACGCGCCAGGCGTCGGCGATGCGCGCGTGGAAGGCATAGACGGTCTTGCGCTCCACTTGGTGAGGCCGGGGCTGGCCGTGCGCCTCGAGCAGGGCCGCGCAATCTCCCGCCAGCATCGCCTCGGGCGACTCGCCGGGACGCAGCATGAATTCAAAGCGCCGGCGGCCGTTCGGGCCCGGCACGATCACCGCGGGCCGCCGCGGATCGCAGATGAAGGCGGTGTGATCGAGCGGCGGCTGGTCGGCCTCCACCAGGTCGAGGATCAGCCATCGTTGCGCGAAGGTTTCGCCCTCGAGCCGGACGCCGAGGCTCTCGCGAACCGCACTCGCCGCGCCGTCGCAGCCCACCAGATAGCGCGCGCGAACCTGGCGTTCGCCATCGTGCGAGATCAGCCGCGCCGCCACGCCGGCGCCGTCCTGCGAGAAGGACAGGAGCTCCGTCGAGAACCGGCGCGTCACGCTCGGAAAGCGGTCGAGGCCCTGTTGCAGGACCCTCTCGAGGTCGGGTTGATGGAATCGATTGCGGGCGGGAAATCCGAGCCGTTCCGGACCCGGCTCGACGCGCGCGAAACACCGGCCCCCGGCCTGCGAATAGTATCCCGCGCCATAGCCCGAGAGGGTGTTGGCCAGGATCGGTTCGTGCAGGCCCACCGCCTGGACGCACCGCAGGCTCTCGTCGTCCATCAGCACCGCGCGGGGCTCCAGCCCGGTGGTCTCGCGCCGTTCGATCAGCTCCACGCGAATGCCGTAGGATCCCAGCAGATTGGCCAGCGCCAGGCCCACCGGGCCCGCCCCCGCCACGATCACATCCGTTTCGACGTCCTGCGCCACGAGGGCGATCTGCGGAGCCGCGGGCTGGCCGCCCGCGCGACGGCTCGCCGCGGGGCGCCGATGCATCAGCCGGCCTTGGCCATGGCCATCAGGCCGGCGCGCTCGAGGACGCCGTCGAGGCGCCGTCCCAATTCCGGCGTCGCGGGGACCATCGGCAGCCGGTGCTCTTCGTTGGCCAGCAGCCCCATCCGCTTCATCATGTATTTCATCGGGATCGGGTTGGTGTCGAAGAACACCGCCCCGTTCAGTTCGTAGAGTTCGAAGTGCAGAGCCCGGGCCGCCGCCATGTCGCCGGCGCGGGTCTTCTCATAGAGATCGGCCACCTTGCGCGGCGCGAGGTTCCCGACCGCGTTCATCAGGCCGCAGGCGCCGATCGCCAGCATCGGGAACGAAAGCTCCTCCAGTCCGACGTGGATGCGGAATTCCGTCCCGAGGCGGACCAGGAGTTCGCTGACCAGGGCCAGGTCGTTCACGGCATGTTTGATACCCACCAAGGTCGGCAGGCGCTCGGCGATCTCGGCGATCGTATCGCAGGTCATGTTCACGGCGGCGCGGCCGGGGATATGGTAGATCATCAGCGGCAGGCCGGTCCGCCCGCCGATGTCCCGGTAATATTCGACAAGGCCCCGCGGGGGCGGCCGGATGAAGTAGGGCGTCACCACCAGGACGGCGTCCGCCCCCGCCCGCTCCGCCGCCGTGGTCATCTCGACGGTCTCGGCGTGGCTCTGACCGCCGCTGGCGGCGACGATCTGCAACCGGCCCGCCCCGGCCTCGACCGCCACCTGCAGCAGCCTGATCCGCTCCTGCGCCGTCAGGGTCGAGGGTTCGCCGGTCGTGCCGGTGACCACCACGCCATGGGAGCCCTCGCGGGCCTGGAAGTCGACCAGGCGGGCATAGGCTTCGTAGTCGACCGCCCCATCCTTGAACGGCGTGACCAGGGGCGGGAAGGAGCCGCGAAGGGCTGTCTCGGAAAGCTTGATCACCGGCTCACTCGGCCGCGGCGCGATTGGTGGAGAAGCCTTCCTGGACCCCGAGCAGCGCCAGCGGCGCCTTCAAGCTCTCCTGCCAGAGCAGGCTCTCCATGGCCAGATTGAGCGGCTGATCCTGCACCGTCAGCTCATAGACCGGCTCGTCGTAGGAGGCGTGGTTGTGCACCGCCCATCCGGGCGCGGTCAGCATCAGGTCGCCGGCCTTCCACTCATAGGTCTTGCCCTCGACCGTCGAGCGGCCGGAGCCCTGGAAATAGTAGTTGATCGCCGCTGACGAATGCCGGTGCGGCCGATCGACGATCTTCGGCGGCCGGATCGTGAAGGTCGCGAAGAATGACGGGGTGATGCCGTTGGTGCGGCCGGTCATCGGGTTGTAGAGCGCATAGAGGCGCCGGCCGACGTAGTCCGCGCCCAGCGCCTCGAGCTTGTCGAGGTGATGCTTCACCTGCGCCCAGGGCCAGTACAGCGCCTTGGACTCCACCCTCGGCGGATCGATCAGCACCTCATAGGGCATCAGGAAGGCGCCTTCCGGCGTCATCTGGAAGGTGCCGAACGGGCTGATCCGACGGGCCGCCTCCTCGGCGGAGGGTTCCGGCTCGGCCGCGGCAGGCGCCTCGGTCGGGGCCTCCTCGACGAAATGGATGTTCATCTTCTCGAGCAGGGCGGCGTTCGAATAGGTCAGCCGCACGAAGGGCTCGTCGCCGTCCGCGGCGTGGCTGTAATGGGCCATCGAGGGCGTGTTGCAGACGTCGTGCAGCTTCATGTCGAAGCGTTGGCCGGCGATCGTCGAATGGCCGGCGCCGCGGATCACGAAGTTGATCTGGGTGGAGTTCTGACGATAGGGCGTGGTGCTCTCGCCCGGCAGCAGCACGTCCAGGGCGACCTGGATGCCCGGGGCCAGGCCGTCGCCGGCGTCGCTGCGTGGATTGGCGATCAGCGCGCGGCGCCGGCCGTTGGCGGGTCGTGGAAGGCCGGCGAGCCGTGCGATCTCGGCGTCGATGGCCTCCTTCGGGATCACCACCGGCGGCCAGAGGTCCATCTTGGCGGGGGCCTGGTCCGTGCGGTCGAGGAAACGGTACTGGGTCATGGCTGGAGGGTCCTCGCGGCGAGCGCCCCCGCGGGTTCGGGAGCGAAGATGGTAGGCACGGGCGGCGCCAGCTCGAGCGCGTTGACGATCAGGGCATGGGTCGCGTAGCGGCCGACCAGCATCAGGACGGCGATCGCCTGCGCGTGGCCCACGAGACCCGCCAGCTCCGCCAGCCGACCGGCCGCGCCGTGGCCGCGATCGCGCAGCGCCGCCACGGCCAGTCGCTGGGCCGCCGCCTCGTCGGGCGCCAGCCCTGCGCCGCCGGGATCGAGCGCCATGACGGCGAGGATCCAGTCGCGCCCGAATCCGAGCTTCTCGCTCAGGCGCTCGTGCTGGTGGCGTTCGTAGGCGTTGCCGCAGAGGGTGGCGACGCTGAGCGCGACGGTTTCGGTCAGCCGGTCCGGCAGGGCCTCCTTCAGCGCATCGGTCAGCTGCATGAACGCCATCAGCGACTGCGGCTGGTGTCCGCAGACCTTGAAGAACTCGCCGAGGTAGCCGAGACGCTTGACGCGGGCGGCCAGCATCCCGGCCAGGACCGGGTCCAGGTCGTCCATTTCCAGCCGGGGGATGTCGGCGCCCATCCGAGGACTCAGGCGGGTTCGGCGCGCTTGGCGCCCAGGTTCAGCTGCGCCCGGACGGGATGCGGCAGGCGGCGGCCCACGGCGCGGCTCCCGGCGCGGCGAAGGATCTCGATCCCCAGCGCCAGGTCGGAGAGCCCCATGCCCATCGCCTTGAACAGGGTGAGGTCGCCGTCGCGGGGCCGCGGCTCCCGCGCCGCGAGGACGGAAGACAGGGGCCGCACCCGCGCCCACGCCGCCTCGTCGGATCCGAAGAGGTCCATGAATTCGCGGGAGAGCACCCGAGCCTGCGGCGGGCTGTCGACGACGATCGCCCCGCAACGCGCCAGGACGTCGGCGGCGATCTCGCAGCGTTCCGGCGTGATGGCCCCGACCGCGTTCAGATGCGCCCCACGCGCGACCATGCCGGAGTCCAGGAACGGCGCTGTCGCCCGGGTGACCAGGGTGACGATCGAGGCGTCCCGGGTCGCGGCCTCCACCGAGCTCGCGGCCTCCACCGGGATATCCAGCTGGGTGGCCGCGCGCGCGACGAAGCTCTCCCGGTGTTCGGCGTTGGGGCTGAACACCCGGACGCGGCGCAGCGGCCGGACCGCAGCCACGGCCGCCAGCTGGGTCATCGCCTGCTTGCCGGTTCCGATCAGCGCCATGTCGTCGGCGTCCGGCGCGGCGAGCCAGCGCGTCGCCACCCCGCTCACGCCGCCGGTGCGGAGCTGGCCTAGCGCGAAGGCCTCGACGACCGCCTTCAGCGATCCGTCGCGGCTGTCGATCAGGATCAGAAGCGGCGTCGCGCCGGCGCTCGTGTGGGCCCAGGTCTTGGTGGCCGCGAGGCCGGCTTCGGGGGCCACCGCCCCGATGGCGTGCAGCGTATTGTGGTCGCCCCACATGGCGTGGGTCTTGACCATGTTCTCGGCCCGTCCGTCGGCCTCGAGCGCTATCCCCGACTCCAGGGCCGCGATCGCCTCGCCCATGTCCAGCAGATCGGCGACCTCGGCTTCGGTGATCCAGAGGAACTCGGCCATCTTCAGGCTCCCGCCAGGTGGGCGCTCAGGAACGCCGCAGTCGTGACGTTCGCCAGGTCGGCCATGGCCGGGTCCCGCGCCGGGCTGCCGGGCCGTGCGAAGGCATGGCCGACGCCGGGGTAGGTCTTGAGCGTGACCTGCGCGTGGTCTCCGAGCTGCGCGTGGATCGCCGCCTGGGCCTCGGGCGGGCAAAGCGCGTCCTGTTCGGCGATCTGCAACAGGACCGGCCTGTCCAGGGTCCCGGCGGCGTCGAGAACGGTGTGCAGGCCGGTCGCGTAGTAGGCGGCCGCGGCGTCCACCGCGCCTGCGCAGGCGGCCAGGAAGGCGAGCCGCCCGCCGAGGCAGAAACCCACCGCCCCGACCCGCCCGTTGCAGGCCTCCAGCGCGCGCACCTGGGCGGCGACGGCGGCGATGTCGTCCAGGACCTGCGGGCCGGCCAGGCCTTGGCCCAGCGCCATCCCGCGGGCGCGATCGGCGTCATCGGTTTCCGAAAGCACCACGCCCTTCGATTGCCGCCAGAAAAGGTCCGGGACGACGGCGAGGAAGCCTGCGGCGGCGAGCGCATCCGCCACCGCCTTGATGGAGGGCGTGATCCCGAAGATCTCGTGGAGCACCACGACCGCGGGCGCGGGACTGCGCGCCGGCGTGGCCACATAGGCGTCCAGCGCTTCGTCCGCTCCGACCCGGATTTCCACTTCCTGCGCCTCCCATCGAGCGGCTTATTATGACAGCATACTGCTATTATGATCGTATCCTGTCAACATCGCCGGGATGTCGACGAGGGTCGCTAGGTGGCGTTCACCGAGATGAACATCGGCTTTTCGGCGCGGTCGTCGATCAGGCGCACGCCATCGTTCACCGACGCCAGCTCGAAGCGGTGACTGACCAGCCGGGTGAAGTCGACCCGGCCGGCGGCCGCCAGTTTCAGGAGCGTGCGGGTGATGCTGCGTCCCGATCCTCGCGAGCCGCGCAGCGTCAGCGAATTCTGCATCAGGAACAGGTACGGCAGCTCGAACCGCTCATAGTTTCCGCCGACCACCACCATGACCCCGCCCTTGCGCAAGGCGCCGAGGGTCTGCTGGCTGGCCGCGATGCCGGCCGGCGTGAAATCCAGCGCCGCATCGATCTGGCCGGCCGCCTGCAACAGCCGCTGGCGCAGGCCGTCGCCGGCTTCCCACCCGGCGTCCAGGCTCTCGAGCGTCACGAAGTCGACGCTGGCGGGAACCAGGGCGCGGATGCGCGCGAGGCTTTCTTCGCTTCGCGCGACGCCCACCACCCGGGCGACGCCGAACAGGGGCGCCAGCTCGGCCGCCGCCGCGCCGAACGCCCCGGTGATGCCGTTGATGGCGATGGTCGCCCCAGGCTTCAGCATCAGTCGGCTGAGCGCCCGGTACGAGACCCCGTAGCTCACCAGCCGCGCCGCGACCTCATAGGACACCGGATCCGGAAGCCGCTCGATGCTGGAGGCCGGCGCGCGCACATATTCGGCCAGGCCGCCGTTGTGGTAGCGACGATAGAGCCGAAGGCCCGCCTCGCCATAGTGGATGTGGCCCATATTGGCCGCGGCCGGGCAGTCGGCGTCCTCGCCCGAGCGGCAATATTCGCACTGGCCGCAGCTCAGCAGGGTGTGGGCCATCACCCGATCGCCTGCCTTGAGGCCATCCACCTCCGCGCCGACCGCCGCCACCTCGCCGGCGACTTCGTAGCTCAGCACCGTCGGCAGCTGGGACATCATCGGGCTGTGGCGCCAGAGCGAGACGGTGCCGCGATTGATGCCCGACACCCGGTTGCGGATCAGCACCTCGCCTGCCGCGATCTCGGGGGTGTCCATCTGCTCGACGCGCAGCAGCTGCTCGTCCCGATATGCACGCGCCGCCAACATCGGCCTTCTCCTTGCAATAGGACGCTGCGGGCTAGGCCGTCGCGGCGTCGGGCGCGTCTTCGCCGACCAGGCCCGCATATTGGCCCCAGGCCTGCCGCGCGAGGGCGAGCTGGGTGGCGTAGGCCCGCCAGCCCCAGTTGCGGCCCGGGAAGGGCTCGTTCTCATGGCCGCATTCCGAGCACTTGCGTTGCGCCGGATCCTCGAGCGCGTCGACCCCCTGCGAGGCTTCGACCACGGTTTCGACGTAGAGCTCATAGCCCTCCGGCATCACCCCCGCCTCGATGCGCGGGATGGCGTCATAGACGCGCGTCACCAAGGGATGCTGGCAGTTCGCGCAGGTGAAGATCATCGCCTCGCGTTGCGACACGCCCGCTTCGGCCTGTCGCTGCGTGACCGTGGTGAGCACGAAGGCCTCGGGGTCCTGCGGATCCGGGAAGAAGTCGCCCACCCGGTGGCGCTTGGCGCCCACCACAACCATGCCCGGACGCAGCCCGCAGCCTTGCGAGGCGAAGCAGATCGACACCTCGTCCACCGTGTTGAAGTGCTCGAAGGTGCTCAGCTCGTTTCCCGGTCCGCCGCGAAACGCATTGCCCGTCGGCACGATACAGCCCGGCTCGAGGTAGGGGAAAAGCGGCATCAGGGCCGTGTTGGCGCGGGTCATGACGTCGAAGATGTTGACCTTCAGCGGCGCCCGGGCCTTGGCTTCGGAACTGGCGGAGACGGGCTTGGACGCAACGGTCATCGCATGTTCCTCAGGGCGCGCAGGAGGCCGACGGTCCAATTGATCCGTGTCGCGGCTCTCGGAATTTCTGACAGCAGACTGTCATTTTGCCAGAATAGTGTCAAGCAAGACGAGGTGACCGTCAGCCGAATCGGCCGCGAATCGCCTGGGCGATGGCCGCCGATTCGTCCTCCTGGATGAAATGCTTGGCGTTCGGCAGCTCCAGCAGCTGATTGTCCGGAAACCGGCGGCGCCAGCCCGGGATGAAACTGGGCTCGAAGGCCGCGTCCTTCATGCCCCAGGTGAGCAGCAGCGGCTTTTGGCGAAGCTCGGAGCGGATGCCGCGGTCGAGTTCGGCAAGCCATTTTCGCGCCCCGCGGATCTGTCGCGGGAAGATGGCCGCGCCGCTCCGCATCTCGGGCGTCGGAAGCACCAGGCGGTAGTGATCCATCTCGGGCTCCGAGAGCGCACGCGTGACACCGAACGGAATCAGCTTCTCGACGAAGAAGTTCTCCTGGAGGATCTTCCGCTGCATCAGCGGCGTCGACATGAAGAGGCTGAACAGGGTGTTCTTCAGGCTCGCGGGCCACGCCCAGGTGTTGCCGAACACGAAGCCGCGGATCCGCGCCGGATCGGAAAGCGCCGCTGCGACGCCGATCGGGCCGCCCCAGTCCTGTCCCATGACCACGACGTTCTTCAGGTCGAGCCGCGCGACCAGGGCCGAGACGACGCGGGCGTGCTCGGCGGGCGTGTAGCCATAGCCCGCGGGATGATCGGAAAGACCGAACCCGGGATAGTCCATCGCGATGCAGCGGAAGTCCTTGCGGAGCTCCAGGATCAGTCGCCGATAGAGGAAGCTCCAGGCCGGATTGCCATGGCAGAAGAGGATCGGCGGACCCTCGCCCTCGTCGACGTAGTGAACGGGGCCGACGCTGCTCTCGAACCACTTGGACTCGAACGGATAGAGGTCCGGCGAGGGCGTGAACGAGACTCTCATCGGGGCGAATCCTGCTTGAACCGCTACGGCGGCAATCCTGGCCTAAACGACAGTCTTAACCCGAATTGACAGCATTATGTCAATTAATCCACGAAGGCGTCAGCCGTGAGAAGCCGCCGCAAAGGGAGGGTTTCGTCAGCCAGGTCGGCGCTCTCGAAGGTCCGGGCAAGGCCGATCATCCGCCGGGCGATAGCCATGTCGCGGCCGCGGTTGACGGTGATCGCCCCGATCAGCCGGCGGGCGACGAGGGCGAAGGTCGTGAACGACCCGGTCTCGACGTCGCCTCGACGCACCAGGTCTGCGCCCGGTTCGGCGGTCCCCGATCCGGCGATCTGGATATTGAGGTCGAACTGGTCCGACCAGGCCCACGGCGCATCGCGGCACGGCGTCGGCGCGCCGGCCATGCCACGCCCCGCCGCCAGGCCCTCGTCCTGGGCGTTCTGCCACGTCTCGAGCCGGACATGGCGCCCGAGCGCCGGGTCCAGGCGCCTCGCCACGTCGCCGGCGGCGAAGATGTGGGGATCGGAGGTCACGCAACAGGGGTCGGTCAGCACCCCGTCGTCGACGGCAAGTCCCGCGCGCGCCGCCACCGCCGCGAGCGGTTCGACGCCGATGCCGACCACGATGACATCGGCCTCGACGCGCCGCCCGTCGGCCAGCTCCAGGATCGGCGCCGCGTCCCCGACGATCGCGATCGGCGCGGCGCCCGTCAGGACCCGCACGCCGCGCGCCAGGTGATGGCTCATGACATAGGTCGCCACGGCGCGATCGGCCACGCGGCTGAGCACATGATCGGCGGCTTCGACGACGCTCGCCTCGCAGCCCAGCTGGCGCGCCGCCGCGGCCACCTCCAGCCCGATCAGGCCGGCGCCGACGATCGCCACGCGACAGCCGGCCTGCAGGCGGTGGCGCAGGGCCACGCTGTTGGCGAAGGTCCGCAGATAGAACACATCGGTCCGCTCCGACCCCGGGATGCGAAGACGGCGAGGTCGGCTGCCGGTCGCCAACAGCAGCCGGTCGTAGGCCGTCTTGCGCCCGCCTGACGTGGTCACGATCCGGCGGGTAGGGTCGAGGTCGATCGCGGCCTCGCCAAGCGCCATGACCACCCCATGTCGGGCGTAGAAGTCATTCTCGAGAATGAGCTTGGGACCTGGCTCCGCGGCCGCGACCAGCGCGTCCTTCGACAGGGGCGGCCGTTCGTAGGGCGCGATCGGCTCGCTGCCGATCACCTCGATGCGGCCGCTAAAGCCCGCCTCGATCATCCCTTGAACCGCGCGCGCGCCGGCCTGGCCGCCGCCGATCACGAGGTTGATGGCCTTGTCCGAAGATGGCGCGCCGCGCAGCGTCATCGCCTAGTTGGCGTTCGTCGACATCAGGAGAACCGGCTTGATGGTCCGTCCCGACAGGGAGTCGGCCACCGCGGCGTTGATCCGGTCGAAAGGATAGAAGCGGATCAGGCGATCGAAGGGGAAGCGGCCCTGCCGATGGAATTCGATCAGCTGCGGGATGAAGACATCGGGCACGGCGTCACCCTCGATGACTCCCCGAAGCTGACGCCCGCCGGTCATCAGCTGGGCCATGTCGAGGCTGACTTCGACGCCCGGCTTCGAGGCCCCCACGGTGACGCACGTCCCCCGCCGCGCGAGGGATTCGACCGCCTGGCGAAGAACGACCGGGGCGCCGGTCGTGTCGAACGCGAAGTCCACCCCGCCCTGGCTCAAGCTCAGGATCGTCTCGACGACGGACCCTCGCGTGGCGTCGACCGCATCGCTCGCCCCCAGTTCCTCCGCCAGGTCGAGCCGGCTCGGCGTCAGGTCGACGGCGATGATCCGACCGGCTCCCACCAGCCTGGCGGCCATGACGGCGGCCATGCCGACCGCACCGACGCCGAACACCGCGAGCGATCGGCCGGGCGCGATCTTCATGTTGTTGATGACGGAGCCTGCGCCGGTCATCAGCCCGCAGCCCAACGGCCCCAGCAGCTCCAGCGGCATGTCCTTGCGGACCTTGACCACGTTGCGCTCGTGGCAAAGGGCATGGGTGGCGAAGGAGGACTGGCCGAAGAAGTGCCCGTGCACCGACCGGCCGTCCTGGCTGAGGGCGCTCGATCCGTCGGGCCGCGCGCCGGAGAAGTTCAGCGCGAAGGCCTGTTCGCAATAGTTCGGCGCATGTTCCCGGCAACAGGCGCATTGTCCGCAGGAGTGGTAGGACATCGCCACATGGTCGCCGACCGCGACCTTGGTGATCGCCCGGCCGACCCGCTCCACCACGCCCGCGCCCTCGTGGCCCAGCACGATCGGCAGCGGCACGGGATAGACGCCGTCGCGCATGGCGATGTCGGTGTGGCAGACGCCGGCGGCCACGACCCGCACCAGGATCTCGTCCTCCCGCGGTTCGGCCAGGTCGAGCGACTCCAGCGAGAAGGGCGCGTTGGGCGCCCGCGCCACCGCAGCGGTTATCTGCATCGTTCGCCCCTCCTCCTGTCCGGCTAGGCTCAGCCCGGGAACGCCCGGATCTGCCGCTCGACGGTGGTCCATTTGATCTCGGTGAAGTCCTCGATGGCGTGCAGCCCGGACCGGCCCCAGCCGCTGTCCTTCATGCCGCCGACCGGCAGGTGGGGTTCGTCCCAGATGGTCGGGCCGTTGACATGCACCATGCCGGCGTCGAGGCGCTTGGCGAGGTCGGCGCCCCTCTGGCTGTCGCCGGTGAGGATCGAGGCGCTCAGTCCATAACGGCTGGCGTTGGCCAGGCCGATCGCCTCTTGGGCGTCCGCCACCGCCTGCAGCACCACCACCGGTCCGAAGATCTCCTCATGGTCGGCCGTCGCGCCCGGCGGCACCTCGGCGAGCACGGTGGGATGGTAGATCCGCCCCTCACTGCGGCCGCCCGCGACCAGGCGGGCGCCCTTGGACAGGGCGTCGTCGACCTGACCCTGCACCTGGTCCACCGCGAGGTCGCTGATCAGCGGTCCGATCATGGTGTCCGGCGCCGCCGGGTCGCCGCGCCTGAGACCGTTGGCCTTGGCCGCGAGGAGCGCCTGGAAGGCCTCGAAGATCGGCTGCTCCACCATGATCTTGCGGGCGTTCATGCAGATCTGGCCCTGGTGGCAGAAGGCCGAGAACGCGGCCAGCGAGGCGGCGCGCTCCAGGTCCGCGTCGGCGAGCACGATCAAGGGGTTGTAGCCGCCGAGTTCCAGGACGATCCGCTTGAGATGGCGTCCCGCGCGCTCGGCCAGGCGCGCGCCCGTGGCCGACGAGCCGGTGAAATTGAGGCATCGGACGGCGGGGCTTTCGAAGAAGGCGTCGGCGATGGGCCCGGCGTCTCCAGGGGCGTGGGTGACCACATTGAGCACGCCTGGGGGAAAACCGGCGGCCTCCAGAATCTCCGCCAGGACGAGGCCGGCCGAGATCGGCGCGTGCTCCGACGGTTTCAGGACCACGGTGTTGCCGTAGGCCATGGGGATGACCACGGTGCGCCAGGCCAGGAAATTGGCCGCGTTCCACGGCGAGAACCCGGCGACGACCCCCAGGGGCTGTCGGACCGTCATGACGAAGGCGTCGGGAACGTCGGACCGCAGCACTTCGCCGACGGGCAGAAAACCCCAGTTGGCGGCCTGCCGCAGCAGCGCGGCCGCGCCGTCGACCTGGACGTTGGCGAACAGCCCGCCGGTCCCGGTCTCGCGCGCCAGCAGGCTCACCAGCTCCGTTCGGCGGGACTCCACGATATCCGCTGCGCGCAGGAACAGGGCCTGGCGCCGGCTCGGCGGCAGGGCCGACCAGGCCGGAAACGCCGCCGCCGCCGCCGCGATCGCGCGTTCGGCGTCGACGCGGCCGCCGGCCGGGATGCGGGCCATCACCTCGCCGCTGTAGGGATCGAGATCGTCGAACGCCGCGCCGCCGTCGGCGGCGACCCAGGCGCCGGCGATGAACTGCCGATACGCTGCAGGCGCCGTGTCGCCGGCCGCCGCCGGCTTTGCGATCGAACCCATCACAGGCCTCCCAGGCAGATGTATTTGAGCTCGAGGTAGTCCTCGATGCCGTGGCGGGAGCCCTCACGGCCCAAGCCGGACTCCTTCACGCCGCCGAAGGGGGCGACCTCCGTGGAGACCAGGCCTTCATTGACGCCGACGATCCCGTATTCCAGCGCCTCGGCGACCCGGAACACGCGGCCGACGTCGCGGCTGTAGAAATAGGCGGCCAGGCCGCTTTCGGTGGCGTTGGCGAGGCGGATGGCCTCGGCTTCGTCGGAGAACCGGAAAATCGGGGCGAGAGGTCCGAAGGTCTCCTCCCGGGCGACCGCCATCTCCGGCGTGGCGCCCGTCAGGACCGTGGGCTCGAAGAAGCCACCCCCCAGGGCGTGGCGTCTTCCGCCCGAGACCACCGTGGCGCCGTGCGCCAGCGCGTCGGCGATGTGGGCCTCGACCTTCTCCACGGCCGCCGCGTCGATCAGCGGGCCGACCGTGCAACCGGCGTCGAAGCCGTTGCCCACCTTGAGATCGGCGACGGCGGCGATGAACTTCTCGACAAAACGGTCGTGGACGGCGTCCTGCACCAGGATGCGGTTGGAGCAGACGCAGGTCTGGCCGGCGTTGCGGAATTTGGAAGCCACGGCGCCGGCGACCGCCCGGCCGATGTCGGCGTCGTCGAAGACGATGAAGGGCGCATTGCCGCCCAGCTCCATCGAGCACCGCTTCACCGTGCCCGCCGCCTGCGCGAGCAGGATCTTGCCCACCTCCGTCGAGCCGGTGAAGCTGACCTTGCGCACCAGCGGGTGGGTGGTGAGTTCGGCGCCGATGGCGCCGGCCGGACCGGTGATCACGTTCAGGACGCCGGGCGGCACGCCGGCGCGCTCGGCCAGGGCCATAAGAGCCAGCGCCGAAAACGGGGTCGCGCTCGCGGGTTTCACGACCATGGTGCAGCCGGCGGCCAGGGCGGCTCCGGCCTTTCGGGTGATCATCGCGGCGGGGAAGTTCCACGGGGTGATCGCCGCGCAGACGCCGATCGGTTGTTTGATCACCAGGATGCGTCGGTCGCGGGCCGGCGTCGGGACCGTGTCTCCGTAGACCCGCCGACCCTCCTCCGCGAACCACTCGATGAAGCCTGCCGCATAGGCGATCTCGCCGCGCGACTCGGCGAGCGGCTTGCCCTGTTCGAGGGTCATCAGGCGGGCCAGCTGTTCCTGCGCCTGCAGGATCAGTCCATGCCACCGGCGCAGGACGGCCGCCCGTTCCGCGGCGGTCATGGCCGCCCACGCCGGACGCGCGCGCTCGGCGGCCTCGATCGCGCGGCGGGTCTCCGACCGGCCCATCCGCGGGACCGAGCCGATGACCTGGCCGGTCGCGGGATCGGTCACGTCCTGGACCCCACCGTCGTCGGCCGCGCACCAATGGCCATCGACGTGGGCCTGCTGGCGAAACAGCGTGGGATCGCCCAAGGCGCCCGTGGCGATGGCGGCGCGGGCGGCGAGGCTCATGCCGGATCCATCTGCGCGGCGAGGCGCGCCGCGAAGTCGGCCTGCCAGTCGGCGAGAGGCCGCCAGCCGGGCTGGACCTGGCAGAAGGCATGGGAAAGCCGATAGATCTCGTCATCGCTCAGCGTGAGATCGAGCGGCATGCGGCAGGGCTGGGGTATGTACCAGTCGGTGTCGACGAACAGCTCGATGCGATTGCGCTCCGGATCGCGGAAATAGAGCGACCAGGCCACGCCATGCAGCACCGGATCGAGCTCCGTGGCGGGGCTCGACGCCACGCGGCTCGCCGCCTTCTTGAGATCTGCCAGGGCCGGCAGCCGGAAGGAGATCTGGTTGACCACCTGCGCGTCGGCGGCGCCCGTGCGCCCGGCCACCAGCACGATCTGGTGGTGCTCGCGGGCGTCCCGGCTGAGGAAGACGATCTCCGTCTCGCCTAGCCGCCCGCGATCGGTGACGGCGAAGCCAAGGACCCCGCGATAGAAGGCGGTCATGGCCTCGATGTCGCGGACGTATAGGCCCAGATGACTGAGGCTGAGGTTTTCAGGTCCGGCCATGGTTCAGGTCCCCTCGCGCGCCGGCGCGGCGCCGTCCGCGAACATCACCCGGCGGCCCCGGCCATCGGCGTTTCGGCCAGCGAGTCCTTCAGGAGCGGCAGCCAGGTCTCCAGCCAGGCGAGCGCCGCCTCCTCCGGATAGGCCGCCGACCTGCGGTCGTGGCAGAGCAGTTCGCCGATGCGCCGCGCGCCGAGGTCCGAAAACAGCCGGTCGAGACGCTTCGGCCCACCGCAGAACGTCGCGTGATAGGTCATGTCCCCCAACCCGATCACGCCGTAGCGCACGCCCGACAGATCCGGCCGCCCCTCGGTGAGGGCCAGGTAGAGCGCCTGGCCGTTGTCGGGAACGTCGCCCTGGCCATAGGTCGACGAGCAGATCAGGAAGACGCCGCCAGCGGCGAGGATCGCGGGACTGGCCTTCTCCATCCGCAGGAGCGTCGGGCGCCACCCGGCGCGTTTCAGGGCGTCGAGCGCTTCGTAGGCCACCATTTCGGCGGTTCCGCTCATGGTGGCCACGAGCATCGTGATGGGCGTGGGGTCGGTCATGCTCCCCGGCGTCCGTCACCTGGACCACGCATGGGCCGCGCCGGTCGCGCAGAGCCTGCCAGGAACATCCCATATCCGATTTGCGCCTACGAACATCGACAGAGTTCTGCTATCATGACAGCATTCTGTCAATAAGAGATGCGATATCGCATCGCGGAATTGACGGTCACATCGGGAGAGGCGGCTCCGTCCTCCCAAAGTCTTGAGGGCGACGATGATGAAGGCAGATCGAACGGACGGCAGGGTTGGGTCGGCGGCGGCGGCCGAACGCCGGCCGCAGCGTCGCATGGCGTTGGCGGCTATTCTGACGGGTGGAGCCGGACTGCTGGCGGCCGCGATCGGCGGGGGCCGCGCCCGCGCCGCCACGCCGGCCGCGGCGCACGGACGGGCAGGCCCGCATCTGTCCGCCGAGGATCGCCTCGACATCCTGGCCATCGCCAACAGCTTCACCACGGCGCTGCAGGACGGCGACGTCGACACCCTGGCGACCCTCTTCGCCACGGACGGGGCGATCGATCATCCGGCCGGCCACGGCGAGGATCGCGAGGGCGTGCGGGCCTTCTTCAAGGGCTTTCTCGCCTATTCGCGCGGGGTGCGGCTGAACAGCGTCAACCAGATCGTAACCGCCAACGCGGACGGCACCGCGGGCCTGCGCAGCGCCCTGGTGGTGGTCGGCGTCTCCGACAGCCGGCGGCCCGGCGCCGTCACCCCTTCGATCATCGGCCACGCGCTGATCACCGACCGGTTGAAGCGTGAGGATGGCCGCTGGGTGATCGCCAAGCGGACCGTCGAGGAAGTGATCATGAGCGCCGTCGAACAGCCGGACGCCGCCGAGCGCGCGCGCTGGGCGATGAAGGCCGCGGATCGCGGCCTCGCGCCGCGCCGATCCTAGATGAGGTCGCGGGGCCCGGCGCGATGTCGGGCCCCGCCGATCAGGCCGCGGCCGTCGTCTCGACCCGCGCGGGGCGCAACAGGAAGGCCGCCAGCGCCGGCAACAGCACCAGGGCGCCGACCATGTTCAGCAGGAACATGAAGGCCAGCATGATCCCCATGTCCGCCTGGAACTTGATCGGGGAAAAGGCCCAGGTGATCACCGCCGCCGAGATCGTCAGGCCGGTCAGCATGACCACCTTCCCGGTGAACAGCAGGGCCTGGTAGTAGGCCTCGGACAGGCTTCGGCCCGCCCGCAGATGCACCAGGGTGACGCTGAGCACATAGAGCGCGTAGTCCACCCCGATGCCGACGCCGAGCGCGGTCACCGGCAGGGTCGCGACCTTGACCCCGATCCCCAGCTTGACCATCAGCGCCTCCGCCAGGATCGAGGTGAGCATCAGCGGCACGATGGCGACCACCACGGCGCGCACCGAGCGGAAGGTGATCAGGCTGAGCAGCATCACCGCGCCATAGACCCACAGCAGCATCGTGCGGCTCGCCTGCTTGACCACCAGGTTGGTGGCCAGCTCGATCCCGGCGTTGCCGGCCGCCAGGCGGATCTGCACGTCCTTGTTGCGGTTGCCGGCGGCGAAGCTTTCGGTCGCCGCCGCGACGCGCTGCAAGGTGTCGGCCCGATGGTCCTGCAGGAAGGCGTAGAGCGGCAGCATGCTGCATTTCTGATTGAAGAAGCCGACCGGCGCCTGGTTGAAGATCGAGTTCAGCGTGTCCTGGTTCGGGATCAGTTCGTACCAGAGCAGGCTGCCTTCACTGAGGCCGGCGGTCATGCGTTTGGCCAGGTCGGTGACCGACAGGGTGGCTTCGACGCCCGGGGTCTGCTTGAGGCGGTTTTCCAGCGCATCCAGGGTGGCCAGCGAGGTGTAGGCGCCGCACGCGCCCTCGCGGGTGGTCGCCATGACCACCAGCACGTCGCTGCTGGTGGCGTAGTTGCTGGTCAGGTAGGCGTTGTCGCGATTGTAGCGGGAGTCCGCGCGCAGTTCGGGTGCGCCGGGATCCAGGTCGCCGATCTTCAGGTCCTTGGCCTGATAGAAGCCCCAGCCGCCGGCCGCGATGGCCAGGACGATCACCGCCGCGGCGTAGCGGCGCTGGGTGAAGAGGTCGAGCGCGCTCCAGACCGGATGCTTCGCGCGTCCTTCGGCGCTGGCGGACTCGCTGCGCAGGCTGCGCTGCGCGGCCCGGGCGCTGACGCCGGTATAGCTCAACAGGATGGGCAGCAGGATCAGGTTGGTGAACACCAGCACCGCGACGCCGATGCTGGCCACCAGGGCCAGGTCGCGGATCACCTGGATGTCGATGAGCAGCAGCACCGCGAAGCCCATGGCGTCGCAGATCAAGGCCGTGAACCCCGCCATGAACAGGCGCCGGAAGGTCTGGCGCGCGGCCAGCAGCCGGGGCACGCCGCGGCCGATGTCCTGCATCACCCCGTTCATCTTCTGCGCGCCGTGGCTCATGCCGATGGCGAACACCAGGAACGGAACCAGGATCGAATAGGGATCCAGCTTGAATCCGAAGAGCGGCAACAGGCCCAGCTGCCAGACCACGGCGATCAGCGAGCAGGTCACCACCAGCGCGGTGCTGCGCAGGCAGCGGGTGAAGGCGAAGAGAATGGCCGTGGCGATCGCCACCGAGAGCGCGAAGAACAGCAGGATCTGCTTCAGGCCCGCGATCAGGTCTCCGACGATCTTGGCGAAGCCCACGATGTGGATGCGGATGTCGTCCGTCTGGTGCTTGGCGCGGATCTTCTCCAGCCGTTCCGACAGGACCCCGTAGTCGAGCGCCTTGCCCGTGGTGTCGTCCACCGCCAGCAGCGGCGCGGAAAGGATGCTGGACTTGAAGTTCGGAGAAACCAGCTGACCGATCTCTCCGGACCGCTCGATGTTGGCCCGGACCTGCGTCAGGCTCTCCGGCGAGCCGTTGAAATCGTCCGGGATGACGGTGCCGCCTTCGAGCCCCACCTCGGTGACCGCGAGCCAGCGTGTCGCCGGCGTCCACAGCGACTTCATGTACGGCCGGTTCAACCCCGGCAGCAGGAAGACCTCGTCGTTGATCTGCTTCAGCGTCTCGAAATACTGCGGCGTGAAGATCGTGCCCTTGCGGGACTCCACCACGATCCTCAGCGTGTCGCCATATCCCTGCAGGTCCTGCCGATGGGCTTTGTAGTTCTGGATGTAGGGGTGGGACCGCGGGATCATGTCGTCGAAGCTGGCGTTGAAGGTCAGGCGGCTCGCGCTGATCGCCAGGACGAGGGTGATCAGGCCGCAGACCACGACGATCAGCCGTCGATGTCCGAAGATGAACCGCTCCAGCGCCGAGCCCTGCGCCTGGCTCGTTTCGGCGCCGTCGAAGCCGGGGGCGGGCGTCCCGACGTTCATGCCGCAGCTCCCTTGCCCGGACCTGGTTCCGGAATCCTGAAGACGCCGCGCGGCCCGACCACCACGAACGCCCTGTCCGGCGTTTCCGCAAAGCCGGCGATCGGCTCCGGCGCAGACTTGCCCTCGGGCGCGAAGCTCGCGCCGCCGTCGTGGCTGACGACGAGTTGCCCCGACAGCGACGCCAGCACCACGCGCCCGTCGGAAAGCGCCTGTCCGTAGCTGAGCGAGGCGGCCGTCCCGCTCGGGATCGTGCGCCAGTGCGCGCCGGCGTCGTCGGAGCGAAGGATGGTCCCGCGCAGGCCGAAGGCCAGGACGGTTCGGCTCCCCAGCGCCAGGATCCCGAAGAAGGTTCCGGGATAGGGAGTCGCGAGCTTGGCGAAGCCGCCGTCCGGCCGGGAGCGCAGAAAGAGGCCCTGCTCGCCGGCCGCATAGGTCGTGTCGCCCTGGCGCGCCAGGCCGTAGAGGTGGAGGTCCTTGGGATTCTCGAAGCGGTCGACGGCCGACGCCCAGGTCAGGCCGCCGTCGCGCGTGACGAGCGCCAGGCCGTAGGCGCCGACGATCAGGGTCTCGCCGGAGGGAAGGGTCGTGAGATTCAGGAACGGCTTGTCGGGTCCGTCCGAGACCAGCCGCATCGCCGACTTGACCGCCGGCGCAGGCTCGTCCTTCGCGCCGGGCCCCGGCTTGGCTTCGCGGGCGTGCGCCAGCACCACGGCCGCCGCCTCTATCCCGTCGAGACTCCGCGTCCAGGTGACGCCGCCGTCCCGGGTGTGGAGCGCCACGCCCATATGACCGACCGCCCAGCCCTCGGACGGCGAGTTGAACTGGACCGCGGTCAGGGCGACGCTGACCGGCACGACGCGCGCCTGGCGCCAGCTTCGGCCGCTGTCGTCGGAAAGCAGCACCGTTCCGCGTTCGCCGACGGCCACCAGCCGCGATCCGGCCCGGGTGATCGCCAGCAGGACGGACTTCGTCGGCCGGGCGGCCGGCGTCGCAGCGATGTCGAGGGGGGCCGGCCGGACCTCGGCCGGCGACGCGCCGGCCTGCAGCGCCGCGACCGCCACGAACGATGCGGCCAGGAGGGTGCGGATCGGCCCTCGTCCCACCAGCGGATTCGCCTCATCGCGTGACTTGAAAATCCCGGCCTCCCGTTGTTCGCCCCCGCTTTTCGGCACGGTGGTCATTTGACGCGTAGTGATCATATTGACAGTTTGCTGTCAATGAAGCTTGGTCGACGCCAGGCTGATGACCCAGACGAGGTGCTGGCCAAGGAGACAGGTCGCGCCGTGACGAATACGATCTTCAGCGAGGAGTACGCGGCCCTGATCGGCGTCATAGCTAGCGCACGAAAGGCCGCCGGTGTCTCGCAGCGCGAGTTGGCGGCGCGGCTCGGCCGCTCCCAATCCCACGTCTGCAAGATCGAGGCGCGGCAACGGCGCATCGACACGCTCGAGTTCTACAGGATCGCCATGTGCCTGGGAATCTCCCCCATCGCCTTCTTCCAGGCGTTCGTGGAGCGGATAGAGACCGGCGCGGGTCCGGGCGCCCGGCAATTTCCGTTGCGTTAAGCTACGGCACGGCATCGTATCGTATCGAGAGGGGCCGCCGTGGACTCGAAGATTGGTGGGACGGCGGTGGGGCGGCTCCCGGACGATCGGGCGCGGCGATCGAAGGCGGCGCTGGTCGCCGCGACCCTGGCGGCGACCCACGAGCTGCTGTCGGAAAGCGGGCTGGGCGGCGTGAGCGTCGATGAGGTTTCGCGTCGTTCCGGCGTCGCCAAGACGACGATCTACCGGTATTGGCCGACCCGCGCGGCCCTGGTGCTGGACGCCTGCGCACAGATGACGCCTGGCCTGCCGACTTCCGACACCGGCAGCCTCGCCGGCGACCTCACCGTGCTGGCCACGGTTGTCGCCCAACGGCTGCGGACCGGGCGCTGGTCCTCGATTCTGCCGTCGATCATCGACGCCGCCGAACGCGATCCCCAGATCGCCGAGCTCCATAGCCGGTTGCACCTGGTCATGACGGCCGCCTTTCGCGACGCCGTGGAACGCTCGCGTCAGCGAGGCGAGTCCGGCGCCGATCGCGATCCCGCCAAGATCGCCGCCGCCATCATGGGGCCGCTGTTCTACCGGCGGTGGTTCTCCCGCGAGGCGCTCGACGACGCGTTTGTCCGATTCGTGGTCTCCAGCGCGCTGAACGCCGCGGCCTGATCGTCGGAGCGTCACCGACGCCGCCCGGCCGGCCGGCCCGTTCGAAGATTTGACAGACTTCAGGCTTATTGACAGAATGCTGTCAATAAGCGCTTCTGCAGTTCGTGACAATTCGAGTGGCAATTGGAATGGCGACATTCACACCGACCCCCCGCCGGTCGGCGGGCCCGGGCGATCTCGCGACGGGGTCCTGAGGGTGCGCGGGAGGCTCGATCACCTCGCCATCCGGTCAAGCGATCCCGAGCGGCTCGCGTCGTTCTACGGGAAGACGCTCAGCATGACCGCCGCGCCGCGGGATGGCGGCTGGATCTGCCGGGGTCCGGACCGCTGCCTGCTGTTCACGCCCGGAGAGGCCAATCGCTTGGACTTCGCCGCCTATCGGGTCGCCGACGCCCAGGAGCTCGCCGGCCTGAGGGCGAGGCTGAGGGCCGCCCGCGTCGCACCGGTGGCGTCTCCGACATCGTTGTTCTCGCCGGGTGCGGTCGCCGTGCGCGACCCCGACGGCAATCTCCTGGTGTTCGGCCAGCCGCGGGCCCGCGCGGCCGCCCTGCCCGGCCCCCCCGCGCGGCTGCAACACGTGGTCGTGGCGACCCGCGCCATCGATCGCATGATCGCCTTCTACACCGAGGTCATCGGACTGCGGGTCTCCGACGAGGTGCGGGACGCCGAGGGCGTCCTGCGGACCTGCTTCCTGCGCAGCGACGAGGAACATCACAGCTTCGCGGTCTTCCAGGCCGCCGAGGACCGTTTCGACCATCATTGCTACGAGGTCGGCGACTGGGCGCTGATCCGCGACTGGGCCGATCACTTCGCAGCGCAGCGGGTGGGCCTGGTCTGGGGCCCCGGCCGCCACGGACCGGGCAACAACCTGTTCGCCTTCATCCATGACCCGGACGGCAACTGGATCGAGATCTCCGCGGAACTGGAGGTGGTCGCCGACGATCGCCCCGCCGGCTGCTGGCCGCACGAAGAACGGACTCTGAACAGCTGGGGCAAGGGCCTGCTCCGCAGCTAGACCCCGAGGGACCACATGAAACTCGCAAGCTTCCGCTTCGCCCGACATGACAGCTGGGGGATCGTCGATGGCGACGCGATCGTCGACCTGGGGGCGGTCATCGGCGACCGCGGGCCGGACCTGCGCGCGGCGATCGGGCTCGCCGACTGGGGCCTGTTCGACCAGGCGCGGCAGGCCGCGCCCCGCCGGCGCATCGATGAGATCGAGTGGCTGCCCGTCATCCCGCGGCCCGACAAGATCCTCTGCGTCGGGCTGAACTACGAAAGCCATCGGCGCGAGACGGGCCGGCCGGAAAGCGCGCATCCGACGATCTTCCTGCGTGTGGCGGCGAGCCAGACCGGCCACGGCGCGCCGATCCTTCGCCCGCACGTCTCGGACAAGCTCGACTACGAAGGCGAACTCGCCGTGATCATCGGCAAGCCCGGTCGCTACATCAGCCAGGCCGACGCCCTGTCCCACGTCGCCGGCTATGCCTGCTACAACGATGCGACCCTGCGCGACTGGCAGCAGCACAACTCGCAGTTCACGCCGGGAAAGAACTTCGACGGCACCGGCGCCTTCGGGCCATGGATGGTCACCGCCGACGAGATCGCCGATCTCGACGCCCTGCGGATCGCGACCCGCGTCAACGGCGAGACGGTTCAGGAGGCCGGCCTCGACCAGATGATCTTCCCGGTCGCCCGTCTGATCGAATATTGCTCGAGTTTCACCACCCTCGAGGTCGGCGACGTGATCGCCACGGGCACGCCCGGCGGCGTGGGCTTCAAGCGCGATCCGCAACTGTTCCTGAAGGCGGGGGACCGGGTCGAGGTCGAGATCACCGGCGTCGGCCTGCTGGTCAACACCATCGCCGACGAACCGGCCCCTCCCCATTGAAGGCGCGCTACCAGGTCATCATCGCCGGCGCCGGCCCGACCGGGCTGACGATGGCCAACCTGCTGGGCCAGGCGGGCGTCTCGACGCTGGTCGTCGAGTGCAACCCGGCGACCGTCGGCGAGCCGCGGGCGGTTTCGATCGACGACGAGTCCCTGCGCACCCTGCAGTCTATCGGCCTGGCCGAACAGGTGATGACCCGCACGGTGCTCGGGTACGGATCGCATTACCATGGGCCGTCCGGCCGGCGTTTCGCCGTCGTCGAGCCCACTGAACAGCCCTACGGCCACCCCCGCCGCAACGCCTTCCGCCAGCCGATCCTCGAAGCCCAGCTCCGCGACGGGCTCGCCAGGTTCGGCGAGGTCGAGGCGGTGTTCGGCCAACGGCTGACCGGGTTCGACTCCGTCGACGGCGGGGTCACGGTGACGCTCACCGGGCCGGCAGGCGAAAAGGCCACGCTCGCCTGCGACTATCTGGTGGGCTGCGACGGGGCGAGCAGCACCGTGCGCGAGGGCCTGGGCGTCGCGCTCGAAGGCGCCACCTCCGGCCAGCGCTGGCTCGTCGTGGATCTCGAGAACAACGAGAACCACGAACGCTACACCAAGGTGTTCAGCGATCCCCGGCGGCCATGCATCACCCTGCCCGGGCCGGAACGCACGCGGCGCTACGAATTCAAGGTCCTCGCCGGCGAGTCGGAGGCCGATCTCCTGGCGCCGGGGGCGGTCGAACGCCTGGTGGCCGCGCACGGCGCGGACCCGGCGGCCACGGTGCGACGCAAGGTGGTCTACACCTTTCACGCCCGTCTCGCGGACCGCTGGTCCCGGGGACGCGTCTTCCTGGCCGGCGACGCCGCGCACCTTTCGCCGCCCTTTGCGGGCCAGGGCATGAACAGCGGGCTGCGCGACGCACACAACCTGGCCTGGAAACTGGCCGCCGTGCTCACCGGGGTCGCAAGTCCGAGCCTGCTGGCCACCTACGAACTGGAACGGCGCGACCACGTGCGCCAGATGATCGAGCTGGCGCGGATCATGGGACTGGTCATCGCGCCTCCCAACGCCGTCGCGGCCTGGCTGGTGCGCTCGATCTTCCAGGTCTCGCGGCTTTATCGTCCCGCCTACGACTACATCGCCCAGATGCGCTACAAGCCCAAGCCGCGGTTCAAGGCCGGGTTCCTGACGCGTCCCGCATCCGCCGCGGGCCGCAGGCTGGTCGGCCGGATGCTTCCCCAGCCCCAGGTCGAGCGCCGCGATGGCGCGTCCGTCCTCCTGGACGAGGCGCTGGGCGAGGGCTTCGTCCTGGTGACGCGCGCGGCTCGTCCGCAACCGCTCTTTGCGGCCGCCGATCAGGCGGTCTGGGACCGGCTGGGCGCGCGCCGGGTCGCCGTCCTGGGCCCGCGGGATTCCATCCCAGCTATGGCCGGCGTGACCATGGTGCGCGAAGTCGGCGACCTGCTCGGCTCGGCGCTTCGGGGTTGCGAGGATTGCCTGATCCTCCTGCGGCCGGACCGCTATGTCGCGGGCGTCTTCCCGGCCTCCGGCGTCGCCGCGGGCGCGGCGGCGATCGAGCGGCTGCTGGACGAGCGGAGCGGCGCCGCGGCGACAGCCGCGACGGGGCGCGGACCTCGATGACGACCGGTCCGCCGAGGCGAAGGGGGAAACTCGAGGAACGACGCGAGAGGATACTCGACGTGGCTCAAGAGTGTTTCCTGGCTCGCGGCTACGCCGCGACATCGATGTCGGAGATCGCCGCGCGTCTGGGGGGATCGAAGGGGACGCTCTACGGCCACTTCAAGTCCAAGGACGAGGTGTTCGACGCGGTGGTCCGCCGTCAGTGCCAGGCCATGCGGCGATCGGTCTGCAGCATCGCCCCGGGCGGGGAGGAGGCGCCGCGCGCGCGGCTCGCCCGGTTCGGCATGGTCTCGCTGGAATTCCTCCTGTCGCCGGACGTGCTCGCCTTTCATCGCCTCGCCCTGGCCGAATCCGAGCGTTTCCCACAGCTCGGCGAGGCGTTCTTCGCCTGCGGACCGCAGGTGCTCACCGCGCGGATCGCGGACTATCTTGGCGAGCTCATGGAGCGGGGACTCCTGCGGCGCGCCGACCGTTCCGGGGCCGCGCAACACCTGATGGACCTTGCCGTTTTCGGGATCTACGAGCGCCGCCTCCTGGGCGTGATCGAAGACCTTGGGCCCGGGCAGGCCGATCGCCGGCTACAGGCGGCCGTCGACACCTTCCTGCGGGCCTATGCGGCCTAGGCGGGCGGACCTGCCACCCCATCGATCGGCCAGCAGTCCGGCTGTGGCCAGGACGACGGCCACGCCCTCCCCCATGAGGGCGTGATCGCCGAGGACCCCCGCGCCGTGCATGGCCGCGCTCCCCAGGCGCAAAAGTGCGATCGTGGCCGGGATCGCGCCGACGAGGGCCAAGGCGGTCGAGCGGCGAAGACGGCCCGCCACCCCCAGCGCCGCCACCCCGGCCATGGCCAGATGGAAGCCGCCCATGGGGGCCCGCAGGGCGTCGAGGGCCGCGATCGACACCGGCGTCAGCCCCATGCGCTCGGCCGCCGCGTCCGGGGCGAGGATGAAACCGGCCGCCACGCGCAGGGACGCGAGACCGATCAGGAATAGGGCGGCGGTCGCGGCCCTCGAAGCCCATCTGGCCGCTGGCGTCATTCGGTCCCGAGCCTCATCGATCGATATCCGACGATATTGGGTGAATGCTGTCATATTGGTAGAGTGTTGTCATCACAGGAAGGGGGCGTCGGCGCCCCGCATTGCGGATGACCGGCGGGCATCCGCCCTATGCCGCAGCGGCGGACTTGCGTCGCGACCGGCCCGCGCGCTTTGACGACGGCGCCTCGGCCGCGGCGTCCTGCTCAGGCGCGGCGGGGCGCGAAAGGCGCCAGGCGACCACCTCGTCCAGCTTGGAGAGCAACTCGAGCGGCTTGACCGGCTTGGAGAGGTAGTCGTCCATCCCGGCCGCCACATACTGCTCCTTGGACCCGCTCATCGCGTCCGCCGTGAGGGCGATGATCGGAACGTCGCACTTCGGCGACGGCAGGGCGCGGATTCTCCGGGTCGCCTCCATCCCGTCGCACTCCGGCATCTGCACGTCCATGAGGATGACGTCGTAGTCCACGCGCCGGACCGCCTCGACGGCCTCCAGGCCGTTCTCCGCGAGGTCGGCGACATGGCCGCCTGCGCTCAGGACCGCCAGGGCGAACTGCTGGTTGACCTTGTGATCCTCCGCCAGGAGTACGCGCAGGCTGACGGGCCCGCTCGGCGCCTCTGGCTCGACAGGCGCGGGATTCGGCGTCTCGCCGACCACCCCGCCGGGGACTGTCTCGACCGGATCCGCCTCCGACCCGGTCCCATAAAGCCGCCCGAGGCACTGCAGGAGGTCGCGATGTCGCACGGGCTTGTCGATGATGGCGTCGAACAGCCTAGCCCCGCCGTTTCGACCGCCCTCCAGGCCCGCCGACGAGACGAGCACGACCTTCGCCTCGGCGAGCCCCGGCATGGCCCGAAGTCGCCCTGCAAGCGTTTCCCCGGACATGCCGGGCATCATCTGGTCCAGGAAGATGATGTCGTAGGCCTTGCCGCGGTGCCAGGCGCGCTCGGCCTCGGCCAGCCCATCGAACGGCTCGCTGATCGGCGTGACCTCCAGCCCGAAGCAGCGAAGCTGCCGGGAGATGATCTCCAGGTTCAGGCCGATGTCGTCTATGGCGAGCGCACGCAGGCCCTTCAGGCTGCCCAGCGACTCCGCCATGGACCTGATTCTAGGGGTATGCGCGGCGGCGAGCGGGATCTCGAACCAGAAGGTGGAGCCGGCTCCCACCGTGCTGGCGACGCCGATCCGGCCGCCCATCAGTTCGACCAGCTGCTTGCTGATCGCCAATCCCAGGCCGGTTCCGCCATAGCGGCGCGTGATCGAGCTGTCGGCCTGGCTGAACTTCTGGAACAGGCGCGCGCAGGCGGCCTCGTCCATGCCGATGCCGCTGTCGGTCACCTCCACGCGGACGATCGCACGGCCGTCCTCGTCGCCGCCGACGACCGAGACGCTCAGGGCGACGCAGCCCTCCGGCGTGAACTTCACGCCATTGCCGATGAGATTGAGGATGACCTGACGAATCCGGTTGGGATCCCCGTTGAGGGCCAGGTGGGCCTCGGGATCGACGTCGATGGCGAGATCGACCCCCTTGGCGCTCGCCGTCGGGGCCATCAGGGTCACGGCGTTCTCGATGGTTTCGATCAGATCGAAGTCGACGCTCTCGAGATCGACCTTGCCGGCCTCCAACTTCGAGATGTCCAGGATGTCGTTGATGATCGAGAGCAGGGCCTCGCCGGACAGCTCGACGGCCCGGGCGTAGCTGCGCTGCTGCTCGTCGAGGGGGGTGTCGAGCAACAGGCCCGTCATGCCGAGGATCCCGTTCATCGGCGTGCGGATCTCGTGGCTCATGTTGGCGAGGAACTCGCTCTTCACCCGGCTGGCCACCTCCGCCACGTCCTTGGCTTCCAGCAGGTCCTGCTGGGCGCGGCGGCGCTCGTCGATGTTGCGCGAGACGACGATCCAGCGGGTCGACCCGTCGTCGCGCCGCTCCACGATCTTGGCGCTGGCCTCGATCCAGATGGCCTGACCGGAGCGATGGGCCGCCTGGAACTCGACGCCCGATCCATCCCCGCCTTCGCCGGCGATCAGCGCGTCGCGCCAATAGGCGCCTTCCCATCCGCCCTTCAATCCGGTCGACGGGCCGACCATTTCACCCGCCGCCCAACCGCTCATGCCCCCAAAGGCGCGATTGGCGTAGACGGTAGTCAAGACGCCGTCGGGCGCGGTCTGCAGGATCAGGATGCTGTCGGTCGCATGATCGACCGCCGAGCGCAGCAGCTCGAGCTGATCCTCGCCCAGTTTTTCGCGGGTCACGTCGCGCATCCGCATGACCACGCGGGTCGCCCCGTCGCCCTCGCGCGAGGGTGTCATGGCGCAGCGGATCCACCTCAGCCGCCCGTCGCCGCCCCGAACGCGGTTGTCCAGCCAGTGAGGATCGAGCTTGACCGTCATCTGGATGATGGTGGCCTTGAACAGTTCGGCCTGTTCCGGCGTCTGCACGATGCGCGAGAAGAAGGCCGAGGGGTTGCCCAGGTCGAAGTCGTCCGCGAGACCCCATAGCGACCTCACGTCCTGGCCCATCGGCGAAAACGTGCGGCGTCCGTCGAGCCCGACGCGGATCTCGACCACCGCCTCGGCGGTCGGATCGCCCTCCGTGGACCATCGCTCCTCGGCGCCCTCGAAGACCGCGGTGGGCCGGTATTCGGTGGAAACCTCCTCGGCGGACCGGAAGTAGCCGCCGGTGGGCGCGGGATCGATCACGACCTGAAGGGTCCGTGCGCCGTCGGCGTAGCGGAACGTCCCCGCCTTCAGCATCCCTCCGCTCGGCTCCGCCGGGACCGGGCGCGGCCCCTCGGGCGCGCCCGTATCGCCGCGGGCGACGCCATCCTTGCTGAAGGCCTCCTGAAGCAGGTCCTCCAGGCGCGCGCCCAGCGCGAGCCTGGAGCCAGCGGCCGCAAACTCACGCGCGAACCCGTCGTCCCATGCCGCCAGCCGGCCTTCGCCGTCAAAGAACGCATGGCTGCGCTGAGGGCTGGAGGTCGCTGATCCGGCCATTACGATGCGAGTCCCCGCCCGCGCCGAGAAAAGCCTGATGGCGCGGCGCCACCATTGGATGCGCCGGGTGAAGGATTTGTAGCGATCGCCCACTCGCGACATCACGCCGCGGCGTTTCAGGCCGCCCGCGCGGCTGCCAGGCCCTCGAAGCAGGCCGTCTCCAAGGCGTCTCGTGGAGGAAATTGGCGCGCCCGGAACGATTCGAACGTCCGACCCTCAGATTCGTAGTCTGGGGAAAGATGTTGCGGAATCAGCCTCTTGGAGGCCGGGACTGGAAAGGGCGAATCCAAGCAAGCCTTGGGTACGCGCTCGGCTTGGCTTTTATTGGGTGCACGAAAACCTTGCCGTCGGCCAGTTATTGGGTGTACAAGAACCTCGAATGGAAATCGAGTTCGATCCCGAGAAGAGCGCGAAAAACGTCGAATTGCGCGGCCTCTCGTTCGATCTCGTGGCCGACTTCGATTTCGACTCCGCGCTGGTCGCCCGAGACACCCGCGAGGACTACGGCGAGGACCGTTTCATAGCCCTGGGCCTTATCGGCGATCGCCTGCACGTCGTGGCCTACACGATGCGCGGCGACAGGTTGCGGGTGATCAGCTTCCGTAAGGCCAATGCGAGAGAGGTGGAGCGCTATGAGCAAGCCCGACCCTGAACGGACCGATCATGAACTACCCGAACTGGGCGACGACTTCTTCGCCCGCGCCCGTCCGGCCGGCGAAGTGATGGGCGAGGCTTTCATGGCGCGCGCGCGACGGCCAGGCCGGCCCAAGTCCGCGTCGCCAAAGGTCGAAGTGAAGATCCGCCTCGACGCGAAGGTGGTCGAACATCTGCGCGAAACCGGCAAGGGCTGGCAGACCCGCGTGAACGCCGAGCTGGCGAAAGCCGTGAAGCAAGGGCGGCTATGATCAGCCCGCGGCCCATATCCTCACAGCGGCCCGCCCGGCTTTGAACCCTCAGTGCGGCTCGAAGGTATCCGGCTGCAGCAGTTCGTATATCTGCTGCACCGACCGAGCCTTTCCCACCTTCGCCAGCAGGGGCCTGAATTCGAGGTCTGGATCGTCGCCCTCAAGATAGTTGATGGAGTGCGTTTCCATCGCTGTGAGTGCGCGACGGCGGACATCTTCGATCGACAGCGGGCCTAATGTCTCAAGTTCGTGCTCGACGCGTGACTGAGGCGGCCCGAAGATCAGCAAAAGCGAGAGGAACGATCCTGCCCGGCCGGTCCTGCGGAATGACCGCACGATCCAGCGCCAACCGCCCGCGTCGATCAACTCCATCCCGAGCTGCTTGTTTTCCTTCAATGTGCGCGGCCCGCACTTTGTGAGCCGATCCAGGTCCTGGAACCCCCAGATCTCCTTGTCCGCCGTGAACCCCAGGACCGGGAATCGAAAGTCCGCCTCTGCCGTTTTCATACATGCCGCCGCGGAACAATTTAGGAACAACAATACGCACGACAGCCCTTTCGGCGTCAAGGTGTTCCACCAGGTCCCGACCCGCTGGCCGGCGCCGGGCCGAACGGGTGTGTCAGGTTCCCCGTTGGTAGCTCTGCGGTAGGTAGTGTTGATTTTGATCGGCTGATACGCCGTGACTATGGGGGCTCCGCGGTCGTGACGCCATGCTCCGGCTGGGCAATCCTGCCCTGGACGCACATCACATGACCGGTTTCACCGATGCTCAGCTCCTCGAACACCTCGCGCCCGCGCGAACCCAAGAGGAACTAGCCGGACGGCTGAGAGAAGCATTCCTCCCGACGCCCGAGCCGGAGGAAGGCGAAGAGCTGGAATAGGCCGCTTGGCTTGATCCTGCGGCGGATGCCGGCCATCTCCTAGCGGCCGTTCAGATCGAACGGTTCGAAGTGGTCGAGGTGCCTAGCCGCAATGTCCGACAGCCTCATCCCGATCACCGACGAACAGGCCAAAGCCATTCAGGAGGCTCTGAAGCTTGGGGGAACGTCGCTCGACCTAGCGAAGGCATTCGGCGGCTACGTCGCTTCGGTGCTCGGCACGACGCCGCACGATATCGTCGGGCTTCTTGGTGGCGACTGGATCAAAGTCAAGCGGGCCGAAAACCTGGCGAAGGCAGTTCACGAAGCCAAGGAGCGTCTACGTGCTCGGGGCGTTCTGGAGCCCCAGCCGATCAGCCTCTCTCTCGCCCTGCCCCTCTTGCACGCTGCTGGAGATGAAGACAGGCAGGAGCTTGTAGACCTTTGGGCTCGCCTGTTGGCCGCCGCTATGGATCCCGCGCGCACCAATCGCGTGCGGCAACGCTTCATCGAAATTGTGCAGCGCCTCGATCCCCTGGACGCCCTCGTATTGCAACGGCTCAGGGACGCGGCGGCCATGCAGCCAACCCCGCGGGACTTCCTCGCCAGCCACCTTCAGGTGAGCGCAGATGAGGTCGAGGTGTCTTTTGAGAACCTGCTCCGGTTAGAGGTGATCGGCGCTACCGGCCTTGAGCCTGGGATCCGGCCCGGAGTGCTCACGAGGGTTCACCTCACATCCATCGGCCGTCAGCTCCTAATGGCGGTGAGCGACTAGCTGCCGGCCCCCTAGGCGTTGGCCGTCCTCGGCTATGCGCAAGGCGCACCTAGAGACAGTTCGCGACACGCTGAACGGCCAAGAGATCAGGATAGCGGCGGCGCTTGAGGGTGTCCACTCAGCCTGAAGCGCCAGAACTTCCTCTAAGGTTTCGCGCATTAGCCCCACCCGTCGCGATCAGCCGCCGCTTACGCTCGCGAGACGGTAGCCTGGTGTCGTGTGACTCCGAAAGCACGGCTTGGGCGGAAAGCGACATTTCGGGGCCCTCGTGTGGTGTCCACAAGATGTTGTGTCCCCAGCCGTGTCCCCGGAGGGGGACGAGGGACACCCTGATTTCGCTAACTATTTGAAAATATGGCGCGCCCGGAACGATTCGAACGTCCGACCCTCAGATTCGTAGTCTGATGCTCTATCCAGCTGAGCTACGGGCGCGCACCGCCTGACGGCGAGGGCGCGGAACCTAGTCGCGGATCGGGCGGAGCGCAAGCCGGGGGGGCCGCAGAATCTTTGCGCCGTCGCTAGGCCTCGAGCGCTCGCCAGGTCGGGACCGCGGCGCCGGGCCAGGCGGTCGCCTCGAAGACCGCGCGGGCGACCGCGCGGGCCAGGCAGTCGGCGGCGAGCGCCCCCAGGCGGGCGATCGTGTAGTCCGCGGCCCCGTCCATCGGCCGGCGGGCCGTGGAGATCGCGAAGACCACGTCACCGTCGAAGGGCGCGTGGATCGGACGGATGGCGCGGGCGAGGCCGTCCTGGGCCATGATCGCCACCCGCCTGGCCTGGGCCGGCGTCAGCGCCAGGTCGGTGGCCACGCAGGCGATGGTGGTGTTGCGCGCCGCGCCCGGGGCCTTGGAGAGCCCCCAGTCGTCGGGCGCGGCCGTCAGGCCCGCCGGGCCCAGGCCGCCGAACTCGCCGTCGATCTCGTAGGGCGCGGCCCAGAAGCTCCGGCCGCCTGGCGCGACGACCGCCCCGAAGGAATTCACCGCCACGACCGCGCCCACGGTCATGCCGTCCGCGCTGACGATGGAGGCCGAGCCTAGGCCGCCCTTCAGGGCGCCGGCCATGGCGCCATAGCCCGCGCCGGCCGTGCCGAGCTCGAAGGCCTCGGCCGCGCCGGCGACCGCCTGCATCCCCAGCGCCCGGTAGGGCGGCGTCTCGCCCCAGGCCTTGTCGCCGCCGTTGGCCAGGTCGAACAGGATGGCGGCGGGAACCACCGGCGACACCGGGACGCCCGCAAGGTCCGAGAGCCCATAGCCGCGCCTCCGCGCGCCCAGCCAAGCGGCCACCCCGTCGGCGGCGGCCAGGCCATAGACCGACCCCCCGGAAAGCACCACGGCGTCCACCGCCTCGACCAGGTTTTCGGGCGCCAGCGCATCGGTCTCCCGCGTGCCCGGCGCCCCGCCGCGCACGTCGCAGGCGCAGACCGCGCGCTCGTCCGGCAGGATCACGGTGACGCCGGTGCGGATCCGCGCATCCTGCGCCTGGCCGACCTTGAGACCCAGGATATCGGTGATCAGGTTGCGGGCGCCGGGGCGGGCGTGCGAAGGCTGCGTCTGCATGGCCGTCGACCTCGCATGCCGGGAGGTTTGTTGTCCACGCGCCGCGCCGCTCTAGGGTGGCGCTCCATTCCCGCCGTCCGGAGCTTCCCGACACGTGACCCTCGCCAAGCGTTTCCTGCCCCTCGGCCTCGCCGCCCTGATCGCCGCCGCCGCCACCGCATCGCAGGTCCCGGCCGCGCCGCCGTCGGCGCCGGCCAAGGGTCCGACCGTGATGATCGCCGCCGCCGAGCCCGACGCGGTCGAGGCGGGCCTCAAGGTGCTCAAGGCCGGCGGCTCGGCGGTCGACGCCGCCGTCGCCGTCCAGGCGGTGCTGGGCCTGGAGGAACCGCAGAGCTCGGGCCTCGGCGGCGGGGCGTTCATGACCTACTACGACGCCAAGACCCACCAGGTGACCGCCTACAACGGCCGCGAGACCGCGCCGGCCGGGGCGACGCCGCAGCTGTTCTACGGCCCCGACGGCAAGCCCATGCCCAAGGGCCAGGCGATCGTCACCGGCCGCTCGGCCGGGGTGCCCGGCGCGGTGGCCATGCTCTATCTGGCGCACGGCCAGCACGGGAAGCTTGCCTGGAAGGACCTGTTCGGCGACGCCGAGCGCCTGGCGGCCGGCGGCTTCGCCGTGCCGGCCCGGATGGCCGCGGCGGCCTCGTCCCGCGCACCCCAGGCCAGCCAGCCCGACGCCGTCGCCTATTTCACCAAGCCCGACGGGACCAAGGTGAAGACCGGCGACATCATGAAGAACCCGGCCTACGCCGCCACCCTGCGCAAGATCGCCGCCGAGGGGCCCAAGGCCATCCTCGAGGGCCCGATCGCCGAGCAGATCGTCGCCAAGCTGCATGAGGGCCCGATGCCCGGGACCATGACGCTGAAGGACCTGGCGAGCTACAGGCCCAAGGCCACGCCCGCCGTCTGCCGGCCCTATCGCATCTATGTGGTCTGCATGCCGCCCGCCCCGTCCGGCGGCCCGGCCGTGCTGGAGGGCCTGGGCATCCTGGCCCGCACCGACATCCCCGCGCATCGCAACGACGCCCAGGGCTGGTACCTGTTCTCCCAGGCGAGCCGGCTGATGTACGCCGACCGCGACCGCTACTACGGCGACCCGGATTTCGTCGACGTGCCGATGGAGGGCCTGCTCGCCCCCGATTACCTCGACGCGCGGGCGAAGCTGATCAATCCGGACAAGGCCGGCCCGCCGCCGCAACCCGGCAAGCCCAAGGGCGCCGGCGCCCGCGCGCCCGACCGCACCCTCGAACCCGGCGGCACCACCCACATGGTCATCGTCGACAAGGACGGCAACGCGGTCTCCATGACCACCACGGTCGAGAGCATCTTCGGCGACGGCCGGATGGTCGGCGGCTTCTTCCTCAACAACCAGCTCACCGACTTCTCCTTCGAGCCGAAGGACGGCGACGGCGCCCCGGCCGCCAATGCGGTGGCCGGCGGCAAGCGGCCGCGCTCGTCCATGGCCCCGGCCGTGGTGCTCGACCGCAGCGGCAAGCTGGTCGAGGTGGTGGGCTCCCCGGGCGGCCCCTCGATCATCGCCTTCAACCTCAAGGCCCTGATGGCGACCCTCGATTGGAAGTTCCCGATGCAGGAGGCGCTGGCGCTCCCCAACCTGATCGGGGCGGGCAATTTCTACGCCTCGGAGCCCGCCAAATATCCGCCGGGCGTGGTCGACGCGCTCGCCGCCAAGGGCGTGAAGCTGACCGGCGGCTCGTTCGGCGAGGGCTCCGGCCTCACCGGCATCGAGGTCACCCCCAACGGCCTGCGCGGCGGCGCCGACCCCCGCCGCGAGGGTGTGGCCAAGGGGTACTAGGCTTCGGCTCCTCCCCCGTAGCGGCAGCGTGCGGGGGAGGTGTCACCGAAGGTGACGGAGGGGGCGCTGCAGCACGCATGGCGGGAGACCAGCGCCCCCTCCACCACTTCGTGGTCCCCCTCCCCCGCTGAAGCGGGTGAGGAACTGGAGCGAGCGGTCTCGCCTCGAAACTTCAGGCCGAACTCTTCGTCGTCCGCCGCCGCGCCGGCGCCGGCGGGACGCCGGGCAGGCGCAGTTCGAAGGTGGAGCCCTTCGGCCCGGTCTCGACCAGGCTAAGGTCGCCGCCGTGGCCCTGGGCCAGCTCGCGGGCGATGGCCAGGCCCAGGCCTGCGCCGTCCGGCCGCCCGGAGCCCGCGAAGGGCTGGAACAGCCGCTCGCGCGCCCGCTCGGGCACGCCCGGCCCGTTGTCGGCCACCCGCACCAGGCTGGCATCGGCCGTCCGGCTCAGCGTCACGGCGATCCGGCCGCGGGCCCTGCGCCCCTCCTGGTGCTCGATGGCCTCGCGGGCGTTGCGCAGCAGGTTGGCGAGAATCCGATGCAGCTGGTCGGGATCGGCGCTGACCTGTTCGCTCGCCCCGATGGCGCAGGCCAGCACGATGCGGGGCTCGGCCAGGCGGGCCTCCTCGGCGGCGGCCTGGACCGCGGCGAGCAGCCGGACGGGGTGCGGCTCGGGCGCGGCCTCCTGGGTCTTGCCGTAGGCCAGCACGCCCGACGCCAGCTTCACCGCCCGGTCGAGCGCCCGCTCCAGCCTGGGCAGCGCCTGGCTGACCTTCGGGTCCTTCAGCGCCGCCAGCCGCTCCGAGGCGATCTGGGCGCTGGTCAGCATGTTCTTCAGGTCGTGGTTGATCTTGGCCACCGCCTCGCCCAGCGCCGCCAGCCGGGCGCGGGAATTGAGCGCGGTGCGCAGGTCGGCCTGCATGCGGTCGAGCTCGGCCTCGGCGCGGCCGATCTCGTCGCGGCGGCCGGAGAGCTGCACGCGCGCGCCTGCGTCCTCGGGGTCGGCGCGGAACCGCTCCATGGCGTTGGTGATCCTGAGCATCGGGCGGACCAGGAAGAAGTTCAGCGACAGATAGACCAGGAGGCCCGCCGCGGTCGCCACGGCGGCCACGATCGCCACCATCCGCCACAGGTACGCCAGGAGCTCGCGGCGCAGCTCGCCGTCGGGCGCGACCACCTCGATGAACTGCGCCTGGATGAACCGCGGCTCGGCGCGCACCCGCACGCTGCGGCCGGAGCCGCTGAACAGGGTCTGCACCGGCGCGGCCAGCCAGGCGGCCGGGGCGTTGTCCCGCAGGTCGACGAAATAGGGGGTCTGCGGGGTGCGCTTGCCCTGCAGCACAAGGTGCAGCCCCTCGTCCTTGGTCTGGATGGCCACCCACTCGACGCCGGCGCCGCGCAACAGCTGCTCGCGTTGCGGGCCGTTGACGCTGGAGCGCGCGATGTCGGCGAAGCGCGAGATGGTCTCGGCCGCGCGCACCCGCTCCAGCAGCCACTGCCGCTCGAACGAGGCCAGGGCCGGCGGGAAAGCCAGGGCCCCGGCGGAGGCCACGAACAGGATGGTGAGCGTCAGCAGGCGCGCGGAAAGCCCGCCCGGCCAGAAGAAGCGGGGCCTCCTGGGCCTTGGGAGCTCCTGCGGCGTAGGGGCGGTGTCCGCCATGATCCTTCCGAGTTAATCCAGCGCGGCCGCTTCGGCAACGCGACCCATGCGCAGGCCGCGTCCCTGCAAGGCCCGCGCCCGCCCGGCGCCTAGCGCGCGCCCACCGCCGCGCCCAGCGACGCAAAGCCGTCGGCCCGCAGCCGCTGGGCGAGGTCGCGCTTGATGCGGGCCACCAGGCCCGGTCCCTCGAACACCAGGGCGGAATAGAGCTGCACCGCCGACGCGCCGGCCCGGATCTTGGCGTAGGCGTCCACGCCGGATCCGATCCCGCCGACACCGACCAGCGCCAGCCGCCCGGCCGCGGCCGCCGCGAACTCCCCCAGGACGCGGGTCGAGAGCGCCATCAGCGGCGCGCCGGAAAGGCCCCCTGCCTCATCGCGGAACGGCGAGGCGAGGTCCGGGCGGCTCAGCGTGGTGTTGGAGACCATGATCCCCGCCATGCCGTTTCCGACGCAGGTCTCGACGATCGCCTCGACCTCGCCGGCGTCGAGGTCCGGCGCGACCTTGAGGAACGTCGGGACCCGTTCGGCCGGCGCCAGGGCCTCGCGCGCCTCGGCCAGGCGGCCCAACAGCTCCTCCAGCGCCGCCCGGGTCTGTAAGGCCCGAAGCCCCGGCGTGTTGGGCGAGGAGACGTTGATGGTGAAATAGGAGGCCAGGCCGGCGAGCCGCTGCAGCCCCGCCACATAGTCGGCGATCCGGTCCTCGGAATCCTTGTTGGCCCCGATATTGGCGCCCACGACCCCCGGTCCGCGCCGCGCCAGGCGTCCGGCGAAGGCTTCCAGCCCGCGGTTGTTGAAGCCCATCCGATTGATCACCGCGCGGTCCTCGCTCAGCCGGAAGAGCCGCGGGCGCGGATTGCCGGCCTGCGGCTTCGGCGTCACCGTCCCGCACTCCACGAAGCCAAAGCCGGCCCGCAGCATCGGCCCGAAGACCTCGGCGTCCTTGTCGAAGCCGGGCGCCAGGCCCACCGCATTGGGCAGGGCCAGGCCGGCCAGCGAGGTGGCCAGGATCGGGTCGTCCGGCCCGCCGCGCGGCCCGAGCCCCAGCCGGAGCCCGCGGATCGCCAGGCCGTGGGCGTCCTCGGGATCCAAGCCCCGCAGCGCCCGCGTGGCGAGGTCGTGCAGGCTCACGCCAGCGGTCCGAGCGCCGGCGTGCCGTCGGAGTCCAGCGGGGCCTCGGTGACATAGCGCACGAGCGCGGCGTTCAACGCGCCATAGAGGTGCGGGAAAAGGTCGCCGCCCCGCGACGGCTCCCAGCGCAGCGCCGGACCCAGGTCGTCGGCCTCGACCTCCAGCACCACCAGGTCGGCCTGGCCGGCGAAATGCCGCCGCGCGGTCTCCTGCGCCTGGGCCGCCGTGGAGAAGTGGATGAAGCCGTCCTGCCGGTCGACGGCGGAGCCCTCGAAGCGGCCGGCCTCGTGGGCCCTCGTCCATTCGGCGCGGGAGAGGACCTTGTAGATCCGGCTCAATCGCTGCGCTCCAGGCCCCGTTCGGGGAAGAACAGGCCGTCGAACGCCGGGCGGCCCGCGTCGTCGAACAGGAACACCGCCGCCGAGGCCGTCGGGAACTGGCGCATGGCGCGCGCGATCAGCGACGGGGGCGCCGAGCCTTCGGTGAGCAGGCGCACCGTCAGCTCCTGCAGGCCCGGATTGTGGCCGACCACCATCACCGTCGTCGCCGTGGCGCCCGCCCGCTCGGCGGCCAGCCGCACGGCGATGGAGTCGGCGTGGTAGAGGTCCTCCTCGAACCGCGCCTGGGCCTTGGGGAAATGCGGCGCGGCCGCCGCCCAGGTCTCCCGCGTCCGCAGGGCCGGCGAGACCAGCGCCACGTCGGGCGCAAACCCCATGTCCGCCAGGTGGGCGGCCATCTCGCCGGACTCGCCCACGCCGCGCGGCGCGAGCCGGCGGTCGAAGTCCTCGCCGCTGGCGGACTCCGGCTCGGCCTTGCCGTGGCGGAAAAGGATCAGCCGGTCCATCGACGCTCCACCCGTGACGTGCGCGCCTTGATAGCGGCGCCCGCGCCGGCTGCGAAGCCGCCGCGCGGCTCCCACGTGCGCATTGACACCGAAAGGCCTTGGCGGTCCAAGGCGCGGATGGACGCCGGCGCCGAAACCAGCCCTGCGCGCGAGACGGACGGAGGCGGCGTTTGGCGCTTCCCGCCGGGCAAGGCCCTGCGCCTGGATAGCGGCGCCAAGCTCAGTCCCCTGGAGGTGGCCTACAAGACCTATGGCCGGCTCAACGAGAGCCGCTCGAACGCCATCCTGGTCTGCCACGCGCTCACCGGCGACCAGCACGCCGGCTCGGTCAATCCGGTGACCGGACGGCCCGGCTGGTGGGACCGGGTGATCGGCCCGGGCCTGCCGCTCGATCCCGACCGCTACTTCATCATCTCGACCAATGTGGTCGGCGGCTGCATGGGCTCGACGGGCCCGGCCTCGCCCAATCCCAAGACCGGCCAGCCCTACGGCCTGGCCTTCCCGGTGATCACCATCGCCGACATGGTCCGAGCCCAGGCCATGCTGATCGAGGCCCTGGGCATCGAGACCCTGCTGGCCGTGGTCGGCGGCTCGATGGGCGGCATGCAGGTGCTGCAATGGGCGGCGGACTACCCCGAGAAGCTGTTCAGCGCCGTCTGCATCGCCGCCGCCCCGCGCCATTCGGCGCAGAACATCGCCTTCCACGAGGTCGGCCGCCAGGCGATCATGGCCGATCCCGACTGGCGCGGCGGGGCGTATGAAAGCCAGGGCGTGCGGCCGGAGAAGGGCCTGGCCGTCGCCCGCATGGCCGCACACATCACCTACCTCTCGGAGACCGCCCTGCAGCGCAAGTTCGGCCGCGAGCTGCAGCGCGATGGCCTCTCCTGGGGGTTCGACGCCGACTTCCAGGTGGAGAGCTACCTGCGCCACCAGGGGACCAGCTTCGTCGACCGCTTCGACGCCAACTCCTATCTCTACATCACCCGCGCGCTCGACTATTTCGACCTGGCCGCCCAGCACGGCGGGGCGCTCGCCGAGGCCTTCGCCAAGGCCCGCGGCGTCAGGTTCTGCGTGCTCTCCTTCTCGTCGGACTGGCTCTATCCGACCGCCGAGAGCCGCGACATCGTCCGCGCGCTGAACGCCGCCGGCTGCCGCGCCAGCTTCGCCGAGATCGAGACCGACAAGGGCCACGACGCCTTCTTCCTCGACGAGCCGCAGCTCGACCGCGCGCTGAGGGGCTTCTTCGCCTCCACCGCCCAGGCCCGGGGGCTCTAGGGGTGGCCGCCATCCGCGAGGACTTCGCCGAGATCCTGCGGCTCGTGCGCCCCGGGGCGCGGGTGTTGGACGTGGGCTGCGAGGACGGCGAACTGCTCGACCTGCTCACCCGCGAGAAGCGCGTCGACGGCCAGGGCCTGGAGATCAGCCCGGCCGGCGTCTCGGCCTGCCTCGCCAGGGGTCTGGCGGTGGTCCAGGGCGACGGCGACCGCGACCTCGACCACTTCCCGACGCGCGCCTTCGACTACGCGATCCTGTCGAAGACCCTGCAGCAGATGCGCGAGCCCCGGCACGTGCTCTCCGAGCTCCTGCGCATCGCCGAACAGGCCATCGTCTCGGTGCCGAACTTCGGCCATTGGCGGATGCGCGCCTCGCTGATGGCGCGCGGGCGGATGCCGGAGACCCGGGTGCTGCCCGATCCGTGGTGGTCGACGCCCAATATCCACCTGTGCACCCTTCGTGACTTCACCGACCTCTGTCGGGAGCTCGACCTGAGGGTGGACGCCTGCGTGGCGCTGTCGGGCGGCAAGCCCGCGCGGCCGATCGATCCCGACGGCCTGCTGGAGAACTGGCGCGCCGAGACCGCCCTCTTCCTGCTCAGCCGTCGCAGGGACGCCGACCCGGTCGCGGCGCCGCAGAACCTGTTCGGCGAGGTGGACCTGCCGCAGCCCGAGCCGCCGGCGCCGAGGCGCCGCGCAAAGGGTCAGTCGCGCTCGGGGAAGCGATAGACCTCGGCGCTGCCGTCCTTGAGGATGCGGAAGCTGGTGGGCGGCGCCCGCTTGAAGCTGGCGCCCGCGTAGAGCATCGCGGCATGCACCTTCGCCTGCTCCAGAGTGACGGCGTCCAGTTCGATAGGGGCTTCGTGGCTGTCGCCACCTGTTCCGAACTGAAGGGTGTACGCTGACATCTGAGGCCTCGGCCGCGCTGGGGCGCCCCCTCTAGGATCGGCCGGGTTTCCAGTATGTTAGGAACCCGACGCAGACGGGTGCGGCGCGTTGCCGCGAGGTCGTTCGCCGGACGACGTTCGGCAAACCCGCCGAGGCCCGCCGCCAGGACCGGCACGACCAGGGCCAACCCGGCTCTTGCCTATTTTGTAGGAATATTATTTTATAGTACCAATATATATTTGGTGGGAAGACCGATGAGCGGGGACGACGCGGTGGCGGCCGCCCTCCAGGCCTATGTCGATGCCGGCGAGATGGCCGGCGCGGCGGCGCTGGTCTGGCGGCATGGCCAGGGCGCTCAGGTCTCGACCGCCGGCTGGCGCGACATCGCCGCGGACCTGCCCGTGGAGCGCGACACCCTCTTCCGCATCGCCTCGATGACCAAGCCGATCACCTCGACGGCCGCGCTGATGCTCTACGACGAGGGCCGGTTCGGGCTCGATGATCCGATCAGCGACTGGGCGCCGGAATTCG
>Ga0207695_10001211_pt1 | contig 44223 bp, 38 predicted proteins | sample KBSC54metaG_FD_184354 | JGI IMG/M metagenome (GOLD analysis project Ga0207695, IMG submission 184354) | Corn rhizosphere microbial communities from Kellogg Biological Station, Michigan, USA - KBS C5-4 metaG (SPAdes) (version 2) | ecosystem: Host-associated > Plants > Roots > Rhizosphere > Soil...
CGCAATCCGCTCTTCCAAGCGGTTCGTCTCCAGAAACGGCATCGGAAGGGTCCTCCCTCCCACAGCCTCAACTGTAAGGGATCAACCCGGTCCAAACTGTCAGGCATCTACCCGGTTTGTACCGTGCGCCGCCCTCTCCCTACCCTCTCCCTCTCGGCTTCGCCGGGGGAGAGGAGGTGGACGCCGGCATCCCTTCAGGATGCTGGATAGCCCTGAAGCCCATGGTGAGATTAGAGCTGTGGCCTCGTCCTTGACCAAGCCCGAGGCCGCAGCAAACTGGCCGCCATGGACTTAAGGCGCAGTCTGTTCGGGGCCGCCGCCGTACGGCCCCGCTTTCGCCGCATCCGCCGGGAACCTGGGCCGGCGACAGGCAAGGGCGTTGGCATGCGGCGGATATGGCGCTTCGGATCGATCGCGAGTCTCGCCCTGGCGCTCGCCGCGCCGGCTTCGGCCCAAGCGCCGCGGGGGCCTGCGGACCCGGAGGGCGCGGTGGTCAGCGAGCTGGTGGTCCAGGCCAAGGAGCCGGGACCGCCCTGGTGGCGGGTGTCGAACGGGACCTCGACGGTCTACATCCTGGCCCTGCCGGACGGAGCGATCCCGCCGGGCGTGACCTGGGACCGCTCGGTGCTGGAGCGGCGGCTGAGCGGGGCGAGCGCGGCGATCGGCTCGCCGGGGCTGACGGCGGGACTGCGGGACCTGCCCGCGATCCTGCGGCTGCGCGCGCAGCTGAAGTCCAAGGCCGCGATGGAGGCGGGCCTGGCGCCGGCGTTGGCCGCCCGCTACGCCGCCGACGCCGGGCGGGGCGGCAAGGCCGCCGACCGGTTCTCCCACTGGCAGCCGATGGCCGCGGGCGCCTTCCTGCTGCGCGAGAGCCACGGCCACTGGCAGCCGGTGGAGCCGCAGGTGCGGGGGCTGGCCCGGCGCCATGGCCTCCGGATGACCAGTTCGGCGCGCTACCGGGCCATGCCGCTGGCGCAGGCGGCGATGGCCTCGATGACCCCGGCCGCGCAGGCCGCCTGCCTGGGCTGGGCGCTGGACGACGTGGAGGCCGGCGACGCCGCCGCGCGCCGCGCCGCCGAGGGCTGGGCCCGCGGCGACGTGGCCGCGGCGCTGACGGCGCCCCGCGGCTTCGACCGCTGCCTGCTGATCCTGGCGGGCGGGGCGGAGCTGTGGGACCGGATCAGCCAGGACGACGCCGAGGCCATCGCCGGCGCGCTGAAGACCCCGGGCCATGCGGTGGCGGTGGTGGGGCTGCGCCGGCTGGTGGCGGAGAAGGGGGTGATCGCCCGGCTGGAGGCGATGGGGCTGCGGGTCAAGGGGCCGGGGGAGGGGTGAGTATGTTCACTTTTTGTTCTTGACAGACGCGCGCGTTTCTGCGAGGATGGGGGCAGCGTGAAGGATTGCGCCCGCACGGCGATGAGCCCCTGCCGACCGGCATCCTTCCAGGATGCGGATAGCCCTTAACCCCATGGCAGATTGCGAGCTTGGGCAGCCGGGCAAGTCAAGGACGGCGCGGAGCGCCGCCGCCTTGCGGCTGGCCTTCGGCCAGTCCTTGAGTTGACCGGACGCCCAAGCAAATCTGGCCGGCATGGAGTTAAGGCGGGGTCTGTCGGGGGCGCCTTTTGCTGAGTTTAGAAGACGGCGGCGCGCCGTGCGGTGGCTGGCCCCCTCCACCACGCCCTCTGCGGGGCGCGGTCCCATCGTCGCTGCGATCGACAAGCAATTGTCGATCGCTCGCTGGCGCGACCGCTCCTCTGCCCGCCGCTTCGCGGGGGAGGTAGGGCATGGCGTTATGGCGGGGTCTGTCAGGGGCTCTGCTGACGATCGGCCTTTGTGCACGGCTTTCCCCGTTCCGCTCGTCCCGGCGAAGGCCGGGATCCATGGGACGTTCGGGGCGGCTCTGACACAGCCTGGGTCCCGGCCGTCGCCGGGATGAGCGGGTCTGGAGTCGGCGGGTGAAACCCCCTCCGTCTCGCTGCGTATCCGCAGCGATCCACCTCCCCCTAGGGGGGAGGATCTTGGGGGGCAGGGCTCCTCACCGAATTTCCTGGAGATGGCGATGGCGGCGAAGTGGGCGCGCACCCGGGGGACCGTGAAGTGGTCGCCGCGGGTGGCGGCGCGGATCGTGGCGCGGGTGGCGCAGGGCGAGACGCTCTATGCGGTGCTGTGCGAGCCGGGGATGCCGACGCCGCAGAGCGTGGGGCGGTGGGCTCTGGAGAACCGGGACTTTGGCGAAGAGCTGGCGGCGGCGCGGGTGGCGGGCGGCCGGCCGGCGCGCGGCGGGGGCGGGGTCTGGACCTATTGCGAGGAGACGGCGCGGGCGGTGTACGACCGGCTGTGCGAGGGCGAGAGCCTGACCTCGATCTGCCGCGACCCGACGATGCCCTCGATGTCGACGGTGTTCTATTGGCGCCGGGCGTTTCCGGACTTCGACGCCACCGTGCGCACGGCGCGGACGATCCAGGCCGAGCGGTTCTGCGAGATGGGATGGGAGCTGGCGAGCGAGGCGCAGCCGGAGACGGCGTACCTGACGCACGTGCGGCTGACGCACCTGCGCTGGATGGCCGGGGCGATGGCGCCCAAGGCCTATCGTCCGAAGCTGATGGAGCCGGAGGCGCCGCGCGAGCGGGAAACCATCCTCTACCGGCACTTCGAGATCGAGGTGAACAAGGAGACCGGCAAGCGCGAGGTGATCGCCTGGTGCCCGAACCCGGAGACCGGCGAGGCCGAGCGGGAGGACACGCCGGGCTGGCGGCCGCCGCCGGGCGTGCGGTTGCCGGGCGGCCGGTAGGCGTGGCGGCAGAGCCTCCCCCAGGGCGAAAGCCCGGTTGAGGGGGAGGTGGCCCGGCGCGCAGCGTCGGGCCGGAGGGGGTTGAAGCCCGCTGCCGTGAGGCTGGAGACGAACTGTGGCGGGCGCGGGGGTTGAAACCCCCTCCGTCTCGCTGCGTATCCGCAGCGATCCACCTCCCCCTGGCGCGCTGCGCGCTGGGGGAGGATCTCGCGGTCGCTACATCCGTTCGGGGACGGCGATGCCCAGGAGGTCGAGGGCGCGTTCGAGCTGGGCGAGGGCGGTCTGGGCGAGCGCCAGGCGCGAGGCGCGGGTGGCGGGGTCGGCCTGCAGGATCGGGCAGGCGGCGTAGAACCGCGAGAAGGCCTGGGCCAGGCGATAGGCGTGCTCGGCCACGGCGTTGGGGGCCTGGCGGTCGTAGGCCTCGGCGACGGCGGTCTCGAAGGCGTCGAGGACCAGGACGAGCTCGCGCTCGGCGGGCTCGGCGACGGCGATGGCGCCGGCTGCGCCCCCTCCACCGCTTCGCGGTCCCCCGCCCCCGTCCTCTTCGGGACCGGGGAGGTATGCGCCGTCTTCGGCGGCCTTTCGCAGCACCGATTTCACGCGGACGGCCTGGTAGAGCAGGTAGGGGCCGGTCTTGCCCTCGAAGCTGGTGAAGCGGTCGAGGTCGAAGACGTAGGAGGTGCCGCGGAAGTTCTGCAGGTCGGCGAACTTGAGCGCGGCGACCGCAACCTTGCCGGCGATGTCTTCGAACTCGGCGGCCGGCAGGTTTTCGCCGAGGCCCGCCTCGTGCAGCCGTTCGCGGGCCTTGGTCCGGGTCATCTCGATCATGTCGGCGAGCTTGAGGACTCCGCCCTCGCGGGTCTTGAAGGGCTTGCCGTCGGTCCCGTTCATGGTGCCGAAGCCCACGTGCAGGAGCTGGCCCTCGGCGGCGTAGCCGGCGAGATAGGCGGCGCGGAAGACGATCTCGAAGTGGTCGGCCTGGCGCTGGTCGACGCAGTAGATGACCAGGTCCGGGCCGAAGCTGTTCTTGCGGTCGAGGATGGTGGCGAGGTCGGTCGTGCCGTACATGGCCGAGCCCTCGGAGGAGACCACCAGGAGCGGCGGCAGCTCGCGCTTGTCGCCCTCGCGCGCCACGCGGATGATCCGGGCGCCCTGGTCGTCGACCAGGAGGCCCTTGGCGTCGAGTTCGGCGACCATGGGGTCGATCAGGTCCTCGACGTCGCTCTCGCCCTTCCAGAGGTCGAAGTCGACGCCGAGCGCATGGAAGTCGCGCGCCAGGGCGACCTGGGTCACCTCGCGGAAGTGGCGCCACAGGGCGTAGTAGCCAGGCTGGCGGTCCTGCAGGGCGGCGGTGATCTTGCGGGCGCGGTCGCGGTAGGCGGTGTCGGCCTTGCCCTTGGCGGCGGCCTCCGGATAGAGCCGGTCGAGGTCGGCGAGCGTGATGGCCGCGAAGCCCTCGCCGGCCGAGGTGGCGCCGCCGGCGTTGAGCTGCTCGACCAGCTCGAAGACGTCGGGGTTCTCGTCCATGACGGCGCCGATCAGCAGGCCCATCTGGTAGCCCCAATCGCCGAAGTGGGCGTCGCCCACCACGGTGTCGCCGCGGAAGCGGTAGAGGCGCTTGACGGACTCCCCGATGATCGAGGCGCGCAGATGGCCCACGTGCATGGGCTTGGCGACGTTGGGGCCGCCGTAGTCGACCAGCACGCGGCGCGGCGCGGCGGCGAGTTCGGCGCCCAGGCGCGGGTCGGCGGCGATGGCGTCGGCGCGCTCGGAAAGGGCGGCGTCGGTGAGCTTCAGGTTGATGAAGCCGGGGCCCGCGATCTCGACGGCGGCCAGGCGCGGGTCGCCGGCCAGCCGCTCGGCGACCGCGGCGGCGATCTCGCGCGGCGGCTTGCCCACGCGCTTGGCGGCGGCGAGCGCGCCGTTCGACTGGAAGTCGGCGAGGTCGGGACGGTCGGACGCGGTCACGCGGCCCAGGTCGGGCGGCAAGCCGAGGCCGGCGAAGGCGGCCTCGACCGCTTCGCTCAGGACCCCTTTCAGGTCGCTCATCGGCGGGGTGCGACGTTCCCGGCGGCGGCCACGGCGGTGGCGCCGGCGTTCACCCGGAAGCGTTTCCCGACCCGGTTGAACTCGGCCATCTTCGGCGTCACGTCGAAGCCCACGAGGATCTCGAAATTGGCGCCCGAGGTGGTCATCGAGCCGCGCGGGATGACGATGTTGGCCAGGCTGTCGGTCATGTAGACCCGGTCCTTGCCGGCCGGGAACTTCGCCGGCAGCTCGAAGTCCTGGCGGGCGATGACCTCGCGGTTGCGGTCGGTGACGGCCACCCAATAGTGGTAGGTCTTGCTGTCGCCGGTGGCGGTCGGGCCCTTGCCGAGCTCGAACAGCACGTCCATGGCGACCTTGATCGGCTCGTTGTCCTTGTACTCGCAGCCGGCGGAGATGCCCTGGATCTCGCCGGTGTAGCCGACGTTGGCCGAGGCCTCGCGGTCGTCCTTGAACTCCACGTAGCGGCTGGCGTCGTAGAGCGTCTTGACGAACGGGCAGGGCCCGGCGTTGCGCATGGCCGGCAGGGGGGCCGCGGAATCGCCCCACTCCTTGTCGCGCTTCTTCTTCTTGGCGTCGTCCTCGGCCTGCTTGCGCTGGTCGTCGGCCCCGCGGCCCGCGCCGCCGCCGCCGGCGCCGCCGCCGTACTGGGCATGCGCGGCGAAGGGGGTGACGACCATGAAGGCGGCGGCGGCGAGGAGGGCGAGGCGGCGCATGGCGGGCGTCCGTGAAAAGCTTAAAGGGGCGCGCGGCGCGCGCGCGGGTCAGGCGTCCTAGTACAGCCTGCAGAGTGTGGCGGCAACGCGGCTGGCGGCCACGGGCGCGAGCCCCTACCTTGGGCGCGATGTCGCAGCCCACAGCCTCCCGCCCGCCGCTCACCGTCCTGCTGGCCACCCCGCGGGGGTTCTGCGCCGGCGTCGACCGGGCGATCCAGATCGTCGAGCGGGCGATCGGCAAGTACGGCGCGCCGGTCTATGTGCGCCACGAGATCGTCCACAACCGCCACGTGGTGGAGCGGCTGAAGCGCCTGGGCGCGGTGTTCGTCGAGGAGCTCAGCGAGTGCCCGCCGGACCGGCCGGTGGTGTTCTCCGCCCACGGGGTCCCCAAGGCCGTGCCCGCCGAGGCGAGGGCGCGCAAGATGCTCTACCTCGACGCCACCTGCCCGCTGGTCTCCAAGGTGCATGTGGAGGCCGCCCGCCACTTCGACGCCGGCCGCGAGATCGTGCTGATCGGCCACGCCGGGCATCCGGAGGTGGTGGGCACCATGGGGCAGCTTCCCGAGGGCGCGGTGGCGCTGGTGGAGACGGTGGCGGATGCGCAGGCTTTCGAGCCGCGCGACCCGGCCAACGTGGCCTTCGTCACCCAGACGACCCTGTCGGTGGACGACACCGCCGGGATCGTGGCGGCGCTGCGCGCGCGCTTCCCGACCATCGCGGCGCCGCACAAGGAGGACATCTGCTACGCCACCACCAACCGCCAGGAAGCGGTCAAGCAGGTGGCGGCCCGCAGCGAGGTGCTGCTGGTGCTGGGCAGCGCCAACTCGTCCAACTCCGTGCGGCTGGCCGAGGTCGCCAAGCGGGCTGGATCGGCGGCCTATCTGATCGACGACGCCGAGGGGCTGGACCTGGCCTGGCTCGAGGGCGTCGCCACCGTCGGCGTGACCGCAGGCGCCTCGGCGCCGGAGGTGCTGGTGCAGGGCGTCATCGACCGCCTGGCGGCCAGCTTCGAGGTCTCGGTGGAGGAGATCGACGCCGAGCGCGAGACGGTGAGCTTCAAGCTGCCGAAGGTGCTGGCCTAGGCGAGCGCCTTCATCAGGCGCAGCCAGAGCTGCTGGTCGAAGCCGCGGTCGGGGGCGGCGGGGCCCATGCGCACCACCACCAGCTTGCGGCTGGGCGCCACGTAGAGCTTGCGGTCGAGCGCGCCCAGGGCCGCGACCAGGTCGGCGGGGGCGGCGGGGACCAGCGGGCCCTCGAGGCGGTTGGCCGGCGGGCGGATCGTGAAGCCGCTGCCGTTCAGCCACCACAGCCGGCCGTAGGCGGGGTTGGTCGCCGAGCGGGCGAACATCGCCTGCATCTGGGCCGGGGAGACGATGCGCCTGCCGTCGGCCGCCTTGCCGCCGTCCAGCACGATCTGGCCCAGGCGCGCGGTGTCGCGCGGGCTGGTGACCAGGCCGGTGGGATTGCCGACGTCGGCGAAGGCGGCGGGCCGCTTGCGCCAGGAGGTGTCGCCCATGCCGGCGGGCGCGGTCAGCCAGTCGCGGGTGATGGTCTCCAGCGGCTGTTTCGCGGCGGCGGCCAGGACCTGCTTGGTGATGGCGTAGACCGGCGTGTTGTAGAGGAAGACCGAGCCCGGCGGGGCGGCGTAGGCGAAGCCCTCGGTCAGGCCCGAGCTCATGGTCAGGACGTCGGCGATCCGGATCGCGGCTTCCTGGGCCGGCGCGGCCTTGGACCAGCCGGCGCCGATGTAGTGCGAGACCGGCGCGGCGACGTCCAGCAACCCCTTGTCGACGGCCGCTCCGACCAGCAGGGAGACGAAGCTCTTCTGCTGGGAGGCGACGTCCTCCAGGAGGGCGCCGTCGTGGGTGGTCTCGTAGGCGAAGTTGCGGAACCGGGCGTCGCCGGCCGGCGCCGGCCAGTTCTTCTCCACGAGGGTCCTGCGGTCCTGGACCACCAGGAAGCCGGTGGTCTTCTGGGCCTGGACGTAGTCGAGCACGTCCTGCATGGCGCCGCTGGGGGCGGCGGGCTGGGCGGCGGCGGCGAGCGGCCGGGCGAGGCCGGCCAGGGCCGCCGCGCCGGCGACGACGGCTCGGCGGGAAGGTTGCGGGCTCATGGCGGCTCCCTGTTGGACATGACCTACCCCGGTCGGCGCGAACCTGGTTTATCACGGACAGGCCTGAACCGTCCGGAGGAGCCCGCATGATCCCGTCGCGCCGAGGTGTCCTGGGGGGTGCGGGCCTGCTGGGCCTGGCCGCCGGCGGTCCGGCCGCCGCGGCGGGAGCGGCCGACGCCGCGGCCCTGCAGGCGTCGCTGGAGCGCTACGCCGGGTTCGGCGTGAAGGCCTCGGGCGGGCCGGGCGATGCGGCCTGCGGCGCCTGGCTGGAGGCCGAGCTGGGCCGCGCCGGCTACGCCTGCCGCCGCCAGGCCTTCGAGGTCCCGTTCTTCGAAATCCGGAACGCCAGCCTCGCGTGCGGCGAGGCCCGGGCGACGGTGGTCCCCCAGGCGATCGTCGCGCCCACCGGGCCGCAGGGCCTGACCGGGCCGCTGCGCCTGGTCGCGGGGCGCGAGGACCTCAGCGGGGTCATCGCGCTGGCGGTGCTGCCCCACAAGCGCTGGGTGGCGCTGGCAGACCCGCAGGTCGCCGGGCCGCTGGCCGAGGCCGTGCGCCGCGGCGCTGCGGGCGTCGTGCTGGTCACCACCGGACCCACCGGCGAGGCGATCGCGCTGAACGTCTCGACCCATCGGCCGGGCGTCGAGCGGCCGGTGGCGATCCTGGCGCCGCGGGACGCGGGGCCCTTCGTGGCGGCGGCCGCCGAAGGCCGCGCCGCGACGCTGGTCGTGGACGGGCGGGGCGGCGGGGGCGCGCGGCGGGCGGCCTTCAACCTGATCGCCCGGCTGGACCGCAAGGCGGCCAGGACCCTGGTGGTCTCGACGCCGCGCTCCGGCTGGTTCGGCTGCGCGGCCGAACGGGGCTCGGGCCTGGCGATCTGGCTGTGGCTCGCCCGCTGGCTGGCGCAGGCGGACCTTGGGGTGAACGTCGAGCTGCTGGCCACCAGCGGCCACGAATACGAGTACCTGGGCGGCGAGCGCTACCTGGCCGAGGCCGCCCCGGCGCCCGCCGCGACCCGGCTGTGGGTCCATATCGGAGCCAGCGCCGCGGCCCGCGACTGGCACGAGCTGGGCCCGCGGCTGCTGCCGCTGCCGAGCGCCGAGGCCCAGCGGGTGCTGACCGCGACCCCGGACATCGTCGAGCGGACCCGGCGGGCCTTCCACGGGATCAGCGGCCTGGAGGCGACCTATGTGGCCGACCGGGCGATGGCCGGCGGCGAGCTGGTCAATGTCCTGGACAAGGGCTACCGCACCGCCATCGGCCTCTACGGCGGCCACCGCTATTTCCACACCGCCGGCGACGACCTGCGCTGCGTCTCCGGCGACCTCGTGGCCCCGGTGGCCGAGGCGTTCCGCGCGGCGGTGTCGGATGGGCTGGCGTAGTCGGGCCGGGTCCCCGGCTATTTCGGTGGCGATGACCCGATGACCTGCTTCAATTCACTGGCGATCATGGTCCGGGTCATCCTGTCCTGGCGTTCCTTGCGGTCCTGGAGCTGCTGTTCCGTCATGGTCGCTTCGACGGGGGGGACGGGAAACGGGACAAGGGCTCCGCACCGCAGAACGCCCTGGTCGACAATCCGGTCGAAGGGCTCGGCGCTGAACTGGTCGGCCGCGAGCCGGACGCAGCTCCTGATATCGGCGATCCTCGCCATGGCCTGGCGAGAGGCGTGGACGACGACGCGGGCCCGTTCCTCACGTCCGTTGTCGAGGTTCCAGGCCCGCTGGTCCGGCGCGCCGGGCCCGCCGCCTTCGCTCCAGGCCTGACGGAAGGTCTGATATTCGGCGTCGCAGCGCTTCTCCACCTTGGTCGCGATGGCGTCCTCGGACGCACGTCCGTCGTCGAACGCCTTCACGGCCTCGCGTTGACACCGCCCGTAGTCGCGGGAGGTCTCGCGCTGTGAGTCCGTGAAGCTGGGCGGCGACGCGAGCGCCCCGGCAGGACGCGCGTAGACGGGCTGGCCGCCCTGCGGCCCGGGCGGCGGCAGTCGATCGCCGCCGGGCTGCGGTTCGAGCGCGGCGACCTGCATCACATCGGGCCTCGGCGGCGGCGGGGCCGCGGCCGGCGCCGCGGGGGCCTCGGCCTTGGCGATCCGGGCCTCCACCCTCTTGGGCGTCGAGACGGGCGCCGGCGCCGGCTCGGGCGCGTCGGCGGCCGCCATCGACGACGCCGCCGCCGCCGGGCCCGGCGCAATCCGCACCTGCGGCGGTTGCGAGGCCCAGGCCGTGAAACCGGCGCCGGCGCACAGCACCGCCAAGGCCGAGGCGCCGGCGAGCCGGCGGCGGCGGCTGAGATTGGCCCGTTTCAGCATGGCGATCCGCTCCACCAGTGGATGTTCGGCGCCCGATGGCCAGTAACAGCCCAGCGGCAGCGGCCGGATCGCCAGCTGGGCCTTCACCAGGGCCTGGGCATAGGCGCGCCGGGCGTCCGGGAGACGGGTCATCACCGTCTCGTCGCAGGCCATTTCCTGGTCGATGCGCATCAGGTGGGCGGCCAGATGGATCAGCGGATTGAACCAGAACAGGCACTGCAGCGCCGCCGACAGGCCGTTGAGCCGAGAGTCCTGGCGCGCGATGTGCGCACGCTCGTGCGCCAGCACCAGGGCCTGCTCCTCGCCGCTGAACTTCCGTTCGAAGTCGGCCGGCGTGACGATCCTCGGGGCGATGACGCCCACCACCGCCGGACCGATGGCGCCCTTGCGGACCTCGGCGGTGAACCGGCGCTGCAGCAGGATCATGACCAGGGCCGCGGCGGCCACCCCGGCCAGCCAAAGCGCCACGGCGATCGTCGCGGGATCCAGGCTGGCCGCGGCGGCGTGCGCCGGAGCGCCCATCCGCGCGACGCCCCCGAAGGCGGGCGTGACCGCCGCGCCCGCAGCCACTGTCGGGGGCGCAGCCATGCCCGAGACGGTCACCGTCCGCGCCGGCGCCATGACCGCGGCCGCCGCCAGCATCGGCAAAAGCCACAGGCCGTAGACCAGCCGCGCGCCGAACCTTGGCCGCGCGACCTTGCGCAGGGCCACGACAAGGACGATCGCCGCGGCCGCGGCCAGGTTCACCCGCGCCAGCAGGTCCAGGATGTCACCGGCGGCCATTGTCGATCTCCGCGATCAGGGCGTTCAGCTTCTCGAGGTCTTCCGGCGTCAGGTTGCGATGTTCGGCGAAGTGGGCGACCAGCGGCGCGAGCTTGCCCTCGAACAGCCGGTCCAACAGCCCCTGGCTCTCAGCCTGCACATAGGCGCTGCGCTCCAGCAAGGGCCGGTAGAGGTAGCGCCCATCGCCGGTCTTGCCGCCGCAGACCGCGCCCTTTTTCAAGAGGCGGGTGATCAGCACCCGCACGGTGTTGCGGGCCCAGCCGTTGGCCGGCCCGACCTCGGCCACGATCTCATCGGGCGTCCTCGGCCCGCCGCGCCAAAGCGCTTCCATGATCTGGCTCTCGGCCGAGGAGATTTGCATGATGTTATCCGTGTAATCTCGCCTAGACTACATCCATAACATCACCTGTCAATCGCGGATCGCCGCCCGCGGCGCCGAGGTCCGCGCCCAAGCCTGCGCAGGCCTTCCTGCAAAAAACCGCCGGCCGCTAACCCCGTCCGCCAGCCGGCTGCGTAGGTCGTCATGTAAGGCCAGGGAGGCACACATGACGATACTGGAACGAAGCACAACGTCCGTGCGACGCCGGACGGTTCTGGCGCTGACGATCTCGTCGATCGGACTCGCCGGCGGCGCGATGGCCGATACGGCCGCCGATCCCGTGGACCTGCAGGTGGTGGACCGCGAGACGGGCCAGCCGCTACAGGTCTGGCGGCGCGACGACCGGTGGTTCGTCGCCGGCCAGCCGGGCGCGCGCTACAGCCTGCGGGTCGCCAACCATACCGGCGGCCGCGTGCTGGCGGTCATGTCGGTCGACGGCGTCAACATCATCACCGGCCAGACGGCCGGCTACGGCCAGAGGGGATACGTCCTCGGCCCGTACCAGTCCTATGACGTAAGCGGCTGGCGCAAGTCGGACACCGAGGTCGCGGCCTTCACCTTCGCGCCGCTGCCGCAGTCCTACGCCGCCCGCACCGGACGGCCGCTCGACATCGGGGTGATCGGGATCGCGGCCTTCAAGGAGCGGGTCGCAGCCCCGCCGCAGCCGGTGGCGCAGGCCGCGCCCGCCGCGCGGGGCGACTCCGACCACAGCATTTCCGAGATCGTGGTCACAGGCACGCGCGTGCCCTCGCCGAACCTTTCGGCGCCCGCGCCAGTCGCCGAGCAGCAGGCGGAGAAGCTGGGGACCGGGCATGGGGCGCGGGAATGGTCGGTGTCGACCCGCGTGGCCTTCGAGCGGGCGACCGCCTATCCGCAATTCATCCGCCGCATCGAATATGACACGCGCGAGAACCTGATCGCCCTGCGCGTCATCCGCCCGCCGGTGGACATCGGCCGCCGGCCCCGCGCGTTCCCGGCGGGCGACGCCGGCCCGTACGCGCCCGATCCACCGGCATGGCCCTAAGGCCTTTGCGCGCGTCGCCGTGCAGGGACTAGGCTTGGCCTTGATGGAGCCGGACGCCGAGGACGACGCTGCCCTTCTGCGCGCCCACGGCGCCGGCGACCCACATGCGTTCGCCAGGCTCTATGACCGCTATGACCGCCGATGCTTCCTGTTCATCCGCCGCCTGTTGGGCGTCGCCCACGGCGACGCCGCCGAAGACCTGCATCAGGAGACCTGGATCGCGATCTCGAAGAACGCGGCCGCCTTCGACCCGGCCAAGGCCAGCTTTCCCGCCTGGCTGTTCACCGTCGCGCGCCACAAGACCTGGGACCACTTCCGCCGGCAGAAGGTCGCCGTCCTGGCGTCAGGGGAGCACGATGCGGCGATGATGGTCCCGGACCCCGGCCAGACGCCCCTGGAGCAGGTGCAGTCGCGCGAACTCGCCCGGGAGATCGTCGCCGCGGTCGAATCCCTGCCCCTGGAACAGCGCGGCGCCTTCGTGATGTTCGCCCAGGCCGGGCTGTCGCTGGAGGAGATCGCCCAGGTCACCGGCGTCAACGCCGAGACGGTCAAGAGCCGCTTGCGATACGCCCGCGCAAAACTGAGACAGTCGCTGGCGGGTGAAAGGTCGGCCCATGTCTGATCACGACCCCACCCCCGATCCGATGGACAAGGCCTACGCCGAGGCCGAGGCGATCCTGAGCGACGAGGCCGCCCGCGCGGCGCGGCGCGCGCGGGTCCTCGCCACCGTGGCGCGCGGGGCGGCGGCGCCGACAGCGTCGGCTCCGCCGATACGGCGAACCGCCTGGCGGCGTGGCGGCTGGCTGGTCGCGGCCGGCGTGGCCGGATTGAGCGTGTTCCTGGCCACCCAGGTCTATCCGCCGGCCCCGATCCTACAGCCACCCGCGCCACCGACGCCTGCGGCGAGGCTCCCGACCGGCCCTGAGACGGCGGCCCTGCCGCCGACGACCGCCGCGCCGCCTGCGCAGGCGGCGAAGGTCGCGCCGCGCGCCATCGCCAAAGGGCCGCGAGGCGTGACCTCTGCGTCCCGGCGCGGACCCGCGATCGCGCCCTCGCCGCCGGTGGAGATCGCGCAGGCGGCCGAGACCCCGCCCGCGGCGGCCGGCGCGCCGCGCGGCGAGATTTCGGAAATCGTCGTCACAGGCACGCGCATCCCCGGGGCGAACCGCAGCGATGTCGCCTCCGCGCCCGTTTCACAGGCCGGGATCGTGCCGTCTGCGGGCTCATCGCCGACGCCGGCCGCCAAGCTGCGCGCCGCCGCCGCGGCGGGGCGGACCGCCGAGGTGGCGGCTCTGTTGGCGAAGGGCGTTCCCGTCGACGCGGCGGACGACGATGGGAGCACGGCCCTGATGAAGGCCATCCAGGCCGACCACCCCGCCACGGCCGCCCTCCTGCGGCGCCACGGCGCCAGCCCGGACCTTCAGAATCGCACGGGCGCCTCGGCGAGGGATATGGCGACGTCCATAGGCGACGCGGCGCTCGATCGCGCTCTTGACCCAGGTCGATAGGCGGCGCCTGGAGCGCGATGGGTCAGGTGGACTCGCCTGACCGCTGAATCGTGCTCTAGAAACAAAGGCGTAGACCCTGATGCAGCGTTCAGGTCGCTTCGACCTGAACCCATCAGGGTCTAGGTTGGCGCCTCAATTATTTGGCTCGTCATTCCCGGCCTTGTGCCGGGAACCCATAATCGCAGGCGATGCAGACAGATCAGCGGCGTCGCCGCGGCTTCCAGGTCATCACGGAGTTCATAGGTTCCCGGCACAAGGCCGGGAATGACGAAGAAAATTACTGAAATTACAACGCGATGATTGGGTTTTCACCCTTAAGCCACGCCCCGCGAGCGGCGGGCGCTGGACGTCATCAACCCCCGACGGAGGTCGTCGAGGCCTCGGAGGACGCCGCCGTCGCCTCCGCGGGGGCCGAGATGTCCAGGGCTTCGACGACGCCGGCGATCAGGGCCTCGGCGGTGACCGGCTTGGCGACGTGCAGGTCGGCGCCGGCGGCGATGGCGTCCAGGCGGTGGTGCGACATGGCGTTGGCGCTCAGCATGACGATCGGGATGCGCTCTGGGGCGGCGCGGGCGGCCTCGTCGCGGCGGATGGCGCGGGTCGCGGCGAGGCCGTCCATGACCGGCATCTGCATGTCCATCAGCACCAGGTCGAAGGTTCCGGTCCGCATGGCCTCGACGGCCAGGGCGCCGTTCTCCACGATGGTGATCTCGACGCCGTAGGGGGCCAGGATCAGCTCGACGACCTTCTGGTTGGTGGGGTGGTCCTCGGCCAGGAGGATGCGCAGGGGATCGTCGCGGCCGGACAGGGCCAGGCCGACCGCGGGGTCCGCCTCCCGCCCGGCGCCGGGCGCGCCCGCGTCATAGGCCTCCAGGGATTCGTGCCGGGCCAGCGGGATCGCGACCCGGAAGACGCTGCCGCGGCCGGGCTCCGATTGCGCGGTGATCTCCCCGCCCATCATCTCGACCAGCGACCGGCAGATCGACAGGCCAAGACCGGTGCCGCCGAAGCGGCGCGTGATCGTGGTGTCGGCCTGGCTGAACCGCTGGAAGAGGCGCGCGCCGGTCTCGGCGTCGAACCCGAGCCCGGTGTCGGCGACCTCGAGGGTCATCCGGCACGGCTGGCCGGGGACCTCGGGCTCGGCCAGGTCGATCGCCAGGCGCACTTCGCCCGCGGCGGTGAATTTCACGGCGTTGGAGAGCAGGTTGCCCAGCACCTGCTTGATGCGCGTGCTGTCGCCGTGGAACTCGCCGCGCGCCCCTTCCCCATAGTTCGCCTGGAAGGACAGGTTCTTTTCCTGGGCGCGAAGCTGGTGCAGGTCGATCAGGCTTTCGAGCTCGCGGCGCAGGTCGAACACCCGCTGCTCGATCTCCAGCTGCCCGGCTTCGATCTTCGACAGGTCGAGGATGTCGGAGACCAGCCGCTCCAGCGTCGCGCCGGAGGTCTGGATCAGCGCCACCATCTCGCGCTGGGCGGGGGTCAGGTCGCTCCGGGCGAGCGCGCCCACCACGCCGATCACCCCGTTCAGCGGCGTGCGGATCTCGTGGCTCATATTGGCCAGGAAATCGGTCTTCGCCTGGTTGGCCGCCTCGGCCGCCAGCCGGGCGTCGCGCATCTCCGCCTCGAGGGCCAGCCGCTCGGTGACGTCGCGGGCGACGCCGAACACCCTGTCGCCGACCCGCCGCGCCCGCCACTCCAGGTGCCGGTACTGACCGTCGCGGCGCCGGTAGCGATTGACGAAGCCCACGACCTCGTCCTCGACGAACAGGCGCTGCATGTGCCCCTGCGAGGCGGCGACGTCGTCGGGATGGATCAGCGGCAGCATCTCGGCGCCTTCCAGCTCGGCGATCGAATAGCCGAGGGCCTTTTCCCAGGCCTGGTTCACCTTGACGAACCGGAGGTCCATGTCGCGGATGCAGAGCATGTCCAGGGAGACTTCGAAGAAGGTCGTCAGGTCGCGGGCGGTGTCCTTCTCGGTCTGGAAGGCGCGGAGCGCGCGGGCCTCGCTTCGCATCAGCTCGTCCTGCTCGCGCTGGCGCAGGATGGCGATGGAGGCGAGCTCGGCGGCGGACTCGATGAAGGCGATGTCCTTGGCGTCGGGGGCCCGGATCCGGCGGTGGTAGATGGCGAAGGCGCCCACGACATCGCCGCCGGCGCCGCGGATCGGCTGCGACCAGCAGGCCTTGAGGCCGGCCTCGGCGGCCAGGTCCTTGAAGTCGACCCAGAGGGGGTCGGCCTGGATGTCCTCGACGACCACGCGCCGGTTGAGGAAGGCGGCGGTTCCGCAGGACCCGACGTTCGGCCCGATCGCCACCCCGTCGATCGCCGCATTGTAGTCGTCGGGCAGGCTGGGCGCGGCGCCGAGCGTCAGTCGAAGCCCGCTCTCGTCCAGGAGCAGGATGCTGCACAAGGCGCCCGGGGCTTCCGCCTCCACGGAAAGCGCGATCGCCTCGAGCACCACGGCGAGCTGGTCGCCCGCCGCCATGAGGGCCACGGTGCGCTGGAACGCCGAGTGGGCGGACGTTCGGCTCATGGATGCGGGCGACTCCAGGGGGATGCGGTCGCCGCCAGCTAACCAGAGCATCCTGGCCATCGCGTTAATGCCCCCGCCGGCGCCGGCCGCTTGACCGCGCCCCGCGACGGGTCCAGTGATATTACAGATGTAAATATCGAGGGTGGCCATGCGCGGTTTCGTTCTCCTGGCGATCGCCGGGATGCTGGCCTGTTCGACGGCGGCGCGGGGGCAGGCCTTCACGCCCGCGGAAATCGCCGGCATCGACCGCGGCGTCGAGGGCTTCCTGGCGCAGCGGGGCGTGCCCAGCGCCTCCGTGGCCGTGGTGCGGGGCGGGAAGATCGTCTTCGCCAAGGCCTATGGGCGGCGCACGGTCTCGCCCGACCGGCCGGCGAGCCTCGAGGCGCGCTACAACATCGCCTCGGTGTCGAAGCAGATGACGGCCACCGCCCTGCTCATGCTGGTCGACGAGGGCAGGCTCTCGCTGGACGACACGATCGACCGCTGGCTGCCGGAGCTGACGGAAGCCCGGCGGATCACGGTGCGCCAGGTGCTGTCGCACACCGCCGGCTACAAGGGCTTCTTCCACGGGGAGTTCCTGTCCCTGGAAGGCCACGCGGCCAAGTCGCCCCGGGCCATCGCCGACGAGTGGGCGACGCAGCCGCTGGATTTCCCGCCGGGAACTGACTGGAGCTACAGCAACACCGACTACACGATCGCCGGGCTGATCGTGGAGAAGGTGAGCGGCCGGCCGCTGGCGGCCTTCCTGAAGACGCGGATCTTCGCGCCGCTGGGCATGGCCTCGGCGGGGGTGGTCCCGGCCGGGCCGACGCCGCCTGCGGACGCCCAGGGCTACACGCGCTATGCGCTGGGCCCGCTTCGCCCCAGCGGCGGGGTGGGCGCCGGCTGGGGGTTCGGCGACGGCGGGCTGGTGATGAGCGCCACGGACCTCGCCCGCTGGGACGTGGGCGTGCTGCGCCACAGCCTGCTGTCGGCCAGGACCTACGCCGCGCAGCAGACCGCGGTCCCGCTGGCCGGCGGCAAGACCGCGCCCTATGGCCTGGGCGTCTTCGTGGACCAGGTGGCGGGGCACAAGCGCGTCAAGCACCCGGGGTCCGAGGAAGGGTTCCTGACCGAGAACCGCATCTATCCCGACGACGGGGCGGCGGTGGCGGTGAGCGTGAACGCCGACTTCGGCGACGCCCAGGACGACATCGCCGACCAGATCGAGCGCCTGATCCTGGGCCTGCCGACCCCGCCCAAACGCGATCCGCGGCGCGCGCGGCCGAACATCGACGCCGCGGTCCGGCCGCAGGACGTCGTCCTGGCGCACCGCATGTTCGACCAGCTGGCCAGCGGGACGCTGGACCGCAGCCGGCTGACCGCCGAGGCGAAGGTCTGGTTCACGCCGACCGCGGTCGCCGACTATCGGGCGAGCCTGGGACCGCTCGGCCCGCCCATGGCCTTCGAGCGGCTGCAGAGCGCGAAGATCGACGGCCAGGACGTCAGCATCTACCGCCTGATGTGGGCCAACCAGTGGGCCGCGGTGGTGATGCGCGTCGACCCGGACGGGCAGGTGGCGGTCTTCAAGGTCTTCGCGCCGGTCTAGGGGCGGCTGACCGCGGGCTCCGGCGACCGAGACGCTGCGCGGGCGACGCCCTAGGATGCCCCCCGGACGATTTGGGAGCGTAAGCGCATGCGGGGTTGGTTTCTTGGGGTCCTGGCGGGGCTGTCGCTGGGCGCGGCCGGGGCCGCGGCGGCGGCGCCTTGCGCCTATACGGGCGGCGCGGCGAACGTGGAGCTGCCGGGCCGGCCGTTCATGGCCGAGTCCACCGCCGACGGCTGCTGGCTGTTCGTCTCCATGGGCCACCTGGAAGGCGACAAGATGGGCAGCGGCGGAGTCGCGGTGCTGCGCAACGAGGCCGGCCGCTTCCGCGTGATGGGGATGACGCCGCTGAAGGACTATCCCGGCGGCCTGGCGCTCAGCCACGACGGCCGGACGCTCGCGGTGGCGACCGAGGCCAGCGTCGCCATCCTCGACGTCGCCCGGCTGGAGGCCGGCGAGGCGGGCGCGGTGACCGCGGTCCTGCCGGCCGGAGCCGGCGCGATCTACCTGGCGATCAGCCGCGACGACCGGTTGCTGTTCGTCAGCGAAGAGCGGCGGGCGCGGGTCTCGGTGATCGACTTCGCCAAGGCGCGGGGCGTGGGCGAGAAGGCCGAGATCGGCGTCATCGCCGTGGGCCGGGCGCCGGTGGGCCTGGCGATGTCGACCGACGGCGCGCGGCTCTACGTCACCAGCGAAAGCGTCGGCAAGGAGGTCTTCGAGGCGGCCTGCCAGCCGGAAGGCGGCGAGGGCCCGCAACATCCGGAGGGCGTGCTGACCGTCATCGACGTGGCCCAGGCCGGCAAGGATCCGGCCAAGTCGGTGGTGGGCGTGCGCAAGGCCGGGTGCAATCCGGTCCGCGTGGCGCTGGCGCCCGACGAATCGATCGCCTGGGTCACCGCCCGCGGCGAGGACCGGCTGGAAGGGTTCGCCGCCCGCAAGCTGGCCGGAGCGTCGGCCGCCGCGCCGGAGATCGCGGTCAAGGTCGGCGCCGCGCCGATCGGCATCGCGGTGCGGCCGGACGGTCAGCAGATCTGGATCGCCGACTCCAACCGCTTCGGCCACAACCGCCCGGGCCTGCTGACGGTGGTGTCGCCGGCCGGCCAGGTGCTGCGCACCGCGGCCACGGGCGTCTTCCCACGCGACATCCGCTTCCTGCCGGACGGCAAGACCCTGGTGGTGGCGCAGTACGGCTCGCGCGCGGTGCAGTTCGTGCCGACCGACGCGCCCTAGCGACGCGAGGCTGGACGCCAGCCGCGCGGCGTCCTTCACTGGGGCTCGGCGGAACCGAGGTGCGGGCATGCGGGCAGGATTCCAGATCGGCGCGGCCCTGGCGGCGGTCGGCGTGTTGGCGTCGGCGGCCGGCGCGGAGGTGGCCGAGCCCGGGCGCTATGTGGCCATGGGAAGTTCGTTCGCCGCCGGGCCCGGGATCACCCGGCCGGCGGACGATCCGCCGGACCGCTGCGGGCGCTCGGCCGACAACTATCCCCACCAGCTGGCGCGGCGGCGGGGTCTCGACCTCGTCGACGTGAGCTGCAGCGGCGCCACCACCGCCAGCATCCTTGGCCCCTGGAACGGCCATGCCGCGCAGATCGAGGCGGTGACGCCGGAAACGCGGCTGGTCACGGTGACCATCGGCGGCAACGACGTGGGCTATATGACCGGCCTGACGGGGGCGTCCTGCCGGGCGCTGGCGGCGCGGAAAGCCGACGCCGAGGCGCTGGCCAAGTGCCCGGCGCCGCCGCGGGCGACCGAGGCCGACTACGCCCGGCTGGCGGCCGCGATGAGCGAGATCGCCGCGCAGGTCCGCGCCCGCGCGCCGCAGGCGAGGCTGGTGTTCGTGGACTATCCGGCGGTGCTGCCCGCCACCGGCTCCTGCGCGGCCACGCCGCTCTCGCCCGCCGACGCCGACGCCAGCCGCGAGACGGCGCGCCGCGTGGTGGAGATCACCCGCCGGGCCGCGCGGGCGCGGGGCGCGGTGGTGGTGTCGGCCGCGGCGCTCTCGGCAGGACACGACGCCTGTGGCGCGGCGCCCTGGATGAACGGCTTCCCGACGCCGCCCGGCGTGGCCGCCTATCATCCGAACCTGGCGGGCATGACCGCGATCGCCGAGGCGCTGGACCGGCAGCTGGGGCGCTGAGCGGCAACCCGCCTACAATCGTGTCAGCTGTGGGTGCGTTCGCTATGCAGCCGCAGCCATTCGGCCAAGCCCGCAATCGTGATCTCGTTTCTGGCGACCATGAACATGATGTCAGCCGCGTCAGCGGGGTTCGCCGTCAGCTCAATCCCGTTGTCGATCAGGAATTGGCCAAGCGCCATGAAGGCCATGCGCTTGTTGCCATCTACAAAGGGATGGTTCGCAGAGATCGCGACGGCGTAGGTCGCCGCGAGTTCGTGCAAATCCTCGACCGCTTCATAGGCGTGCCGGTTGATCGGCCGCGCCAGGGCGGAGGCGAGGAGACCCTCGTCACGCAGGCCAACTGCGCCGCCGGACGCGGCGACGACGTCCTCGTAGAGCGCGAGAAGCAGCGCCTTGTCGACCCAGACCGGCTCGGGCATGGCCTATTTCGCGAGGGCTTCGAAGGTCTTCTGATAGCGCTGGATGAAGGCGCGCCCGCGCTCACGCCGAGCCTCGGGGGACATGTCCTGCCCGACGAGCACCACCTTACCTTCGTCGGAAACCTCGAAGGCGACCTTGCCGCCGTCCGCGGCGCCCAGCAGTTGCTCAAGCTCGTCGTTCAGAACGACCGCGAGGCCATCTTCCGTCCGGGTGATCTTGAGGTAGGTCATGCGGTCTCTCCAGTTCCTATTCTATCACCGTTCAAGCCGAACGTCTTGACCGCCTCCGCGACCTCGCCCATCCGGAGGCCATGGCGGTCTATACGGACATCACCGACGAGGAGCTGGCGGGGCTGCTCGCCGACTTCGACCTCGGCCACCCGCTCAGCCTGAAGGGCGTGGCCGAGGGGGTGGAGAACTCCAACTTCCTGCTGGAGACCGAGGCCGGGCGGTTCTTCCTGACGGTCTATGAGCGCCGCGTGAAGGCCGACGACCTGCCGTTCTTCCTGGAGCTGCTGCGCTGGATCGCGGGCCGCGGTTTCCCGAGCGCGACGCCGATCCCCGACCGGGAGGGCCGCCTGCTGAAGACCGTGCGCGGCAAGCCCTGCGCCATCGTCTCCTTCCTGTCGGGCCTGGCGGTGCGGCGGCCGAGCGCGGCCCACTGCCGCGAGGCGGGCGCGGGCCTGGCGCAACTGCACCTGGCGGCCGAGGGGTTCCCCAGGTCGCGGGCCAACGACCTGGGCCAGGCGGCGTGGGCCGGGCTGTTCTCGGGGCTCGCCCAGTCGGCCGACGACCTGAAGCCGGGGCTGGCGGCGACGATATCGTCCGATCTCGAACTTCTGGCCCGGCGCTGGCCGAAGGACCTGCCGCAGGGCGTGATCCACGCCGACTTCTTCCCCGACAACGTGTTCTTCGCGGGCGGCAGGTTCGCCGGCGCCATCGACTTCTACTTCGCCTGCGACGACGCCCTGGCCTATGACGTGGCCATCGCGCTGAACGCCTGGTGCTTCGAGGCCGACGGCAGCTTCAACATCACCTCGGCGCGCCAGCTGGTGGCCGGCTACGAGGGGGTGCGGCCCTTGTCCGATCTCGAACGATCGGCCCTGCCGGTGCTGGCGCACGGGGCGGCGATGCGATTCTTCCTGACCCGGCTGCACGACTGGGGCGCTACGCCGCCCGGCGCCCTGGTCCGGCCCAAGGACCCGCTGGAGTACGAGCGCAAGCTGGCGGTGCACCGGTCCTCGCCGGACCTGGTGCTGTTCGGAGCGGCCTCATGACCCCGCAGGTGGTGATCCACACCGACGGCGCCTGCTCGGGCAATCCGGGGCCGGGCGGCTGGGGCGCGGTGCTGCACTTCAAGGATCAGGAGAAGGAGATCCGCGGCGGCGAGCTTCAGACCACCAACAACCGCATGGAGCTGATGGCGGCGATCCAGGCGCTGGAGGCGCTGAAGAAGCCCTGCAAGGTCGAGCTGCACACCGACAGCCAGTATGTGCAGAAGGGCATCGACGAGTGGATCCACGGCTGGAAGCGGCGCGGCTGGCTGACCGCCGACAAGAAGCCGGTGAAGAACGACGACCTGTGGAAGCGGCTGGACACGGCGCGGCTGCGCCACGAGGTCGACTGGCGCTGGGTCAAGGGCCACGCCGGCCACGAGTTCAACGAACGCGCCGACGCGCTCGCCCGGCAGGGGCTGGCCGAGGCGCTGGAGGCGGCGCGGGGATAGGCTGCCGCGGCAGAGGCTGATCCTCGCCCTGGATTCCTGCAATGCGGCGCCTCAGCTTCTCGCCACGGAAAACACGGAAAGACGCGGAAGTCAGGATGCTGATCCTGGGCCTTGGTCAGGCTTGGCGCGCTTCGCGCCCTTTCCGTGTTTTCCGTGGCCAATCCTATGCCTGGATCGCGGCGGCGACCTCGGTGGCGAAGGTTCCGGTCATGCCCTCGATGGCGGTGTTGGTGACCACCACGGCGCTGAGCTTCTTTACCGGGTCGACGAACCAGCTGTGGCCGTAGACCCCGCCCCAGAGCCAGACGCCCTTGGAATGGACCGTGGCCGCGGCCGCCGGGTCGAGCAGCACCGCGCCCCCGAAGCCGAAGCCCCAGCCGGGGCCGTTGGTGACGATCGGCAGGTCGCCGGTCTGGTTGGTCATCATCTGGCGCGCGGTCTCGGCGCTGACCACGCCGCCGCCGCCGGTGCGGATCGCCTCCAGGAAGCGCAGGAACTCCGGCGCCGTCCCGACCATGCCGGCCCCGCCGGAGGGGAAGGATTTCGGGTCGAAGGCGCGGCCCGGCGCGAACCGGATGCCGGAGAGTTCGGCGAAGGGCACGGTGCAGGCCTCGCCCATCTCCACCGGCGGCGAGCCGTCGGCGTAGGGCGTGGCCAGGCGCGCGGGATCGGTGACCGCAAAGCCGGTGTCGGCCATGCCGAGCGGCCGGGTCACCCGCTCGGCGACCACGTCGGGCAGGGCGAGGCCGGTGGCCTTCTCGAGGACCGCGCCCAGCACGTCCATGGCCACCGAATAGAGCCAGGCCGCGCCCGGCGGATAGAAGAGGCCGGCCTCGACGATGCGGGCGAGCTCGCCCTCGAACGAGAGCCCCGGCTGGTCCATGCCGTCGGAGACGCGGAGCTTCAGGTAGGGGCCGTCGTCGGGCTGCATGAAGCCGTAGGAGAGGCCGGCGGTGTGGGTCAGCAGCTGGCCCAGCGTGATGGGCGGGGTTTCGCTGGCGAGCTTCGGCCGGAAGTCCGGCAGCCAGCGGGTGACGTCGTCGTCGAGCGAGATCACCCGCGCCTCCGCCAGGGCCAGCGCCGCGGCGGTGACCATCGGCTTGGTCAGCGAGGCCAGGCGGAAGATGGTGTCCATGGCGACCGGACGGCCGGAGGCGCGGTCGGCGAGGCCCGCGGCGCGGCCGTAGGCGGACTTTCCGTCCCGCGCCACCAGCACGATGCCGCCGACCAGCCGCCGGTCGGCCAGCGCCCGGTCGAAGGCGGCGTCGAGGCGGCCGGCGAGACCGGCTTCAGGGGGCTGGGTCATGGGTCGCTCCGCGGCAGGGTCAGGCCCTGAAGCTCATAGGCTCCCGCGGCGCGAGGTCAAACGCCCGGCGCGCGCGGCCGTGTCGGTTCGAGATCCAAATTGCAATTCAATCGCAAACAACCTAGGCTGTTCGAATCTGAACCCTTAGCCGCTGGGGAGGCCGCCATGGCCGCCGAACCGGAAGACCATCCCGACGTCCAGGTCTTCGACGAGATCCGCTACATCGAACATCTGGTGAGGACCGCCATCGCGCGCAAGCTGCCGGTGGGGCTGACCTATCCGCAATTCGAGGTGATGAACCTGTTGTCGCGCCGCGGCGACGGGATCACGCCGCTGGACATCGCGCGCGCCCTGCAGATGACCAAGAGCGGGCTGACCAACACCCTGCAGCGGCTCTATGCCCGCAAGCTGATCCGGGTGGAGACCTGCGAGGCCGACGCCCGGAAGAAACGCATCTGGCTGACCGGCGAGGGCCGCACGGCCTATGGCCAGTCGATGGCCGCCATCCGCCCGAAGATGGAAGACCTGCGCGACGGCTTCACCCAGAAGGAGTTCCGCGAGGTGCTGCCGTTCCTTAGGGCGCTGCGCACCTGGCTGGGCGAGAAGCCCTAGGGTCGGCCCTGCGGCGTGTGGGATCGCACATCCGCTGATCGCCACGAAGGCTGGGACCCACGGGCATTTCGTTCCGGCCTAAAGATGGGCCACGGAAACACGGAAAGAGCACGGGCGGCGCGAAGCGCGTCAAGCCTGGCCGCAGCCAAGGATCAGGATCCTCGCTTCCGCGTCTTTCCGTGTCTTCCGTGGCCAAAAAACCTGGGTCCCCGCCTTCGCGGGGATGAGCGGATGTGAAGAGGCCGGGTCGGCTGAGCTGACCCTAGCGGCGCCTGGAGCCGTTCAGGTCGGCGGCGGCGCGCACCAGGGCCTGGAAGGCGGCCTCGTCGATGGCCTCGCCCTCGCGGAGGTCGATGGCGCGCCGGGTATTGCCCTCCAGGCTGGCGTTGAAGAGGCCGGCCGGGTCGGGGAGCGCCGCGCCCTTGGCGAAGGTCAGCTTGACGACGGCCTTGTAGGTCTCGCCGGTGCAGATGATCCCGTCCTGGGACCAGACCGGGACGCCGCGCCATTTCCACTCCTCGACCACCTCGGGGCAGGCGCGATGGATGAGCGCGCGGGCCTGGGCCAGGGTGCGGCCGCGCCAGTCGCCCAGCTCTTCGATCCGCGCGTCGATCAGCCGGGACGGGGATTGGCCGCTAGGGGGTGGGCTCGTCGTCATGCTGGCCTCCGTGCTCAGTTCGGCGTCGGGTCCGGGTAGCGGTAGGGGTCGGTGAGCCTGGGCTGCGTCGGCAGCACGTTGCGCGGCAGCGGCGTCTCGGCGTTCGCCGCGTCCAGCAGCACCGTGGCCAGGACGACCGCGGCCTGGCGCAGGTCGTCGGGCCGCAGGTGGTCGAAGGTGTCCAGGTTGGTGTGGTGGGTGCGGGTCTCGTAGTCCAGCGGGTCCTGGATGAATTCGAAGGCCGGCAGGCCGAGCCTGACCATGAAGACGTGGTCGGTGCCGCCGGTCGGCTGGGCCACGACGGTGTTGGCGCCGAGGCTGGCGAAGGGGGCGAGCCAGTCCTTGAGGATCGGGGCGGCGGCGAAATTGCCCTCGGTGTAGACGCCGCGGATCTTGCCCGAGCCGTTGTCGAGGTTGAAGTAGCCGGCGAGCTCTCCGAAGCCCGGCAGGGTCTTCACCGGATAGCCGTCCGAGGCGTAGTAGGGGCCGAGGTCCGCGAGCCTGGGGTCGCCCGGCGGGCGCTTGGCCAGGTACTGGTCGACATAGGCGTAGGAGCCCAGGAGGCCTTCCTCCTCGCCGGCCCAGAGCGCGAAGCGGATGGCGCGCCGGGGCTTCACGTGCAGGGCCGCAAGGATGCGCGCGGCCTCCATGACCACGGCCGAGCCCGCGCCGTTGTCGGTGGCGCCGTCGCCGGCCACCCAGCTGTCCAGGTGGGCGCCGGCCATCACATAGCCGGCCTTGGGGTCGGAGCCCGGAATGTCGGCCAGGACGTTGGCGGCCTTGCTGTCGGTGTCGTCGAAGTGGACGCGGCTGTCGATCTCCAGCCGGACCTCGCCCGCCTTGGCCAGGCGCGCCAGGCGCCGGTAGTCCTCGGCGCCGATCTCGACCCCCGGCAGCGCCGGGGTCTGGCCGACCTTGTAGCCGGAGCCCTCGCCGTGGACGACGCCGCCTTCGCCGCGGGACATCGAGGCCCAGGCCACCGCGCCTTCCTCGGCCAGGAAGGCGTCCATCTGGCGGCGGAACCGCATGCGCTCGGCGCGCCGGGTCATGGCCTCGGGGTCGAAGGTCGGCTCCTCATAGACGTTGAGCTTGGCGAGCTCCGGATCGGTGAGCCGCTCGAAGGCGGGCTTGGTCTCGTCCTTCGGCGCCGTCGGCAGGCTGATGAGCACGATCCTGCCCCGGAGCTTGCCGCGCCAGGCGGCGAAGTCGCGAGGGCTGCGCAGCGGGGCCACGACGATCGGGGCGGTGAGCGCCCCGGCGGTCGGCGGCGTCCAGGCGATGGGGATCGAGCGCAGGGCCAGCGGGCGCGGCGCGATCATCCGGACGCCGGCGGACTCGATCCACCAGCCGCGTCCGAATTCGAAAGGCTGTGTACGGACGTTCGACAGGCCCCAGGCCTTGAACCGCTCCTGGGTCCAGCGCTCGGCCTGGCGCATCGCCGGGGAGTTGGTCATCCGCCCGCCGATCCGGTCGGCCAGGTAGGCGGCGGTCTCGGCGACCTCGCCGTGGTTGAACCCCTGGTCGGCGATCTGGTTGATCATCCCGGCGTCTACCGGGGCGGCGAGCGCCGGTCCCGCCACGAGGCTCGCCGCCACGGCCAGCGCGGCCCACTCAACCTTGATCATCAACGCCCCCCGGAAACCTGATCCAGCGAGTAGGGCGAAGACGCGCGGAAAACAAGCGTGGGCGCCGTGGGCCGCCGGGCGGTCTTCAAGGGCTTGTCCACGAACCACACGAACGGCACGAACGCGTCCGGTCCTGAAGGGTCCGCGCAGCGGGCGCCTTCCAATTTGGAACCGCGGAAGGCGCGGAAGGCGCGGAAGAACGTCAGTGCTTTCCGCGTTCTTCCGTGTGTTCCGCGGTTGAAAAGACTGAGCCTCCGCTCCGCGGAGTCTCGAACGCACGAACGCGTCTGGTGCTGAAAAGCCCGCGCAGCGGGCGCCTCCCAATTGGAACCGCGGAAGGCGCGGAAGGCGCGGAAGACCGTCAGCGCTTTCCGCGTTCTTCCGTGTGTTCCGCGGTTGAAAGGACTGAGCCTCCGCTTCGCGGAGTCTCGAAGGCGCGCGCCGGTCGTGTGGTTCGTGGACATCTTTCCGGCTTTGCGGAGCGCACGGACCCGATCCCTGTCCGGCGCCCGTCGATTCGGCTTAGGTCGCTTTCGCCGCGCCGCGCCCTAGCGCCTCGAAAGCGGCGACGATGACCTCCTCCGTGACCTCGTCGGGGGTTCGCTCCCACTGGGCGGTGAACCCGAGCAGCAGGGCCTGGACCGCCAGGCCCATGACCCGCGGCGAGATCGCCAGCTGGTCCCCGAAGGCGGCGTCCAGCCGCCGCGCCATCTCGTCGAACTGGGCCTTCTGCTGCGCGGCCTGTTGCGCGCGCATCGCGGGATCGGTGCGGATGTAGGCCTGCAGCTCGGCATAGAAGTCGGCTTCCGCCTCGGCTTGCGGGAACTGGGCCATGAGCGCGCGGGCCACGCTGCGCGCCGTGGCCTTTACATCGCCGGGGGTGACGGGCGGGTCGATGTGCAGGCGGCGGCGGTCGACGGCCTCCCAGAGGAGCTCGGCCTTGGTCCGGAAGTTCGAATAGATCGCGCCCTTGGTGACCCCGGCGCGGGCGGCGATGTCGTCCAGGCTGACCGCGGCCAGGCCCCGCTCCGCCACCAGGACGGCGGTGGCCTCGATCAGGGCCGCGCGGGTGCGTTGGCGCTTCGGGCTGAGCTGCGGCTTGACCATGCCGTTGGATTATACCACGGTATAAAAAACTCCAGTATATTCCATGAGGGACGGCTCAGGTCATGCTCGCGATCCGCTCTCGCCTGGTGCGCCTCTCGCTCGCGCTCGCCCTCTTCGCGTGGGGCGGGTCGGCGCCCGCCGCGCCGGAGCCCGTCGCCCGACCGGCCGCCGCAACCGCCGCCAAGGCCCCGTTGTCGCCGGACCAGCCAATCCCGCCCGGTGCGCTGGAGCCGCTGGTGGACGCCACCGTCCGACAGGCCATGGAGCGCGACCACATCGCCGGGGTCACGGTCGCGGTCGTGCAGGACGGCCAGGTGGTGCTGAAGAAGGGCTATGGCTTCGCCGACGTGGCCCGCCGTCGGCCGGTGGACCCGGACCGCACGCTCTTCCGCGTGGGCTCGATCAGCAAGACCTTCACCTGGCTGATGACGCTGAACGCCGTCGAGCATGGCCGCATGAGCCTGGACGCGCCGCTCAACAGCTACCTGCCGCCGAAGGTGCGGATTCCCGACCGCCCCGGCTGGCGCCAGGTGCGGGTGCGCGACGCCATGACCCATACGCCGGGATTCGAGGACACGCCGCTGAAGCACCTCTTCCTGCGCGATCCGGCCAAGCTGCTGTCCGTCGACGACGACCTGGCGACCTGGCGTCCGGCGCGGGTCTTCCCGCCGGGCGAGGTCGCGGCCTATTCCAACTATGCCGCGGCGCTCACCGGCGACGCGATGGCGCATGTGGAAGGCGGGCTCTGGCCGGATATCCTGGAAGCCGAAATCCTAAAGCCGGCGGGCCTGACGCACACCACCGGACGCGAGCTCTATCCGCCGCGCGCCGGCCTGCCCGCGCCGATGGCCGCCGAGCTCGCGCAGGACCTGTCGCAGCCCTATCGCTGGACGGGCGCGGGGTTCACGGCCGATCCCTTCGAGTTGGTCGCCGGCAATGCGCCGGCCGGGGCGATCTCCAGCACCGCCGGCGACATGGCGCGCTACATGACCCTGCTGCTGGCCGGCGGGGTGATCGACGGCCGCACGATCTATGGCCCGGCGACGGCCGCGGCGATCCGCACGCCGATGCGCGCCTATCCCGGCGGCGGCGGCGTCGACGGCGGTTTCTTCCAGGGTCCGCTGGGCGGCGGGCTGCTGTCCTACGGGCACAACGGCGCGACCATGGACTTCCATTCCAACCTGATGATCGTCCCGGCCCTGCGGCTCGGCGTCTTCGTGGCCACGAATACCGAGGGCGAGCATTCGCTGACCAACGCGCTGCCCGCCCTGATCGTCCAGACCTTCTACGCCGCCCCGCCGCCGCCCCTGCCGGCGACGCCGGCGATCCTGCGCGATGCAGACCTCTACCGCGGCGAATACCTGTCCACACGGCGGCCTTTCCACGGGCTGGAAGCCTTCGCCATGGGATTCCTGACGACGCCGGTGTCGGTGGCCGCGCCGGGTTATCTGATGGTCGGGCCTGAGCGGTTCGTGGCCATGGGCGAACCCGGCATGTTCCAGGACGCCGACCACCCGTGGGTGCAGATCCAGGCCCAGGCGGGGCCCGGCCGGACGACGAAGCTCATCCTCGGCGGCGGCGAGCTCTGGCGGGTCGACTGGGTCCACCAGACCCGCACCCTGGGCCTGGTGGCCTTGCTGACGATGCTGACCTCCGCCGGCGTCCTGTTCGGCCTGGCTAGCCCCGCGCGCTGGCGGCTGCCGCAGACCGCGGCGCAGCGGATCGCCGGCGCGCTTCGCGGGTCCGCCGCAGCCCTGTGGCTGTTCGGCATCCCCGTCTTCGCCCTGAAGCTGCAGAGCGCGCTCGCCGACCAGAGCACCGTCGTCTACGGCTGGCCGGGGCCGCTGGTCACGGCCGTCTCGATCGCCGGCCTCGTCGCCGCCGGGCTGAGCTGGGCCGCCGCCGCGCTCACGCCCTTCGCCTGGGCCGGCCGCGACGGCTGGAGCGGGTGGCGCAAGCTGCGGTTCACCGTCACCATCGCGGTGTTCTCCGCCTTCGGCGCACTGCTGGCGGTGCTGGGCGCCCTGCAACCCTGGAACCCCTAGCTGGGGCGCTTAGAGGCTGTCAGGAACCTGGGCCACCCGCGGCAAATCTCTCGGGACGATGTAAGTCATTGAGGGATAAGCCCTTCCCCTCGATGGGGAAGGGTTGGGATGGGGTGTAGCCGCTGAGTCGGCGGCCTCGCCTGAGTTCGGCGCCGACCTCGATCCACCCTCCAAGACTCTGCGCGCACCCCCATCCTGGCCTTCCCCCATCGAGGGGGAAGGAAAAAAGGGACGTCCACAGATCGAGTTGGTCCCTAACAGCCTCTAGAGCTTCGTGCGCAGGCTGAGCAGTTCCGGGAAGAACGAGCCTTCCAGCGCGCGGCTGAGGTAGGGGACGCCGGCGCTGCCGCCGGTGCCGGTCTTGAAGCCGATGATCCGCTCGACGGTCTTCAGGTGGGCGAAGCGCCACTGCTGGAAGCGGAACTCCAGGTCGACGAGCTTTTCGGCCAGTTCGTAGAGGTCCCACCACCTGGCGGGGTCGCGGTAGACCTGCAGCCAGGCCGCCTCGACCTCGGGATCGGGGGCGTAGGGCTCGGTCCAGTCGCGCTCCAGGCGCTCGGCCGGCACGGGCAGGCCGCGGCGGGCCAGGAGCCGCAGGGCCTCGTCGTAGAGGCTGGGCTCGGCGAGCGCGGCGGCCAGGCGGGCGTGGATGTGGGGTGTCGCCTCGTAGGCCGCCAGCGCCCCGGCCGTCTTGGCGCCCAGCATGAACTCCAGCTCGCGGTACTGGTAGGACTGGAAGCCGGAGCTCTGGCCCAGCGAGGGGCGGATGAGCTGGTATTCGCTGGGGGTCATGGTGGCCAGCACGTCCCAGGACTGGATCAGCTGGCCCTGGATGCGGCTGACCCGGGCGATCATCTTGAAGGCCGGGCCCAGGTCGTCGTCGCGGACGTGGGCGCGGGCCGCGGCCAGCTCGTGCAGCGACAGGCGCATCCACAGCTCGGACGACTGGTGGACGACGATGAACAACAGTTCGTCGTGCTCGGCCGACAGCGGGTTCTGCGCCGACAACAGCCGGTCCAGCCCGAGATAGTCGCCATAGCCCATGGGCGGGCGCGGGACGGCGGGGTCGTCGCCGGAACTCATGCGGTGTGCTCCACAGGCCTTGGACGGCGTGGCCGCCGCCGATCGGGCGGCCACGCCGGACCCCGCCTCCTTTCGCAGAGGACGGGGCCGGCGGCCAAGGGCCTACTGGCGGTAGCTCAGGCGCAGGTAGAAGAAGCGGCCGGGCGCGTCGTAGGCGTTCGGGTCGTAGTTGTTCAGGCCGCAGGTGATGCAGCCCGGCGGGTCCTTGTCGAACAGGTTGTTGACGCCTGCGGCGATGCGGAAGGAATTGTCCAGGAAGCCCGGCGTCCAGCGCAGCTGGGCGTCGAAGTAGCTGCGCGCGTCGAGGCGGTTCGCGGCCCCGCTTTCCGTGACCGCCGAGATGTAGCGCAGCGTTCCGGTGGCGCCCCACTGGCCATGTTCCCAGTCGAGCGAGAAGTTGGACTTGGTCTTCGGATAGGCCTGGTCGGGGCTGCCGCGCTCGGTGCCCTCGCGCTTGATGTTGGTGAAGCCGGTGGAGGTCGGCTGCCGCTCGCTGAACTCCAGGAGGAAGGTGGTGTTGGAGGTCACCGCCAGGCGGCCCCAGGACCAGTCGGGCGAGGACCACAGGACGTTGAGGTCGACGGCGCGGGTCTTGATGCCGCCGATGTTGATCAGCGGGTTGGAGATCGCCGAGATCGCGCCGGAGGCCGTGCGGGTGATGGTGGCGCAGGAGAGCGCGTCGCCGGTGTTGGCGCAGCGGTTCAGCACGGTCTGGCCGTCCAGCGCCTGGATGGCGCCGTCGAGGTTGATGTCGGTGTAGGCGACCTCGATCGACCCGCCGCTGGCCCAGCTGGCGTCGCGCAGGGCCGCCGGCTGCCAGACGATGGAGTAGTTCTTGCTGTCGCTGGTCTCCGGCTTCAGCGCCCGGTTGCCGCTGGTGATCACCGGCAGCTGCGGATTGAGCTGGGTGTAGGTCCCGCTGGCCGGCACGCCGTGGGCGATGCAGTTGGCCCTGACGGCGGCGCTGGCCCCGCTGGTCAGCAGCGCCGAGCAGGGGTCGTTGATCTCCTGGTCGAAGCGCGAGGCCGAGCCGAACAGCTCGCCGATGGACGGCGCGCGGAAGCCCTGGCCCCAGGAGCCGCGCACCAGGACGTCGTGGATCGGGCGCCAGTTCGCGCCGACCTTGTAGGTGGAGTCCGAGCCGGAGGTCGAATAGTCGAACCAGCGACCGGCCACCGAGAGGTCGAGGCGGTCGAAGAACGGGACGTCCTTGACGATCGGGATGCGCAGCTCGCCGTAGGCCTCCTTGACGGTGATCGAGCCGCGGGCCGGCTGGGCGGGGATGTCGGCCGACAGGCCCTCGGCGACGATCGGGTCGGGCTGGAAGTAGCCTTGCGTCTCGCGGTGCTCGAGGCCGGCGGCGAAGGCGAGCGGCCCGGCCGGCAGGTCGAAGAGGTCGCCGGTCAGGTTGGCCGAATAGTCGTGCAGCTCCTGCTGCGAGGAATCCACCTGGGTGAAGCCGACGAAGGCGAGCTGCGCCGGGGTGATGGTGCCGGCCCCGCCGAACAGGTTCAGCGGGACGCAGGAACCGGTGCAGGCCGCCAGCGGGCCCAGCGCCTGCTGGACGCGGGCGGCGTTGACGTTGCCGGTGAAGGTCTGGTCGGCGTGGTTGCGCGACCAGACGGCGTTGACGTCCCAGTGCCAGGTGCGGTTGGCGATCGGCAGGTCGCCGTTCAGCGTGGCGGTGACGTTGAAGGTGTCGACCGTCTGCTCGTAATGGCGCGGGCCGGCCTCGACCAGCCGGCGGCCGACGAAGGAGTAGGTGCCGTTGGTCAGCGTGAAGCCGAAGGGGTTGAAGGGGTTGGTCCGGTCGATGGCGACGGTGTCGAGCAGGTTGCCGTTGCCGGCGTCGGGGCCGACGAACAGCGGCAGGGGCGCGGCCTGGTTGGCCGACTTGCGCTCCACGTAGCTGGCGCGGGCGCGGAACTGGATGGTGTCGGTGAGGTCCTGGGCGATCGAGGCGAAGAAGCTCATCCGCTGCAGCGGCGTCTCGATGTAGTTGAACGGCTGGAAGTTGAAGCGGTCGGCGGTGGTGAAAGCCTTGTAGGAGCCGGCCGCGCCGGTGGGGTCGCCGGGGACGTAGATCGGCCGCTGGCCGGGCTGCAGCGCCTGCTTCAGGGTCAGGTCCAGGTCCTGGTTGGTGTTGGGGTCATGGACGATGACGCGCGCCAGGGGCGTGCCCGACGAGCAGCCGCCGGCCAGGCAGGAGGTGGCGTAGGGGTTGGGGAAGCGCGAGATGTCGCGGTCGGCGGCGAACACCGGCTGCTGCTTGAAGTAGCCGCCGCCGATGACGACCTGGGTGTGCTCCTGGTTCACGCCCCAGGAGAAGTTGTAGTCCTGCGAGAAGCCGTCGCCCTCGCCGAACTCGCCCACCTGGGCGCTGGCCTCGAAGCCGTCCTGGCGCTTCTTGGTGATGATGTTGACCACGCCGGCGATGGCGTCGGAGCCGTAGATCGGCGAGGCCCCTTCCTGCAGGATCTCCATGCGGCTGATCATCGAGGTGGGGATGGTGTTCAGGTCGACCGCGCCCGGCACGCCGGAGGCCGCCGCGCCGGAGACCCAGCGCAGGCCGTCGACCAGCACCAGCACGCGGCGCGAGGACAGGTAGCGCAGGTCGATCTCGGCCGAGCCCGCGCCGACCCCGCCGCCGTCCGGCGGATTGCCGAAATTGCCGGAGTTGTTGAACTTCGAGTTCAGGCCGCCGGCCGCCGAGGGCAGGCGCTGGAGCACGTCGACGGTGGAGGTCAGGCCGGTCTTGGCGACCGCCGACTGGTCGATCTGGATGACCGGCTGGTCCTGGTCGAGCGGGCTGGTGCGGATGCGCGAGCCGGTGACGACGACCTCGCTGACCGCGCCCTGGGCGGGCTCGGCGGCGCGGGCCACGCCGAATGAGCCGCCGGCGGCGAGCGCGCTGACGGCGAGAAGAGCTGCGGTCCTGGTGAGACGCTGCATGGGGTCCTCCTAGGGCGATCCGTCGCGAGTCTTGGCGCTCGCGATTCGGGGTTTGCCGGATGACCGAACAGTGACGCTCGACTATACGCTGTCAAGCGAACGGCGGGCGTTTTGCACGTGCAGGTAGAACATTCCGCAACGGACCTGACACTTCCGCAACACTTCCGTCACGGCTGGTCGGCGTAGGCCTTGACCAGCTTGTAGAGGAAGTCGCGGCCCTCATAGAGCGAGGCGACGCCGAGGCGTTCGTTGAGGCCGTGGATGCGGCCGAGGTCGGGCTCGTAGAAGATGCCCTGGACGCCGTAGGTCGGGATGCCGGCGGCGGTCAGCGCCTTGCCGTCGGTGGCCCCGGCCTGGAGGATCGGCACGACGGGGACGCCCGGCCACATCTCGGCGGAGATCTTCTCGATCGGGGCCATGACCTGGGGCGTCAGCGGCGGGGCGGGCGCCTCGGCCTCGCGGACGGCGGGGCCGACCTTGGTGATCTTGACCTGCGGGTCGCCCACCACGCGGACCAGGGTCTCCTGCACCGCGTCGCGGCTGACGCCCGGGAAGATGCGGCAATTGATGTTGGCGGTGGCGCGCTGGGGCAGCGCGTTGCCGGCGTGGCCGGCGGCCAGCAGGGTCGCCACGCAGGTGGTGCGCAGCATGGTGTGCAGGCTGGGGTCCTTGGAGAGGATCGCGTCGGCCTTGGCGTCCCTGGGGTTGGCGGCCAGCGCCGCCATGGCGGCGCCGACCTCGCCGCCGGTCGGCTTGGACATCTTCCTCAGGTAGCCGCCGTTGGCGTCGTTGATCATCACCGGGAACTCGTAGGCGCGGACCTTCTCGAGCGCGTCGGCGAGGCGATAGATGGCGTTGTCCGGCACCGGCCGGGAGGAGTGGCCGCCCGGGTTGGTGACCAGGAACTGGAAGCTCTGGGAGGTCTTCTCGCCGGCCTCGATGGTGTGGGCCAGGCGCTTGCCGTGGTCGTCGAGCTGGCCGCCGGCGCCCTCGTTGAGCGCGAAGGCCGCGTCGATCAGGTCGCGCCGGTTGGCGACCAGCCAGGCGACGCCGTTGAACGGCGAGCCGCCCTCCTCGCCGCAGGTCAGCGCCATCTTGAGGGTGTGGCGCGGCTTGTAGCCCTCCTGGCGGTAGCGGATCAGGCTGTCGACCCAGATGGACGCCTGGGCTTTGTCGTCCGAGGCGCCGCGGGCGTAGAAGTAGCCGCCCTCCTCGACCAGGGTGAAGGGATCGCGCGTCCAGTCCTCGCGCTTGGCCTCGACCACGTCGAGGTGGGCGAGCAGCAGGATCGCCTTGGCCTTGGGATCGGCGCCCGGATAGACCGCCACCAGGCCGCCGTTCTTGGGATAGTCGGGCGCGGTGAAGATCGTCAGGTCGCGGTCGGGGAAGCCGGCGGCCTTGAGGCGGGCGGCCATCTTCTGGGCGGCCAGGGTGCAGTCGCCGACCGAGGCGGTGGTGTTGGTCTCGACCAGCTCCTTGTAGAGGGCGCGGAAGGCGACCTGGTCGGGCCGCGTCTGGGCCTGCACGGGCGCCGAGGCGCCGACGAGCGCGATGGTCGCGGCGAGCGCGGCGGTGAGCTTGAACATCTGTGATCCCCGATAACCCTGGCGGGACTATTTCAGCCGCCGTCCGGCGCCGCAAGGCGGCCTTGACCCTGACGCCGGGGAAGCGTTCGCTGGATAGGTCCTCAAGCCGGGAGACCGACGATGCGTGTCCGCGTCCTTGCCCTGATGACCCTGACAGGCCTGCTCGCCCAGGCCGGCGCCGCCGCGGCGCAGGGCGACACGATGATGATGAATGCGCCGCCGGCAGTGCAGGCGCACGACCAGTGGACGGGCCAGCCGCCGCTGCCCAGCCGCCACGAGCGCTACCTGATGAAGCTGGCCAGCCTGCGCGACAAGACGCTGAAGACCAAGGCCAAGGGCGGCGGCCAGCTGACCCCCGAACACGCCGCGGCCCTGCAGCGCGAGCTGGACCAGCTGAACCACCAGTTCGGGATCACGGCGGGGTAGGACTGTCGCTGCGGCGGGTCGGCCGGCTTGGTTTCGCGGCCCTGGCGCCGGCGGCGCGCGCCCGCGGCCTGGGTTGCGGCGCGAGCAGCAGGCCGCACACCCGATCCTCGTCCACCGCCCGGCCATAGGCGCAGTCGAAGTTCATCTGCGCCAGCGCGAACACCTTGGCGCGCAGGCCCTGCGGGTCGAAGTTGGGCGGCGGGACCTGCGGATCGGGGCTCGACGACCCCTCCGCCGGCGCCGCGTCGGACGAGGACCCCGGCGGCCTGGCCGCCTCCAGCACCACCCAGCGCAGGGGGTTGGCGCCGCCGCGGCGGTTGGGCGAATCGGCCGACATGCCGGCCCAGGCGCTGCGGAAGGCGGCGCACAGCGCGGCCTGGTCGCTGTCCGGATCGAGCAGCACCACGATGTGCTCCGCCCGCACCCGGTCGATCAACTCGCGCAGCTCCCATTGGGCGGCCGGGGCGGCGGCGCGGGCGCCGCGGAGGTTGACGACCACCCGACCCGCGTCGGCCACCAGCGCGGTCACGGCCCGGCGCCACACCGGCTCGGCGCAGTCGAAGCGCTCCGTCCCATAGGCCCCGCTCAGATAGTTCACCGAGGTGGTCAGCGCCGGGTCGCCCGGCGGCATGGCGGCCGCGGACATCGCCGCGCGCCGCCGATCGAGCGCCTCGGCGGTCTTGATCAGCGTGCCACCGGTCCGCGCCGACAGCGCCTCGCCCGGGCCGCTCAGGCGGCTCGCGGCCTGGACCGGTCCGAACCGGCAGAGCGCGAAGGCCAGCGCGTCCGCCGGGTCGTTAGGCGCGAACAGCAGGTCGAGCCAGACGATGCGCTCCGGCGGCAGGCCCACGATGTTGTGCGCGTCGGTGACCGGCGCGGCGTAGGCGAGCGGCAAGGGCGGCAGCTCGGCCTTCCAGTAGACCTCCAGCCGCAGCGGCGGCGGGGGCGGACCCGGCGGCGCGGCCTCGGCGTCCGCCAGGGCGTCGCCCGCGCGTTCGGCGGCCGCCATGCGGCGCTTGCCGAGCGTCCCGGAGACCGCCACCGCGACGCTGAGCGCGCCCGCGCCGGCGAAGCCCAGGCCCCAGAGCAGGCCGCGGCCCATAACCAGAATCGCGACGCCCGCGGCGACGAGCATCAAGCCCACGAACCCCGGCAGGGCGAACTCGGACCGGAACGGCGAGGTCAGCCGGGTCCACAGTCCGGTCAGGACCCGCCGCGGGCCCGGCGTGACGTAGAACAGCACCAGCGCCGCGATGAAGCCCAGGCCGGCCAGGGCGATCGGCCAGGCGCCCGACAGGTCTCCCCGCGTCACCGCGAAGACCGCGAGCGCGAACGCCAGGAAGGCCAGCACGACGAGGGTGACGAGGCCGCCCGGCGCGTCGCGCAGCCCGATCCAGCCGCGCGCCGCCACGGCCCCCGGGCTGGTGGGCGGCCGGCGCGCGGCGGCTTCCAGGCGGGCCTCCGCCGCCTCGGCGCGCGCGTCGAGCCGGTCCTCCGCCTTCATCAGGCGATCGGCCACGGCCTGGCGGACGCGCGCGGCGGTCCCCACGACGAAGGCCGGCGCGACCGCATAGCCGAGCAGGGCGGCGGTCGGGATGGCGAAGATGGCGGCCAGCCAGGGGAGGCCGCTGCCGGCCGCGAGGGCAAGCAGGGCGAACACCAGGCCTCCCAGCCCGCAGACCACCCGCAGCACCGGCCGGTGAAAGCGCTCGGGAATGACGCTCCAGACCACCCGGATCACCGGCATCAGGTTGCCACTGTCGCCGGTCTTCTCGAAGCTTTCCTCGGCCTTTTGGCCTTTTTGGAAGGCCCAAAGGACCTTGCCGGCGACATCGAGGGCGGGCGCCGCGGCCTCGAGCGCCTTCAGCCCGCGCGTGATCGCCGGCGGCGGCTCGTAGGTCGAAGCGGGCTTCGGCCGGTCGTCCGCCGGCGCCGCGACCGGTTCGAAGGCTTCGTCGCCGATGAAGCTGCGCATGCTCCGGCACCCCTCGGCATTGGGGCGGGGCGGCGCCGCGCCGCGTCCGATCACGATCTCCGCTGGCGCCCCCGCCGCGTCCCGACCTTATCGGAAGTTGCGTTCCGGTCGAGTCCCAACCTCGGCGGGTATCGCAGGGCGACGGGAGGGAACTGAGCTTCACCAGCCAGGCGCCGCCGCCCGGTGCTGGAGCCTTCGTTAACCCCCGTGACCTAGGGGTAATCGAAGTCAGTGCCTTCAGTGAAGCGTGCGCATGCCCAGACCGAAGTTCGCGAGCCTGGAAGCCTTGAGCCACGGCGCCTCCAGCGCCAGGCTGCTGAACCTCGCGGCCGTCGCGACGCGGCATTTCGCGAGGCCGGACTATCAGGCGCGTCCGTTCTTCGAGACGCCGATGCTCAACACCGCCCTGGTGCTGAAGCACACGCCCCGGACACACGAGCGCGCGGTGTTCGACCGGCCCCCGAACATCGCGACGAAGGTGGTCATTCCGTTCGACCGCAACAACCTGGCCATCGGCGGGCGCTCGGTGTTCGTCGGGCAGCAGCGCTGGGTCGAGCAGCTGGACACCCTGGCCAATGGCGCGCGCACCCTGGAGCGCGACTGCCAGGTGCTGCGCGCGCTCGACGAGCTGCCGTCGCTCGATCCGTTCCTGGTGCGCGAGCAGCTGAGCCGCCGCGGCTTCGACATCGCCCCCTGCTACCTGACCATCCGGGACGCCGACGTCGAGCGGATGCGGCGGACCGTGGCGGCCGAGGTCGACCAGCTGGTCGGACAGGCCTTCGCAGGCGCCGGGACCAAGGAGCACACCGGCCGGCTCGCCCAGATGCTGCTCACCAACGGGGCGGATTCCCGCCTCGAGCCGCTGCGGCAGACCCTGCGGCTGGAAGGCGAGGCCTACGAGGAGGGGATCTTCGCCTGGCGGGCCTTCCTCTATTACAAATGGGCCGTCGACGAGCTCCACCTGCGGCTCCTGCGGGTGATGGGCGAGATCGGCCAGCTGAAGGCCGAGACCAAGGGCGATCCCGGAACCGCCACGGAATTCGACAAGGCCAAGCGCCGCCTGCTTTCCCGGATCGAGGAGAGCGAACTGTCGGTCATCCAGGCGCTGCGGACCTATGACGACGCCTTCCATGGGCTGGTGCGGCGCAACGAGCCGGGCGTCTTCCGGGACTTCCTGCTGTCGTCGCCGCGGATGTTCCTGACCCTGGGCGAGGCCATCGGCGGGCTGTCGCACATCACCAGCTACTGGAGCTACCGCTTCCCCGACGGCGCGCCCCTGTCGGCGAGCGGGCTGGAGGCGCTCGAAATCATTCGCGAGTTCGAGGCGACCCTGCCGGCCGTGCGCGCGCCGCTCAGTTCGGTCGCCTGACGGGGGGCGGTCGCGGGCGCGAGCGCCTTAGCCGGCGACGGCGCGACCCAGGCCGTCGTTCCGGCGGCGCCGAAGCTCGGCGCCGAGGGCGCCCATTCCCAGCACCATCAGCGCCCAGGCGGCCGGTTCCGGGACCGGGGCCTTGAAGCTGGAGAAGGTGGGGAGTTCGGAGCCCGACACGAACTGGACGTTGCCGCCGGTGTTGATCAGCGCGCCGGTGAGGACGAGGTTGGAGAACTGGAAGCTCCCGCCGTGGGTCGCCAGGAAGGTGCCGTAGAGCAGGTCGCCGCCCGAGGTCTGGAAGACGTTTCCGCTCGCGCCCGTGAAGTCGAAGATCACGTGGTCGGCGGTGACCCCTCCGGTGAGCGCCATGTGCTGATTGGTGGCGAACGTCCCGCTGACGTCGAAGACGAACATGTCGTTGGCGCCCCCGTGCAGGGTCAGGAGCGCGTTCTGGAGGCTGCCCAGATGGATGACGTTCAGCCCGCCGTTGCCGTTGATCGTCGTCGTGCTGTTGATGGTCCCGAAGCTCTGGGTGGCCGCCAGGCCCTCGATGTAGCTTGCGACGCCGTTGGCGGCGTTGAAGGCGTCGGTCGTGAACGCCGTGGACACCGTCGCCGTGGTGGGCGCCGTCGCCAGCTGGGTGAAGGTGTTCGTCCCGGTGACGGTCGAGTCGTAGTCCAGGACCCCGGTGATATGGCCGCCGCCGCCGCCGGCGAAGGCGGCGTTGACATGATTGCCCAAGAGGACGTTGCCCGCGAGGGGGCCGCTGTTCAGGCCCAGGGTCTTGCCGGAGGCCAGGTCGACGAGGGCGAAACCGCCGGCGGCGCCGAGATCGAGCGAGGTCGCCGCGCTCGCCGCGCCGGACGCCATCAGGCCGGCGGCGGCCGCGACCGCCAGGATCAGTCCGCGCATGGATCGCTTCCCCCGACGGCGTCGCGCCGTCAATCGACCTGCTACAGCACAGCCTGTTCGCCGGCGGTCAATGCGATTCACCCTAGGAGCGAAGGCGCCGGCCCGCCGATCTTCCCGCCACCGACGGGACAAAGCCGTTTGCGCGTCCAGGCCGGGCGGCCGACAATGGCGGTTCACGCGCGGGAGCCGGCATTGCGGGACGGGATCGAACAGACATTCGCGGATCACCCGCGGCCGAAGCTCAGCTATCCCTTCGAGCACGGGCCCAAGACCGGCGAGGCCGTCGAGGTCGCGCCCGGGGTGAAGTGGCTGCGCATGCCGCTGGGCGGGGCGCTGAGCTTCATCAACGTCTGGGCGATCGAGGAGGCCACTCCTGACGGCAAGGGCGGCTGGGCGATCGTCGACACCGGCATGGGCGGGACGGCGACCCGGGACGCCTGGCGCGCGGCCTTCGCCGGGCCGCTGGCCGGCAAGACGGTGAGCCGGGTGTTCGTCACCCACATGCACCCCGACCATATCGGCATGTCGGGATACCTGACGCGCAAGTTCGACGCCAAGCTGTGGATCACCCGGCTGGAGTTCATGACCTGCCGCTCGCTGGCCGCCGACACCGGGCGCGAGGCGCCGGACGACGCGATCCGGTTCTTCCACGCCGCCGGCTGGGACGAGGACGCGCTGGAGCACTACAAGGCCCGGTTCGGGGGTTTTGGCCGCGGGCTGCACGCCCTGCCGGACAGCTTCCACCGGCTGAACGACGGCGACGAGATCGAGATCGGCGGACGGACCTGGCGCATCGTGGTGGGAAGCGGCCACAGCCCCGAGCACGCCTGCCTGCACTGTCCCGAGCTGAAGCTGATGATCAGCGGCGACCAGGTGCTGCCGAAGATCTCGTCCAACGTCTCGGTCTTCCCGACGGAGCCGGACGGCGACCCGCTCACCGACTGGCTGACCTCGCTGGCGCGGATCAAGGGCAAGATCCCCGACGACGTGCTGGTCCTGCCGGCGCACAACGATCCGTTCCACGGCCTGCACGCGCGGATCGACCACCTGATCAGTGGGCATGAGCGCGGGCTGGAGCGGCTGCTGAAGCTGATCGCCGAGCCGAAGCGGGTGACGGACGTCTTCCACGTGCTGTTCCGCCGGGTCATCGACCAGAACCTGCTGGGGCTGGCGACCGGCGAGAGCCTAGCGCACCTGAACTGCCTGATCGCCCGCGGCCAGGCCACGCGCACGCGAGATGCGAACGGTGTCGACTGGTACCAGGCGCGGGCCTAAAGCCTTACGCCGTACGACCTCCAAGGGAGCCGGACCATGAGTCTGCAGGGCAAGACGCTTTTCGTCACCGGCGCGAGCCGCGGCATCGGCCTGGCCATCGCGCTGCGCGCCGCCCGCGACGGGGCCAATGTGGCGATCGCCGCCAAGACCGCCGAGCCGCACCCGAAGCTGCCGGGCACCATCTACACCGCGGCCGAGGAGATCGAGCAGGCCGGCGGCAAGGCCCTGCCGCTGATCGTCGACGTGCGCGAGGAGGCCTCGGTGCAGGCGGCTGTGGACGCCACGGTGGCGAAGTTCGGCGGCATCGACATCTGCGTGAACAACGCCAGCGCCATCTCGCTGACCGGCACGCTGGCCACCGACATGAAACGCTATGACCTGATGAACCAGATCAATGCGCGCGGGACCTACCTCACCTCGCGATGCTGCATCCCGCATCTGAAGCGGGCGGCCAATCCGCACGTGCTGATGCTGTCGCCGCCGCTGGACATGAGCCCACGCTGGTTCGCCGGCCACACGGCCTATTCGATGGCCAAGTTCGGGATGAGCATGTGCGTGCTGGGCATGAGCGCCGAGTTCGCCGCCGACGGGATCGCCTTCAACGCGCTCTGGCCGCGCACCGGCATCGCCACGGCGGCGATCAAGTTCGCGCTCGCCGGCGACGAGGGCCTGCGCCATTGCAGGACCGTCGAGATCATGGCCGACGCGGCGCATGCGATCTTCGAGAAGCCCGCCAAGAGCTTCACCGGCAATTTCCTGATCGACGACAGCTTCCTCTATGACGAGGGCGTGCGCGATTTCGAACGCTACCGGGTCGATCCCACCCAGACCCTGATGCCCGACTTCTTCGTCCCCGAAAGCAGCAAGCCGCCGCCCGGCGTGGTGGTCGGCCAAGGAAACCTCGCCCCGCAATGACCGTCTCCGTCCGCGTCGCCTCTCCGGCCGACATCCCGCTGATCATGGGCTTCATCCGCGACCTGGCGGAGTACGAACGGCTGTTGCACGAGGTGGAGTGCACCGAGGCCGACATCCGCCGCGACCTGTTCGGCGAGAACCCGCGCGCCTTCTGCGACATCGCCGAGGCCGATGGCCAGGCGGTGGGCTTCGCGCTGTGGTTCTACAGCTACTCGACCTTCCGGGGCCGGGCGGGGATCTATCTGGAGGACCTGTTCGTCGTGCCGGACAAGCGGGGCGTCGGGGCCGGCAAGGCCCTGCTGCGCCGGCTCGCGCAGCGCTGCGTCGAGGCCGACCTCGGGCGGCTGGAATGGTCGGTGCTCGACTGGAACACGCCGTCGATCGAATTCTACGACAGCCTGGGGGCCATGACCCGCGACGGCTGGACGGTGCGCCGCCTCTACGGGGAGGCGTTGGAGAATCTGGCCGCCTCATGAGCTCGCCGCCGAAGACCGTGCTGACCGCGACGCCTGAGGAAGCGCAGGCGATCCGCGCGGCGGTGCGGGCGGGCGGCGGGCACACCGTGGCGGGGCCCGAGCATGTGGACGGCCTGGTGAGGTTGCTGGCCGACGAGGCGGTGTCGGGCCCGATCTACGACCTGCCCCGGCCGATCACGCGCGAAAGCGTGGCCGCCTGGGTGGCGGAGAGCGCGGCGCTGCGCGAAGAGGGCCGCTGCCTGCTGACCGTGAATTTCGACGAGGCGGGCGAGGTGGCGGGCTATGCGCGCTACACCGTCTGGCCGGAGCGGGCGTCGGGAGAGCTGGCCGGCGCGCGGCGGGCGGACCTGCAGAACTCAGGCGGCGGCCGGTCTGGCGTCGCGCGGTCGATCGCCTGGATGTTCGAGGGCCTGGGTCTGCGGCTGATCGGGCTCACCGCGGCGCTCGACAACATCCGCTCGGCCAAGGCCATCGACGGCGCGGGCTTCCGGCGCATGGGCGAGGTCGAAAGCGTCAAGCCGGATGGGACGACACGCCGCTCGCTCTACTGGGAGCTTGCGCGGACCGAGTGGGAGCGGATGCACCGGCTCTAGGCCGGGTCTCAGCGGGGCGGGCCTCAGCGCGAGGGCGCGAACTTCCGCGAGATCAGGGCCGAGGCCAGCAGCAGGATCGGCGTCATCACCACCAGGCCGAAGGCGTCGCCGGCGTACCAGGAGATCGCGGTGGGCGCGAAGGGCTCTCCGCGGGCCACCGCGAAGCCGCCGGCGGCGATGGCGGCCGCCGCCGGGGCCAGGATGCCGGCGATCAGCAGGAAGGCCAGCATCTGGCGGGGCCGCCGCAGGTCGATCCGGCCGCCCGCGACGGCGCGGAAGGCCGCCGCGCAGATGAAGACCTCGAAGACATTGATCGCCGACAGGATCAGCGCGTGGCTGACGGAACAGCCGGCCACCATGCGCGCGCACACCAGGCCCACGCCGCCGGCCAGCAGACCCTGCCACCAATTGCGCGTGGGCGCCTGCAGCAGCAGCGTCAGCACCACCCCGTCCGCGGGCCAGAAGAGGGAGATGTTGCAGGTCTCGCAGGCCAGGACGAGGGTCGCGAAGGCCGCCAGGTAGGTGGGCAGCACCAGACAGGCCGCGACCCAAGGATCGGCGGCGCCGGGCGTCGCGGTGTTTGATGTCGCCGCGATCGCCCTGGGGGCGCGGCTCAGCAGGTCCATTTCAACCTCACTAGCCGGCAGGTGCGACGAAAACCTTAACCCTGCCGCAACCGCCTTGCCGAGGCGCGGCGGAGTCGGGCTAATGTCCGCCCGCGCCGGCCCACGTGGAGCGTCCGGCGCGGTTGCGTTCGAGGGGCAGTCTCATGCGGAAATTCCAGGTGGCGGCCGGCGCGATGGCGCTGGCGCTGGGCGGCGTCGTCTCGGCCGGGGCGCAGACGAGTCTGCCGACCGGGCAGAAGCAGGACGAGGCCTATACGGCGCTGATCAAGCAGCACCTGACCGACCCGCGCTTCACCACCGAACTGGTGGACCACATGCCGGCGTCCGACACCGTGCCCTCACCGCTGAAGTTCTTCGGCCGCATCCCCGGCACGCCGGGGGAACTGACCTACGCCAAGGATATCGAGCGCTACTACCAGGAGCTCGCCAAGACCTCGCCGCGGGTGAAGTTCTGGAAGGTGGGGACCACGGAGGAGGGCCGCGACCAGATCCTGATCGCCATCGCGGACGAGGCGACCTTGAAGAACCTGGACAGCTACAAGGCCCAGCTCGCCGCCCTGGGCGACCCGCGCAAGACCACGCCCGAGCAGGCCAAGGCCGCGATCAAGACCGCC
>Ga0207695_10001212_pt1 | contig 44217 bp, 43 predicted proteins | sample KBSC54metaG_FD_184354 | JGI IMG/M metagenome (GOLD analysis project Ga0207695, IMG submission 184354) | Corn rhizosphere microbial communities from Kellogg Biological Station, Michigan, USA - KBS C5-4 metaG (SPAdes) (version 2) | ecosystem: Host-associated > Plants > Roots > Rhizosphere > Soil...
ACGCAGGAGCAATCGTGATGTCCCAATCTTCCCGGCCGATCAAATCGTTGCAGATCGGCATGCACTGGTTCCCCGAACGTGCGGGCGGCCTCGACCGGATGTACTACTCGCTCGTCGGCGCGCTGCCGGGCGCGGGCGTGGAGGTGCGCGGGCTCGTCGCGGGCTCGCCGAAGGTCGCCGACGACACGGGCGGCGCGATCCAGGGCTTCGGTCCCGCGTCGCAGACGCTCGCGCGCCGGATGCTCGCCGCGCGGCGCGCGCTGCGCGAGGAGATCCGCAGCGAGCGGCCGGACGTGATTTCTTCGCACTTCGCGCTGTACACGTTCCCGGGCCTCGACGTGACGCGCGGGATTCCGCAGGTGTCGCACTTCCAGGGGCCGTGGGCCGACGAAAGCCAGGTCGAGGGCGCCGCGACGCTCGGGCAGCGCGCGAAACGCTATCTCGAGCAGGCCGTCTATACGCGCTCGTCGCGGCTGATCGTGCTGTCGCAGGCGTTCGGCCAGATCCTGACGAATCGCTACGGGATCGAGCCGTCGCGCGTGCGCGTGATTCCCGGCTGCGTCGATACCGCGCAGTTCGACACGCCGCTCACGCCCGCCGAGGCGCGGCACAAGCTGCAACTGCCGCAGGACCGGCCGATCGTGCTGGCCGTGCGCCGGCTGGTGCGGCGCATGGGGCTGGAGGACCTGATCGACGCGATCGGCCTCGTCAAGCACCGTCATCCGGACGTGCTGCTGCTGATCGCCGGCAAGGGCAAGATCGGCGAGGAACTGCAGCAGCGTATCGACGCGGCGGGGCTGCAGGACAACGTGAAGCTGCTCGGCTTCGTGCCCGACCATCATCTCGCGGCGCTGTATCGCGCGGCGACGGTCAGCGTCGTGCCGACGGTCGCGCTCGAAGGCTTCGGGCTGATCACCGTCGAATCGCTCGCGTCCGGCACGCCCGTGCTGGTCACGCCGGTCGGCGGGCTGCCGGAGGCGGTGGCCGGGCTGTCCAACGATCTCGTGCTGCCGTCGACCGGCGCGGACGCGATCGCGGAAGGGCTCGGCGGCGCGCTGTCTGGTGCGATCGCGCTGCCCGACGAGGCCGCGTGCAAGCGTTATGCGCGCGATCATTTCGACAACGCGGTGATCGCGCGGCGCGTCGCCGGCGTGTACGAAGAGGCGATCCAGGCGGCAGGTTGAGCGCCCGCGGCGCGCACCGTGCGTGCCGTACCGAAGGTCGAACCGGTGCGCGTGCGCGGCCGGTTCGCGCACCGGCCGCCCGCGACGGGCGCGCCGACTTTCCCCTCCCGATCCGCGTCGCCGGCACGCGTCACGCGCGCCTGAGCGTCGCGGCCCACACGCCGAGCGCGGCCACGCTGACGACCGCGCCGAGCGCGCAGACGCCCGGCCATCCGGCGCGCGCATACATCATCGTCGACGCAATCGCGCCGAGCCCGCTGCCGGCCGAGTAGAACAGCATGTAGCAGCCGACGAGTCGTGCATGCGCGTCGGGCCGCGTGCCGAGAATCATGCTCTGGTTGACGACGTGGACGGCCTGTCCGCCGACGTCGAGCAGCACGATGCCGACGATCAGCAGCGCAATCGACGTATTGCCGAACGCGAGCGGCAGCCATGAGCACGCGAGCAGCGCGAGCGCGGCGCCGGTCGTCGCTTCGCCGCGCCCGCGATCGGCAAGCCGGCCCGCGCGCGTGGCCGCCGCCGCGCCCAGTGCGCCGACGAGGCCGAACGTGCCGATCTGCGTATGCGACATCGAATGCGGCGGTGCGCTCAGCGGCAGCACCAGCGCGCTCCAGAAGATGCTGAACGCCGCGAACATCAGCAACGCGATCGCGCCGCGCACGCGCAGCACGCGGTCGTCACGCAGCAGCGACACCATCGATCGCAGCAGCGCCGCGTAACCGATGCGTTCGCGCGGCCCGTTCGTGTCGGGCAACAGCCGCGACAGCACGGCGAGCATCGCGATCGCGAGCGCACCCGAGACGAGATAGACCGCGCGCCAGCCGGCAATATCGGTGACGACGCCGGCCACCGAGCGCGCGGCCAGCAGCCCGATCACGACGCCGCCCTGCGCGGCGCCCACCACGCGCCCGCGTTCGCCGGCGCCCGCGAGCGCGGCCGAGCACGCGATCAGCCCTTGCGTCATCGCGGTGCCGAGCAGCCCGACCGCGACCATCCCCGCCAGCAGCGCGATGCGCGTCGATGCTGCCGCCACGCCGATGCAGGCCGCCGTCAGCAGCAGAAGCTGCACGGCGATCAGGCGTTTGCGGTTCAGCAGATCGCCGAGCGGCACGACGAACAGCAGCGCGAGCGCGCAGCCGAGCTGCGTGGCGGTGATGACGCCGCCGACCGCGGCTTGCGACACGCCGAAATCCCGCGCGATCGAATCGAGCAGCGGCTGCGCGTAGTAGACGTTCGCGACGCTCGCCGCGCAGCAGACGGCCAGCAGCGAGACGCGGGCCGCGGACAGGCGGCCGTCGCCGGCCGGATGCTCCGTGTTCGATGCATTCGCTGCATTCGACGCGACGGTGCTTGAATGACAGGAAGGCGCCATCGGTTTCCTTACGCAAAGTAGTTGCAATTTGAAACTGGTGTGAGTGTAGGTAAAGTAGTTTTAAAATGCAACCTGTTGTGCGGCGGGCGACGGGCCCGCGCACGGACGGCCGGCGCTGCCGCGAGGGCGGCCGGCTAGACTGCGGAGAGGAACATGGCCAGGCAGAAAAGTCTTGCGGATTCGCCGTGCCCGGTGGCGCGGGCGACCGATATCGTCGGTGATCGCTGGGCGCTGCTGATCGTGCGCGATGCGTTCGACGGCGTGCGCCGCTTCGGCGATTTCCGCGCGGGCCTCGGCGTCGCGAGCAACATCCTGTCCGACCGGCTCAGGATGCTGGTGGACGCCGGCGTGTTCGACGTCGTGCCGGCGTCGGACGGTACCGCGTATCAGGAGTACGCGCTGACCAAAAAGGGCGAGGGGCTGTTTCCGGTCATCGTGATGCTGCGGCAGTGGGGCGAGGCGAACCTGTTCGCGCGTGGCGAGCCGCATTCGGTGCTGGTCGACCGCAATACGGGGCGCGCGATCCGCAAGCTCGCGCTGCGGCACGACGATGGCCGGCCCGTGAAGGCGGCCGAGACGGTCGTGAGGAAGGTCGGCGACGAAGCGGGCGCGACGCGGCGGTGAGCACGACGCGCTATGGCGCGGATTGCGAGCGGAAACGAAGCGGGGGCGACGAAGGTTGCGGCCGGACAGGCTCGAACGCGGTTTGCCGAACCGTGCGGCTACGTGGATTGACGCGTGTTCAGGGCGACGGATTCGCGCTCAATGCCGCTCGCCGCGCCAGCGTCCCGGCGCAACGCCGAAGCGCTTCGTGAACGCATGCGTGAACGTGCTTTGATCCGCAAAGCCGACCATGCCCGCGATGTCGACGAGCGGATGCCGGCCATCTGCGAGCAGTACGACCGCCGCGTCGAGCCGCAGCCGCTGCAAATAACGATGCGGCGTTTCGCCGAATGCGTCGACGAACAGTTGATGAAACCGGCGCATCCCGTAGCCGCAGTGCGCGGCGAGATCGGCGATGTGCAGCGGCTCGGCGAGCCGCGTGCGCAGCCAGCGGTCGATGCGCGCGAAATCGAGGCCCGACGCGGGCGCGGCGATGCCGGCATCGTCGATGAGCGCGCCGCACAGGCGTGCCGCGGCCTGCCACTGGAAACGGTGCGCGGCTGCCTGCCGTGCGTCGCCGGCCGGCGCATCGAGTTGCGCGGCGGCCGCTGCGACCTGCGCGACGAGCGACGTCAGGGTCGGATCGATCGACACGGCGCGTGCGCGGTCGAACAACCGCTGCGGCACCGCGAGCGATGCCGCGGGCAGGTCGATCACGAGCTGGCGATTGTCGCCGAGGCCCGCATAGTCGTGGCGCGCGCCGGCCGGAATCAGCCACGCCGCGTGCCGGTCGATGCGCCGGCCGATCCCGTCCACCGCCATCACCATCGCGCCATCGACGCCGAGCACGACTTGGTGGAAGTCGTGCACGTCCGACGCTTCGCACGTGTCGTAGCGGCGCAGCGCGATGGCGGGGGAGGCGATGCGTTCCATCGGAAGGAAACGGCCGGGTGCGTCGTCAGACGTCGAGCAGTTCGACTTCGAACACGAGCGTCGCATTCGGCGGAATCACGCCGCCTGCGCCGCGCGGGCCGTAGCCGAGTTGCGGCGGGATCGTCAGGCGGCGCACGCCGCCGACCTTCATGCCCTGCACGCCTTCGTCCCAGCCCTTGATGACCATGCCGCCGCCGAGCACGAACGCGAACGGGTCGTTGCGGTCCTTGCTCGAATCGAATTTCTGACCGTCGGTCAGCCAGCCCGTGTAGTGAACGCTGACGGTCTTGCCGGCTTGCGCTTCCGCGCCGGTGCCTTCGGTCAGGTCTTCGTATTTGAGGCCCGATTCGGTCGTGATGACAGACATGACTACTCCTGAAAGAGGGTTGCGTAAGACCGCTATTGTAGGCGAGCCCGCAGCGGGCCGTCGCACGTGGCTTTCACCCGCCGGTACGCGTGTCGCGGACGACTGCGAGGCGCCGCGCCCGCGGTCGCCGAAAATGCAAATGGAACGCGCGTTTGAATTTTTCTCGGGCCGCGCGACCGAGGTTGCATCGTGCGAGTGCGCCGCGCGTATGAATCGGTGCTACCGGGGCGGTATGCCATATGCCGCGCGCCGCCGCCGGATTCGTCGAAACGCCCGTCGCGCGGGGCGTTCGGGCAGATGGCGAGTCGCGGCGCCGAGCGCCTCGCGTCGCTTGCAGGCCGTTCGAATCGCGGCCCGCCCGGGCGCTGTTCGAACGTCGTTTTTCCCGCCTTTCCGACCGTGCCCTGTTTGGAAGCGGGCATCTACCGCGCGGCTTGCGCGCGTCGGCGCGGGCGGCCTATCTTTACATCTGTCGATGTCAAGATTTTGGCGGTGCGCGATGCGCCGCCGGGGCCTGCGCCGGCCGCGTCGGACGACGCGCCGGGTCGCTCCGGAACAGGAGAACGATGAACATGAAGTCAGCCGCTTCCGCTACCGCAGCCGGAATCATGCCGGTGCGCCGCGACCTGCGCTTCGATCTGCCGGTCGAGCGCGCGAAGGACTGGCATGGCCTCGGGTCGCACGTGACCCATTTCTTCAACGCGCTGTCGCTGCTGTTCCCGGCCGGCGAGCGCTTTTTCATGGACTCGGTGCGCAATTACCGCGACCGGATCGACGATCCCGTGCTGAAGCAGCAGGTGCTCGGCTTCATCGGCCAGGAGGCGATGCATACGCGCGAGCACGTCGAATACAACGAGCTGATGCAGGCGAACCGTTTGCCCGCGCGCAAGCTCGACAAGCGCGTGTGGGCGGTGCTCGGCTACATGAAGCGCAAGCTGCCGCATTCGGTGCAGCTCGCGCATACGGTCGCGGCGGAGCACTATACGGCGATGCTCGCCGAATGGCTGCTGCGCGACCCGACGCGCCTCGAAGGCTCGGTCGAAGGCTACCGGCAGATGTGGATATGGCACGCGCTCGAGGAAACCGAGCACAAGGCCGTGTCGTTCGACGTGTGGAATGCCGTGATGAAGCCGGGGCTGCGGCGTTACCTGATCCGCATCGGCGTGTATCTGCTGACGACGCTGACGTTCTGGCCGGCCGTGTTCGTGATGCACGCGACGCTGCTGTGGCGCGATCGCGGTGCCGGACATCACGTGCGCGGGATGCTGCGGACGATCGCGTTCCTGTACGGGCCGCGCCGCGGGCTGTTCCCGCGCATCGCGGGCGAATGGCTGAGCTTTTTCCGGCCGGGCTTCCATCCGTGGGATCACGACAACCATCACCATCTCGCGCGGGTCGACGCGCTCGTCGCCACCTACGGCGAACACGGCGGCACGCCGGTCGGCCGCGGCCGCGCGAACGCGCTGGCGCCGGTCGCATCGGGCCGCTGACACAATCCGTTTCTGACACAAGCCGTCGCGCTGCCATGGACGGCGTCGGGCCGCGCATGTTGCGTTCCTGCATCATGCCGGCTTCCTCCGACGATTAACCGAAATCAACCGGAACCGGTTGCGCGGGCATCCGGCTGTCCGGTCGACCGGCCGCGCACCTCCTCGCCGGCGTGCCGATTCTGCGTGCGCCGCATCGCACCCTAACGCCGCGCGCCAGCACCGGCGCGGCTTTGCGCACAGCGCGCCCGCCCGCTCCGGGTTCGCGCCGCGCCCGCCACCGGGATAACACCCATCTAGCCGCAGGCCGGCCGCGTCGATATACCGTTCATGACAACCTCAAGCTCATGCACGATTCATGCGCAGGGGGATTTTATTCGGACGGAAATGCGGCCAATATGTCAGTTCGATCGTGGTCCGTCGTATGCGTCGGCGAGCCGGCGCACGATACCAACGCCAAGCGGGGAACAACGATGGTTGCAAGGTCACCCGACGCAAACGGGAATGCGGCGCCCGAGACGACGCCCGTGTCCGTCACCGCTCCAGAGGCCGGCCGCAAGCTGTTCGTGATCATGCGTACGCCCGACGAGCCGCTGCTTGCGCAACTGCGGGGGCTCGGCTGGGAGATCACGGTCGCGAAGACAGCCGGCGCCGCGCAGAACATGACATCCGGCGTAATCGTCGCCGCCGGGCTGGTCGATTTCACGGGGTTCACGTCGCGCGACTATCCGGCGCTGAAAGCGTGCCTGAGCCAGCCCGCTATCGGCTGGATTTCGATCGCGCAGGCCGGCATCACGATCGGTCCCGCCGTGCGCGAACTGATTCGCAGCTATTGTTTCGATTACGTGACGCTGCCGCTGCCCTACGAATGGATTTCGCATGTGCTCGGCCATGCGCGCGGGATGGCCGCGCTCGACCGCGTCGACGGCGCAGCCTATGCGGCGTCGATCGGCGAGCACGGCATGATCGGCAACTGCGAGGCGATGCAGCAGCTGTTCAGCACGATCCGCAAGGTCGCGAAGACCGACGCGAGCGTATTCATCTCCGGCGAGTCGGGCACCGGCAAGGAACTGACGGCGCTCGCGATTCACGAGCGTTCCGGCCGCGGCAAGGGGCCGTTCGTCGCGATCAACTGCGGGGCGATTCCGCATCACCTGCTGCAGTCGGAGCTGTTCGGCTATGAGCGCGGCGCGTTCACCGGCGCGAACCAGCGGCGCGTGGGCCGGATCGAATCGGCGAACGGCGGTACGCTGTTTCTCGACGAGATCGGCGACATGCCGGTCGAGAGCCAGGCGAGCCTGCTGCGCTTCCTGCAGGGAGGGAAGATCGAGCGGCTCGGCGGACAGGAATCGATCGCGGTCGACGTGCGGATCATCTCGGCGACGCACGTGGATCTCGACGGCGCGGTCGAGACCGGGCGCTTCCGCGCGGATCTCTATCACCGCCTGTGCGTGCTGCGCATTCACGAACCGCCGCTGCGCGCGCGCGGCAAGGACATCGACATCCTCGCGCATTACGTGCTGCAGAAGTTCAAGGCCGACAGCGGCCGCAAGATCAGCGGCTTCACGTCGGCCGCGCTCGACGCGATGCGCCGCTACGAGTGGCCCGGCAATGTGCGCGAGCTGATCAACCGCGTGCGGCGCGCGATCGTGATGGCCGAGAGCCGTCTGCTGACGCCGCACGATCTCGGGCTCGAGACGCCGGGCGAAACCGAACCCGTGACGCTCGAACAGGCGAGGGCGCTCGCCGAGCGCACCGCGATCGAGAATGCGCTGCTGCGCAACGATCACCGGATCAACAAGGCTGCCGCCGAACTCGGCATCTCGCGCGTGACGCTCTACCGGATGATGATCGAGCACGGGCTGAACGATCACGACAACAACGGCGGGCACGACGGCGCGCCGTCCGGGGACGCGGGGCATCAGCGCGTCGGCTGAGCGGCGCGTCAAGCGCGTGAACGGTTCGATGTCGGGGTTCAGCGATACGTCCAGAGCCGATGCAGCACGAACGTGACGGCCGGCACGCGCACGACCGGCGGCTCCGATGCCGCCGACGGCATGTAAAGCGCATGAAACATTTCGCGTCGGCAACCGGGCGAATTTCCGCGGCGAATCGGGCCGATCGGAACGGTGCCGGCCGGTAAAAATTCCATGTCGATTGTTCAGCCTTATCCCGCAAGGCTCGGCCGCCACGCGCCGGCGCATGCCGCGCGCCGCATGTTTCAGATTCGCAACTTCCGGCATTGCGCACCCGTTCCGGCCGTCGTCCCGCGCGCCGAACTCCTTGTGCGGATGGGCTCGCGCGAAGCTGGCCCGCTCCTTGCGGATATGAACGTACGAAAGTCGACGACGCGAGGTCCGGCCGGTTCTGCAGCAAACCCTGTCAATACCGGCCAGGACGCAGTCCGCGGGGATGCGGCGGCGGAGCGCGGCGCAGCAGCCGCGTTCCGGCGAGCATGGAACGTTGTCGCCTGATCGTCGGGGCACCGGCATCGTCCGGTTGCCGGAACAAGCATCAGACTGAAAACGGGGTAGAAAAATGATCGATCGCCACACGCCGCGGCTCGCAGGCCGCGATCGCAGTGATGCGGGGCATCGCCGGTCGAGCGTCGTTCTCGCAGCCGGCCGGCATGCATCGACAGGCCATCTCTCCGCGCCCGGTGCGAGGCGGATCCGGCTGATTGCCGGTCATCCGCGCCGGGTCGGCACTTTCCTGCACCCAGACCCGATTCGAAAGGGCATGTGCACACGGGCGCCGGTATCGCGACGCCCGATCTTCGGCTACTGAATTCGCACGATATCCGGTCGCGTTACCCATCGTTCGCGTGAACCGTTGCAATTGATCTGCAATCCGAATCAGGTTCGACACGTTGCGCAGTGCACGCGACGGAGGATGAATTCGATGCGGCGGCGAACGGCGCAATGCCGTCGCCGCCCGGTGGTGAGGGGAGGGCGGTCGGACGCGCGCGACGGGAGAGTCGCCCGTACGCGCGCGACGCCGTTTCAGCCGCCGTAGATGTCGAAGTCGAAGTACTTCGACGCGAGCCGCTTGTAGGTGCCGTCCTTGACCATGTCGACGATCGCGCGGTCGATCTTCGCCTTCAGGTCGGTGTCTTCCTTGCGCAGCCCGATGCCGGCGCCGATGCCGAGCACCTTCTCGTCGACGAGTTCGGGCCCGACGAACTGGTAGTTCGCACCGCGCGGCGATTTCAGGAACCCGATCGCGGCCTGCACTTCATCCTGGAGTGCCCCGTCGAGGCGGCCCGAGGTCAGGTCCGCATACACGCCGTCCTGGTTCTGGTACGACACGACGTTCGCGCCTTGCTTGCCCCAGTACGCTTTCGCATAGGTTTCCTGCGTCGTGCCCTGCTCGACGCCGATCGACTTGCCCTTCAGCGATTCGGCCGTCGGCAGCAGCGGCGAGCCCTTCTTCACGACGAGCCGCGTCGGCTGGTTGTAGATCTTCGTCGTGAAGCCGATCTGCTCCGCGCGCTGCGGCGTGATCGACATCGACGACAGCACCGCGTCGAACTTCTTCGCCTTCAGCGCCGGAATCATCCCGTCGAAATCGTTCTCGAGCCACACGCACTTCGCCTTCAGGCGCGCGCAGATCTCGTTGCCGAGGTCGATGTCGAAGCCGACGAGCTTGCCGTCGGGCGCCTTCGACTCGAACGGCGCGTAGCTGGCGTCGGTGCCGAAGCGGATCGTGGTCCAGTCCTTCGCGGCGGCGGGGCCTGCGGATACCGCGAGCAGGGCGATCGAAACAGCGGCAATCAGTCTCTTCATGGTGCGTTCCTTGACGGGGTGCTTCCGGTTCTGTGCGACACGGTTCCGCGGACACGAACCGCGTCTGCACGCGGTGTCCGCATGGCCATTAACGCAGAAAATAAAATCAGAGTCCAGAATGGACAAAAAATATCGTTTTGCCGGAAGAAATGGCCGATCGTCGGGTGTCGACCCTTGCAAAAATACGAAAATGGACTAGTCTTGTTAGTGAATTCATTTCGAGACTAACGATCATGTCACAGCCTGCCTACGATTCGCATTCCGCCCCGCCGCAGGCTTCGTTTGCGCAGATGTCGGCGGCCGGCCTGCGTGCGTTTTTCAACATCGCGCGCGACTGGGAACTGACGATCGACGAGCAGATCGTGCTGCTCGGGTCGCCCGGCCGTTCGACGTTCTTCAAGTGGAAGGCGGCGCCGGAGTCGGCGCGGCTGCCGCGCGACACGCTCGAGCGGCTATCGCTGCTGCTCGGCATCTACAAGGCGCTGCAGATCCTGCTGCCGCAGCCGGCCGCGGCCGATGCATGGGTCAAGCGGCCCAACGATGCGGCGCCGTTCGGCGGCAAGCGCGCACTCGACCGGATGCTGGCCGGCAACGTCGGCGATCTGGTCGCCGTCCGGCAATATCTCGACGCGATGCGAGGTGGCTGGGCGTGACGATGCCGATCGAAGCAAAACAATGGCCCACGACCGCCGTCGACTGGGCTCCTGCCTATCGTGTGATCCCCACCCGTTTTCCTGCGATCAACCTGTTCGACCGCGTCGCGTCGGCGGACGATTTCGACGCGCTGTACGCGCTCGAATCGCTGACCAACGACCGCATCCGCAACGAAGTCGGCACGCTCGACCTCGTGCCGCCCGCCGAACGCCGCTACGGGCTGGGCTGGGGGCCGATCATGGCCGCGTTCACGCACCTGAATCCGCAGGGCAGCCGTTTTTCCGACGGCAGCTACGGCGTGTTCTACTGCGCCCGCTCGCGCGACACGGCGATCGCCGAAACGCGCTATCACGGCGCGCTGTTCCTGGCCGCGACGAAGGAGCCGCCGATGCGCCAGCAGATGCGGCTCTATACGGTGTTCGCGCAGGGCGACGTGGTCGACGGGCGCACGTGGCCGCAGCGCGATCCCGCGTTGCTGCATCCGCTCGATTACAGCGCGGGGCAGGCGCTCGGTCGCGCGGTGCGCAACGCGGGCGGCGCGGGGATCGTCTATCCGTCGGTGCGCGACCCGGGCGGCGAGTGTCTGGCGGCATTCCGCACCACGCTGCTGCGCGACTGCCGTCACGCGGCCTACCTCGAATACAACTGGAACGGCTCGGCCGTCGACGCGGTGTTCGAACTGAACCAGGTTGGCTAGGGCTCGCTCGCGGGCCGATGCGGGCGCGAGGGCATCACGGCAGCGGCCAGTCGCCCGCGTGGCGTTCGCGCGCCTCGGCCTGCGTCATCGACCACGTGCTGCCGGTGCGCGGCTCGGCGAGCGTGAGCCGCCCGGACGGCGCGAACGCGCCGGTGTCGATGAACCACTGCGCGCCGATCCGCTGCGGTGTGCGTACGGGCGTGTGCCCGGTGCAGGTCAGCGACAGTCCGGCCTGCCGCGCCGGATCGGCGAGCCCCTGGACCAGATCGCGGCCCCAGATCAGTCGCTCGCGCACGTCGTGCGAATAGCTGCCCGTATCGAGGTCGGCGTCCGACCCGAAAAATTCCGCATGCAGCACGTTGAAGCGCTCGGGGCCGTCGCCGATCACGCGCACCAGCGGCAGCGCGTCGACGCGTGCCGCATGCGCGTGCAGCCGCTCCGGCGGCAGGTCGGCGCCCCAGTCGCCGCCGATCCCGCGCCACGCGTCGGGCGACAGCTTGCCGCGCGACACGAGGCTCAGCACTTCCTCGTGATTGCCGCGCACGACGTGGCACCACGGGCGGTCGAGCAGGTCGAGCGCGGTTTCGGACGCGGGGCCGCGGTCGACGAGGTCGCCGACCGAGAACAGGCGGTCGCGGGCCGGATCGAAGCGGATGTCGTGCAGCAGCGCGCGCAGCACGTCCACGCAGCCGTGCAGGTCGCCGACGACGAAGTCGCGGCCGGCCGTGTTCGCGGGGTGGCGGCAGAGGGAGGCGGTGGCAGTCATCCCAGTATCTTAGGCGCTCGTGCCCATCGCCACGTCGCGATGGAATGGCGATAATCGGGGCGCGGTACCCGCCGGCGCGGCGCAGCGGGCCGCCCCGCGTACCGTTCGAACCCTTTCCATCCGCTTTCGGAATCACACGATGACGTTTTATCCGCAGGTATTACGCAACCGGCCGCGCATGGTCGCGGCGTTCGTCGCGGGCTTGCTGTGCGCGGTGCTGCTGCCGTTTCAGCTGCGTCTGACCGCGCGTACGCTGATCGGCTGGGATTGCGCGGTCTGGCTGTATCTCGTGCTGATGTGGGTGCGCATGGTCACCGCGCATCATCACAAGGTGCGCGAAGTCGCGATCCGCGAGGACGAAAACGCGACGACCGTGCTGACCGTCATATGCCTCGCGACCGTCGCGAGCGTGGCCGCGATCGCGATCGAGCTCGCGACCGCCAAGAGCGTCGGCTTCCGCGCGGGGCTCAGTCATTACGCGATCACGGGCGCGACGCTGTTCGGCGCGTGGTTCCTGATTCCGACGATCTTCACGCTGCACTATGCGCGGCTCTATTACGGCTCGCCGAGCAGCGACCGCGCGCTGCGTTTCCCGGACCGGAACCCCGAACCCGATTACTGGGATTTCCTGTATTTCGCGTTCACGCTCGCGGTCGCATCGCAGACCGCCGACATATCGCTGGCGAACCGCTCCGCGCGGCGCGCGGTGCTCGCGCAGTCGATCCTGTCGTTCTACTTCAACATGGCCGTGCTCGGGCTGTCGATCAACGTCGCGGCGGGGTTGCTGAGTTGACGCCGGCTACTTGAGCAGGTCGTACGGACCGCCGCGTTCCAGTGCCCGCCGGTACGCCGGCCGCGCGTGGATCGTGTCGAGAAAGCGCGCGATCGCGGAATACCGGCTGCCGCCGCCGCGCGCGGTCGCGGCTTCGAGCGGAAAGCTCATCTGGATGTCGGCCGCGCTGAAGCCGTCGCCGACGAACCAGCCGGTGCGATTCAGCGCGCCGTCGATATGGCCGAGATGCAGCGCGATCTGCGGATCGACGAAGCCCGACTGCAGCGTGCCGGCGATCTTGCGCGCGATCGGCCGCGCGAAGAACGGCATCGGCGCATGCGCGATCCGCAGCGCGACGAGCTTGAGCAGCAGCGGCGGCATCGCCGACCCTTCCGCGTAGTGGAGCCAGTACGTGAAGTCGTGCCGCTCGGGCGTGCCGGGCGGCGGCGCGAGACGCCCGTTGCCGTAGCGTTCGACCAGGTACTCGATGATCGCGCCCGATTCGGCGAACGTGCGGCCGTCATCGGTGACGACGGGCGACTTGCCGAGCGGATGGATCGCGCGCAGCGCGGGCGGCGCGAGCATCGTTTTCGGATCGCGCTCGTAGCGCACGATCTCGTACGGCACATCCAGTTCTTCGAGCAGCCAGAGCACGCGCTGCGAGCGCGAGTTGTTCAGGTGATGGACGGTGAGCATATCGAGGCCGGAAGGGGGCGGGAGCGACATCATACCCAGCGCGCGCGGCGTGTACGCGAATCGCGCCGCCCGCCGTTTCGAACCGCTTCGATCCGTTATGCGCGCCGCACCGCGATCCACGCACCCCAGAACAGGCTCGCGAAAAAGCGCAGCGGCGCATCGAAGCCCGCATTGCGCAGCAGGCTGAACACGGCTTCCGCGGATGCGGGCGGATCGGCGCCCTGCAGGATCTTCGCGAGTTGCGCGCGCACGGCGTCGGGCGTGGCGCCCTTCATGCGCCAGCGCTGCTGCCACGCGTCGAGCAGGCGAGGGTGGTCCGCGTAGCGGCGATGATTGCCGGCGAGCACGAGCGGCGCGCCGGGCTTCAGGCGGCGCGCGATCGCGTGCAGCAGCGCCGCCTTCGCATCGTCGCCCGGGATGTGATGCAGCACGCCGATCAGCGTTGCGCCGTCAAACTCGGGTGCGTCGGGCAGCGCATCGACGTCGTCCTCGACGAACGCCGTGCGCGCACCGAAGCCGGCGGTTTCGACGTTCGTGCGCGCGAGCGCGAGCATCGGCGCGGACGGGTCGACGGCCGTGAATTGCCAGCCCGGCTCGAGCGCGGCCGCCACGCAGATTTCCTGCCCCGTGCCGCCCGCGCCCGCGACGAGTATCCGCGCATCGGGCACGCCGATCGCCGACGCGAGCATGCACGCGGCGAGTTCGTGGCAGGCATCGTAGCCGGCGAGCGCGATGCGCGATTGCTCGGCGTATTCGTGTGCGCGTGCCGGATCGAATTTCGCGGCGCTGGCGGGAAGCGACATGGCGGGTTCCTCGGGTCGGGCGCGGACGACGTGTCCGCGAGCATGGCGCAGAGCGTAAGCGTGCGTGGTCGACGCAACAAGGCGAGCGGTCATTCCGGTATGCCGACTACCCGATTCGGCAAGCGTCGGGCTGCCGATTTTCCGGGGGTCGATTCGCATTTAAAAATGTCTGAACATGATGCATCGCGGTGGCGAATCCGGCGCATACTCGATTCTCTCCCCCCGCCTGGCCGTCGCATGCCGGGCCCCGATGCGCCGCGCCAGTGGCGCGGCCATGCCGCTCGGCACGCACGAGGAGCGCATGATGTCCGATTGTCCGCACGATCCGTACGCGCAGCACTACATTCATTGTTTGCCGTTTGGCGCGCAGCCCTGTGGTGCGCTCGGCACGACACCGCGCACGCATTTTCGTGTGTGGGCGCCGGGCAGCACGCAGGTCCAGCTCGAACTCGATACCGGCTACGGCCCGACGCTCGTCCCGATGAAGGCCGCCGGCCCGAACTGGTTCGAAGTGTTCGCCGATTGCGGCGCGGGTGCGCGTTATCGCTATCGCCTCGACGATGCCGTGTCGATTCCCGATCCCGCGTCGCGCTCGCAACCCGAAGGGCTCAACGGCCCGAGCGAGGTTGTCGATCCGCGCGCGTTCACGTGGCGCAACACGTTCTGGCGCGGGCGCGCGTGGGAAGACATGGCACTCTACGCGATTCGCCCGCACGCGGTGGGCGGCTTCGCCGGCGTGCGTCGCCGCCTGCCGCAGCTCGCGCGCCTCGGCGTGACCGCGCTGGAACTGCTCGCATCGCCGCACGACAGCCTGCCGTTCGCGCCGCTTGCGGCCGAAGGCGGCCCCGATGCGCTGAAGGCGCTGATCGACGACGCGCATGGCTACGGCTTCGCGGTGCTGCTGGAACTCGACTACGCGCGCTTCGGCAGCGGCACCGACGCGCTGCGCCACTTCGCGGAGCCGTTCTTCCATATGCGCGACGATCCGCTGCAGGCGCCGCCGCTGGCGCTCGATCATCCGGACGTCTGCGATTTCTTCTGCGACAACGCGCTGTACTGGATCGACGAATACCGTTGCGACGGGCTGCGCCTGCGCGAGGCCGACCGGATCGGCGTGTCGTGGCTGCGCGAGATCGCGGACCGCGTGCGCGCGGCCGTGCCGGCCGACCGGTTCATCCATCTCGTGCTCGGCAGCGAGCGGCATCCGGCGCATCTCGCCGATACTCATTTCGATGCGCAATGGAACGGTTGCGGCGAACGCGCGCTGCACCGGCTGACGGGGCGCGACACATCGGGCCATGAAGGCATTTCCACGCACCAGTCGATCCATACGCTCGCCCGTGCGCTGACCGCGGCCGGCGCGGCGTTTCAGCCGGCCGCGCCGGCAGAAGGCATGGCCGCCGAAACCGGGCTGTCGTTGACGTCGCTGGTGCTGTCCGATGGCGCGTGGCGCGACTGCGGTCAGGGCGAGCGAGGGCAAGAGGCCGGCCTGGCCGGGCTCGCGCTGTCGCTGCTCACGCCGCAGATTCCGCTGATCTTCGACGAAACCGCGCGCGACGCCGATCGCGCGCATTTCGTGCAGTCGGCGCTCGCCGTGCGCGCGAAGCTGATCGCGCCGCGGCTGTCCGATTGCCGGCCGCAGGACGCGCATGCGCTGAAGGCGGACGGCGACGGGGATGCCGACGCGCTGCTCGCGTCATGGCGTCTTGCCGACGACGAGACGCTGACGATCGCATTGAACCTGTCGCCCGATGCGGTGCCGTTCGATGCGCCGCGAGGGCAGGTCGTGTTCGAGACGCCGGCGCGCGCGCGCGACCGGGTCGATGAAGGGGAATTGCCGCCGTATTCGCTCGTTGCGTGGCTGACGGGCGACGTCAACCGGTACGCGCTCACGCACGACGTGCGTCGCATCGATGACGGCTCGTGGCGTGGAGCGCGACCGAACCTGAACGCCTGAAGAGCGCCTGCGTGCGCGAGCAGGTGACTGTCCGAACGGCCGGGCGCAACCGCGCCCGGCGGCTGCACTGCCGGCCCCCGAGTTACCAGAACCCGCGAATACCCGCGATGCCGTACGCGCCATGACGGCGCGCGTTGTCGAGATGCGCGCGCGTCATCCCGCCGAGCGCGTAGACGGGCATCGCGGCCTGCGCGGCCAGCGCGTCGAATCGGCTCCAGCCGAGCGCCGGCGCACCGGGGTGGCTGAGCGTCGGCAACACGGGCGACAGCGTGACGAAATCCGCGCCGGCGCGCGCGGCCAGCAGCAGTTCGTCACGTGTGTGGCAGGCGGCGGACACCCATCGTCCGGCCGGCAGCGGCCGCTGCGCGGCGGCGCGCAACGCGGCGCCGTCGAGATGCCAGCCGGCGCCGTCGAGCCGCATCACGCCGGCCGCATCGATCGGGCCGTTCAGCATCAGGTGCGCGCCGGCGGCATCGCAGCGCGCGAGCGCCGCGGCGGCGAGCCGCGCGAACGCGGCCGTATCGAGCGATTTCACGCGCAGTTGCACGAGCGTCTCGCCGCGCGCGAGCACGGCCGACAGCCGGTCGAGGAACGCATCGCAATCGGCCGCCGATGCGGACGCCGGTTCCGGCGTGATCACGCAGCAGCGCGGCAGCGTTGCGTTCATCGCGCGTCGCGACGACAACGGGAGGCCGTCATTCGTCGGCCTCCTTCGCGATCTTCGGATAGACGCGCACGAGCACGATGCGCGGCCCGTTCATCTTCTTCACGACGACGTCGAAGCGGTCGAACGACACGCGCTGCCCTTCGCTCGGCAGGTCGCTGAGCGCCTGGATCACGAGGCCGCCGACCGATTCCGCACGGCCTTCGTCGATGTCGATGCCGAGCGCCTGCTCGAGCGACACGACGGGCAGGCTGCCCTTGCCCATCAGCGTGCCGTCGTCGAGGCGGCTCCAGTCGGCATCGCCCTGGCGGAACTCGTCGTGGATCTGGCCGACCAGCGCGCCGAGCAGGTTGTCGAGCGTCAGGAAACCGATCGGCTTCTCGCCCTTGTTGCCGACCAGCGCGAAGTGCGGCGCACCCTTGCGGAAGCGGCGGAACAGTTCGAGCGCCGGGGTGTCGGGCTTCACGTACTGCACGGGGCGCACGTAGTCGGACAGGTCTTCGAGCGCCGCGCCCGCGTGACGCGCGAGCAGCAGGTCCTTCAGGTGGATCAGCCCGCTCACCTGTTCGCGCGACGCATCCTCGAACAGCGGATAGCGGCTGAAGCGGTGCCGCGCGACGATCTCCATGTTGTCGGGCAGCGGCAGGTCGCGCCGCAGGCCGATCATTTCATGGGCCGGCCGCATCAGGTCCGACACGGTCATCGACGAAAAATCGAGCGAATGCGCGAGCGTGTTCCACTCGTCGTTGCTGTACGTGCCGCGCGCCGGCTGTGCCGCGTTGCCGGCCGTGCTGCGGCGGCTGCGCAGGATCAGCTTCAGCTCGTCGGTCGAGTAGTGCGCGTCGCCGCCGTGGTCGGTCGACAGCCCCGCGAGCCGCAGCACCGCGTTGGCGCTGTTGTTGAGCACCCAGATCGCCGGATACATCGCCCAGTAGAACGCATAGAGCGGCAGCGCGACCCACAGGCCGATCTTCTCGGGCTGGCGGATCGCCATCGATTTCGGCGCAAGCTCGCCGACGACGATGTGCAGGAACGAGATCAGCGAGAACGCGAACACGAGCGAGATCAGGTGCACGACGCGTTCGGACTGCACGCCGATCAGGTCGAGCAGCGGGCCGATCAGTTCCGCGAAGGCCGGCTCGCCGACCCAGCCGAGGCCGAGCGACGCGAGCGTGATGCCGAGCTGGCACGCGGAAAGATACGCGTCGAGCCGGCCGTGCACGATGCCGAGGATGCGCCCGCGCAGGCCGTGCTTGCGGGCAAGGGTCTTGACGCGCGTCGCGCGCAGTTTGACGAGGCCGAATTCGGCCGCAACGAAGAACCCGTTCAGGGCCACCAGGAACAACGCGCCGATGAGCGCGAAGATCTGTAACAAAGAATCGCTCCGGTTATGACAGGCCCATCAGTATAGAGCCGGAAAGGAATTTGTAATGTTATGGACGACCGATTGCTTACACCGGCGCCTCGCGGGGGATGGCGAGCGTCATGGTGGCGGTCGCGCCGTCGGCGAACGCGGTATGCGCGAACGTGCCGCCGTGCGCGAGCGCGACGCGCTGGCACAGCGCGAGCGCCCATGCGATTCGCTTCGCGTCGCGCTCGCGCAGCATTTCGCGTCGCGCGAACGATTCGAACGCATGCGGCTGTGCAGGGTCGGCGAGTGCGTCGGCGCTCACGGTGCAAGTGGTGCACGCGACGAACTGCGCGCCGTCGCGCGTGCATGCGAACGTCACGCGGCTGCCGGCGGCGCTGGTCTCGATGGCCGCCGTCAGCATCGTCCAGAGCGCCTGCGCGATGCGTTCGCGGTCGGCCGACAGCAACGGTTCGTCGTCCGGCAGCGTCGCGTCGAGCGCGACCTGCCGTGCGTCGGCGAGCGCAAAACGGACGAGCGCGAGCGTGTCGTCGAGCAGCGCGCGCAGCGCGAACGGCCGCGGCGCGATCGCGAGCGTGCGCGTTTCCGCGCGCGGCGCATCGAGCACGTCGTCGATCAGCGTCACCTGCTGGTCGATGCCCGTGCGGATGCCCGCGAGCGCGCGCTGCAGGTTCGGATCGGCATTGGCGAGCTGGCGCTCGAGCACGTACGCCCAGCTATGCATCGCGTTCAGCGGGCTGCGCAGATCGTGCGACGCGGTGGAGAGCGCCTGGTCGCGCAGGAACAGCGCCGCCTGGGCGGCGTAGTGCGCTGCGCGTTCGCGCAGCAGGTCGGCGGCGGGATCGACGGAAGTGGACGTCACGGAGCAGGCCTGTCGGAAGCGGTTGGCGTGGAAGTCACGCGAACCGTCATTATAGGGACGGTGCGTGTCACGCCGGCAGCGCGTCCTCGTCCTTTTTCCGCGCGTCGCCGTTCGGCAGCAACTGGCACGCGAGCAGGCCGGCCAGCATCAGCGCGCAGCCGACGAGCGCGCGCAGCGTCAGCGTTTCGTTGAGCGCGGCCCAGCCGGCGACCGCCGCGAATACGCCTTCCATGCTGAAGATCACGGCCGCGTGCGCGGGCGCAGCGTCGCGCTGCGCGACGACCTGCAGCGTATAGCCGACGCCGACCGACAGCAGCCCGCCGTACAGCAGCGTCGGCAGCGCGCCGCGCAGCATCGCGACGCTGACCGGCTCGACGGCCAGGCCGACCGCGAGGCACGCCACGCCGCAGACGACGAACTGCAGGAACGCGAGCACGAGCGGATCGTGACGCTTCGCGAGATGGCCGACCGCCATCACGTGCGCGGCGATGATGACGGCGCCCGCGAGCTGGAACCAGTCGCCGTAGAGCACCGAGAAGTGCTCGTCGATGCTGAGGAAATACAGGCCGATCGCCGCGAGCAGCGCGCCGAACCACGTGCCTGCGCCGATCCTGTGGCGTGCGAACATACCCATCAGCGGCACGATCACGACGTACAGCGAGCTGATGAAACCCGCGTTCGCGACTCGCGTGTACTGCAGGCCGAACTGCTGCAGCGAGATCGACACCGCGAGGAGCCCGCCGAGCGCGAGGCCGGGCAGCAGCAGTGCCGGCTCGCGGCGGATCGCCGCGAGCTGCGCGCGCGACGCCGCGTTCAGCATCAGCAGCGGAACCAGCACGAGCGCGCCGAGCAGGAAGCGCAGCCCGGTGAACAGGAACGGCCCGATCACGTCGAGGCTCAGTCGCTGCGCGACAAACGCAGAGCCCCAGATCGCGGCGGCGGCGAGCATCAGCAGGTTGGCGCGGAGGTGCTTGCGGGCTTCGGGCTTCATCGGATTCTTCTGAAGATTGCGGGCGGCGAAACCCCACAGCTTACGCCGAGATTGCAAGGCTGTCGGCAAACCTGCGCAGCGCGGCAGCCGCACGTGCGTCGCGCACGCGCGAATACAGCACGACCTGCGACTGCGGCAGCGGCGGCAGCCCGAATTTCGCGCCGACGTCGACCAGCGTGCGCGGCGCGACCCGCCGCGCGAGCGGGCAGACGGCGAGCCCCGCCGCGGCGGCGGCCGTGACCGCCGCGACACCGCCGCCCGTGAAGCGTTCGCGCCACGGCCGTCCCGCATGGTCGAGCGCGCGCAGCGCGGCGGCCCGCACGCCGCACGGGCCGGCCAGGACCGCGAGCGGCAGCGGCTCGCCCGCGCGCGGCGCCCAGTCCGGCGCGGCGAGCCAGGCCAGCGGTTCGGCAAACAGCAGCGTGCCGTCGTCGCGCGGCGGGTCTTCGCCGGGCTCGTGCCGCACGATCGCCGCGTCGAGCCGGCGTTCGTCGTATTGCGCGAGCAGGCCCGCCGACATCCCGAGATGCATTTCCAGCGACAGCCCCGGATCCTGCCGATGCAGGCTCGTGAGCACGGCCGGCAGGTCGGGTACCGCGACGTGCTCGCTGACGCCGAGCGACAGGCGGTGCGTGCCGGCCGAGATCGCGCCGAGCGCGTGGTCGTGCGCGTCGAGCAGCGCACGGGCGGCCGGCAGGAAGTTTTCGCCGTCGGCGGCCAGCTTGACCACGCGCGGCGTGCGCGCGAGCAGCGGCTTGCCGAGGTGTGCCTCCAGCCGCTTCAGTTTCAGGCTGACGGCCGATTGCGTGGTGCCGAGCGCGTCGGCGGCGCGCGTGAAGCTGGCGAGATCGGCGACCAGCACGAACGCGCGCACGGCATCGAGGTCGAGTACTTTCATTTCAAATGAAAATGAATGAAATATTCATTGATGACTGTTTATTATAGTTCGGCGGGGCTAACCTGATGCCGTGTTTCCGTTCTTCAACGTCACCGACAGGAGCAGGACCATGCCATTCACCCGTATCGCAGTGCGCGAAGGCAAACCGGCCGCATACCGTGCGGCGCTCGTCGACGGCGTGCATCGCGCGCTGATGCACACGTTCAACGTGCCCGAGGACGACATCTTCATGGTCGTCACCGAGCATGCGGCCGAGAACTTCGTGTACGGCCGCCATTACCTCGACATCGAACGCAGCGACGATCTCGTGATGATCCAGATCACCGCGAACAACACGCGCACGCTCGAGCAGAAGCGGGCGCTGTACCGGACGATCGCGGAGAACCTCGCGCAGCAGCCCGGCGTGCGGCAGCAGGACGTATTCATCAGTCTTGTCGAGGTGCTGAAGGAGGACTGGTCGTTCGGCAACGGCATCGCGCAATACGCCGCTTGATGTGCGACAGCGCGACAGGGCCGGATCGTCGCCCGCGCGTTTTGACGGCGTGTACTATGGAAGTTGCTTCACGGACGACGCCGGCGCGGACGATGCGCCGGCGATTCTTCATGTGCAGGAGCTTCCATGTCGCGCGTGCTGGAAATCGTGTTGTCGCTGTCGCTGGAAGGCTGGCCGGTCAAGGCTGGGAGTCGCGCTCGCGGCACGCAGCGCGATTTCGGCGCCGAGCTCGTGCGCGCATGGCGGATCTGCCCGCAGGTCCGGATGCGGCGCGGCCATGAGCGCGTGACGATCGAGCCGTGCCAGGTCGAGGAGGCCGAGCCGAGCCCCGGCGCGAGCTGGTGGACCTGGGTCGAGTCGAACGCGCATGGCAGGCGAGTCGTCGCGTCCCGCACGAAAGCGTTCGCGCCCGGCGTCACGCAGCGCGAACTGTTCGACGCGGATCATGCGGGCATCGTCGTCGCGATGCCGCTGCCCGTGCCCGCAACAGGCGCCGCGGTTGATGCCGATGCGCCGACGGGCGACGTCGACGAAGTCGACGGTGTCGCGCCGGACGCCACCGAGCGCTCCGCCGCCGGCGCGCCGCCGGAATCGACGGCGATGCGCCTCGTCAGCGAACGGCGGCGCGGGCGGTGGGCCGACGACAGCGGCGTCGTGGTCGAGATGACGCTCGACGACGTCACGCTGCACGGCGGTGGCGAGCCGCCGCGCCGCTACGTCGAACTGCGTCTCGCCGCGCCCGACTGGGAAACCTCCGCCGCGCGCGCGGCCGCGCTGCACGCGCTGTTTGCCGCGGCGCGCGAACTGAGCGGCGCGTGGCCCGCATTCGTGCAACTGACGAGCGTGATCGACCGCACCTGTGCGGGCGAGCCGGCCGCCGCCGGGCCGGTCAAGGCGCGGCTCGTCGACCTGACCGGCATCCGCACGCAGCGCGCCGCGCTGTTCGCGCTGTCCGGCGACATCGCCGCACAATGGCTCGGCAACGAGGGCGGCGTGCTCGATCGCGACGATCCCGAATTCGTGCATCAGATGCGCGTCGCGCTGCGCCGCCTGCGCACGCTGATGCGCTTCTTTCCGAGCTTTGCCGACCGCCAATGGAAGGACGCGTTCGGCGCCGACCTGCACTGGCTCGCCGCACTGCTCGGCACGGTACGCGACTGGGACGTGTTCTCGACCGAAACCCTGCCCGCGCTGATCGCGGCCGACGGCGGCGGCGCCGACTGGGACGGCACGCTTGACGCCGCGCGTGCACAGTCCATGGCCGCGCGCGTCGAACTGCGGCAGGCGCTGCATTCGGCCCGCTATGCGCGGCTGACGCTCGGCTGGCTCGAATGGCTGAGTGCGCTCGCGCTGCCGCCTGCCGAAGGCGGCGACGCGCCGTCGCTGCGGCGTCACGCGACGAAGCGCGTGCGGCGGCTGTTCGGCCATCTTTACGCATCGCCGTCGCTCACGTCGCTCGATACGGCTGCGCGCCATCGGGTGCGGATCGACGCGAAGCGGCTGCGCTATGCGCTCGAATTCTTCGCGTCGCTGGCATCGCGCCGCACGCGCAACGAGACGGTCAAGACGCTCGCGCGCGTGCAGACCGTGCTCGGCGAATCGAACGACACGATGGTCGCGCTGCAACATCTCGAGCAACTGACGGCGCCGCCGTACCAGCTCGGTTTCGTGCGCGGCTACGGCGCGGCGCTCGAACAGCGCGCGGCGCGCGATGCCGAGACGCTGCTGGCCAGCCTGCGTCCGCCGAAGCTCGACGGCAAGCCGCGCTGAGCGGCGCGCGCTGACTATAATGCCCGCCCGTTTCCCCCATCCATGCCAATGACCGACGCACCGCATTGTTCCCCGTCCTCCGAGCCGCTCGAACTGGGCGGCGAGCTGTGGCTGCGCGCGGGCGAGCAGACGCTCGGCGGCGCCACGCGTATCGCGCTGCTCGCGGCGATCGGCGACACCGGTTCGATCACGCGCGCGGCGAAGGCCGTCGGCCTCAGCTACAAGGCTGCATGGGATGCGGTCGACACGATGAACAATCTCGCCGGCGAACCGCTCGTCGCGCGTTCGACGGGCGGCAAGGGCGGTGGCGGCACGACGCTGACGCCGCGCGCGACGTCGCTGATCGCCGCGTTCCGCACGATCGAGCGCGAGCATCGCCGCTTCATCGAGGCCGCGAGCGCGGCCGTTGCCGGGTTCGACGTCGACTGGGCGCTGATCGGCCGGATCGGCATGAAGACCAGCGCGCGCAACCAGTTGTTCGGCAAGGTCGCATCGATCGTGCGCGGCACGGTCAACGACGAAGTGACGCTCACGCTGCCGGGCGGGCAGCCGATCGTCGCCGTGCTGACGCACGAAAGCGCCGATGCGCTCGGCCTGCGGGAGGGTGCGGACGCCTGCGCGCTGGTGAAGGCGTCGTGGGTCGTGCTGGCGGTCGACGATGGCGGGCCCGAGCTGAAGGTGTCCGCGCGGAACCGGCTGCGCGGCAGCGTCGAATCCGTCGCGGCGGGCGCGGTGAACAGCGAAGTGACGCTGGCGCTCGACGGCGGCGGGACGCTGACGGCCGTCGTCACCAACGAAAGCGTCGATGCGCTGCAGCTCGACGCCGGCCGGCCGGCGATCGCGCTGTTCAAGGCATCGAGCGTGATTCTCGCGGTGACGGGCTGACGGTGCAGGCACGGCAGCGCGTGCGTGCTGCGGCGATCGTGTGACGGACGGGGGCGAAGCCGGCGCCGGACGTCGTCCGCATGGCGCCGGCTTCGTTTCCGTTTCCAGCTTATGCCGCAGCGTGCGGCTTCTCTCAGGCTCCAGCGTGGCTGCCAGCGCCACGGCCCCGGCCTCGCGCGCTCACGCGACGCGCGTCGGCCACTCGGCGTGCGGCGGTACCGCCTGCACGCGTCCTTCGCTCAATTGCACGACCTGGTCGCCGAACGCGGCGACGTCGTCGGGGTCGTGCGAGATCAGCACCATCGGGATATCGAGCCGCGCCTGCAACTCGGCGAGCTCGTGGCGCATGCGCTGGCGCATCGCGGCGTCCAGTGCCGCGAACGGTTCGTCGAGCAGCAGGATCCGCGGTTGCGCGACCAGTGCGCGCGCAAGCGCGACGCGCTGCTTCTGCCCGCCCGACAGTTGCGACGGATACTGCCCCGCGAGCGCTTCGAGGTCGAACGCGTGCAGCCAATACGCGACTTTGGGCGGCACCGTCTTCGCGCGCGGGTTGCGCAGGCCCGACGTGAGCCCGAACGCGATGTTCTGGCGCACGTTCAGATGCGGAAACAGCGCGTAGTCCTGGAACAGGTACGCGACGCGCCGTTCCCGGGTCGGCACGTCGATGCGGCGCGCGGCGTCGAACAGCGGCTCGCCGTTCAGCGTGATCGTGCCTGCGTCGGGCGACAGCAGGCCGGCGATTGCCTGCAGCGTCATGCTCTTGCCCGCGCCGGACGGCCCGAACAGCACGACGCGCTGCGTCGCCGCCGTGAACGACACGTCGAGCGTGAAACGGCGCTCGGCGTTCGCGTAGGTCTTGCGGATATCGACGACGAGGCTCATGCGGGCCTCCGCCGAAGCAAGCCGGCCGCCGCACGAGACGGGCGATACGGACGAGGCAGGCGCTTCATGTCAACTGGCTCCGCCGGGCGCGCGACGGCACGAGCCAGCCGGTCGCGAGCAGCACGAGCACGCAGGTGATCGACGTCACCAGCACGAGGAAGTTGGCCGTGTTGTCGTCGCCGGCCTGCACGGCCGCATAGATCGCAACCGACAGCGTCTGCGTACGGCCGGGCAGGTTGCCCGCGATCATCAGCGTCGCGCCGAACTCGCCGAGCGCACGCGCGAACGCGAGCAGCGCACCCGCGAGGATCCCGCGCGTGGCGAGCGGCAGCGTCACGCGGAAGAACACCGCGGCTTCGCCGAGCCCGAGCGTGCGCGCGGCGCGCTCGAGATGCGGATCGACGCCCTCGAACGCGGCACGCGCCGACTTCAGGATCAGCGGAAACGCGACGACCATCGATGCGATCACCGCGCCTTGCCACGTGAAGACGAGCTCGATGCCGAGCTTGTCGAGCCATGCGCCGAACACGCCGCGCCGGCCGAGCAGCACGAGCAGGTAATAGCCGAGCACCGTCGGCGGCAGCACGAGCGGCAGCGTCAGCAGCGAATCGACGACGTCGCGCAGCGGCGAGCGCCAGCGCGCGAGCACGAACGCGGCCGCGACGCCGAGCACGATGTCGAGCGCGGTCGCCCAGCCGGCGACCTTCAGCGACAGCAGCAGCGGTACCCAGGCGTCTTGCATCGCGATACGCTCACTTGCCCGCGGGCTTGAAGCCGAACGTCGACAGCACGGTCTGGCCCTGCGGCGACGAGACGAAGTCGACGAACGACTGCGCCTGCGCGGTGTGGCGGCTGTCCTTGACCACGGCGATCGGATAGGTGATGGCCGTCTTCGTCGGCACCGTCAGCGCGACCTTCACGCGGCCGGGCATGATCGCGGCGTCGGTGCCGAACACGAAGCCCGCGTCGACCTCGCCGCGCGCGACGTAGTCGAGGCTCTGGCGCACGTTGGCGGCCAGCACGCCCTTCGCGCTGACGGCATCCCACACGCCGGCCGCGCGCAGCGCGCCTTCGGTGTAGCGGCCGACCGGCACCGATGCCGGGTCGCCGTACGCGATGCGCTTCACGCCGGGCGCCGTCAGGTCGTTCAGCGACGTCGGCGCGGCCGCGTGGCTGTCCGCCGGAACGATCAGCACGAGCGAGTTCGCCGCGAAATCGCGGCGCGTGCCGGGCACGATCACCTTTTCGTCGGCCGCGCGATCCATCGCCTTCTGGTCGGCCGACGCGAACACGTCGGCCGGCGCGCCCTTGGCGATCTGCTGCATCAGCACGTCCGACGCGCCGAAGTTGAACAGCACCTTGGTATCGGGATGCTGTTTCTGGTACGCGTCGCCGACGGCCTTGAACGCGTTCGTCAGGCTGGCGGCCGCCGACACGACCAGTTCGTCGGCGGAAGCGGGCGTGCTGAACGCGACACCGGCGGCGGCAAGCGCGGCGATCGGCAACAGGCGGAGCAGGGTGCGGCGAAGCGGACGGACGATTGAGCGCATGACGGATTCGTTGGAATGGGTGGAAACCGTAATCGTAATATAGGGCGGGTTATAACGCTTGGCATACCGCTCATGCGAGGGGGCGCATGAAATGGTCAGACCTGAAGAACGGCGGGCGTGACGGCAGGACGCCCTGTCACGCGTGCAGCGTGTGCGTCGACGATTCGGTGCGCTGCAGCGACGACGGCTGCGACGCGGGGCGGTAGTTCGGGTTGGCCTTCCAGCGCGCGCGGACGAACGGGCGCTCGTGGCCCGACAGTTGCAGCGCAACCTTCGTGACCCAGCGATGCGACGGCACCGTGATGCCGTGTAGCGCGACGGTGACGAGTGCGAGGCTCACGATGACCGCGGGCGCCGACCAGCGGTGCGGCACCGCGCGCCATGAGCCGGCGATGAACGCGAGCGCAGCGATCGCGCCGACGATGCAGCCGGTGATCGATTCGGACGGCGAATGCGCATCGAGCGCGACGCGCGACACGCCGACCGCGATGCCGGCCGCGAGCCCGAGCGCGATGCCGGCGATCCGCGCCGGCGTGCGCATGTGGATCAACATCAGGAAGATCGCGACCGGATAGACCGACGTCGACAGCATCGCGTGGCCGCTGAAGCCCGTGAAATCCCACGCACGGATGCCGATGCCCCAGCCGAGGAACGCGATCTTCGTGAGCGCGACCACGCCGATCGCGGCTGCGAGCACGCCGAGCCACGCGGCCGCACGCTGCCACGAGTAGCCGAGCGCGAGCCAGACGGCGATCGTGATCGCGAGCGGCAAGGTCAGGCCGGCGCCGCCGAACGCGGTGATCATGATCCACAGGTGAGACGGCAGGTCGAACATCGGGAGGGGACGAACGGAGGCGGGAAGGATGCTTAAATCAACGCGCGAGCCGGGAAGAACGACTACAACGGATACAAGCGGCGAAACCCCAGTATAGCGCCGCGTGCGCACGAGCCCCGTTTTTTGCGCCGTCGGGAACTTACCGCGCGCAGGAAAAATCCCAGAAACAATGTTATGGTGCATTGCACAAAGTCGAACGATGCATCCGTTGCGGCGCCCTTGTTGCGCCCCTATTTTTCCTGACTGCGAGCCCGATCGATGACCAAAAGTCTGACCAAGGTGTGGCTGGGCGGCATGAAACGCATGCTGTCTCCGGCCGCCAAACGCGCGGCGCGCGATGCGCAGCGCATCACACGCGACGTACTCGAGGCCGCCGCCTCTCCCGCCGTATCCGATCTGTCCCCGCCGCGCGAATCGCGGGTGCGGCCGCGCGCGGCCGCGTGGGCGGCGGGCGAGTGGACGCGCGGCGAACATCCGATGGCGCCCGCGCTCGGGCGTCTCGTCCAGAATCTCGCATACGGCCTCTACGTGCCGCCCGGCCGCCGGCGCGGCGCGATGCCGCTCGTCGTGATGCTGCACGGCTGCCAGCAGTCCGTCGACGAATTCGTGCAGGGCACGCGGATGAACCTGCTGGCCGACAAGCACGGTTTCGCGGTGCTGTATCCGGAACAGTCGCTGCGCGCGCACGCGCACGGCTGCTGGCACTGGTATGAAGACACCGACCGCGCGGGCCGCGGCGAGGCGAACGCGGTTGCGTCGCTGGTCGACGCGCTTGTCGACGAACGCGGCTTCGACGCGTCGCGCGTCTATGTCGCGGGGCTGTCGGCCGGTGCGGGCCTCGCGTCGCTTCTTGCACTGCACCATCCGGACCGCTTCGCCGCGGTCGCGCTGCACTCGGGCCCCGCGCTTGGGGAGGCGAACTCCGGCATCACCGCGATGGACGTGATGCGGCGCGGCGTGCGGCAGAACCCGGCCGCAGCCGTCGATGCGCTGGTCGACGCCAGCGGGTATCCAGGCATGCCGGCGCTGATCGTCCAGGGCGACGGCGACCACGTCGTCGCGCCGAAGAACGCCGACCAGCTGACGGTGCAGTTCATGCGGCTGAACGGGCTCGCCGACAGCCGCGGCGCGCTGCGCGGCGGCGAACGTGTCGAGACGCGCGGCGCGGGCGCACAGATCACCGATGTCTGCCGCGACGGCGAACCGGTCGTGCGGCTCTGCCATGTGAAAGGGCTCGATCACGCGTGGGCCGGCGGCGACGAAGCCGTGCCGTTTCATGCGGCCGTCGGCCCCGATGCGAGCGCGATGATCTGGGCCTTTTTCGAAGCATATCGGCGCACTGTGGCGACCGAACGACGCATCGTCTGATCGACGCTGGCCAAAGACTAGGGTTTTCCCTATAATTCGGGAAAACCCTAGTCAAAGACCCTTTGGATTGCGAGATCGAACATGTACCTGTTGAGCCACCTCTTCCTGATGCTGACCAAGAACGCTGAAACGGCCCGTAAAGAGCGCGCCGAGGCGTACCTGTCCGAAGCGACCGACATCTACGATCTCGAATTCCGTATGCGCAAGATCGATCGCGAAGCGTCGATGAACCGCCCGTATTCGTTCGGCGCGCGTTAAGCAGCGCAAGGCGGGCCGGCCGGCCCGCCGTTTCGGCGAGTCACGCAAAAGGGCGCGTGCGGCTTGATGCCGCACGCGCCCTTTTTGCATTCGTCGTCCTGCGTCGCGTCAGACGACCGTCAGGCGCACCGGCACGTTGTTGCGCGTTGCGTTCGAATACGGGCACACGTGGTGCGCTTTTTCGACCAGCGCCTGCGCGTCGGCCTTGTCGAGCCCCGGCAGCGACACGCGCAGCTCGATGTCGAGCCCGAAGCCGCCTGCGTCGTTCGGGCCGATGCCCACTTCCGCAGTAACCTGCGTATCGGCCGGCAGCGCCTGCTTGTTCTGGCCGGCGACGAATTTCATCGCGCTCAGGAAGCACGCCGAGTAACCTGCGGCAAACAGCTGCTCCGGATTCGTGCCTTCCGCGCCCGTGCCGCCGAGTTCGCGCGGCGCGGCCAGCTTCACTTCCAGCTTGTTGTCGGCGGATACCGCGCGGCCGTCGCGGCCGCCCGTGCTCGTGGCGCTCGTCTTGTACAGAATGTTCATCGTGCAGCTCCTGTCGGGAAAAGGGGAGAAAGGCGGCCCGGTCGAATGGAATGTCGCCAGCCACGGAGAAAATATAGAACACAAATCATTAGTGTGCAAATGAAATTTTGAAGAAAAACCCGGCGGTGCCGGGCCGGTCGGCCGACGCTCGGTTCGTCAGCGTTCGTTGGCGGCCGACAGCGCGTCGCGCAACTGCTGGAGATCGGCGCGCAGCCTGATCAGGAACTCGGGCGTTTGCTGCATCGCGCAGAAGAGATCGGCGGGCACGGAGCGCGCGCGGTTCTTCAGCGCCCGGCCTTCCGGCGTCACGCGCACGTTCACGACGCGTTCGTCGGCCGCGCTGCGCACGCGCTCGACGTAGCCGAGCGCTTCCAGCCGCTTGAGCAGCGGCGTGACCGTGGCCGGGTCGAGGTCGAGCCGCGCAGCGATGTCCTTTACCGCGATGTCGTCGCGCTCCCACAGCACGAGCATCGCGAGATATTGGGGATAGGTCAGCGACAGCTTGTCGAGCAGCGGCTTGTACGCTTTCGTCATCGCGTGCGAAGTCGAGTAGAGCGCGAAGCATAGTTGCTCGTCGAGCGTCTGGGGGAGCGGGGGTGGGCGGTCCATGATTCGGGAGGCGCGGTGGACGCGCGAACAATTTGTACGCAAATTATTTTGCGCGCAAAAGATCGGGTTGAACAGGGGCGCCCGGCTAGGGGCGCCCGGCCAGGGGCGGCGGGCGAAGGATGCGCGGAGCGGCGCAAGACAGGGAGGGGCGCCGGGACGCAACCCGGCGCGGAGAATAGCGTGACGGCCGGCGACGCGCGCCGGCCGGGGGGCTTCAGCGGCCCGACGTGGTCGTCGGCGCGCCCGGCTCCTGCACGCCGAAGCAGCCGCGATAGGTCGCGTAGAACGAGCAGTACAGCATCGTGACGATGACGATCGTCACCGGCATCATGATCGTCAGCGCATAGGCGCCGGCGCCGAGCGCCTGCAGCAGCAGCGACAGCGCGAGCGACGTGCCGAGTGCGACGCCGAACCACAGCACGCCGTACACGACGAACGCGCCGCGATTGCGCCAGCAGCTGACGATGCTGAAGAACAGCGCCTTCGCCGGCGGGACGTCATGCCATGCGACGAGCACCGGCGCGAACCAGAACAGCATCGCGATCGGCAGATACAGCAGTGTCGCGAACATCAGCGCGCCGAACGTGCCTTGCGCGGCGAGCGTTTCCGGCGTCGTGCTCGCTTCGTCGGCCGCGCCCATCATCACGTGGAACAGCGCGCCGCCATCCACGAACGACGAAGCGGCGAACACGAGCACCATCGACGCGACATAGATCACGCCGAGCACGAGCAGCCGCTGGGTCGTGACGGTGCCGTACGAGCGGAAGCCATCGATCAGGATCGTCGGCATCACCGGCTTGCCGGCCACCGTGTCGCGGCACGCTGCCATGAAGCCGACCGCGATGCCGGGAATGAGCACCAGCGGCAGCGCCGAGCCGATCACGGGCACCATCGACACCAGCGTGATCGCCAGCAGGTACGTGAAGAACAGCGTGATGAACGCGAGCGGGTTCCGGCGGAACAGCCAGACGCCTTGACGGAACCAGACATAGCCCGTTTTCGCGGGCACTTCGATCAGTTGCATGCGGTTTGGATCTCGGGAAGCGCGGGTGTATGCGCGATACGCTCACGCAGGATGCGTTCGAAATGACCGGGGTCGTGCGGCTTGAGCATCTCGGCCGCGCGCGGCAGGTAGAAGTCGTACAGGCGCGACACCCAGAAGCGGTACGCGCCCGCGCGCAGCATGTCGCTCCAGTGGCGGCGTTCCTCGGCCGTGAACGGCCGCACGGTCTGGTACGCGCGCAGCAGCGCATCGGCGCGCGCGACGTCGAGCACGCCGGTCGCGAGGTCGACGCACCAGTCGTTGACGGTCACCGCGACGTCGAACAGCCATTTGTCGCAGCCGGCGAAATAGAAGTCGAAGAAGCCGCCGAGCCGCACGTCGTGGCCGGTGCCGGGCGCCGCGTGCGCGAACAGCACGTTGTCGCGGAACAGGTCGCAATGGCACGGCCCGGCCGGCAGCGCCGCGTAGTCGTCCGACGCGAAGAACGCGGCCTGGTGCGCGAGCTCGCCTTCGAGCAGCGTGCGTTGCGCGTCCGTGATGAACGGCACGATTGCCGGCACGTTCTCTTGCCACCACGGCAGGCTGCGCAGGTTCGGCTGGTTGCGCGGATAGTCGCGCCCCGCGAGGTGCAGGCGCGCGAGCATCTGCCCGACCTCGATGCAGTGTTCGACCCCCGGCGCGAGTTCGGCCGCGCCGTCGAGCTTCGTGACGATCGCGGCCGGCTTGCCGTGCAGCTCGCCGAACAGCGCGCCGTCGTCGCGCGGAATTGGATCCGGCACCGGCACGCCGTGGCCGGCCAGGTGGCGCATCAGGTCGAGGTAGAACGGCAGCTGTTGTGCGGTCAGCTTTTCGAAGATCGTGAGGACGTATTCGCCGCGCGTCGTCGTCAGGAAGAAATTGCTGTTTTCGATACCGGACGGAATGCCGCGAAACGCAAGCACGTCGCCCAGTTCGTAGTGGCGCATCCATTGCGCGAGATCGGAGTCGGAAACAGCAGTGAAAACGGCCATGCGGGATGCGTCAGGTCAGGGTGTCGGCACGCGGGCGGCATGCGTCGCGACAGCAGGTGAAGGGAGGCGGCGCGCCGCAATCGATGCGGCGCGCGACGGAATCAGTAGCGCAGGTTCAGCGACGGCAGGCGCGTGATCGGGATGCCCGCGTCGTGCGGCTTCGGCGACGTGTCGGGCGTCGAGCTCATCTGGTAGCGCGTGCCGAAGTTCGACTTCACGTCGATCTCGACCGGCTTGCCGCGGTCGCGGTACTCGGTGACCTCGGTGCCGTTCTTGCTCTTTTCATGGAAGCTCGGCGTGCGTCGAATGTCGGCGAAGTCGACTTTCGACGTGACTTCGGCGCCGGGCCGGTTGATCTTGCGGAGATCGGGCAGGCCGGCGGCTTCGTTGGCCTCGGCCCGCGCCTGCGCGTCGGCGTCAGGCGAGGCGCCGGCGGCGTAAGCGACGCTGGCGGCGGCAAACGCGGCGGCAGCGGCGACGAGAATGAGCGGCTTCATGATGAGTCTCCAGTGAACTCACTGATTTTAGCAAATACTGCGCGTCATCCGGCCCTGGCGTACGTATGGGCGGCCACGAGGGTGACCGGGTTCCGTGGTAATGTCGTCGGATCAGACGAGGTGATGAAAATGAAGAACGACTTGAGCCGCCGGCACCGTGTGCTGACGCCCGAAAGCCCGTCGGTCGAGGCTTTCGACGATTCGATCGCCGCCGTCGCGCGGCTGTCCGCCATTTACGACACGAATACGGGCTTCCTGCGCGACGCATTTGCGCGCTATCGCCGCCACGAACCGATTATCGAGCACGTGCGCGCGTGCTACCCGTTCGTGCGGATCCGCACCGACGTCAACACGCACGTCGATTCGCGCCGCTCGTACGGTTTCGTCGCCGGCCCCGGCGTGTTCGAGACGACGGTCACGCGCCCCGATCTCTTCGCGAACTACTATCGCGAGCAACTGCGCCTGCTGGCGAAGAACCACCATGTGAAGATCGAGATCGGCGTGTCGTCGCAGCCGATTCCGATCCATTTCGCGTTTCCGGAAGGCATCCATCTCGAAGGCGAGCTCGACCGCGACCGCCTGCTCGCGATGCGCGACATCTTCGACACGCCCGACCTGTCGTATCTCGACGACCGCATCGTCAACGGCACGTTCGAGCCGGCGCCGGGCGAACCGCATCCGCTCGCGCTGTTCACGGCCGCGCGCGTCGACTTCTCGCTGCACCGGCTGCGTCACTACACGGCGACGTCGCCCACGCATTTCCAGAACTACGTGCTCTACACGAACTACCAGTTCTACATCGACGAGTTCGTGAAGCTCGGCCGCGAACTGATGACGGAGAGCGACGATCCCGAGGTGCGCGCGTATCGCAGCCAGTACGGCTCGTTCGTCGAGCCGGGCGATGTCGTCACGTACAACGCGAACCTCGGCAGCGAGCCGGCCGAGGGCGCTGCGCCGCCGCGCCTGCCGCAGATGCCCGCGTATCACCTGAAGCGCGCGGACGGCAGCGGGATCACGATGGTCAACATCGGCGTCGGTCCGTCGAACGCGAAGACGATCACCGATCACATCGCGGTGCTGCGTCCGCACGCATGGGTGATGCTCGGTCACTGCGCGGGGCTGCGCAACACGCAGCGTCTCGGCGACTACGTGCTCGCGCACGGTTACGTGCGCGAGGATCACGTGCTCGACGCCGACCTGCCGCTGTGGGTGCCGATTCCGGCGCTCGCCGAAGTGCAGCTCGCGCTCGAGCGCGCGGTGGCCGACGTCACGCGGCTCGAGGGCGTCGAACTGAAGCGCGTGATGCGCACTGGCACCGTCGCGAGCGTCGACAACCGCAACTGGGAGTTGCGCGACCATCGCGAGCCCGTGCAGCGGCTGTCGCAGAGCCGCGCGATCGCGCTGGACATGGAAAGCGCGACGATCGCCGCGAACGGCTTCCGCTTCCGCGTGCCGTACGGCACGCTGCTGTGCGTGTCGGACAAGCCGCTGCACGGCGAGCTGAAGCTGCCGGGCATGGCCGACACGTTCTATCGCGGGCAGGTCGACCAGCATCTGCAGATCGGCGTGAGGGCGATGGAGATCCTGCGCACGAACGGGCTCGACAAGCTGCATAGCCGCAAGCTGCGAAGCTTTGCGGAAGTGGCGTTTCAGTAACAAACCCTTGTTGTATAAGGCTCCCCGGCCGGCCCGGGGAGCCTTCGTGTCTAACATGAGCGTCAGTGTCTAACTTGCACGCGTCAATGGAACTGGTTGGACGCGTTCTACTTCGCGTGATTTCGTGTAGTGCGCCGTCATGCTTTCGGTCGTGTGGCCGGCCTGTGATTGCGCTGCCGCTTCAGATCGGTCAGCGCCTTCACCCGCAGATCGCGGAAATGCATGCCGATCAGGTATTTCGGGGGCGGGCTGATTCCCTCCTTTTTGCCGTCTTTCTCGTACGCCGATCGTGCGCGTTCGCAAGCACGTTTCCATCCCGAGTACGCACCGATATAGGTGAAGCGGCCGCCGGCACCATGGTGGTATTCGGCAGACATGCAATCTCCCGGAAATGAGCGTCCTGAAAAGTTGCCTTTCGCGCGTGCGGAGATTGCGCGCGGGAGGTTGTGCGGCGGCTTGCTACAACCCATTCCGCAGCTGGTGTACCGCGGCACCGGGCGACTGTGGCGGATATGCGCCCAGCAGAACATGGGAGATGGGCGTTTGCCGAAGTAGAGCAACCGGCGAGGATGACGAATCCGGGAGATTACACGGAAATCGTGCAATCCCTGCTCGCCTGCGTTGAATATTCGATCTGTCTCGATTTTTTGGGGATGTGTAATCGAGTGTAATTGAGTATGAGAGGTCGTCCTTGTAATTTTATTTTCAAGTGAGTGCCGATACAGGTAACTCACCAATACCTTTGGGTTGCAGGTCGATATGGGCTTGCAATTTAAGGGGGTGTTTCAGGTGGGGTGATTATTTCGCAACTATCTTGAAGGAAATATCATGAGCGACGTGGTAATTGAATTCACTGCGGACTCGAGCCGCTGTATCGGTGTTCCGACCGACAGTACGCCGACCGGCTTGGTAGGCGAAAACGCACCGGCACAGCTGCGCTATCTGACTGACCCGTTGGTGCAAATCGTGTGGGATTTCAAGTCTGGTCTAGGGTGCTTTGTCCTGGACTTCAGTGAACTTCCAGGCGAGTCGAAGCTGGCGCTCGATTTTAAGGACGGAAGGGTCGCAGCCGAGACGCCTCTCGTCTTGAGAAAATATACCGGTGCGGCTTCGCAGCGGTGGAGTCTTACTATCCGCCCGGGATATATCACATCGATGGCAAACCCGAATCTCGTGATTGACGACCATTACGACAGCACGCAAGCCAACAACGTTATTTGGGCGTATCCCTTTAACGGGACACAGGCGCAGCGATGGACGCTGCGTCGGGTATTGGAATCGGTAGCCGCCAAAGTGCCGCGATACGCGTAATTGTTTCTTTTGGCCGCGGTCGCTGCCGCTCCGGCCAGAATCGCCGTTGCGTCACATCAAGGGGACCCTCGGGTCCCTTTGTATATGAGCGAATTACTCGGCATTGCGCTGTCATTCAAGCGCGGCTTTACACCGCCATCAACACGCAGCACCCGGCAGTGCGTCGAACTCGATCAGGCGTGCGCTCGCGTGTCGGCAATGGTCGACGCGCAATCGAAACCCCGGTTCGATCCGATTGCTGCGGCCTCGGTCACCATTGCAACTGGTTCGACCGTTCGGTCGAATGCGGTCTCGAGCAGCTCGGTTTCGCGATCGTCGAGCGTCAGGTCGAGTGCCGCGAGCGCATCGATCAGGTGATGCGGCTTCGACAACCCGACGATCGGCGCGGTAATGCTTGGTCGGCGCAGCACCCATGCGAGGGCGATCCGCGCGGGCGACAGCCCGCGCGCCTGCGCCATCTGCCGGACGGCATCGACGGTCGCCGCGATCGCGTCGCGCCCGTCGTACCAGGACACCATTTGCTGGTCGGTTGCAGATACCGGCATTACCTGAAGCCGGGTTCGGGCGTTGGGAGGCGGCATGCGCTCGCCGAGCATCAGTCCGCGGGCTCGGCGTCGCGAACGTGCGACAGTCCTTGATGCGTCTCGCGCATCGCGACGAGTACGGCTTCGAGCACTGCGATCGCATCCGTGCGCCGCTTGATCGCCGACCGCTGTTCCCCGAGCGCCCGCAGCGTCGCGCCACCGAAATATTCCATGATGTACGGCAGGCGCCGCGCCACACCGCGGCTACCCCATCAGCCGTCGTCGATTTCCGTTGGAAAGACCCATACGCGCGTCGCGACGGCGTCGACCGGCACACCTTCCGCGCGAGCCACAGCGGCGGTCACGTCCGCGATCAGCCCGGCGCGGGCGGCGTCCGTGTACTGACCTTCCGGCACGGTCGGCACGATCCGGTAGATCGGCGCAGGGGCGACAACCCCGGCGCGATACACGGCAGCCGGCCGATGGACGAAGATCCAGGTCACGTCCCGCACGAGCGGATTGTCGGGGTCGAGTCCTTCGTGACGGATCAGTGTTCCGGTCAGTTCTTCCATCAGTTGTGCTTCGGCCTGCGGTGCGAGCGCACCTTCGGGGATGGTGACGTCGATCATCGGCATGACAGTGTCCTGGTTCGGCGGAGAGGGCGTCGCTCCGAGGCGGGACGACGTGAACCCAGTGTATGAACCTCATGCTGATACGCGCAGAGGCGAAACTGCCATTCGACGATGCCAATACCGACACCGTGCCCAACGCCAGTTGCGCGCGACTATTGCGTGAAGCGACGGCGATACTCGCCGGGGGAGATCCCGGTCTCGCGCTTGAACAGTTGCCGAAAGCCGCTGATGTCCGCGTAGCCGACGCGTTCGCAGACGGTGTCGATCGCGAGCTTCGTTTCTGCGAGCAGCCGCTTCGCGACTTCGATCCTGAGCGTCTGCAGATACCTGAGCGGCGGCGCGCCCACCGCGTCCCTGAAGCGGCGATGGAGCGTGCGTTCGCTCATTGCGACATGATCGCTCAGCCGGGCGAGGCTGAAGGGTTCGCGCAGGTGCTTTTCCATCCAGCGTTGGGCGCGCGCAATCGCGGCATCGTCGTGCCCGCGATGGTCCATCCGGTCGAGGTCGATGAACGAATCCTGCGAGACGCGGTTCATGTCGATCAGCATGAGCCTGGCGACCGACGCGGCAAGGCGCGCATTCGCCAGTTTGTCGACAACTCGCAGCGCGAGATTCTGGTACGAGGTGATGGCGCCGCCGCACAGTATGCCGTCCTGCTCGGTCAGGATGTCCGACGCACGCAGCGCCACGTCCGGGTAGCGCGCGGAAGCTCGACGCCTTCGACCAGTGCGTCGTGGCAACGCGACCGTCGAGAAAAAGCTGGCCTCCGCGAGCAGGAATGCGCCGGTACAGTACGTCGCGATCAGCGTGCCGCGCGCGTGTTGCCGGCGCAGCGCGTTGGACAGCGGCGCGAGCGCTGCGGGCCGGTCGAGCAGCCGCTCGAAATCCGCGACGAACGGGCTTGTCAGCCAGATCGCGTCAGCGGGACTGCTGCCGTCGATCGCACCATCGACCGGGATGACCTGGCCGGAGGCCGCGCGCACCGGCCGCCCGCCGATCGATTCGACGCGCCAGCGAAACGATGCGCTCGCGCGGCCGTGCGATGTCGTCGCAGCTAGATGGTTGGCCGCCGTGAGGATGTCGGTCGGCGCGGCGACGCCGGATGCAATGGCATGTTCGACAGCCCAGATTCGGATGAGCGGCATGAGTGGCCTCGGGCAAGGGCAATGCTACCACCGGGTGCCGAGCGATTTTGTCAGCCGCGAACGCCGCCGATTCATGTCGGCAGCGGTCGAAAATCAAAAGGCCGCCCGGCGCAGAAGCGCGCGGGCGGCCTTGCGTACGTCGAGCGGCCGCGCGGTGTCGCTTAGCACTCACCCTTCTTCGCGTGTCCCGGCGGGCAGTGGTAGCCGCGACGATCGTCGTAACCATGATGACGTTCCCACTCGCGGCGTTCCCAATAACGGCGGCCGTCCCAGTAGCGGTCGCCATGCCAGCCGATGATGACCGCGGGCGCCGGAGCGACCACGACGGGCGCGGGCGCGACGACGACCGGCGCGGGCGTGCCGATGTTGACGTCGACGTTGACGGCATGAGCGAGGCCGGACAGCGAAAGGCCGAGGCCGGCGAAGGCGAGGGCGAGGGCGATCAGCGAACGTTGCATGTTCTTTTCCGTGAGGTCGTTATGAATAGGCCGGCGCGACGCGATGGAAGCGAGGGGGGATCGTTCCACCGGGGGAATGCCGCGCCGACACAAAGCAGTGTGCTGGCACGCGACGGAAAAGGCGAGGCCTGTTTATTACCGCGGGTTGGCGGCTCGCAGGCGCGGGATGCGGGCATTGGGCCGCACATTTGACAATGGCGGGCCGCGGGTGCGGGCGATCATGCCGCATCGCGCAGCGCCGGCCGCGCGAATTTGACATTCGACGACGCGCGGCCGTGAAGCGGGATTAACAGCGCGTTACAAAGTAGCGCGCGGCAGGTGGCCTGATCGCCATGCCTGCCGCGCGGGAAGCGGTACGCCGGCCGTCGGGCCGGCGGTCGTCACGGACGGGTTACAGATAGAACATGCGGTCTTCTTCCGGCCGCGGCGGTTGCCCTTCCGAACCTTCGCCTTCTTCCTCGCCGCTGTCCTCGTAGAACGCGAGCACTGCGTCGAGCACCTGGTCGGGATCGTCGATCACCTGCATCAGATCCATGTCTTCCGGATTGATGAGGCCCATCGGAATCAGCTGGTCGCGGAACCACTGCAGCAAGCCTTGCCAGAACGTGCTGCCGACGAGGATGATCGGCACGAGGCGCGACTTCTTCGTCTGGATCAGCGTGAGCACTTCGGACAGTTCGTCGAGCGTGCCGAAACCGCCCGGCATCACGATCACCGCATCCGAATTCTTCACGAACGTGACCTTGCGCGTGAAGAAGTGGCGGAAGCGCAGCGAGATGTCCTGGTAGTGGTTGCCGGCCTGCTCGTGCGGCAGCTCGATGTTCAGGCCGACCGACGGCGCCTTGCCGGCGTGCGCGCCCTTGTTCGCGGCTTCCATGATGCCGGGGCCGCCGCCGGAGATCACGGCGAAGCCGGCGTCGGACAGCTTGCGCGCGATCTGCGCGGCCAGCTTGTAGTGCGGCGTGTCGGGTTTGAGGCGGGCAGAACCGTAGATGCTGACAGCCGGGCGGATCTCCGACAGGTACTCGGTCGCCTCGATAAACTCTGCCATAATCGTGAACATCTGCCACGATGCGCGGGCCTTCTTGGCCGTCGCGCGTTCTTGATCTGCGAGCGAACGCAGACTCGGAATCACTTTTCTCTTGTTCATAATGCCTGAAGAACGAAATCTGGAAGGTAAGACCCTGCTATTGGTTGACGGTTCGAGCTATCTGTATCGGGCTTACCATGCGATGCCTGATCTGCGTGGCCCTGGCGGGGAGCCGACCGGAGCGCTCTACGGAATCATCAACATGCTGCGCCGTATGCGCAAGGAAGTCAGTGCAGAGTATAGCGCTTGCGTGTTCGATGCAAAGGGCAAGACGTTCCGCGACGACCTTTATGCCGACTATAAGGCAAACCGTCCGTCGATGCCGCCCGACCTCGCATTGCAGGTCGAGCCGATCCACGGCGCGGTGCGCGCGCTCGGCTGGCCGCTACTGATGGTCGAGGGCGTCGAGGCCGACGACGTGATCGGCACGCTCGCGCGCGAAGCCGAGCGGCACGGGATGAACGTGATCGTGTCGACCGGCGACAAGGATCTCGCGCAGCTCGTGTCCGACCGCGTCACGCTCGTCAACACGATGACCAACGAGACGCTCGACCGCGACGGCGTGATCGCGAAGTTCGGCGTGCCGCCCGAGCGGATCATCGACTACCTCGCGTTGATCGGCGACACCGTCGACAACGTGCCGGGCGTCGAGAAGTGCGGGCCGAAGACGGCCGTGAAGTGGCTGTCGCAATACGACAGCCTCGACGGCGTGATCGAACACGCGGGCGAGATCAAGGGCGTGGTCGGCGACAACCTGCGCCGCGCGCTCGACTTCCTGCCGCTCGGCCGCACGCTCGTGACCGTCGAGACGGCCTGCGATCTCGCGCCGCATCTCGAATCGATCGAGGCGTCGCTGAGGACGGACGGCGAAGCACGCGACCTGCTGCGCGACATCTTCGCGCGCTACGGCTTCAAGACCTGGCTGCGCGAAGTCGAGAGCGCGCCCGCCGAAGGCGGCGGCGCCGATGCACCGGAGGGCGACCCTGCGCCGGTGATCGCGGCGGACATCGTCCGCGAATACGACACGATCCAGACGTGGGCGCAATTCGACGCGTGGTTCGCGAAGATCGATGCGGCCGCGCTGACCGCGTTCGACACCGAAACCACCGCGCTCGACCCGATGATCGCCCGCCTCGTCGGCCTGTCGTTCTCGATCGAGCCGGGCAAGGCCGCGTATCTTCCGGTCGCGCATCGCGGCCCCGACATGCCCGAGCAACTGCCGATCGACGAGGTGCTCGCGCGCCTGAAGCCGTGGCTCGAATCGGCCGATCGCAAGAAGGTCGGCCAGCACCTGAAGTACGACGCGCAGGTGCTCGCGAACTACGGCATCGAGCTGAACGGGATCGAGCACGACACGCTGCTCGAATCGTACGTGCTCGAATCGCACCGCACGCACGACATGGACAGCCTCGCGCTGCGTCATCTGGGCGTCAAGACGATCAAGTACGAGGACGTGGCCGGCAAGGGCGCGAAGCAGATCGGTTTCGACGAAGTGGCGCTCGAGCAGGCCGCCGCGTACGCGGCCGAAGATGCGGACATCACGCTGCAGCTTCACCAGGCGCTGTATCCGCAGGTCGCGCGTGAAGCGGGCCTCGAACGCGTGTATCGCGACATCGAGATGCCGGTATCGCTCGTGCTGCGCAAGATGGAGCGCACCGGCGTGCTGATCGATGACGCGCTTCTGCAGGCCCAAAGCACCGAGATCGCGACGCGCCTCATCGAGCTCGAGGGCCAAGCGTACGAACTGGCCGGCGGCGAGTTCAATCTCGGCTCGCCGAAGCAGATCGGGCAGATCTTCTTCGAGAAGCTGCAACTGCCGGTCGTGAAAAAAACGCCGAGCGGCGCACCGTCGACCGACGAAGAAGTGTTGCAGAAGCTGGCCGAGGATTACCCGCTGCCGAAGCTGCTGCTCGAGCATCGCGGGCTGTCGAAGCTGAAGTCGACCTACACCGACAAGCTGCCGCGCATGGTGAATCCGGCGACGGGCCGCGTGCACACGAACTATGCGCAGGCCGTCGCGGTCACGGGTCGGCTCGCATCGAACGATCCCAATCTTCAGAACATTCCGGTGCGCACGGCCGAAGGCCGGCGGATCCGCGAAGCGTTCATCGCATCGCCCGGCCACCGGATCGTGTCGGCCGACTATTCGCAGATCGAACTGCGGATCATGGCGCACATCTCCGGCGACGCGTCGCTCTTGCGCGCGTTCGCGCAAGGCGAGGACATCCACCGCGCAACTGCAGCCGAAGTGTTCGGCGTGACGCCGCTGGAGGTCAACTCCGACCAGCGCCGGATCGCGAAGGTGATCAACTTCGGGCTCATCTACGGGATGAGCGCGTTCGGCCTCGCGTCGAACCTCGGCATCACGCGCGATGCGGCGAAGCTCTATATCGACCGCTACTTCACGCGCTACCCGGGCGTGGCGCAGTACATGGAAGACACGCGCACGGCGGCGAAGGACAAGGGCTACGTCGAAACCGTTTTCGGCCGTCGCCTGTGGCTGCCGGAGATCAACGGCGGCAACGGCCCGCGCCGTCAGGCCGCCGAGCGCGCGGCCATCAATGCACCGATGCAGGGCACGGCGGCCGACCTGATCAAGCTGTCGATGATCGCGGTGGACGACTGGCTCACGCGCGACCGGCTCGCGTCGCGGATGATCATGCAGGTGCACGATGAACTGGTGCTCGAGGTGCCCGACGACGAACTGTCGCTCGTGCGCGAGAAACTGCCGGAAATGATGTGCGGTGTGGCGAAGCTGAAGGTGCCGCTGGTCGCCGAAGTGGGCGCCGGCGCGAACTGGGAAGAGGCACACTGACGCACCCCCGTGCGATTCGCGCTTCCCGCGGCATATTGTTGCAGGGATGCTGAATATCGAGATGGTTTGCTTGTGGTCAACGCGCAAGCTCCCGGACAATGCAAGTGAGTCAGATCATTGTCGCGGGGGCGGCGCGGCCCGCGTTCCGGAATCGGCGCATCGAAGTGTTTCGAACTGCACATCGATGATGTCCGAACCGGTTAATCCAACGGGCGGCGCGAATGGATGCGTGTGCATCGTCCGGCGGCAGCAGTTTCGAATCGCAAAGGGGGAGTCAGATGCATCGGATCATCATCGTAGGCGGAGGCGCGGGCGGCCTGGAACTGGCGACGCGGCTCGGCGATCGTTACGGCGCGCGTGCCAATCGTCCCGCGCGTGCGCTCGTCACGCTCGTCGACCGCAATCCGACCCACATCTGGAAGCCGTTGCTGCACGAGGTCGCGGCCGGCAGCATGGACCCGTTCACGCAGGAACTCGAATACGCGGCGCAGGCGCGCTGGCATGGCTTCGAGTTTCAGCAGGGCGAACTCACCGCGCTCGACCGCACGGCGAAGCGCATCACGCTGTCGCCCGTCAACGACAGCGATGGCGAGGAACTGCTGCCCGCGCGCGATCTGGAATACGACACGCTGGTGATCGCGATCGGCAGCACGACGCACTTCTTCGGGGTGCAGGGTGCGGCCCAGAATGCGATCGCGCTCGATACGGTCGGTGAGGCCGAGCGCTTCCGCAAGCGTTTGATTGCCGCGTGCATGCGCGCCGAGCACCAGGCACCGGCGCAGCCGGCGCCGGGCGCCGCGGCCGAGCCGCGTATCCAGGTCGTGATCGTCGGCGGCGGTGCGACGGGCGTCGAGTTGTCCGCCGAGCTGCGCAATACCGCGCAGGTGCTGTCCGTGTACGGGCTGCACAAGCTCGACCCGCGGCACGACGTCGGCATCGTGCTGATCGAATCGGGGCCGCGGATTCTCCCGGCGCTGCAGGAGCGCGTGTCGACCGCGACGGCCGAACTGCTCGAAAAGCTCGGCGTGCGACTGATGCTGGCCGAGCGCGTGACGGAAGTCGCGCCCGGCGTCGTGCACACCGCGAGCGGCAAGGCGGTGCGCGCGGATCTCACGGTCTGGGCGGCCGGCATCAAGGCGCCGTCCGTGCTGTCGAATCTCGATGGTCTGCAGGTCAACAAGCTCGGCCAGCTCGACGTGCGCCGCACGCTGCAGACCTTCACCGACGACAACATCTTCGCCCTCGGCGACTGCGCGGCATGCGCATGGCCCGGCAACGAACGCAACGTGCCGCCGCGCGCGCAGGCCGCGCATCAGCAGGCGAGCTTCCTGCTGAAGGCGATCGGATGCCGGCTCGACGGCCGTCCGCTGCCCGAGTTCACGTATCGCGACTTCGGTTCGCTCGTGTCGCTCGGTCACTTCAGTGCGGTCGGCAACCTGATGGGCGGGCTGATCGGCGGCAACATGCTGATCGAAGGGCTGTTCGCGCGGTTCATGTACATGTCGCTGTACCGGCTGCATATCGCGGCGCTGCACGGCTATCCGCGCATGATGCTCGATACGGTCGCGCACTGGCTGCGTCGCACGACACTGCCGCGCGTCAAGCTGCACTGACCGCGGTTCGTGCACCGGGCGGGCAGGGAATGCGCATCGAGCGCGTTTCCTGCCCGTTGTCTTTTTCGGGCGCAGAATGACCGCCCATGCGCGGCACGTCTTTTCGTTTCAATCCGAAAGCATTCGATCGCGCAGCGGCGTTCGTTGCGCGCATACCGCACCTGGGCGGGAGGCTTGGCTGGCGGCCATCGACACCGCGATCGATGTGACGGGATCGCACCGTCGTAATCGAGTCTTACACATCTGACAGTTGACGCGACAACGGATTATTGGGCATCTTGTGCGAGTTTCCGCTTGCGGCGGTGTGCCAACCCGCCGCGACATCCGCGCCGTCCGCCGGCGCGATGCCCCGTCAGGTCGGATCCGTGGCCGTGACGGTGGCGCCCCAATCGAGGAGTGCATTCATGTTGAAACCCGAAGTCTAC